>ERZ1292630.3199-Hain-H41-02um-R3-3199-length-14614-cov-7_pt1 | contig 14614 bp, 9 predicted proteins | sample MGYA00564408_ERZ1292630 | MGnify/ENA primary metagenome ERZ1292630 (study PRJEB36523, sample SAMEA6512641) | groundwater metagenome | collected 2019-01-08 | study: AquaDiva: Metagenomics assemblies of 32 groundwater samples | reverse complement strand
TTTTTCTTTCCCCCCCCCCCCCTTCCCCAATCAGTGCATCTCGTGCACCTCAAAACCCCCTCATATGCCTCCGAAGGGGTGGGCGAAGGACGAGGATGAGGACGAGTCCTCCACGACGACGACCGCCACGGACGACGATGAGGAAAGCAGCAGCGACTCCGACTCCAGCGAAGGCAAGAGCGGAAAGCCCCCGGCGCCAAAGCCCGCGGCGAAGCCAGCGGCCGCGGTCGCAGCAGGAGGCCGCCCTCCTGGCGGCAACGTTGTGGCGAATCGCCCCCACGACGAGGAGTTCGACGTCGATGGACCGACGTCAAAGAGCCCAGGCGGCGGCGCCGCCGCGGCACCCGCGCCAACCCGCGGCAAAGCGCCCCCGGCGCCTTCCTCGGGCGGCACGACATCGGCTGTTCAAAACAAGCCGCACGATGTTGAGTTCAACGTTGACGACCGCGAGCATCGCAAGACACCGCCGGGTCGCGGAGCGCCTGCCCCTGCGGCGAAGCCTGCCGGAAAGGCTCCCATGCCCGCGCCCAAGGCCGCTGCCGGGGGCCGCGGGGCCATCCAGAACGACCACAACGATGAGTTCGAAGACGTGGAGAACGACGTTGAGGACGACTTGGACACACCGCCAAAGGGCGGGGCCGCCACGAAAGCTCCGGCGCCTGGGGGCAAGCAAGCAGCGGCTGCCGGCGGTCGCACAGTTCAGAATCAACAGCACGACGCGGAATTCGATGCCGACGGGCATAGTGTCGGTTCTCCCGCGTCAAGTGCTGCTCTAAGTCCCCCGCAGGGCAACAACCGTGGCCAACCACCGTTGGCTCAGGGCGGCGCCAAACCTCTGGCGAAGGCGGCCGCTCAAGGTCGCATGGTGCATCACGACAGCGACGAGGAGTCCGACACGGACTCGGATGAAAGCCCGTCGCAAAACCGTCCGGGAGCCGCTGCCGCAAGCGCGGCGCCTACCGGGTCGAGTCAAGGTCCCCTGTCCATTCCCGTTGGCGCGACCGCGCAGCCACTCAGCTCAGCACCCGCGGCGCATGGCGTGGTGCCGGAGTACAACCCGGCTGACTATGCGAGCGTGGCGAAGAAGGTCGCCCCCGAAATTCGGGATCTGTTCGGCCACATTACGTCTTATCAACCGCAGGTGATCGAGTGTCCTTCCAAGCTGCGGCCCTTTATTTTAGAAATGATTCCGTGCGTGGGTGACATCGACACGTTCTGCAAGGTCCCGCGGCCTGACGGCAAGCCCGACAACTTCGGTCTCACCGTCGTCGACGAGCCTAGCAGCAATCAATCGAACCCCGCCGTGGTGAAACTGGGCATCGTGCCGTTTGTCAAAGTAGCGGTTCACACGACGTTCGTGGATTCCGTGGACGACGCTCAAAATAGGCCGCAGGTTATCGACAAGTGGATCGCCGACATCAAAGCGCTGCAGCACAAAAAGCCGCTCCCTACCGTGACCTACTCCAAGCCCATGCCGGACATCGAGCGGCTCATGCAAGCGTGGCCACCGGAGTTCGAGGACCTCCTCAGCAGCGATGGCGTCGTCTTGCCGCCACCGAACATTGACCTGGACATTTATCAGTATGTGAAACTGCTGTGCGCGATTCTGGACATCCCGACGTACAACAATCCTATCGAGTCCCTTCACGTCATGTTCACGCTCTACCTGGAGTTCCGCGCCAACCAACACTTCCAGCACGCCTGATCATCACTCGTTATACGGCGCGCGTTCTCGACCATCAGTTGTTTTTCTCCCCTCTCCGATTCCTCCCCATTACACACGCCCCTCTCGTCGCCCCTTTTCACAAGCGTGAAAGGCGTTCCGCCGCCTACCAGCACAGGGACTGAGGCTTCGTGGGGTGGGGAGTTGTTTCTTGTAGAGAACGTCCACGGCATCGGCGGAATGACAGAGACAACTTCCGCAATAGAAAAATGGGAGGAAGGCGTTTCCAACCACTCCTACACATTCGCTCCGTCCTCTCGGGCGCACGGGTTGTCATCCCGTTGGTAGAAACGTTCGTGAGCGGGCAATATGGGCGGTTTCTACGTTGCTGTGTGTGTTACGCTACGTTGTTTTCGTGTGCCTGTGTGTGTGCGCCGTGGATCCGTTCGAGTGGATACGATGCGATGCACGGAGGACTCTCTCAGCGTGATGACTTCAACCACACACGGTCTGTTGGACCAGTTGAAAAACGTGGAAGCATTTAAGGAAAGAATTGAATAACGTCACACACCAGTGTGGCGAGAGCGTACATGATGCCGGACGTCGCATCGGCTGTTTCGGGTCATCGGCGCCCCGTTGTGGCCGCCATGGCGCTATCGTTACTGATGATCGTTGTCATACTGCCGCTCCGCGACTCGCCAAGCCACTATTTCGGGGTGCTCGGTTTGCCGCTCGCGGACGAGGTGACATATTTGCCAGACTTTGTCGGACCGCTGCCGAGCCGGCACTTTAGCGGGTACGTCACCTCCGAACCCATTCCAAACGGCGGTGTCAACTACATCCACTACTATTGGGTCTATCCGGTCCGCGCCAATCCCTTGTCGGCTCCGGTGATCATGTGGACCAACGGCGGGCCGGGATGCAGCAGCCTCGAGGGCTGGGGCTACGAATTAGGCCCTTTTCAGTTCAACCGGTATCGGGCGCCAGGTCCGGTCTTCACCGTCAACCCGAATACTTGGGCAACGAACGCACACGTGGTGTTCATTGAAAATCCCCCTGGGGTCGGTTTTAGCTATCGCGCAGATGGGAACTACACAACCGACGACGTACAAAATGCCTTGAGCAACTATCAAGCGCTCGTGGATCTGTTTGCGCGGAAATTTCCAGAATTTGCGGGGAACGGTTTGTATTTATCTGGAGAGAGTTACGCTGGCATTTACGTCCCGACCCTCGCGGCCAACATCCTTTCACCTCCAAGTCCTCTCGCCAGCCCATCACCCTTGCTAGCGTCGTTCAGGGGAATTATCGTGGGAAATGGTGTCACGGACAACACGTACGACTCGAACTTCGGCTACAGCACTGGCGCGTTCGCGGCGGGCCACGGGCTTATGTCTCCGGCAACGGCGGCCGCGATGCAAACTGCGTGCCTCCCGCCTTCCGGATCTGCGTCGTCGACGGGCTGCAAACAGCTCGAAAACGACTTCTACAGCATCGGGTTTCCCTCCGCGGATCCCTACGGCTACGTCGACCCGTGCTTCAACCCAACGACAACGGCGTCGTTTCTGCAACGAGCTGATTCGCCTCTTCGCGACGCCGCGGCGTCTCATGCCGTTTATCGCACTGGAAAAACCCCGTGGTACCGCCCGCTCCGCCGCCGCGGTTCCACCTCTGCTGAGAAACAGAGGAGTCATCACCGTGATGTCTGGCGCCAGTTGGTCGCCTCGGATGACGCTGCCAACAAAGTTGCTGCCGTCGCGCTCGGCCAAGCCCCCTCGAATAACTCCTCCTCGGCAACTTTGCCTCCGGCGCCGAATGAGACGCAACCCGACATTTCGGGCGCGGACTGCAGCGATGACTACGTTATTCGAGTGTACCTCAACCGACCCGATGTCAAGGCCGCGCTGCACGTCAACCCCTCGCCGTCCTTCGCCATCTGCTACGACCTACCATACAGCTCCACCATCTGGTCCGTCGTCAACATCTACGAAACGCTTATCGCCGCTAACCGCACTATTGTTGTCTACAACGGGAATACCGACTTGGTGGTACCGTACACCGGCACTTGGGCGTGGATACAACGATCGACACAGTGGCAAGTGACGCGACAGTTCGCCCCCTGGCTCTCGCCAGACGTCGGCGACAACTATGGGCCGCAACTTGGCGGATATGCGATGCAGTACAACAACGCGGTATGGTTCGTCCTCATCAACGGTGCAGGGCACATGGTGCCTCAAGACCGTCCCGTGTTTGCATCCGCTATGTTGGACCGCATTCTCACCGGGCAATTCTTTCCCGAGTCCCTTCCTGGAGCCGGCATGACGTTTCCGCCGTCTGCGGCCCCGGCAGCATCTCCAAGCCACCTGGCGGTGCCAGCGACGGCGCTCGCATTTTTCGTCGGCGCCGTTGTCGGTGTTGTCGTTCTCGCGTTCGCGTTGATGGCGTATCGATGGTATTCAGGCGGTGCATCCAAGACGGCTCGTCACGCGCACTCCTCGCCCGCACACCATCACGATGATGACCTGGGGCAGCCCATGGTGGTGAACGGATCTAGCGAGCGCTCCGCGGCCGACACCGGCGGTAACTGAGGGACCGCTCCGGGATACGGGCTGTGGAAGTTCATTTCCAGTCACACATGTGGTGGGGGCATTTTTTTCAACTCACCACTCGTACAGTTGTATCACTGCAATCGAACCCGCTCTTCTTTTCGCGCTTTTCTCCAGTTTCTTCGAAGATGCAGCTGGGTGCACACCTACTGCGGTCGTATGCCAAAACGCGCGGGCCTGTCATTGCCCCATCTGCCATGCCTTCCACCGCCGAGCTTGCCGAGATCCTGGCCGAGGAACTACGACTCGCGGAGGAGTCGCTCCTGAAGCAAGCTCAGCAGGACGACGAAGCCGCCCTCGCCGAGCCGGATTACGACACGAAAGTCTCCGCGTTACATTCATCGATGACGACTCGAATGGTGCAGGCCGTCGAGCTCGGTCGGAAGTCGCGAATCCGCCTTGCGGATGAGTCGCGTGCCGAGATGGCGGCGGCCGCCGCCGTCGGCGTAGATCTCGAATTGCTCGCTGATATCAAGGCTGCCTTCGACGCGCAAATTGACTCTCGGGGTACCTGTGGCGTCACCGAAGACGAGTTCATCAAGTCATTCGGCCCCGCTCTGTGCGCTGGCCTGAAGGAAGATGAAATTCGGCTGTGGTTTCGCATGATCGACAGCAACTGCAACGGCAGCATCGCCTGGCAGGAAATTTCAAAGTACGTTGGTGAGTTCAAATCCACGCGAACCACCGAGGCCTTCTTCGTCGACTACACCATTGAAGCGACCGGCGTGAAAGCCACGAAACGGCCGCACCGTCAGCCCATTGGGAAGTTGTTAGTGTCTTCTTCCATCAACACCATCTACTCCGCCGCGCCGGATGGACTCATTCACTGCTGGCATACCAACACCATGAGGTCGCTCGAAGCGCCCGTGCACAGCAACAAGAGCATTCCGGTGGACATTTCGCTGTGTCCGCATAACAATCGTTTGATCGTGCTACAGGCGGACTCGGCGATTTTCGTTTACGATGCCTACTGCGGGACCGACGGGGCCATCCGGCATGAGCTGTGGAGGGGCTTCGCGTGCCCGGATAAGGCCCCGGTGAAAGTCATGTACGATGGAAGTTCCTTCTACGAGAATACGTCTGCTCAGGGTCAATCGAGATCTCGTTTCTTGGACCACGCCGTGACACCCGTCACGCAAATTGCCGGGCCGCTGTCGAATATGCGGTGCATCGACCAGTTTGGAGGACATGTCTACGGCGAACCCGTCGTGGTCGGCCATGACGCGGGCACGGTGTCCAGTTACCTGTTGACGTTAGGCTCGCACAAGCCGCTGATGCCGTCCTTCAACGTCAAAGCCCACTCTGACTGGGTCACAGCGATAAAGTTCGCGCCGGAGTTGCGGTCCGTTTTGTCGTGCAGTCTCGACGGGAAAGTTTGTGTGCTGGATGTCGAGAGCCAAATCGTGATGACGCGCATGGCGGTCCCCGACCGGATGAAGCCGCTCTACCACTTCGAGTACCATGGCCCCTCCACGACGCTAGCCACATGGGGTGCGAGAGACGTCCACGTCTGGAACGCGCTCACTGGCGCTCGGCTGACGACGCTGAGTGAGCACGACAGCCCGGTCGTGAACGTGGTCCTTGGCGCCGACCGCAACCAGTTGTTCGCGTTGATGAATAACAAAACCGTGAAAGTGTGGGACCTCCGCACGTGGCGATCACTCGGCACGGCGGAGGATCCCATGATGCGGCCACCCACTGACACGCTCACGGCCATGACGTGGTGCGACCGCGAGAAGTTGCTCGTCTCAGGGTGCACCGAGCTGTTCGGCTGGCGACCGCTGGCGTCGCAGCGGCACTTGGACGCGGGCATGGCCGTCGGCGCCACCGCCAAGCAGGACTCACACATCTACCCGATCACGGACGCCATCGCCATCGCCGCTACGCATCACATTACCTCGATGGACCAGCAGCGGGTGATTGTCTGGGGCACCGCGTCGCAGGAGATGCTGACGGCATGGACCATGGACAACAACGACGTGACGACGGCTGCTTCCTTCGACTGCAGCGGGTTGCGCCTCGTGCTGGGGACCGAGAACGGCCACGTGAAGGCCGTCAACTATGCGAATGGATATGTCATTCAGAGCTACCATCACGACCTCGGGAATGGCAAAGGCGTCTCCGCAGTGCTGTGCACGAAGGGGATGTTCGCGGACTCACCCGATCTTATTTTCGCGGCCATCGGCACTCGGGTCGTGGCGTGGAGTCAAGAGGTGGCGGCCGGGGGCAACCCCCTGACGTCATACGACATCGCCGGTTCCAGCGTTGACAACGCCGTTCCTCCCTCGTCTCACCATGCGGCCGCCGGGGGGCGAGTCCCTCCGCTCCCTTCCATCCAACGGAGAGCCACCGCCGCCGCGAATCAGTCATCCTCACCCTCCGTTGCCATTGCACGTTTGCAGCGGCACGCCGCCGCCGGCAGCAGCGCCGTGGTCACGGCCATGTGCCTCGTGTCGCAGGAAAAGCAAGTGATCGCCGTGACCATCGCCACCGGGGACTGCCATCTGCTGTCGTTGGGTCTCACGCCCTTGGCCGTGCACTCGCTGCTGCCCCGCCCGAATCAGCAGCTCCCGGTGGGTGGTGGTTCCGGTCAACCGGCCGCGACTACAGTCGAAAGTCTCGTGGCTATTTTTCCAAGCCTATTTGTTGCGCTATGCAGTGACGGCAGGGCTCGCTTCGCGGCACTCCCGAAGGAAAATTACCACGTTGCAGTCGTCGTTGATCTGCAGGCCACCCATTCCAGAGGTGAATCCCTCACGGCAGCTGCCGTGTCAAACGACATCATTTTCTTCGGTGACGCCGATGGCGTCCTCAGCGCCTTTAGGTGCTCGCGACTGCTGGATGAAAAGTATGTTCGCAAGGAGCTGCTGCCCCGCATGACGACCGACGCCAAGCCCGCGGCGGCATGCGGTCACTTCATCGACCTCTTGTTCTCCATCAAAGCCCACAGGGGTAAGATCACCGCGGTTTGCGTCGACGCTGGTATGGTCATCACGGCGAGCGACGACAAGAGCCTTCGCGCGTGGAAACCCGCAACGGGCGAGGAAATCCGAACGTTTGGCAGTATGCCTACGGAGCGACTGTCAAAGGACCAGCGAACTGTGTTTGCCGATCACGCCTTTATGATTGACACCGACGTGACGTTGAGCGACGCCGAGCGCCATCGGCGGCAGTTCGGCGCTCCGCAAGGTGGGGGGGCAGGAGGAGCTGGTGGAGCCACGGCATCCCTCCCGGCCATCAAAGGCCTCGGCGGCGGCGGCGGAGGGGGACCGAGCCTCGCGATTCGAGGCGTGCCCTCCCTGTCCTTCGCTGCGGCTCCTGGGCGAACAGAGTGCTTCAATCTTGCCACGCAGCACGTCATGGATGTGCGTCGCGAGCTGGTGCGGGAAGTCCCCATGCGGCAGGAGGTGCATGAGTGCCTGCAGGAAGTTGCGCGCATGCGCGACGCCAGAGGCGAAACCGATGGCCCTGGCGGGACCGAACCGGCAAGGGCCTTCACGGAACTGTGGTTGCCACCGGTACCCAAACGGCTTGACGGGGACTCGGTCGTCAACCAGAAGTCGACGGGTGGTGGGCGACGGGGAGGCACGCGACAAACAGTGCCACCGCCACGCGCGAAGTCATCGATGCGATAACAGACACAAGCAGCAAGGACCCGTGCTGTAGGAATTGAGATTCGTTCGCGTGTGGTTCCGTGGCGATGGGCACGGCGGTCTCAAAGGTGGCCTCGAAGGTGATCCCCATACTACAACGCCAAACCAAAACTTGGCACATGAGACACGCAATCATTTGGCAGTCACCGTCAGAAAAAGGACCCTCGTGGCCACTATCGACCAAACCGTCAAGGTTTTGTCTGCGAAAACTCACAACAGTTGTGAATACACTCAGTGCCTGTATTCTCCATTATGCACAAAAGTAACACCTACTCGCCACCGATTCCCCTCCCCTTTCTCACAGACGACTACACATGGACGCTATCAATACTCGTTCGCACTGACTAAGAAAGAATCATTACCGCGACTCTCATCCTTGCAAATTTATGGGAATAGCGTCCAACATGTCATTCCTCCCTCCCTCTTGAGCGTTCGGGTGACAGCGGTCTACCCCCAATCCTCCCCGCCGTTTGCGACTGTGGAGCCCATGGAGGTCATGTCACCTCCCAACAGCGATGCGCCGCAACCCGGTGGGCCGACAGATGTGTCATTCATTTCGTCGCTCAGCCCTTCGCCGATTGACGCGAGGCGGGGGGCCGGAAGGAGACACCGAGGAGGAGGAGGAGGGAGCGGGGCCGTCGACGAGGCTGCCGGGGATCGTGCGCGCACGGGAGGCTTGCCGCTTCCTTCGGTGGGAGAACAGGACTCTTTTCGGCAGTTGCTCGCCGAGTCGCTCCGTTGCGCGTCACGAGGGGGGATGGCCTCGAACGCGTCCACGTCGGCGTTGACGCCGCGACCGACGCGCAGTGTTGCCAGTTGCGCGTCCGGTCAATCGTCCGTCGCCGCCGACACCGCAACGATGAACCGCCTCATGATGCTCTTGCGCTGGCAGCAACAGCAGCAAGGTGGGGGTGGTGGGGGTAGGCACCTTGCATCCGCCGCGTCCGATGCTGCTGGATCGACCGCCACGGCGTGCGGGTCGCAGACGGGCGGGCGCTTCCTCGGCGGCCGCAAGCTTGGCGACGGCGTGGCGGCTGCCTCCCTGGCGAACATGCCGATGCGCCAGTGGATGGCCGCGCCGGGGCAGCAAGCGGCGACGGGAGAGAAAGTGCATCAGGATCGCGTGGTCAACGTGCGAAAGCAGCTGTGGACACAGAAACAAGCGGCGCTGCGCAGTGCCGAATTAGAGCGTCTGTTTCACCGTGAGGCTCGAATTCGGAGCCTGCGAGAACCGTACGCCGCACCATTGGCGAGCGACTCGAGGATCTCAACCTCGACAGCCGCTGCTCAGCCGACGTCCGTCGTGGCGCCTTCCTTGGTGCCTTGGTGGGTGCGCGAAGCCAAACTTTTCCGAGCCGCGGACGACGGCCCGACGCAAGATGACATTGACCATTACTTTGCGCTTCCCGCCTTCATGAGACCTTTAGACGCGCACATGGCGCGCGAAGGGCAGCAAATGTTAGGGAAGGAAGCAGTAGGTGGCAAGATCACTGGGGCATCGTCTACAGCCGTCGTCGGCCAAGTCAATGCCATGGTGGAATCCAGCAACGCCGAGCAGCAACGTATTTGGGAGGCCGCGTCGCAAGCCGCGTTCGACGATGCGAAGCGCACTGTCTCGTCTCGGATTGCCTCCGGCATGCTTTAGAGACGCGGACCGGGGGAGTGCGACCATGTGAGTTTGACGCCCACGGCAGCGAGTATTATCGATTGCTTTTGTCGGCTAAATTTCAGAAAGCGACAACTCTCTCTCTCTCTCTCTTTTGTGGTAAATTTAAACTTGGACGATGACGAATGTCTTGGAATGGTCTGTCTACGAGGATGAGCCACCTGAGGACGAGCCGCACGACGAAGCGATGGCCGTGGATCCATCGTGGCCGCTACCGGCGCTGCGCGATGCGTACGATAAGATTCGCACGGTACGTCGCGGTGCTCAAGGCGTGGTGTACCAGGCGAGGAAAAAGGCAGCACGGAACGAAGTGGGCACGGTCGCTATTAAGCGCTACATCTACGGGTTCCAGGAGTACCGCGAGCGTGGTGTAGCCGTGGCGGCCGTTCGAGAGCCCTCCATTCTCCTCGGCTTGAACTTGACCGCCTCCGGAGGCGCGTCGTCATCGTTGCTGCCGGTGTCTCCGGCCGATTGCATGATCCACGCGGTGGACGTCGTCGGTGCGCCGCACGGCGAAGTATGCCTCGTCATGGAGTGGTGCCCGATCGACCTCGAGAGCCTTATCGTCGACCGGCGCGTCCACTTGAGCTTGGACGGAGTTCGGTGCGTGATGCGCAACCTGCTCTGCGCCCTCGCATGGCTTCACCATCCCGAATGCCGCCGCGGCCCCCACGAGGTGGCATCATCATCGACAAGCGATTCCACTTTTCGGTCCAATGCCGTCCCCGAGGGGTCGGAGGAGGAACCGCTCGGGTCGTCGTTGTCGTCACCCATCATGCATCGCGATGTCAAATTGAGCAACATTTTGATTTCTCACTCCGGGCTGGCGAAATTGTCGGACTTTGGGAGCGCGAGACCGGTGAGCCGAAGCGACGAGTCCTCCGAGCCAACGCTGCCGCAGCGACTAACACCACCCGCGCGAACGACGACGCTGCTGTATCGGGCGCCCGAGCTGTTGCTCGGGTGTGCTTCGTACTCGACCAAAGTCGACTGCTGGGCCGCAGGTGTCGTCTTTGGGGAACTTCTTTTAGGTCAGCACTTGTTTCGCTGCCGAAACGAACTTGAGCTTCTCCATCATATTTTTCGTCTGGCAGGAACACCAACCCAAGAATCTTGGCCCGAATTCGCCGCGCTGCCTGTTTGCGAGCACTTCACGTTCGCAAGCACTCACAGCACGGCGGCAGAGACGTTCCATCACATCTTGGCTACGCGGTTTCGTATCTCTGAGGTGCCAGTTTGCGAAACGGCAGTCGACCTGCTCTTAGGATTGCTGACGGTCAACCCGGCGCAGCGACTCGACGCTCGCGCCGCGCTTCGGCATCCGTTCTTCACCGACCCCCGCTTGTTGCCACCCTGTCCTTTCACGTTGCGTGACTCCGACGAGCACGTCGTACGTAGCTTGCTCACTCCATCACATTGCGTGCAGGCCACCACCTCGATGGGCGGCGTCGCCGGTCCTTCTCCTCTAAATGGTGGAAGCCGACCCACCGCCGCGGTGTCCATGCCCGCCTTGTCCCACCTGCTGCTCGGTGACGACGACGAGGACGACGACGACGACGATGACGATGTCGCTTGGAACGACTAGCTCATCGATTGGCAAAGGGAATGGGCGGCACCCCCGCTGCTTGTGAGTTGCCACAAATTTCAATTTCGCTTGGATAATTTTCACACAGGAAAGCGCTTTTTTTCGCCCCCCTGGTAGGGTAGAAATCATCATGAGCAACGGCGATGGCGCGTTAGTGGCATCCGACGATGTGGCGGCTATGCGCGGCTCCACGTCGATGCGCTTTTCAGCATCGGTTGGAGGCGCTGGCTTCACCAACAATCTTGTACCGCCGCTGAGGGATGAGCGGGACGCGGCTCATCGCGAAGCCAACACCGCTCGTCTCAACCAGCGTCAGAAACTCAGCTATCACACGGTGGCCGTCTTGTCCAAATTGCAGCTGCTGGGAAAGGTGGCTGACCCTCAGTACGATATCAAAGTCGCTCGCGAACTTCAAGCCGTACGTGTAGACGAGGCCGCAGCGTTCTCTGAGGTGCCCGCGACATTCACCCCTCGTGCCAGCACGCAAGCGTCGGGCAAAAAGGGCCTCAAAGCTCAGTCCGTCGTGGGACGGATCGCGGCGAACCCTGACTACGAGGCGTTTCTGAAACAACGACCGCAGCGAAAAGCGACGTCAGTGGCTGCCCTGGTCAGTCCCGATGTGCCTCTGCCGCTGCCTCCGCAAAGTTTTCTAAAGTTAAACGCCACGACGCATAAATCCGCCAAGAGTCGCTACGCAGCCTATTTCGATCCCAACCAGCCGGCTCCGGAACTGTCGCCACCCGTGATCAACCCGCGGAAAACGGTTGCCGCCATCAAGGCTCAGCACAACAGCCTCATGGTGAAGCCCGCGCCGGAAGGCGCAGCGGCGGCTGCCGCGAAGCCAGTGCCTTCCTCGGTTCCTAGAAAACTCGTCGTCCCGCATGGTTTCGTGCCTCGCGTTGCTTTGCAAGGAAAACAATGAAACCATTTTACCCCGCCCCGTCGCCCCCGATGGCCTTTTCTCTCTCTTGGGATCTTTTTCTCTTTTGGTCGGCAACGGTCGTCATTCATACACGCGCTTCCTGTTCAAGTTGCACCTCCCGTCATCAGGCTCGAAGATGTGTGTTGTCTCTGATTTCTGCGTTTTGGTGTGGCTTTCCGGGATTCACCAACAGACGGGCCGGTGCAAGAAACCGAGGCAGAAATGGTTGCGATTCGTAGCGTCGCTTCGGACTCTGATTTTGACGCCGTTGTGGCGCCGCCACCAATACCGTCCCCACTCCATCGACCGTCCGTTTCGGCGCGGCCGCCCCCCTCCATCTGCATCGTCCAGTTTTTCGCGACCTGGTGCCAACCGTGCGTGCGGACACATCTTGTGTTACAGCAGCTTGCTGAGCAGTTCCAAACGGTGCCCGTCGTCAAGGCAGATATTGATCGAGTTCCAAAAACGGTCGACCGCGTGGGCGTTGGTGAAGTGCCGTGCTTTGTGCTATTTGAGGCGGGCCGTGAAGTGAGGCGCGTTGGTGGCGACGTCACCCAGCTGGTGGCCATGATGGAGGATGCGTCGCGGCGTATTCATTTATTTCAGGAAACATCTATTGCGACGACGCTCTCCCGTCTGTAGCCGGTTCGTTCATATGTTGATCCCGTTGGTACTTCGGTTCACGGTCATTGGAATAGAGACCGTGCCGTCTCAACGTGTTCTGCGAATCGCTCGATCGTGCATCGGAAGCGCCCACAACTCAACGCGCGCAGAAGAAATAGCCATTCTTTTTGCCAGTGGCAACCACGACGCGTCCGACCGACATTCGGTCATTGTACAAATACCCTCAATCTGAATCTCGTCAACGGACCCTTCGACTTTTCCGAAGTCAGTCTCGAAGCTCGTTCAAGAATGTGACGAGCGCCGGAAGTGACACTCGCAGCATCGCGGGCACCCTCGTTCTGCACTGGAAAAAAAACACATCGCGGTAAATCATTATGTGGTGACAATCTTGTTTGTTGGCTTTCCTTCCTTCCTTCCCCTCTTCGGAACGTTTTGATTTCAAATCCGTCGAATGGCGGACTCCAGATATGAGGCGCTGCGAAACGCCCGCGCGATGCGAAAAGAACTGACGGACCGGGCAAACGCCGATGATGCTGCCGATGATGACGTCGCAGAGCATCCAGGACGTGGCTTGGACCAGCAAGTTGGTGAACCGTCACGCACCCAGGAGGAACGTTGTGCCGCAGCGGAAACGGCGGATGTCCTGCTGCCATGCTTTGCGCTCTCCGATGCAGGCCGTGAGGTTACGATAGGTGTGGTGGTGGCGACGTCACCCAGTTGGTGGCCATGAAGGAAACCGATCCTTTTTTTTCCCCTGGCAGCAAACTTATGCGGCCGATTCCATTGGTTCGTCCGTCGTTGTGCACACCTGTCCGTTAGGAAACACATGCCTCGGGCCAGATAGTGAACCGGGTTGCATGGTCTTGAGACCGTGCCGCTCAGCAAAGGTTGGTTGATCGCGCCTGGCCCATCCGACATGAGCAGCGCCGACACCTAACGCAGAAGAAGTCACCTTTCTTTCGCTTGAGCGTGACTCGTTGAGGACCCCAGCAATGCGACAGTTACACAGTGAAGTGTACCTCCCTGCTAAATTTACAAAGAGGAAGGTGGGAAACACGCGAGTACACAGCTTGGTCTAGCGACAGCAAGGGTAGTCCGCCTATCGAGTTGCGTTTTCTTGCCTTTCGTCGAAGGTGTGTTCTGGCTCGCAAAACCGTTTGAAAATGGCAGTGAAAGCTGTGGCGTCGCTAGCCGACTTAAAGCGGGCGGTCGCGATTCCAACGTTGAGCGTGGTGGACTTCTTCGCGAATTGGTGTGGTCCGTGCAAGATGATCGCGCCTCAGGTGCACGAACTGGCGATGCAGCATCCGAACGTGAATTTTATGAAAGTCGACGTGGATCACGTGGGAGACGCCGCCGCCGAGTTTCGCGTACGCGCGATGCCGACGTTTATCTTTTTTCGTGGGGGTGCGGAAATGGAACGCTTCGAGGGAGCCGACATTCGCCGTCTTGCGGAGGGGATTGCGCGCTTGAATGTGGCGCCTCGTCCTAGCATTCCAGTGGATGCGGAGCTCGAATCCATGCCGGTCAGGCAACTGCTGGCACTGTTGGGACAGCTCAATGTTTCAACATCGGGATGCATCGAAAAAAGTGAGCTGGTGGCTCTCGCTCGTCGACAGCGATGATCGCTCGTCGACAGCGATGATCGCTGTCGTCGTGAGCGATGTATTTTTTTTACAATGCGCCGCTTTTTTTACCCACAATGCGCCGCAATCTTGCCGAACATAACGACACGAAGTGAAACGGAGGATTGTGCTGGAAAACAACATTGTTCAACGTGGGGCCGTTGTTGAAGTCGATCAGAGGCGCATTTCGTTTCGTTTTCTTCTTGTTTTGTCAACCATCACCTCGGACGGGGGGGGGGGGGGGGGGGGGGGGGGGGGGGGGGGGGGGGGGGG
>ERZ1292630.3197-Hain-H41-02um-R3-3197-length-14615-cov-6_pt1 | contig 14615 bp, 8 predicted proteins | sample MGYA00564408_ERZ1292630 | MGnify/ENA primary metagenome ERZ1292630 (study PRJEB36523, sample SAMEA6512641) | groundwater metagenome | collected 2019-01-08 | study: AquaDiva: Metagenomics assemblies of 32 groundwater samples | reverse complement strand
TCCGCGCCGCCGCCTGGGCTGACGCCGATGCGCTTTCGACGTAACGTGTGAAAAGGGAAAGGTCGTATGTGGACGCTGGTTGCCCTTAGTTAGACAAGTCCACGACCAGCTCCGACTGGAGAGACTTTCCCCCTCCTCCCCCATTCTAGATCCACTACAACTTGTCCCCATCGCACACAGCTTCTCTGGCTCTTTTGGTGTTTTTCTCATTTGTCCTCCTTCGTTTTTTCCCTCCCACTATTTTTCCCCGCCCCATTCGCGCCGCTGAGGATTGGGCTCTCGTCGCCCGGTCACTCGCGACGGAGGCAGGTGGGGGGTGGGGTGACTTATCTGTCACCGTACAAACAACCCGCACAAAACACACAGAAAACTCTCCTCGGTGATTGTTACTACGAACCTCCCCTTTCGACCCCCTTCCACTTCCCGCCTTCCCTCCCTGTCCACATGAATCGCGCGTTGCGTCGCGCCGCCGTTGTACAGTGTCGTTTGACGAGAGACCTGGGTTTCTTGATACCGCACAGTCGTGTCTGCTAGGGACTTGTGGGGATCATGCGGTAGCTGCATGCCGAGCATTGGGGGACGCAAAAGCGTACAACGTCGCCGGCAAAGATAAATCTCTTTTTTTTTCTCCCTTCTGATGGATGTCTCCGTAGAGTCCGATCCGCCCCCGCAGCCCCTTCCGACGGTCGAGGTGTACCTCCACCCGGAAACGGAGCTGCGGTTCACGACGCCTCCGTGGCCAGTTGGGGCCCAGGACACCATCACGCAGGACCACGTCGTCTCCGTGCAGCTAGCGACGTCCTCGCCCACCGTGACGGGCCTCGGCAGCTACGGCTCGACCGCGTCCGCCGAGGTCTTTGGATGTCCGCTGCCCATGGCCACGTCGGGCAGCGCGGGAGGAGTGCCGCCGCCCTTGTTTTTCCGTCCAGGAGGGGCGTCGTACTCCATTTTCTCGTGGACAGGTGCGCTGTTGCGCGTCACGGCGCCCAGCGTCCAGTGGTTGCAAACCGTGCCGTTCAAGGCAGAGGGCACCCACGCGAAAACTATCGCGGAGCTCCACTGCGTGTTGCATGCGGAACGCGTCGCGGCCCAGCAAGCGGTTCAAAGCGGCCCACCGCAACACCGGTCCTCGACCTCGGTCGGTGTCGGACCGCGGGCAATCATCTGCGGAGCACCGTCTGCAGGGAAGCACACGGCGATCGTGACCCTCGCGAATTACGCTGCGCGGCTGGGATGGAGTCCCACCGTGGCGGACGCCGATCCCGAGCACCAGTCGTTGACGCTGCCGGGCGCCGTTGCTGCCGCTAGCTGGGACTACCCTCGCACGAGCTTCGAGGAGGCCATGCATCTGCCGACCGTGAGCTTCGCGTGCGGGTCCTGCCTTGCGCAGAAGACGGGCGCCGCCGCCCTCGCGGGCACCGTGGACGACAGCAGCGTCATCCCGGGGAGCACGCCCATCAACGCCGCCTTCGCCCACGCCCTCACGCTGCTGTGCCAAACCATCCGTCAACGATTGCTGCGCAACGTAAGCAATGCCGTGGGTTGGAGCGGCGCCCTGGTGGGACTGCCGCCGGTGGCCGACGTCGGCGTCGCGGCGGACATGGTCGCCCGGGCGGTCGCCGCGCTCGACGCCACCCATGTCTACGTCATCGGTGATGACTCCCTGCTGCACCTCTGCCGACAGCGCTTCCACGCATTCTCCGGCGGCCACGTGGCGCCTGAGAACGCCGATGGGTTCGTAACCCCACAGGGCACCCGCTTCTTGGTCGAGGGCGTCGCGGCGTCCTTGGCGGCGGTGCCTCTCGCCGCGGGCTCGTTCGCGAGCCTCTACGAAGCGATCACGAGGCGCCGCGAAGCCGCGATCCGCACCTACTTCACCGGCGGCCATTGGCTAATGAACGCGACGCCGCACGTCGAAATGATGTCGTTCGGCAGCGGGCGGGTCTCCTCGTTGCTCCCTCCTTCGAGCGTCGTGGCGGGGTTCCGGACCACCTTGGTGCCGGTGTCGGAGACGCTGCCGTTGGCGACGACGGCGGTTGTGAAGTTCGTGTGGGACAGTAGCGCGGCGTCCGGGGCGTCTGCGTTGCGTCAGGACGCCCTGTTGCGATTGGTCGCCGTCACCGACGTCGCGCAGCTCGTGCGTGAGAGCGACCGTCGTCTCGGCGCCATCTACGTCCAACCAGATTCGCCAATGACGACCTCCCCGTTCGCGTTCTGCTTCGTCCAGCACGTCGTCGTCGGCCAGGGCGGCGGCCTTCAAGTGCTGCTGCCGGCACCTCTCCCGTCGCAGTGGAAAGGGCCCAGCAGCAGCGGTGGAGGCTCCTCGCTCCAGCGACCCTTGACGGTCTTGATATTTGCCGTGCAATGGGGCGGCGAAGGAGCAGCCGCATCGTAACTCTGGCGATGGATGCCTTTTTATTTAAATCACTCGTCCTCTATGAAAATGTGTCGTCTAGGCGTGGTGCGGTTGCACATGTCTCCTCCCCTTCGCGATATAGCACCCCATACTGCTGTATGTCCGAAGAGCCGCTGTGCCGACTGCGCGTCGTCGGCGACGCAGGCGTTGGCAAGTCTTCGCTCATTAACATGTTCGTCGAAGGCTGCTTTGCGCCAAATCACCCCGGGACCGTACTGATCGACTTCCGCAATCGCATCCTTGAAGTCTGCGGTCGGCGCATTAAGCTCCAAATTTGGGATACCTGGGTGCGTGGGGTCGACGCGGTGCAGCTGCCGGTCGCGCGGTACCGGCCCGTGCTGGGATTTATAATATGTTACGACACGACGCAGCGAACCACCTTCGAAGGCGTCGGAAGATGGCTTCGGCAAATACAGCTGTTTTTACCCGAAAGCATCAAATGCGTGTTGGTCGGTTGCAAAATTGACAAGACGGCGGAGAGGGAGGTGGACAGCGCAACCGGGAGGGCCCTCGCCGATTCGTTGAATATCCCGTTCGTAGAGGTGTCCGCCGCGACAGGCGAAAACGTCGATGTGGCCTTCGCCCGACTGGTCGCGGCCATCTACGAGGACGCGGACTTTCTCGCGACACGTCGCGCGGTCGGTGTCCGCTTGCCACCTCCAGGGTCGGTTCCCCGGCTACGAAGCGAAGGGCGTAGCATGTGCGGCATGAGCTGATCAAATGAGGATACCAAAATGAGCCACTTTGATCGTACGCGCGTCGTGCGGCTCCCCCTGACGGGGGAGCTCGGTGGTCTTTGACTGTTGGCCTACCGTCATCCCAGGATTGTTGCTGTACGGACACATGATGCGGAACTATGCACTTGGTCGATGAGTATAGTGAGACAAGCGGTGTGCGCTGACAACGGTCAAGTGCGCCTGTTCACCTTGCCAAACGTAGTGGAGGCGTAGTTGATCGGTCGGCGTTTGCCGTGCGGTGAATATGTGCCCACAAGTTCGAAGACTCCCTGGGGCTGATCATTGATGGATTGTCAGTTGCCAAAAAACAATTGCTGCTGGGGTAGTCAGTGTTTACAAAGTTGGGTGTTACGGATGTCACGTAGGATAGTTTGAGACCAGCGGGACGCTACCGCCAACGGCAAAAACGCCTGGAATGCGCATCACTCTTCACCTTGACAGACCCCCCCCGCTTTCGCCACCACCCCCACAGCCTGCGTTTCACGCTAAGGCGCCCGCCGTTCGGTCTTTTTTCCCCACATAATGTCCGATACAGCCGGTTTGCGCCTGAGCGACCTTCGCGACATTGCTAAGCGCGACTTAGCCAACACCCTCGACAAAATTCCTGGCTCCAAGGTGGTCGCGATCGACCCTTCCCTTTACAATGGCCTCAAACTTCTCGACACCCCGAAGACGATTTTTACGAAGGAGAAGGGTATTAACGGCCTCTTCGTCATCAACGAAACGGTAGGCGGCGACCGCGATCGGTATGGTGCTGGGACGCTCGTGATTCTGATGCGACCGAGCATCGACGTCACCAAACTCGCGGCGGCCATGATCGAACGCTTCAAGAAAACGGAGTCGCGCTCGCCGATCGCGGTTCGCATTTATTTCGTGCCTAAACTAAGCCTTCTCTGCTCGCACTATCTCGTGGAGGGCGCGCCCGAGCTCCGCAGCTGCATCGACAAGCTGGAGTTGGACTTTTTCACCTTCGACGAGGATCTCTTGTCGATGGAGTTGCCGCATGCCTTTCGCGATCTTTTTGTGGATGGCGACGTGACGTCTCTCTCCGTGATTGCCAACGCCTTGGTGAGGTTCCAGGCCATCGCGGGCCGCATTCCGAAGGTACGCGCGAAGGGCTACTTTGCGTCGAAGCTCGTCACCATTTTGAAGCGGCTGGACCAGGAAGTGGGCGAAGACGTGCTCGCGACGGGTGCCAGCGCGAGCGGCGCCGATCAACCACCCTCGCGAGTGTCTGAACTCTACATTCTCGACCGCGGTGTCGACCTGTACACCCCGATGATGACGCAGCTGACGTATGAGGGCTTGATCGACGAGCTCTACGGCATCGACGGCGCCGACTTCAACTCACCCTTCGAGTTCGGCGCGCCGACGGTCCCAATCGCGGCGTCGCAAAGCGGCGGGGCGGGCGCAGCGGCGGCGGCGCCTCTCGCACAGCTCGGGGAAAAAGCCATTCGCTTGACGTCGGCCGATCGGGTGCTCGATGATATCCGCGACGTGCACAGCGCACAGGCAGGCACGATTCTCCACCAAAAATCGCTCTCCGTGAAAGCCTTCTACGACAAGAAAAAAGAGCTGCAGCAGTTGAAGGACATTAAAGATTACATGCGGTCCCTTCCCCAAGTGCAAGAGACGCACCGCCTCACGATGATCCACGCGTCCATCTGCTCGAACATGAACAAGGTCTCCAAAACCGCGCCGTTTCGCAAGTCCGTTCAAATGGAACATGAAATTATCTTGCAGGCCGATAGCACGACCGTGGACTACGTCGACGAGCTGATTCACCGTAACGAGCCACTGAACAAGGTCCTGCGCCTGCTTTGCCTCATGTCCCTGGTCAATCAAGGCCTGAAGCCGAAGGTGTACGAGCAAGTGCGGGAGTCCTTGATGCTCTCCTACGGCATCCCGCAAATCATGTCCGCCTTCTACAACCTTGAACGCGTCGGACTGCTGACGCGACAATCAGGTGGGCTCTTGGCCGCGGCGGGTCTGGTCGGACCTTTGGCGCAGCTGACGCAGGCGAACCGGCCCATTTTCGCCAACATGCGGAAAAACTGCCGTCTCTGGGTGGACGACCTCAATGAGCGGATGCCCGACGATATCGCCTACGTCTACAGCGGGTACGCGCCGTTGATGCTCAGAGTGCTCGAGGACATGATCAAAATGTGGGACGCGCCTCCTGGCGTCAAGTCATTCGCCCTTGACGGGGTGCCCGGTGAACGCGCGCAGCTTAGCTACGACGTGGAAGTGGCGGGCGGCGGCAGCGCCGCCGGACAGACAGTCATGGTGCTCGTGATCGGCGGCATCACCCGCGCCGAGATTGCTGCGATCCGCATGATACTGAGCGGCGGGGGAACCGGCGGAAGTGGCGCAGGATCGAGCGTCGCTCCCGGGGCAGCGGCCGCTGCCGGCGACGCCGGCGCCGCGGGGCGTCCCGCGGGCGGGGGGCCGCAGGACGCCGTTGCCCGACGCAAGTTCATTATTGCCACCACGAACATCACGTCCGGCCGACGGCTGATCAATAGCTTGCTCCCGTTCGACGTGTAGGCAGGGCTCGCTGCGTGAGACGGAGAGCGACAGAGGACACACCCGTGAACCCCCCTCGCGCACACCACCCTTCGTTCGTGCCCTTTGTGTCTCGCGAAGAGCCGTGTCTGATCGCTCCGACCCGTGGCAACTTTGTCCCCCTTCCTTATGCCATCCGGTCCGGGCGACTGTTTTTCGAGGATAGCGTCGTGCGATGGTGTCGACTGACGAGGGTGTTTCAATCAAAGAGGCACTCTTTCTCAACAATATGCGTCGCGCGCTGTCGCTACCGACCTGCGCCACGAATGGTTTCGGTCTCATGTCCAGCGCGTGGTTGAGGCCACGCGCCGCCGCGACCGCCTTGGCTCTCCGCGCGTCTGGTTGTCAGACTTGCGGCACGGCGACACCGCCAGCTCTGTCCATGAGATGGATATCGACGCCGTCTTCCACGACGCCCGAAGCGGAGGCTTCCGCAGCACCATTGCCAGTCGCAGTCTCACCTGCCGCTCCACCGGCCGACGCCGATGCTCCGGACCATGTTCAGAGGTTGAGCGAGATTGCCGATGTGTCGGAGTCGGATCGCGAGCTGCTGCGAACGGCACTCACGGGGAGGCCGGAGGATGTGCCTTCCGCGCCCAAGCAAATGGGAGGTCCGGGCGCTGGACCGAAATCCGGTGACATGGCCGCCGTGTTTACCTGCAAAGTGTGTGAAGCGAGAACCGTGAAGCGCTTCAGCCGGCACTCCTATCAGCATGGCATCGTCATCGTCCAGTGCCCTGGCTGCGCCAAGCACCATTTGCTCGCGGACAATCTGGGGTGGTTCGCCGACGGGCATGTCAACATCGAGACGATTCTGAAGGAACGCGGTGAGGAGGTGACGCGGCTGCGGGGGAACATCGTCATTGACTGACGAGCGCGCCGACCGACGATATGCTTCTTCTGCAAAGGTACGAGCAGCGGAGAGGCCGGCCCGCCACGGCGACGGCACGGACGCGATGACACAATGAGAGCGACGCGTACGACACCGCGGGGGGTAAAACTACTCTCGTGTCTGGAGTGGGGTCAACGCACAAACGCCGCTGCTATTCGTTTCAATTCCTTTTCGTTGCAGGCATGGCAAGCGTGGGATGGTATGGGGGGAAGTACAAACGCTGTGTGATGCGCCCTGGTTGCCCCACCTCATTGAACAGGAGCGAGAGATAATTTCAAGTCTCCCCCCGCAACAAAACACACACATACCGGAGTAAAAATGGCTTACGAGATCAAGCCCATTCTTAGCGGGACGAAGCGCGACCCTCTGAACACCAAGTTCGCCCCGAAACACCCCAATCACAGCCCGTTTGGCGACTTCCCGCGCGAATGGGCGCCAAAGGCATCTGGGTCGACGTCGCCGCGCGCGGCAGCCTCTAGCGACGCGGCCTCGGCCGCCCAAGCGGAGGGCACATCGCCCAGCCACGGCTCGGCCGACCCCAGTCAGTTTCTGCGCTCTCGCAGTGGCACTGGTGGCACAACGTCCTCCCTGCTGAAGGGACGCGAGGCCGAGGCGCCGCCGAAGCCCCGGGCGGGTGCGATGCGCCGACGCATGATCCCCGAAACGGAGTTCCGTCGCTTCTATGACCGCGGTGACCTCCCGATCGCCGTTGCCCACAAGAACAAGGCGACCATCGACTGGAAGGTGGAAATTGAGAAGCTTGACTATCACCACTACTTGCCTATCTTCTTCGACGGTCTTCGCGAGAAGGATGAGCCTTACCGCTTCCTCGCCCTGCAAGGGTGCTACGACTTGCTCGCGAAAGGGGGCGCAAAGATTCTTCCCACCGTGCCGCAGCTCATCATCCCGCTGAAAACGGCGCTCAATACCCGCGATCCGGCCATCCTATGTGCGGTGCTGAAGGTCATTCAGCGACTCGTAGTGTCCGGCGACCTCATCGGCGAGGCTCTGGTGCCGTACTACCGGCAGCTGCTTCCCGTGTTCAACCTGTTCAAGGGCCGCTGCAAGAACATGGGCGACGACATCGACTACGGCCAGCGGAAACGGTCGGATATTGCGGAGCTAATCGAGGAGACGCTGCAGCTGCTGGAAATCCACGGAGGCGAGGATGCGTTTATCAACATCAAGTACATGATCCCGACGTACGAGTCCTGCGTACTCAACTAAGTGACACGCTCTCACCCAAGAACAACGGACGGTGGGCGATTCGTTTGCGCGGCGCTCGATCGAAGGGACACATGTGCGGTGGCGTGTGCGCGAGCACTGCGGTCGGAGCCCTTTGAGCAGTAGATGTATTTTTCTTCCATTTCGAGGAAGAAGGAAGGACTTCTCCTCTTCTCTTTCCGCCCCCCTTTCTCACCCCCCTGTGTTTTTTCGATTTCCTTCCCCCTGCCGGCTGTGCTTCTGCGCTGCCGACCATAGTAGACGAGTTTGTGACGCGCGTGGGCCGTCGTTGCCGCCCGCCGCCCCTCACGCTCAGATGTTCGAACAAGCGAACGAATGTCGATTTTGTCGTCTCCGCCCTTCCCATTCTCTCCGTATCTCACACGCACACTATGTGTTCTGGGATTGTACACCCTCTGACCGCATGGCGTCTGAACTGGGGGATCAGAAGAAGCATATCTTGATGTATCGCTTGTACGGCCCTTGTGAGCCATGGCGGGCGCGGCCCAGCTGAGTTTGTTTCCCGGCTCTCCGTTGACAATCAAAGCGCGCACGATCGCTTCCAACAACCGAACCCCTCCCAGCCACCACTGCCATGGGAGACGACGAGTACTACTTCGAGGACGACGGTGGCGACGGCGGCGACGATGGGGGGGGCGACGAGGCAACCACCTGGGAAACCGACGTCGAAAACAAATACGCAGACGCCAAGTCCCTCATGGACTCCGACGCCGCGGCGGCGATCGCGCAATTCCATGAGGCGATCAAGTTGGATCAAGACCACGGCCGATGGACGTTCAAGGCGTACAAGTGGATCGCGCGGACGTGCGCCCGGCACCGCATGGAAGTTCGCCTTCCCGAGGATTTCCGAGTCGCCATGGAGTACAACTACGCCGCGAAGACGAAGCAGGACACGGAGAAGTTCATCACGAAGTTTTTTGATCGCTCTACCGGCCTTTCCGCGGCGTGCCTGAGACGATGCGCCGAGATCACGATCGCTTTCGCCAACAAAGACCTCAAGGCGTACGACAAGGTGTGGTTCTCGGTCAAGTACCGCCTCGCTCAAATGAACCTGACGGAAGGATTGTACCCTCAATTGGAGGAGGACGTCCGTGCTCTGCACGCGTGGTGTGGCGAGGGACAGCAGGCGGAAGAGCGGCGCGGCACTCAGAAGCTCATGGTGTACGCACTGGAAATTCAGCTCCGGGCGATTCAGAGTGATCACGCTGCCGTGCGTCAGCTGTACCAACGAGCGATGGCGATCACGTCGGCGATCCCGCCTCCGCGCATTTTAGGCATCATTCGAGAGTCGGGCGGGAAAATGTTCATGCGGCAGGCCATGTGGACAGAGGCGTACGAGGCCTTCTTTCAGGCCTTCCGCAGCTTTGACGAGGCGGGCGACCCGCGGCGCATCGCGAACCTGAAGTACCTTTTCTGCGCGTCGATGCTTTCGGGGCGCAAGATCAACCCATTCGACACCCCTGAGACGAGGTCTTATCAGCACGATCCCGAAATCGTGGCCATGGTGGACCTCATCACGGCCTGCACGAACAACGACGTCAGTGGCTTCTTCCGGATTCTCAACGACCGAAGGAACGCCAAAAGTCTGCGGGAGGATAGCTTCCTGTACACGTACATCGAGCCGCTCATTCAGCAAATTCAGTGTCAAGCGATCCGGGTGCTCGTGAAGCCTTACTCGTCCATCCGGCTGGAGGCGCTGGCGCCCCAGGTGCTGCTCAACGTCAAAGAGTGCGAGCAGCTCATCTTTACCATGATCCTAGACGGCAGACTGTCCGCGTCGATCGACCAACAGCGTGGGCTCCTCCTCGTGCGGAATGGTGGGGCCCCTGCCACCGCCAGTGGCGGTCCAGCTACCGCCCCCACGGTCACCGGAGGAGGAAGCGCCAAAGCGGCGGCCACCGCCGCCAACCGGTACGCGACGCTGGTCAGCATCGCGAACTCGCAGCGCCAGCTCGAGACGTCAATCGTGTCGAAAATGATTTGACGCGGGCCGAATTTTGTCGCGTGGCCCTCTCTCTCTTTCTCCTCGCGCGTTCAACTGGCGGGTGATGCCATCCCTTTTTCGGGGCGCCCCTTGTTTGCTTTTTTTTGTCTTTGCAACGGCAATTCCGCGGTTGGTGACAAATACCGAAGATACCGCAAGAAAACTTGTTGGCCCTTGCGACGTTCAACGTGTCGGCATAGGACGCTTCGCCACACTCCTCAAGAAAGGGGGCACGAAGTCGACGAATATGATGTCACGTGAAGCCCTTTCCATGTCACCATCTATAAGGCCAGTGAACGTGCATATCTACGTGTCAGTGATTGATTTCTCCCTCTCCTCTCGTAATCATCACGCAGAAACGAGAAGAAGATCTGTGGTACGCCCCGCCATACCTCCCGCGCGGAACAGAATCGGCGTCGGGCAGAAAATTCCCATTGCACGGCTGGCTGCGAAGAAACAATAATGTCTTCGATCCAGAACGCCCTCGCACCCTGTGTGGTTGGCATGTTGGTCGCCGTGTCGATGTCATGGCCGCTCGTCGTGACCGCAGAGGTGACGAACCGGTGGCAGACCCACGCCCCAGGCATTCTATTGCCGTCACCGCCGTCCGGTGTCATCGCCGCCCACGTCCTGGTTCGGCACGGTGCGCGTGGACCGTACAACGGCGACCCGAGCGCGTTTGTCCAACTCAACTGGGCAGGCGAACTGCAGGGTCGTTGCATGGGCGTCGCGGTGCGTCAGCGCTACAACACGACAGCGGCGGCTCCGCCCCGCGTCGACTTGGCAGCGGCCGCCGATGTGGCGCGGGTCGTCCAAACCGCCATCGCCTTTATCGGCCGCTTCAACAACAGCGCAACGACAACCGGGACCGGTGCCGTGATGCAGAGCCCATCAGCACCACCATCGCCGTCCAACGCAGGACGAGGCGGTGGCGGTACGGACGAACGTACCCGCTTGGACCAACTGGCCACCTTCGTCGCCCACCCGTCGCCACCGCTGCTTGACAATGTTCTCAACGGAGAGGCCGCGCGGTTCCTGTTCGGCGATCAAACCGTGGAAGCTGCCTTCACCGCCGTCCTTCCCTTGTGCCTGAGGCTGTTCAACCAATCGCAGCGTCAGATGATGTCCGCGCTGCTCCTCGCCATGGCCCCAGCCAACCAGACCATTAGCAGCCGCCGCCGCGCCGACCGTCCGCGGAACGATGCGGTGACATGGCGTGGTGTGACGATGCGGGCGGCGGGACGTCGCGCAGTTGCGGCGTCGGATCCCAGCAGCACCAGCTATTGCGACGAGGAACCGGCGGGATGCTGCTACGCGCTCGAGGACTACTACACGAGCTATTCGGCGAGCGGTGAGTGGCCTCAAGCCGCGACTGCCGCCCAGCGGGAGCAATTAAAGGCGCTCATGCCTCGAATTCGGCATGTTTTAGCGGCCGTGTTCGAAGCCTGGCTGGGCGATGGCCTGGGTCGCCCGTCGACGCCAGCCACGAAACCCTCTGTCCCAACCCTACCAGGTGGCAGCTCAGCGTGGCCGTTGCTGCAATCGGTGGCGGATGCCCTCCAATCCGCGTCAGGGTCCCGCACGCCTAGCGGATCGCCCGTGTCGATTTATACGTACTTCTCGCACGACACGGTGCTGTCAAGTGCCATGGCGGGCATGGGCGCGCTGGTGACCGTGCCGTCGTCAACGGTCGACGATACACCGGATGACGTCGTCTCCGTGGTGGATAGCTGGCTGCCGCCTTTTGCCGACACTCTCTTGATCGAGCTGAACGGTGCGTCGTCTTCCGTGTCGGTGTACCGCGCCGCGCCGCCTCAGGACGCGGACACGCTTCGACAGTGGCTCCTCGGCCCTGGCGCGAACAACTCAGCCGATTGGCATGCCTTTGACGATCACTGCGCGAGCAACGTTGTCTTTAACCTGGTGAATATCACGTGCCTCGCGGCCGATACCGATGGAAGGGGGGGTGCCCCCTACGTGTCTTCTTCCTGCCCCGTGGACGACTTCGCCCGTCGCGTCGCCGCCGTAGCGCCCGCATCATTCGCGTCGCCGCGGACGGATCCCACCACGGCGGGGAGAGTTCTGGGGGCGCCAACGCAGGCAGTCTCTCCGCAGGCCGTCTCTCCGTGGTTCCCCGCATACTGCAATGCCAGGTCTCCTTTTTCGATGGCACGATCATCGGGCGCCACCGGCTACGATGGGGAGGAAGGCGCTGGCGTTCTTGCACACGAGGTGACCCAGCACCGCGCGTTCGATCCGACGTGGGCGCGAGCGTTCGAGTGTCACCGTTGCTGGACGCCGCCCGGGAACGGAACCTCGGCGGTCAGCCTGTGCGGCTTTTCCACCATCGACGTCAGCAATGTCACTCCGACGGGCGTCATGTCGTATCTGTGCCCTATCTACCAAGCAATGTGCGATCGGTTTCTATGCGGCAGGGGCCAAATGCTGTTCTCGGGAGGAACGACCGCGCGTCCGGAAAGTAGGTCCGTTGGCACTCCGACTTGTGTGTCGCCACCTAGCATGCTCTCATTCAGAGAGGTCGCGCTGCTGCTCGTGGGAGTCGCGATCGGCTCCCTCGCGTTGGGGCTTGGGATCGGCGCCACGGTGGCGAGACATACGAGGACGTGGATGCCGTCGACTTTGGACGAAAACCAGCCGTTAATACAGCACACCGGCGAACGGTCGACGTGAGCCGCGCGCTGCAGTTGTGTCACAAGCATTTCTTTTCCACCACATCTTGTCCGTCGCCGCTTGGCGACTTGCGAATGTGTGAAACGAGAAGTAATGTGGGGTGCCGACTTGTCTTCACCTGTCTCTAGCACCTTGCCATACTACTCTCTCTCTCTCTCTCTCGCTCGCCCTCTCTCGCTCTCTGTCTCTCACACTCTCTCTCTAATTTATCTCCCCTTCTCTCCTTAACTTCCGATCGCTCTCCGTCCGCGTGAGCGTGATTCAATCCGATCAAACGATAAATCCTCTTCGGCTGAAACCAAACGGCGGTTCATTGCCCCGCTTTTACGTAAATGCCGCAAGTTGATCCGTTCTGGGATACCGTCTTTCGGGCCAACGCTGAAGGCAGTGCCGGCTTCCCCCACGCCGAGGAGGCGGGGCCCGAGCCATCCGTAGTAGGGGTGACGGCGGCGCCTTCTGTCACGACCGACGCGGCACCCGCGAGTGGCGGAGCATCCGGGGGCGTTCCGTATCCGGATTCGTCGTCCAGTAGCGCCTCGTCGTGCTCGAGCCACGGCGAACGTGACAATGTGAGCGTCGTCGATGCTGATATCGCGAGCTTGGACGATGCGCTCGTGGACGTGGATGCCTCCGTACCAGCGGAGGGCGTGGGGCGAGGCGCGTCCGGCGACAGGGACGACAGTGCGGTGAACGCCGCTCCCGCGGTACAGGAGGGGGCACCTGGGGGGACCGGGGGGATCGAAGGCGACGTGGTGGACCACGTTGTTGGAAGGGAAGCCGATTCGAGCTCCAGCGCTCCCTTGCCCTCGACGTCCTCCTTGGTGAGTTCTAAGATCGCTGCGTTACCATCCGCATTGGAACCGATCCAGCCGAATGAGAGGTATGGTTTCATCGGTGCGGTCGTCGGGCAGACGGTGTTCATTTTTCCCCTCGATGACATCGCGGATAGTTGCCCATCAGGATCGCCACCTCCCCCTGGCGACGATCAGAAAGCGCAGGAGATCACAACAGCGGCGGACGCGGCCGCCCCCTCATCGTCGTCGTCCGCCACCCCGCCGTTAGATCGCTGCCGTTTCGCAGAATTAGGGAATGTCCCGAAAATGATGGCGGCGGCAGTCGGTGCTCCCATTCACCTGTGCGCCATCGATGCGTGGCGGGGTGAGGCCGCCGCCTCGCCGCATCCGATGCCCCTGTACGCGGGCCAGACCATACGCTACTTCGCGCGTGCGTGTCGGGTGGCAGAGAGTGGAGGGGAGACCACGGCCCCTTCGACATCGGGGGTTCAGTCGTCAGTGGTGGTGCGTCAAGCGTATCGTATCCGGTACTGCGATGTGCTAACCATGGCACCGTCGGTGTCCTACCCATTGCGAGCCCAGACCCTCACAGGTTTGTTACAGCGCCGTCATGGTGTGATCCGGGACTACGACACCAGGTCACACAGCGGTATCATCCAAGAGATCGCCGATCCCACGGCACAGCCAACGGGTGACAAACAGGCCAAGAAACACCCCAAACTCCCCGCCGGGCAGCGCCGGGAACAACAGCACCATGGAAAGGAGTTCTTCTTCTACATCACTAGCATCGTCGACATCGCAGTCGCGGCGGGGCCGCAGAAGGCACCGTCGCAACGATCCGAAGCCGTCGTCTTTGAGCAACATCCCAAAATGCGTGGCATCTTGGTCACGTTCGCCGTCTTACCCCCGGAGCGGCAGACTCCATCGCCCGTGACCCAGCGAGCCGTCGCCGTCAAACTGAGTTTTCCGGGCAGAATGACGGGCCGTATTCACACCATCATTGGCCGCTTCGGTTTCGTTCGCAAGAACGCCGACGCAAAGGACTTCGACGATTACTACTTTCGTCAGGAGGACGTGGACTACTACCTGCCGGCACCAGGGGACGAGGTGAGCTTCTTCTTGTACTACGACTTTCCCAGCGGGAGCACCGCGAAGTGGGTGCGAGCGCGCGGTTTGACCTTGACGAATGCGCAATTGGCGCAAGAGCGCGAGCGGATGCGGCCTCCCCTCCCTTCTCCGACCACCACGGCGCACGTTGGTTGGTCCCATCACCCTCCCCTGATGAACGTGG
>ERZ1292630.2316-Hain-H41-02um-R3-2316-length-17754-cov-8_pt2 | contig 14615 bp, 3 predicted proteins | sample MGYA00564408_ERZ1292630 | MGnify/ENA primary metagenome ERZ1292630 (study PRJEB36523, sample SAMEA6512641) | groundwater metagenome | collected 2019-01-08 | study: AquaDiva: Metagenomics assemblies of 32 groundwater samples | reverse complement strand
CGTTATTTGGAATACGGCCGATCAACTCCCACAAGTGTCAGCACACAGCGACCCAAGGCACGCAAGGGCTACACGTATAGTGGCTGGTCTCAGGGGGGTAGGTAGGGTGTGACTCTCGGTCCCACGTGAATGTCCCTCTATCACTGACCCTGAGGACATGGAGCTGATCCCCCCATACAGCTCCCCATCTGGTCTGTCCGCTAAAACCACGTGACGATTCCACCACCGCCCTCTCGGCGTTGCCGAGCCTTCCGCTCCACGTGTTCATTACGCCGCCGATCGAGCATCCACCCTCTCACCACCTCGATGCCCGCCGCCGCGGCGGATGCATCGTCGTCGTCTTGGAGCATCGCCAGATGCAGCATCACTCGACGGCACTTGTACTCCAACGGCTCGCCAACGCGCAGTACATCTGGCACCGAGTGGTCATCTTCGTCACCTATCTTTATCCCCGTCGCAAAGCCGTTGGGGGCCACGATACGCCATGGCAAGACAAACAGAAGCGGAGCCGCAGAGGGTTGAGTGCCGCCGTCATCGCTGCCACCCGCAACGGCGGGGGCACTGGATGTGGAGGCAAATAGTGCCCTGGCGGCCGCGCGACTCACTGGATCGCCCTCCACCGGAAGGCCTTGCAGCGCCAGGGCTCTGCCGAGGGCAGGAATCAGGATATTGGGCGACGCTGCAAGACGCACCACCGTTGAGGGATTGGCGTCGTTGTTGTTGGGACTGCGCAGTTGCCACAGGGACTCGCAAGGCAGCGGCAACTGCGGTGCGCTGCTTCCAGTCGTCGTCGAGAGATCAGCCGTCGGCGGCGGCGACGACACGGCCATGCCAAGCGATACCGTGCCGATCGCTGGACTCACCGCCCCAGTCGAGACACCTCCGAACGCGGACGTTCCGCTGACGACCTGAAGCGCCGCAAACAGTTGCACGTCGCGTTGCTCGGCGGTCGCCGACGCCGCCGGTATGACTTGCGAGATGACCTCCACGGTTCCAACACCACCACTCCGAGGCTTTCCAGGCAGTTGCCCCCCAGACGGTTCAGGACAAACGACGACGAAGGCTTCAATGGGTGACCACGGGCTCAATGCGCCCGCGTGACGCCGCGCGACTTCTCGCAGCAGCTGCGCGTTGCGACTGTGACCTCCGGCGAGCTCGCTCGTGGAGGAGGCCCCACTCGAAAACCACTTGCGGATCCCACCACCTGACGTAGCCGTCGTCGCCGTCGCGCCGCCGCCACCATCGCCACTCGAGGCCGCAAGTGGACTGACGGGCGCCTGGCTGCACGCCACAAGAAAGTCGGATCCAGTCAACAACCCAACGATGGCATCGGTGTAGGTCCGGCGAGCCGTCAGGGACACCAACTCGGTGCACAGCTTCTTGGCTTCTGAACCTGAAGCCGTCGCGTTGAATACCGTTGCTGGAAAGGGAAAGAGAGTGTCCGCACTCCCCCCTCCCTCTCGAGCGGCGGCCGAGGTGGCAGCCGTCGTCGTGGAAGATTGACTTTTCGCGGAAAGGGCATCCAAATACGGATCGAGCACACCGGCGACGCGCTGCCGGTGCACTTCGTATGGCAACACCAACTCCGGCGACGGCACGTTGGGCATCATGGCGAAGTGAAGAGTGCAACGCACTCGGGGACTAGCCACCCGGAGCAACACGGCCGACGTGGAAGACGCAGCCGACAACGGAAAGGGAGCCGAGAGCACCGCTCGGCCTCGAATCACTAGTCGCTGTCGGTGACGCAAAAGTAGATGTTCGGGTGCTTCCCACGAGAGAGTGTCGAGGCCCCCTGACGGGTGGCCGGTCGTCGAGTCGACGCCGCTTCGGACTTCCGCGTCGCCACGAAGCGACCAAAGACAGAACGCGCCGCCGGGATCGGACTCGACGGGGCCACCACCGCCGGTGAGACTCGACGACTCCAGGTTCACATGGACGTCACAGCCTTCGAAGGCGTCCAGACGGAGTGTCATGGTGCTGCTGCGGTCCTCGGCGGGGTGCTCGCAGGCGTTCGCCTTGACACCTTTCCCATCGTGATCGACGGGCAAGCCGGAAGGGTCGCGCGGGTCGAACGTTGCTGTCGCGGAGCATGATGGAGTCGCCACCGCGGCGGCCACCGCAATGTCCACGGAGAGCCGCGTGACGATGGCGTGCTCCTCGGCGGTGAGCGACACGGCATCCCACGGGGCAGTTCTACCACTGATGATGGATCTTGAAGGTGACGAATTGGCCGCCGCTGCGGTAGCGCTGGTTGTAGATAATTGTGCTGCTTGACGCTGGAGCAACTGCGCGATACGCCGCCTTTGCTCGACGGTCGCCCAGGATGGTGACAGATCGCAAAGCACGCCAATTTCAACGTTGCACTCGAAAAAAATCCTTCCGTCCACACAGCTGTCGTCGAAGGCTGATGGTGGCGATGGGTGCGGCACAGCACCTCCTCGTCCTCCGCCAGTGGGTACGTTGTTCGCCGCCTCGTTGCGTTGACCGTTGTTGTGGTGCTTCGCCGTGATCATGTCGTGTACCTCTTCGCGTTGGAGCAACCGGCAGGGCATGATGGTGACGGTGTGGCACACCAGCGGCGGCGTGACGGGCGCACGCATCGTGGCACTCATCACGTGCGTGGATGAAATGAAACCACCCGAAGACGGGGGCGCGGCGGGCGACGCCCCGGTCGTGCCGGCACCCACGCCTGCCGCCCCGGTTGCGGCGACTGCGTCCAGCCACGCTGCCGCCATGGTCGTGCCGAGAGAGGCGGCTGCCCGGCCGGAGCCGTTGCCGCCAAAGATGCCCCCGGGGCCGCTCGGGTCTCCTTTTGCAGTGACGGACACGTCTGCAGTGGAAAGAGGAGGGATCGCGTCCGCGGATGAGGCGTGGTGGTACAAGGAGGCGCTGCCGACCGACCAACCGGTACCAGGGCACAATGTGAGGCGGTTTCCGCGAAAGGGCACGGCGGAGCCATCGACCGGCTTTCCTGTCTCACCCCTACGACTATCGTCGTCGTGTTTCGACGGCCCCGTCACGACGGGGTCAAATGATGACGAAAAGGCTGGTTCCCCTGAGGCCGACGGTATCCGCACATCGCGGCAATCGAGAAGGGGAGTGCGGGACACCATCGTTCGGGGAAGTGGACAGTGTTTCTGGCCACTGATGGCGCCCGCATCGCCTGGCGTCCATGCGGCAGTGCTAGGATCGTTCAGTGATGAGGCAAACTGCTGCTTGCGGTGACTAAAAAGGAGCGCCGCGATGCCAGTCGAAGGCGATGCGCCTTTTAGAGCCCCAGGGTTCGCGGCCGAGCGCCGTGCGAACGGTTCGACCGACACGCGATCCAAGATGAGACGCGACATCGACGAACGATTCGACGGGGATGCGACACGACATGAAACATCCGTGGTGAGATCGCCCGCCACGGCATCCGTGATCCACCCGTCGGCGATGCGCACCGCGGCGATCGATGGTAGTCGGTGCGAGAATGTCGCCGCTTCGTAGATGGCCTTGGAAATGCGAACAGGGTAGCTTCCCCCCGCCGCCGCCGTGGTCGTCTGAGATAGCGCATGCGGAGAGAGCGTCAATAGACGTTGACCTTCGGACCGCAAGCCACTGTAATCGCTGCTGTATCCAACGACTTGACCAGGGGTCGTCGAGGAAGAGGAAGGAGCAAGCAGCCGGCCGTGTGACATGGCAGGGCCGGACGCGAAGCTGCCACCAATGAGCGTTCCTTCCGATAGCAACGGTGCGGCTGCGGTTGTGGACAGCCACGCTGAGAAGGAGCTTTTGAGCTCGGTGGCGGCTTCACCTCCATCGGGGAGGAGCAGCTCGTCCGGTGTAGCGGCTGAACCACTGGCGAATGAACCAGCGGCAGTGCCAGTCGCCATACTGCTGGTGGCACCAACCGCAAGTTCGCCCTCGTCCGCTCCCAAGGTGACACAAAGCCGCAATGGTGAGGTGTCCACCGTCCAAGAAGGGGTTAGTGGTGGTTCTTGACCCTGAGTGTCGCCGCCGTTCGTGCTTCGGCAAGGAGCCACGATACTGCTCGAGAAGCAATACACGTGAGTCGTCACAGTTCCGCAAGGCGCGGCCGCGACGACGGCGATGTTGTTGTTACCGCCATTGTTAGTGGCCTCCTGAGTGGGAAGAACGGCGACGCGGTCCACGTCGATGTAATCCACAAGCAACACCACGGTAGCAGATGAGTGACCGCCGCCGCGGTGAGGAGCAGTAGGAATGCTAGGCGACTCGACGTCATTGTTGTTGCTCGGTTTGGGTGCGCCCGTGACCGCAGCGGCCAACGAACCTCCTGATCGCATCGCCGCGGTGTCATCGTTGTTTTCGTGAACGACCCTCAACTTCTTTTTCCCGCCAGCCGCGGAGGCCACCGAACGCTTCAACGCAATGGATTCGTTGACGTTGGACGGATCCTTCGCCGCCGTTGTCACTGCGGCGTCGGCAGCCGCCACAAGTGGTTTGGCGGAGGCGAGCACCGCGGTGACGCGGGACTGCAGTGGGCTCAAGGTTGCCGGTATCCTGCGAGCCCGCCCACCACCACCACCGCCATGATGAAGCAAGAGGCCGAGGAACGAGCAGTCGGCATCCGAGGCGCCGAGGTCTAAGCACACACCGGTGAGCAGTCGCAGGGACAGTGAAGGATCGTTCGGCGAACGCTGCGAGGACGGCGTCGCCCACCACTCTCCCATCGGCGCCCGTCGTGCCACGAAGGCGTGAACGCATTGCGCCCACAAGGAATCCCGCGACGACGCCGTACACTGTGTCCGAAGCGGGAGTGGACGGCGGATGAGAGGCGCCGTTTCCGCAGCTGCCTTAGGATGCCTGAAAGGCGCCGCGCGGGGCGGCGGGTGGGCGGTCGTCGTCAGCATCATCACGACCCAGAGCGCTGCCGCTTGAGGAGAGAACATCGCGCCGTCGTCGCCTGCTGCGACGTGACGGCCCTTGTCCTCCTTGCGACCCTTAGCCGCGGCGGTGGACATTTGCGCGGAGGCAATGGCAGCGAGGTCGTCATAGTCCTGTCCCGTGATGCCGCACGTCGGATGCAAGGCGCCCTTCGTGGAGCTACCGACGCTGAAGGTCAACGTTGCGTCCGTTGCCACGTCGGGACCCACTACGGATTCCAGACCAGCGGCATTCGTCGGGGGGGCGCCTCGGTCCACACGCCAATGCCACAGGGTAATAGCCGACACGACCCGCTTCATCGCCGGGCCGGAGTTCATGCTGGCCGATAGATGATCGGACCACTGCACAGTCAGCTCACCCTGTCGATGCTCTCGACGCCCGATACCGGACACGATGGCCGTCCCGATCATGAGTCCAGGCCGATCGCTCGATGTCAACGGAGGCGTTCCTAAGATGCGCGACGAGCCTATCCCCGCGGCCGCTGCAGCGGAGGCTTGGCCCGCAGCTTTGGAGCGACGGAAGGCGACTAGGCCGCTCTCCTGCCAGTTGCTTTGGAGTTCCGATACCGACAGAGGCCTCACCACGCACGCGGCCGCGGCGGCACTTTCGTCCTCCTCCTCGCCCACGGAGGCGCCTCCCGCGTGACCCGACGGCGGCGCCACAGCGTGTCCCGAGCGGCCACCACCGTACGGAGGCGGGAGATCAACCGAGAAGGCGTTGGTGGCGTGACTGTCGCCCAAGACGATGGGGGGCGCCGCCAGCGACGCGTCCCGCGCAACCGCAGTGGATGACGCGGCCACGATGACTCTGGGGGCCACGAGTGGCGACAGCTCGTCAAGGATCGCGTCCGCCGCGGCGGCGAGGGCTCGGCGACCCCGAGGTTTGTCCGTTGGGGTTGCTTGAGCATTGAGTGTCCCAGCAGACGGGGTCGCTGAAGGCATGGTGTTGATGGCCGGACCGCCACTTTGTCGAGCGACGACATTTGAAGCTCGGGGAAATGCACCCACGCGAAGAATCACGGTCACCCACTTGCGCAGACCGACGTGTACGAAACGAGCGCTGTCGGATGCCGCTGCGCGAAGGAGTGATTCCGGAAGAGTGCTCTGGCGTAATGCACCGTCGACTCGATCCTCCGCACTTTCGGGGGTTGCGAGACCGACGGCGTCCAGTTGTAAAGGAGTTGCGAGACTGACGGCGCGTCGCCAGAACGGCAATTGAGAAAGGAGCTGGCCCTCCCGTTGGAACCAGTCGTCGGCGTCAAACATTGGGAAGGTGCGAGTCCGGTACGCGGCGGTGGCGCCGTGTTGCTTGTGAGGTGGGGCAACGTGGTTGTGAGACGCGGCCTGCTGCTGCTCGCTGCTGTCATCGTCGTCGTCGTCGATGCCACTTGTCGTCGTTCCTAAATGGTGATGCGCAGAGTCGTTGATGTCGGAGGATCGACATGCACCAAAGTGCGACATATCCGCGCGCCGGGAGATGACCAAGGCATCCACTACACTGTCGATGATGCTGGCTTCCGTCCCCTCATCATCGATCCGCCCATCCTCCGCGGATGGTAATGCTAGGGACGGCGAAATGGTTACCGCGGCGGCGGCCTGATCAGGGTCTCCGCTTGTGGATTGAAGGCGGGCAGCGCCATCGTCTTCGGCACGGAGGAGGCGGCCTCGCACGGGGATCGGGCGATATCGATACAGGACGTTTCGGTGCAAGTGAGAGTAGGCAGTGGACGGAACTAGCTTCGTCATAGCCGCACGGCCGCTCTTCTTCACGCTTGGCATTGTCGTCGCGAGCCGCTCGTGATTCGTGGATTTCACCACTGGCTCCTCCCCTTCTGCCTGCGACTGCTGCTGCGTGGCTAACACAGACATAACCTCCGTGAGTTCGACGATCCACAACGCCTGCAGCTCGCAGCCGTCTCTGAGAGGGACGGTCATCGTCCGCTTGGCTTGCTCCCCGGGCGCAGCTCCGGTGTGGGGCAGATGTGGCACTGCTGATGACTGGCGGCTAGCCCCCACCTCGTGGCTCATTTAGTAGTTCGTGTTTTTTGTGGTGATCGTGTTAACAATGCTCTTTGTGAGACAGTTAACAAAATGCGACGCAGTCGAACGAATGGGGGAAAATAATGAAACGGATAAGTTGGCCAAAGCTGCCGCCGCGGTTGCCCCCGTATTCTGGCCGGCACAAGTCGATCAGCGGCGACAAAGGAAAACAGTGCCTTTGCACACATGCCGGCCGCTCATTGCCCATTTCTCGGTCGATGGGGTGCGCGCGATCGTCTAAACAAAAACGTTGGAGAAAAGAGTGAGACGGTGTTGAAGGTCTCGCCATCGTGTCCTTCCTGAACGTTCCTCCGCTTCCTTAACGCTTCCACGTCAAAACGATGTTATCGCGGTGTTCGTGGCGTCCCCGACGACGTTGACGGAGCCTGCTGCTGCGAGGAGCTCATCAGCCTATGGCGTAGCGCCGAGTATCGCAGCTTGGCCAAAGTGATAGGGTCATCCGCCGCCAAGGCTTCTTGAGGCCGTGCGCGCGGTGCCGGACCACCGCCGACGGCAGGTCCGCTGCTGAAAGCAGACGGAGGAACAGCGGCGGTCGCGGCACGCTTACCGCCACCGAACGACCACAGAGACGATGCCGCGGCGGCGATGGCTTGTGAGTGATCCGGCGCGGGCACCCCGGCGCCCGGGGTCACGCGCGCGTACATCATCGTGGAGCCTTGGACGCTGGCGGCGGCTGCCGCGGCTTGTGGGTGGACCCGCGGAGTGCCGACGACGCCGAAATTTCTCGCCGCTGTTCCTGGCGAAGGCCACGTGCCGGCGGCGGCCCCAGATGGATTCGCGGGAGGCGGGCTGGAACTGCGACCGTTTCGAGCGGTCGACGGCAGCGCTGGGGAACTGTCCCAAAGTGTGGTGTTGTTGTTCTGCGCCGCCGCCGCAGGGAGGCGACTCGTGAAACCCAAGGAACGGTCGTTGACCGCAAATATGGCGCGCTCCTCCTTGTCCACCAGTTCCCGCTGCTCGTCGATTCTCACGATTCGCTCGTTCATCAAGGCCAAGTCACGCTGCGCCTCGGCGACCGCTTGCTGGTGCCGTTCGGGTGGATGTTGCGGGATCGCCTTGGTGCTGTTGCTGCGGAATGGAGCAGCCGACTGTGATTTCGGTGACATACCCGCAGTCGATGCCGCGGCACTTCGCAATCCACTGGTGTATATTTCAAGGGGAGGCGGCTTCTCTGACGAGGCTGCCCGCGGTGGCGGTACGTTGCCACCCGCTTCCGTGATGCCGTGCAACGCCGCGGCCACGATGGCCTCGGGCGTGGCCACGTTCGCGCTTGACGTAATGGCGGGTAACGAGCCACCGTGGCTCTGAAAATCCTCAATGGCGCTTTTCAAGCAGGAGGCGAAGGTTTCCCGTTGTCGCGTCACCTGTGAGATGATTTCCTCTAGATCTTTCTGCGTGTACAACGGCAGGTCCTTGTGAGCAGTGTTGCTCTCTGCGCCAACAGCGGAAGCACCGTGGTCGGCGTTAGACGACGAGGCGTCAGCCGCCGTTCCTTGGACGAAGGCGTCAGCGGCCGGTTGACTGGCGCGGACGGACACCTTCTTGGGCGGCCTCCATGGCCCTTCGGCACCAGAGGGTTGAGACTTAGCCAGCGAGGACGTTAGAGCCCCTTCTGCTGCCCACGCTGCGGAATCCGCGGCCGACCACGACGACGTAGTCGTAAGGCCGGGAGGCAGCGACCGTGGCGAGCTCACGGCACCATCGCCAGAACCCACGGCACTGACGTCTCGGCGCGGTGGCCTGGGTGTTTCTGACTGCGGCGCTGGAGTCTCGAGCATCGCCGACGGTGGCGGCGTTGTGGCAGAAGAGCGAAAGCTACCGGCGCGCGTGGGCGTTCGCGTCCTCTTTGTCACCTGCAGCACGTTGTGCAAGCGGCTGCGCTGGTCCTTCACCTCGAGCTTCAGCTTTCCAAGCTCCGCCGCGTGCGCCGTTCTAAGACTGGCCGCGGAGGCCTCTGCCTTGGCTCGCTTGTCCTCCTCGGTCACCAGCTTCGCCTCCGCCACGTCAAGGCACCGCTTCGTGCGCAAGAGCTCTTCGCGGACGATGGTTAAGTCGTTTGTACGTTGTCTCAGCTGTTCTTCCAACGCGTCCAGCCGCCCTTCGGCGAGAGTGCGGCGATATTTCTCCTGCTCGTGATCAGCGACCATGACCTCAAGTGCGGACATCTTGTGAATGCAGAGGGGCACGCCTTGGAGCCGCTGCAGCGCCTGCACTTGGGCTCGGAGGGATTCTAGCTCCTTGGCCACGTCGCCCTGCTCGCGATTGGCGTCCGCGATGGAAGCGAGGTCCCGGCCTTCGGCAGCCAGGCCGTCCTTCGCCCGCTTCAGCTCTTCGATTTGCCGCATCAACGACCGCACCTTGGCCTCGAGACTCATCACGGTGCTCTGCCTCTCGGCGAGGAGGTCGCCCGATTTCATCAGCGCGGATAACTGATGGATGGCGTCGCGGAAGAAGGCGTTAATATCGGCGTTGGAGGCGCTGCCGTTCGTGTCGATGGAGAAGTATTGAATGAGCTCGTCGTTGATCTTGTCTAGATTCTTTTCCCTGAGCCGAAGTTCCTGAACGAGGGCCATGCTGGCTTCGGAGAGTTCCGAGGTGCGCACCTTCACCTCCTCGGACACTTTGGTTTCGAGGCTTTCTAAATTGTGGGTCAGGTGGTCCCAAGCCTCGACGAGGCTGCCAAGCCCGGCGAACTGACTTGCGCGCCGTTGGCGTTCATCCTGAATAAAACTTTTTACTTGCTCTTTCGCGGCACCGGCAATCTCAGCGAGATGGCTATCGGCGGCCGACGTGACGCTCGCGAGCTCCTGCCGCAGCCGATGGACCTGAGCCTGAGACTGCTGCAACGCCCGTTGACACTCGGCAAACGAATAAAGCAGTGTAGCCGCCTCTTCGCTCGTCGCCGTGGCGTCGTCGTTCGCGAGAGGGGACGTTCGCGACGCGGCGCTGGCGTTTCCAGTCCCTTCGTCCCTCGCTTTCAGCGTGGACGACACCACCACGTTCTCGAGTTGATCGCAGCGCGTTTTCCAATCCGAAGCCTTGAGTTTGGCATTGTCTTCCTCCAACAGGGCGCAGTATAGCCGCAGGGTGTCGAGTTGCAGCGAGAGTTGGAGCTGCGACGTCGGATCGCGAGGCAGGACGTCGGCGTGGCCCTTGTCTTTGCTGCTGCCGGGATGGTGGTACGCGGGGGGAACCAACTGCGATGGCGGCGGGGCGGGGCCTGCCTTTCCCGGAGTTCGCCCGCCCGACGGTGCTGCGGCGGAATGGCCTTTAGGCGCTGGAGATCGACCCGAGCGATTTTTAGGAGGGGGCGCCGCGACGATGAGCGCAGTGGGCGATGTTCCTAAGATGGCCTGATACTGCGAGACTTGCATCGCGAGCTGATCGCAGCGTTGCTGCAACACGAGCACGGTCGTGTCACGGTGAGCCACTTCATCGTGCAGCTCGTGAATTTTGTTGCGCATGAAGAACGTGCTACTACTGCTACTATCGACCATATCCGCACCATGATGCTCTGCGGCATCCACAACTTGCTGGCGGCGCTCCGACGAACCACTAAGATGCTCAGAGCGGTTTGGCGAGAGTCGGCGGGCATAGGCGGACGTCGTCGTGTTGCCGGAGGATGCGGCGGCGCCACCATCCCCGGCTGTGCCATCGGTTTGCACCGCACAGGAGACGAGCATGACACCTGGAAACGCTCTCGCGCCGGTGCTCTGCGAAAACGCGGCCAGCGCCTCGAGTGTCGTGCCGCCCGGTATCCGAGGTTTCGACGACGATCGATGCGAGAAGAGCATCCCGCCGTCATCGCCATCACCTTCGCCCATCATCCCGCCGTGCGGCATTGGCGCGTCGCCATACAGCGACGGGGTCATCGCACTGGCCCGACCCGAAGGTGGCAGGCTACTACCTGCTTGGCCTTGCCGGAGGCCACCCGCCCCTCCTCCTCCGGGGTGAGCATGAGTCGTGGCGAGCTGCAATGTCAACGGGGGCGTCCAGCCCGCGTCTAGGGCGTCGCCACCGTCGCCGTGACCGATGACCCCTGGGACGGCGATCGTCAGCGAAGGCAGGGGCGGACGCATGATCGTTCCCTGTATGCGCGTGGCCAGGTCGCTCACGTACTTCGACCGTATCACGAACACCTGCAAATCAGGCTCGCGGGTGACCAGCACCAAATATGGCGTCGGGAGGCGACTAAACGCCGGCATCGTGGTGGCTGCGGCGCCGCCGCCGCCGCCGCCGCTCTCTACTTCCGCATGCGACACATACACCAGGTAGCCGATAGAGCCCAAATCAAGCTGCGCCGCGACGCGACCCGACTTTTCTGAAATGAAGAGCGTTCGTTCGGTCAGGATCACCACGTAGCCGTCGGCGAGATTGCTGCGCCGGTCCTGCAACAAGAGTTGCCGTAGCTGCGCGTCGAGACCCCCATTGGAAACGGTGGACCGCCCGACATCGTGAGGCGCGAGCCCCGAGTCAACTCCTTGCAGCAACGTCATGGTCGTCTCTCGTACTTTTCGCAGCCACGCGCGAAAGTCGTTCGCCAGAACACCGCCCGCGCCTTCCTTCACGACGTACAGGGCCCCTTCGCCCCCTTCCGCGGTGCTCAGTTGATACGAACCCGTCACGGACACGTGATCACAGGAGAGCTCAATGGTCGCATCGCCGTTCGCAGAAAGCTTGGCCATCACTGACTTATTATGCCGGAACTGTAGAAAGTCTAGCCGCGTGTGGGGAAACGGGATCGTCGTGGCCGGCTGATCCGCGTGAAAACGTAAGTAGCGAATCACGGGCGCGCCGCCGTCGGCGACGGCACCACCACTTTCCTCTGCCTGTGCGTGGAGCCCGGGCGGAAGGGAAGATCGCATTGGCAGCGCCACGTCGTCAAAGGAAGGATACCGATAAATGATGATGCGGCCTAGTGCTCGGTTCATCTTGCTCCTCACCTGCTTCATCTGGAGAAGCACGGCAACGACAGCCGCCACCTGAGTGGCGTCTGAGAAGAGCAGCACGACGTCGTACGCCCTTGGCACGCATATCGCCAAGGCGTAGCCCTCCGACGCGATGCAACTAGAGGAGGTGTCGGAAGAGAAAATGACGATGGACTCGACATCATCGATCACGCAGGAACGCAACGTTGAAATTCCGCTGAGGCCGATGACCCCGCCTTGCACCTGAAGCGACAGCGAGCAATGCTCAACGGGCGATAGCGACTCGTCGATGCGCCGGCAGCCCCATTCGTCCAGCGCGGCTCCCGACCGCCCTGCTGGCTTGGCGGCACCGGCACGAGTGGTGTAGTCGATATTGCCGTAGTAGCGATCAGTCGAAAGCATTTTCCGCTGTGTCTTTCCGCTTTTGAGGAGAGACATTGTGGAAAAACCAAACAAATGAAAACCACTTCAACACACAGTCCAACCCGTTTTTTTTCTTAGTACCCGATGCATGAATTTTTTCGATTGACAGTACAGAGACTTTGCAGGTTTTGCTACCGCCTTCACCCCAGTGTCGAACGTCTGCCGAGGTGGGTTTTGAACATACATTGAGTGGAAAGAGGGGGGATAAGTAGGGTGCAGAAGAAATAAAATCGTTCATCACGAAAAAATCGACAACATACGGAAGCCAATCCCTCGATCACACAGGAATGAGGGTGTACTTGTTGCGACTGTGAGCGCCGCCGTACACGCGACAACCCTTGACAGGCGGCAGCAGATCGTTGAGCGACCCGCGAACGAACGCGTCGATGAAATGCGCGATCTGCGACGAAGAATACAGCGTCGCTCCCTGAGACAGGGCGCATCGATAGTAGCGCTTCTTGTTGAGGTCGAGTATCAACAGACATGGAAAGCTTGCCGCGGGGACATTTTCCTTCAAGGAGTCCAATAGCCGGCACAGCCGCTCCTTCTTCGGTGGTTGGTTGCCTCCTGAGGACGACATGAGTGGCACGAAGCCACTCGCCCCTCCCACTCCAACTGACGACGTGGCGGACGCGCCAGTTGTCGTCGTCGTCGAGGCGGCGCCGCCGCTGATGGGTTCCGTCATGTCCCACAAAAGGCACCGAACCGAAAACATGAGCTCATACTCCGCGAAGGGCGCAAACTCGGCGCACTGCTGCAATCGCTGATCGAGCGAAGCCGCGTTGGTGGCGATGACGCAGATTGCCACCCCGTTGTGCGTCACGTGGCAGGCGTTGCCCGCCGGCCGTTCGCGTCGGGCAAAAGCATCCATCGACCCATCGTCCAAGTCGTTGAGCCGTTGCAGCCACGGATCGACCTTCAGGACTCGAAACAAGTTGCCGTACGCGATCCTGGCGAGCCATTCCGGGGTGCGTTTTGGCGGCGGGTTGAGGTGATGGGCGGCCATTTGGCCGAGGAGGGCTTCCTCGGCGGAAATCGGCATCACGGACGGATTGACGACGGCGAATGCCACGGATGGATGGGCCGCGCCGGCGATGCCGAGTTGGTCCACCGTGACACACGCGCCGTGCGCGGCCATGGCGAGGTGTTCGAAACTATTCACGGTTGTCTGGCAGTCGAAGCGAACATCGACAAACACACTATGCAGGGGAACGCCACAAAGTGACTCAGGGACGGCCGATTCCGCGTTTGAGATGGCCCAGAACAACTCCTCGTGCGTGGCGACGTCGAGCACGAAGGCCACGCCCCCCTCTTCGGGTTTTCCCACCCACAACTGAAACGTCGGCTGCGCGGGTCCGCTCCCTGGCGAGGGAGAGGCGTTTTGCGACTCGTACGCGTTCATGAGATTGCCGAGGGGCGACGCCATCGACTTTCGGCGCGACAGTGGGGCATGCGTTGGAGACGCAGGAGTGGCCCCGCCTATGTGTTCCGCCTGAGGCGGCGGCGTCGTTGCGGTCGTCGTGGCTCTCGGGTCCGGAGGGCTAGCGACCGAGGCGCCCCCGCTGCGGGAACCGGCGTGCGTTGGTGTTGCGACCGTCGGCTGCGTGCGCTGATTCGCGTGGACGGTTTCCGCACCACCTCCTCCTTGACGTAGAAGCCTTGAGAGCAACTCCTGCCACGCGGCGGCGTCCGTCGTCCCGCGGGCCTTACAACGGTGGCTAATCTCCACGAACGACGCGGCCACGCCAATCGTGAGTCGCCGTTGCGGAGGGACGCGACAGTCGAGCAGCTTGGGCTGCTTGGGCACCGGGGCATTGGGCTCGGACTGACTCATCAGATGGAGCCAAACTGGCAACAGGGTGAGCAAGTCTGCATCGTAGCAGTTCACCCGGCCTTCCTTTCTGGTCACGTCGACTCGCACGGTCACGCTTCCAGTCAGCTGTCGCAGGGTTGCCGGTGGCTTTCGCCGACGCATCCGGTTCGCCAGCGCGGTCATCTGACTCACCGTGCTCGCGCTTGCAGCAGCGGCGGTCATGACTTCGCCCGCGTTGGTGGCCGTCGTACAGCTAACGACCTTGTCGATGAATGCAAGCGAGACGGCGCCCCGCTCGGGTGGCACAATCGTGAAGTCCCCCCATTGACGACCTGAACGCTCGAATTCAATTTGGAGATCCGTCAAATGATGCACTAAGTGGTCCGCAAGATACTTCGCGGTGAGCCCAGGGGAGTCGTTGTCCAGCAGCGCGATACTGGCGCTCGGCGCCAGCACGGAAGACGCATTCGCCATACTCGCGGCCGC
>ERZ1292630.3196-Hain-H41-02um-R3-3196-length-14616-cov-7_pt1 | contig 14616 bp, 10 predicted proteins | sample MGYA00564408_ERZ1292630 | MGnify/ENA primary metagenome ERZ1292630 (study PRJEB36523, sample SAMEA6512641) | groundwater metagenome | collected 2019-01-08 | study: AquaDiva: Metagenomics assemblies of 32 groundwater samples | reverse complement strand
TCGTTCAGCAGTTTTTGATAAAATAGGTTCTAGCCAAACTGTAAAGACACACCAACAAATTGGTGCGCTCGCGTGGAATCGAACCACGATTTTAGGATCCGCAATCCCATGTCCTATCCGTTGAACGACGAGCGCAGTGTCGTTTAGTTGAGAGTTTAAAGACCCAATAGATCCGCTATTGAGTCAAAAAGTGTGTCCTCGTATTCTACTTCATCTATAAAGTTTTTCAAAATATCTCTTATATCTTCTTCATTTTTCAGGGGAATGTTTATTTTGATGGTGGGATTTATTTTAGAATCAGTCAATAAGACCAATTCGCTTACTTCATCATTTTCTTTTCTGATCTCAAAGCCGGTCAATTCTTCATAGGAATAAAAAGTTATTTTTCCAAAATGAATTCCATCCCCGTCTATTTTAAACTCAATTGTCTTGGGTAGTCTTTTTGCCAATAAAATTATCGTGAATTCCGTGATGGCTATAAAAATAGCCATCAAGATATTTTTTTGGTACAAGGCGATCAAAAATAATGAGCCGGCAATAATGGCATTTATCCAATACCAAGACACCTCTTTATGATAATATTTAAATTCCGGGCCCCGCCATATAATTTCTTTTTTCATAACATTTTTGTTCGTATGCGCGTATTTGTAGTACGCTATTCGTATACATTATTTTATCACAAATAAATTCCGCACATAAGCGCTTATGTGCGGGATAAAAAAGGTCGATATTTTTTTGTTGATATTTATTGGCATAAATAGTACTCTGATTTCAGATCATTAAATCATCTAAACTGCAAAAATTGGAGGAAATATGAATGATAATTGTCCTTTCTGCGACCGAACGAAAGTTGCGGAAAGAATCGTATGGGAAGATGACAGCTTCTATATCATTGCCACGCTGGGACAAATCCTGAATTGGACAAAAAAATGTGGATGGAAACAGTGGTTCGCTTAAAGCCGTACTTTCTGTAAATATCTTACAAACCCTGCTTCTAGTATGAGCGGGCGTCTAGAGCCAACGTATAGCTCTTTTGTATTTTAAAAATAAAAAAGCCGCTTATTGCTAAGCGGCTTTTGTTTTTGCTAAGGAAATTAATTTCGCTTTAATCCCAATAAATCTCCTTAAATATTTCATACTCGGTCATAGCGCCAGTGATTCCGCAGTGAGGCATCGGTTCTTCGGGGATGCCGAGGAACTTCGCTATTTCATTCATGTTAAATTTCTCTAACCCTGAATCGCTGAACTTCAACCAAGCCATTGTGAAAAGGTCTAGGCGATGGTAGTCCATCTCATTTTTCACGCCGGTTTTTTTGAAAGCCGCATCAATGAACGACCAGTCAAATGTTACATTGTGCGCGCAGAACATCGCTTCTTTTGTCTTTTCGGCGTAAAGCGCCATCGCTTCCGGCAGGGAAATGGCTTTTTCCCAGTCGGCCACATTATAGCCGTTGAGTTTCAGGGCGTATTCCGATGCGGTCTCAATATGTTCCGGTTTCACTTTTATATTCAGTTTATTGATGATTTCCAGCGTTGTCTGATCTATGATTACCAATCCTATTTCAACGATTTCATGGACTTTAGGGTCAAGCCCCGTAGTCTCAACATCGGTGATCGCGATCGGTCTTGTGAGTATTTTTCTTTCCATACAGCCTCCTACTTTCAATATTTTATTCAAAACGAGCTATGTTATTTATAGTTTTTTTTGGAACATTTGTCAACCTCCGCGTCAATATTTTTTAATCATCAAGCCTGCTTGATAATTCTTGTAGCCTTAAAAATTTTTCTATAGAATCTTCTCCCGGAAAGTCAAATTCAGTGGTTTTTGTGCCGGTACTGCCAATGATCATATGATAAAGATGATATTTTCCGGCATCTTTATATTTTTCCTTTAAATTTCTGGCAAAATCTCCTAATGCTGTAAAATTTTCAAAATTATTTTTTTGAGCGTCTTTTTCCAAAAGAGAATTATTTATTTTTTTTAATTCTAATGCTAACTCTCCCTTGTCCCTGTGTTTTTCCGGTAGAGGATATAATTCAAGAAGCTCTTCTAGTTCCGGGTTTTTATTATTATTTTCCGGTGGTATGAATTTCTCAGTCATATTTTAAAATTTACTCGGTAGTTACTCCGTCAAATTCTGGTCCATTGGCTTCCGCTTCGGCTTTTGTCGCGCGGACAACTCCGTCTTTATGATGCGCCGGGGAGTATAGCGTATAGAGTTTCAATGGTTCAGTTTCCGAGGTATTGATAATGTTATGCTGCGCTCCAGATGGAACTATTATGCATGATCCGTCTGTGAGCATATATTCGTTTCCGTCAATAATGCATTTGCCTCGTCCTTTTTCAAAACGGAAGAATTGGTCATTGTCCGTATGAACTTCCATACCGATTTCTTCCTTGGGTTGGAGGCTCATTAAAACTAATTGGCTGTGTTTTCCCGTGTAAAGAACTTTGCGAAAATTATTATTTTCTAAAGTGGCCTTTTCAATATTTGTGTTGAATCCTTTCATATTTTTTGATATTAATTATTAATTCTTTGAATTACGAAACTAGTCGAAATTGCTTTTTTTCAGGAGACTCCCGCAGTTCGACGGAACGAGGGCGAGGCGAAAATTCAGCAGAATTTTACGCCGCGCTCCTGAAAAAGAGCAATGAGTAAGAATTTCGTAATTCAAAGTAATTTAATTGTAAACCGAATCAATTAAATAGCCAAATTTTATGAAATTAGGATACATTGGACATTATGCACAGAATTTTTATAGCGCGGATTTTTAAAACGATGTATACTTTAAGCTAAGTAAGCCTAATTATTATTAAAATTAAAAATATGAAATCTATTTCTCATTCTTTTTATTTTCAGCCGCCAGTTTCAATTAAAGTTTTTTTTCAAGTCGTTTTAGCGGTTCTTGTAGCCGCCTTTTTATTTATTAATCCGGCTCAAGCCGCGATCACTCAAAATGCTCCGCCAATTGACGCATTTTTTCCGCTAAATATTACCATCGGCGGCGGCGCGGTATTGCCGTTGGCGCAATTTCAGCTTATTCAAGCCAGCGGCTCGGATACATTAAGCAAAGTCGGTTTTTATTTGGTTGCTTCCACAACATTAAACTCCGGAGCCGTGTCTCGGGTTTCTCTTTGGAAAGAATCAGGCGCTAATCCCGGTTTTCAATTAAGCCAAGATACGTTTTTGGCGGGCGCCGCGTCTACTTCGCCAGCGGCAGATTTATTGGTTGTTTTAGAGCCAACATCAGCCGTTGCCATTGGAACGACTCCGAGCGAGTTTTATATTGTCGCTTCTACTACCGGTATTTCCAGCATTACTAATGGCAGCGCTTTTAATATACGAATGGATGCAAACTATGCCAGCACTACCGCAGGCGGCATCGGCAGCGCGTTCGGTTCCGGAAAGAAAGTTACGCTTAATCAATCCGCGACTTTAAAAATCAGCGAAGTAAAATTGGGAGCCATCGGAAATTCCAACGATGAATTCATTGAGCTTTATAATTCCGGCGAGGCGGATATTAATCTTGCGGATTTGCCATTAAGATTGCATACTTTTTATACTAGCGGCAGTTCTACGCCGGTCCAGCTCACTTATTATAAACAAATCATTCCCAGCCACGGTTATTTCTTAATTGGATCCCAAGTTGGCTATAGCGGAACCGTGCCTTTGGACGCGATTTATAATGCTACTTCCAGCATTTTATCGCTTAATGGCGGATTTTCTATCGCCACTAGTTCCGCTACTACCGCGGCTACTAGCACGAAAATAGATATGATCGGATGGGGGAATCAACCAGCCGGTAATTGTGAGAACTCCGATACTGTCTTAGCAATCTGCGCTCCCAATTTAGCAGAAGGCGCCAGCTTGGAACGGCTGGCATTGGGTTATCCCAGCGCCACTTCAACCGCTTCGTCTATGTTAGTCCAAGGCTCGGATATGAGTAAAGGGAACAGCCTTGACCGCGATGACAATTCGGCGGAATTTGTTTCCCAAGATCAGCTTAACCCGCAAAATAGTTCCAGCCCGGGGGAGTATCCATTCAGCGGCGGAGGTTCGGATACGTCCACGCTTAAAGTGATGGGTTCATTTCCAGGCAATGGAATGACAGGATTTCCAAAAGATATGCCTTTTATCGGCTTGGACTTTAATAAGCCGGTCAATTCCGCAACTGTAAATACGACCAATGTCACAGTGGCTGCTAGCGGCGGAGCTAATTTATGCGCTTCCGTCACTTATAATCCTTCTCCGAGCAGTTTTGAACCGCCGGTAAAATGCACTTTATCCGGACAGCTTTTGGCTAGCACCGCTTATACTCTTACGGTTTCCGGCGTTCAGGATTTATCAGCCAATACTTTAGATCAGGATTCTTTCACGGCGGGCAATCAATCTTATACGGCCGCTTTCACTACCGGCGCCGCTGGACAAACATTCACCAACATTACTCCGCCGATGGTAATAGGCGCCAGTCCTTTTAATGGCAGTTCCAATATTCATACTAATTTAGCGAAAATTACTGTCGAGTTTAATCAATCCAATATGAAGACCAGCAGTATGAACGCGGCCAACATTACTTTGTCCGGCGGAATTACGCTTTCTAATTTTTCTTTCAGCACTTCCACGGGCAAAAATATCCTCACCGCTTCTTTAAGCGGCGCTTTGGCGGCCAATACCACTTATGTATTGACGGCGGGATCAGGAGTAATGAGCAATAACGACATTGGTTTGCCCGGACCATATATTTCTAATTTTATCACCGGTTCTCAAGCCGATGTTACCGCTCCGGCAATTGTCGGGGTATTGCCCGCGCCGAATACTACTATTGCCGCCAATACTAACGATTTTATTCTTACTTTTGACGATAGTCTTGACGCTTCTACCGCGACTACCGGCTCAATTACCTTGGGAATTACTAATGGTCAAAATTTGCCCGGTACTGTGAGTTATGATTCTATCGCCAAAGAAGGGCGTTTTACGCCGAACAATGTTTTGCCGGTTGGAAGCCCCCTTACTTTGACTGTTAAAGGCGCTTCTATTAAAAATATTTCCGGAGTCTATCTCGGAACAAATATAACGCGGACATGGACAGTGGAAACGACTAATTCTGACGCTACCGGTCCGACTCTTTTATCGGCTGGCGGCGATGATTTTAAGCTAGCAATCACCTTTAATGAACCGGTGAATTCTACGGATGCGGCTATTCTCGCTAATTATACTTTGACTGTGGCTGGAGCGGCGCAAACTTTAAGTTCGCTAGCCGGCCATCAATTGTCTTATGACGCGACAGCCAGAACAGCTCAACTTACCGGATTACGCCTTACAGCCGGCGCTCTCTTTGTAATTACCGCCCAGAATATCAAAGATATTTCCGGCAACGCTATGGTTGGCTCTTCTTCGGTAACAGGAACAGTTGAATCTTTTGCCTCTTCCGGAGGCTTTGTCGGGCCGGGATCTTTCCAGGGATCCACTTTTGGAGATGTTAAAGATTTCAGCGCTTTTGGAATCGGTTTTATGCCGCCGGTGAATGTGCGCCCGTCCAGCAGTTTTATCAATGCGTCCAGCACTTACACTTTTGAACTTCCGATTGCCAAACAAATTCCCGCCAACGGCACGATTGTAATAACCTTTCCATCCAATTCTGATTTTGTATTCGGTTCTATCGCAACGACAAGCGCGAAAAATCCATTCTTGAAAGAGGAAAATAAAGACATCAACGGTTTTGGCGCCGGCGTAGTGGGAATTAAAAGCCTTGCCGCCAATTCAATTTCCAAGACAGTTACCATCACTTTAGATACCGACACCGATCTAGCCAATAGTAGCCACGACTTTTTACGATTCTCTATCGCTGATTTTAGGAATCCTTCTATTCCAAAGGGAATTGATAGTTCCGGATATTCGCTAGATATTAAATCAAAAAATGCCGCAGGCGTGGTTTTAGAATCATTTACCGCTAATCCTATTTATATCGGAGGCGGCAGCGCGGGGGGAGGAGCGACCACCATCATTCAAGGAACAATGACCGGCAACGGAGGCAACTTGGTAGGCGCGACCGTGCATCTTATGTCTCCGCAGACTGGACCGCAGGATGCCACTACTAACAGCTCCGGCGTGTATCAATTCTCTGATGTTCCGGTGAGCAGTCAATTCCTCACTAATAATTTCGGCGGAGGCGGAGAATTTTATTTATCCACCGATCCGTTTATTTCTGGAATCAGCGATGCGAATGGAGCGACAACTACCGCCTTTTTTGGCAGTCCTATGCCAACGCCGATACGGGCCACTTCCACGAGTATTTTGACCAGAAATTTCGCGCTCACACCGACATCTTCCGCTATTAATTTTGACGTGAAAGTAACGGCGGCTCTTAACACTTTCAATGCCGGAGAGACTGTGGATATATTTGCCGGCGGGCCTGGCCAGTTCGTGGTGCGGACTGTTACCCCGGGTACTAGCGCGCTTGACGCATCTACACTAACAACTATTCCAATTCCGCAAACCAATGGTTCATGGGGTATTGGAATTGGTCCGGCTATGCCGAAAGGCGGAAGCGGGTTTAGCGGCCCTCCTCCGGCAGTAACTTGGTCAATGCCAAAACCAGTGGAGGTAATCGTGTCCGGATGCCCTTCGGCTTGTACCGCGACAGTGAATGGTTCTTCGGCCAGTTCCTATGTTTTTACAATTTCCACCGCCGATAAAATAATTACCGGCGTGCTTAAGGATGCAAGCGGTAATGCGATTTCCAATGCTATGATATTCGCGTTTTCTCCGACTGGCGGCACGGGCAGTCAAGGACAAACATCGGCGACCGGCGCTTTCTCAATTAGAGTTGTTTCGGGTTCGTATTTGGTAGGCGCGTTTTCTCCCGGTGTCGGAAAATCCAAAGAAGTTTCGGTAGTGGTTAACTCATCGGGTGTATTTGTGGATGGATCAGCTACCGCGTCTACCGGCGTTTCTGGAACAAATCCATTTACGTTAAAGATGGTAAAACCAAGCTATAAAATTACCGGCCAAGTGACTGATGGGACAAATCCAATAGGCAACGCGCCGGTGTTTGCTTATCGCACTGATGGGCCTGGACAATCGGACGCGCAGACTGATTCGTCCACCGGAAACTATACTATTTATGTGGATAACGGCACATGGAAAGTCAACTCCTTTATTCCCGGATTCGGTCCGATGGCCGAGCAAACCGTGATCGTAAGCGGCGGAGATAAATCGCTTATAAATTTTGCTCCATCTTCCGGTTCTAACTTTAGTATTTATTCAGGTAATCTTTACGAAGACGCGGATAGCAATAATATTTTTGCTACCAGCACCGAAGGCATTGCCGGCGCCGTTATTCGTCTTTTCGGTTCAAATGGAGTGAATGAAGGCGTTTCTAGCGCTAACGGCGAATTCTCTATCAGGGTGCCATCAGGAACAGGATATACAATTACGGATATTTTCAAACCCGGATATGGAAGAATCGCGGCTCTCAATAACAGCGGTACCGCCATTGGCACGTTAAATCTTACTGCGTCTTCTACTAATAATTACATTCGAGTGCCAAAGCGAAATACTGTGACTATTAATGTGAAGGATTCTAGCGGCAACGCGCTGTTGGCGGAAAAAGTATTTATTGATTTTTTCAATACTTCCACTAAGCAGAACTCACAGATAGAAATTACCAATGCTACTACTACCTCAATGTTGATGGCAACTGGCACCAGTCCGACTATTCGGGCATTCGTGCAGGGAGTTCCTCCAGCCAATGTGTCTGTTTCCTCCGATAATGCCGGTACCGCGGTTTCGGCAGGCGGAGTTCTTACAGTTGATAATTTAACCGAAGCGATAAAAATAACAGTAAATACTTCCGCGGCGGCATTAAGCACAGTGTCTGGCACGGTGTATAAGACTTCGGCCGCTTCTGGCAATGAACTGGCGGACGCGTGGATTCAATTTGTGGATGAAACTAATGGGGTGCATTTTGGCTCTATAGCCACTACTTCTGGAAAATACAGCTTGAAAGCGGCAAACGGAACATATAGTGTGATTGTATCCAAGCCGGGATATATCGGGAATCCTGCCACTGTGATTGTGAGCGGGACAACTACTCAAAACTTTATATTGGCATCCGCGGATTTGACGATTTCCGGAACAGTGACTGCGGGGGGAAGTCCGGCCGTTAGCGCGTTTGTGCGCGCGGCAAAAATAGGAGGCGGACAAGCAGTTGCTCAAACTGACGCCACTGGAGCGTATACTCTTACAGTTACGAGCGGCACATGGAGATTGTTTGCTACCGCTGAAGGATACTCCGAAGGAGCGTATAGCGGTAACCCGTTGTTAGTGTCAAGTTCGGTAAGCAGCGCGAATATCGCGCTTACGACCGCGGTATCGCTCCAATCAAAGCTGGCTACTTCAAATGCTTTTACCGATACTTCGGCTAGCTCTTTTACCGATTCAACAGTAGGCGTGGCGATTGATCTTGATTCAAACGCGTTGGGCGCGACCGGAAATAGTTCATATATTACCGCCAAGGAGACAAGCAATATTCCTAATACTGACAGCGTAAATATTGTGGCCAATAAAGCCAAGGATATCAGCGCGTTTTCCGGTGAATCCAGAGTGACCAATCTTCAGACCGGCAAGACAGCAACAGTGGCGCTGACTTACACTAAAGCTGAACTCGTCTCGTCTGGCATTGATACCACTACCAAAGTAGGAACCTTAAAAGTAATATCATACAGCGATGAAAAGAAAGAATGGGAATCCTTAAGCACGGTGGCAACTTATAAAGATGCTGATGGCAATACAGTGGTATCGCCCGCTTCAAATCTTTCCGATGTTTCTTCAGTAGCCTTTATTGCTATGGGTACTCACTTCTCCGCCTATGCGCTTTCTTCGCCTACCGGTATTGAACCGCCTTCTATGCCAACCGGCGTTACCGCTACCGCTGGCGCCGCAGGAACTAATAGAATTACGATAAGCTGGACAGCCATGAGCGGCGCGACTGGATATTATATATATCGGAATAATTCCAGTACTGGACAATTTCCCCTATTAGTTGATGCGGGCAATGTCGTTAGTTACGTTAATAATTTTGCATCTGATGGAGGTGTTTTCTATTATCAAGTTTCGGCTTATAAGTCTAGCGGCGCATCTGAATCCGAGGCATCTTCAGCAGTAAACGCGACAGTGACTCCGCTTTATGGCGCTGGCGGTGGCAGCGGTGGAAGCGGTGGTGGAGGAGGAGGTGGTGGTGGTGGAGTCAGTACTGCGACTACGCCAGCTCAAGCCGTTCCGTCAGTTCAAGTTACTCCGTCAGCCCAACCTTCAATTACTCCTAAGGCCTCATCAGTCGCCCAGCCTTCCCCTGTAGCGCAGGCAGTTTCCCCTGTATTTAATAAAGATTTAGCGAAAGGAGCTAAAAATGATGACGTAAAACGAGTTCAACAGCTTTTAGCTCAAGATAAGGAAATTTATCCGGAAGGACTGACATCCGGTTTTTACGGCAAGTTAACTGAAAATGCCGTCCGAAAATTTCAGGTTAAATATGGCGTAATTAAAAGCGCGAATGATCCTGGTAATGGAAAACTTGGCCCGAAAACTAGAGCAAAATTAAAAGAAGTATTCGGTGAAGAAATGGCGGCGACTCCGGCTCCCGTCTTAGCGCCAAAGCAATCAGCCACCGCCCCTCTTAGCGAGAGCCAAAAATCTGCTATTCAAGTTCAGGTTCTGGATCTTCTTAAACAAGTTCAGGCTTTGCAAGAACAGCTTAAGATATTGCTGGGCCGGTAATTTCTAGTTAATTTGCAAAAGAAAATCCTGTCCCGCAATGCGGGGCGGGATTTTTTTTATAAAGAGCGGTGTCTGTTTAAAATATCCCTGTCCGTGTTAAAACTTCGGCGGACAGGTAATCTAGAAAAGATCTATTTTTTAATTTTTTCGCATTGTGAAGCAAGGCCAGCTAATTCTTCTTCAGTAAGCGCGTCTTGAGCGCAAGGATATAAAATATTATCTTCTTTATAAATATGTTCTCTTAGAAGAGAAATCATGGCTTGGGTTTTTTCTTTGAGTTTGATTTTATCATTTTTCTGTAAAGCTTCTCTCATTTTGGCAAGATAATCCCTTTTAGCGGCGTGTTCTAATAACATCATGCCGATAGGCCCGCCTTCATTTGGTATGCCTTTCTTTTCTAGAGCGGGGAATAAAACTTGTTCTTCTTTTTGATGATGCGGTTCGGCAAATATTTCCGTAAAATGCAAAAAATCCTCAATTTTTTTCTGATCAATAACTGGCTGATTAATAACCGCCTCTAAATTAGCAAGATGCGCCAGGATATTTTGATGGTCTGATTTTAATTCTTCTATACAGTTGTGGTGATGACAATGATTAGACATATAATTTATTTAATTAAGGCCTCAATCGAAATGCCGAGAGCTTTACTTTGCTAAAGCTTCGTAGGGTAAAAGCGGTGACGATTACCGGAACTTTGAACCAAGAAAGTGGCTAAAATTCGCGGATATTGATAAAAGTATACAGGAATTAAGAGCTATGTTCAAACAAAACCCTCACTGGTTCGAGGTATCGAAGCTCAAATCAGATAAAGGGAAAAATGTGGTTGAATATTCGATTAAGTGACATTAGTACCCTTACTTCGGTAACATAGATAAACTTGAATGATCGAGGATAGTAATATTACCCAACCAATTAAAAATAAGATGTAATTCTTCAAAAAAATATTCCATTCCCAACTATATCCCTTTTTACCTTCCATTTTAAAAATAGTAACGAGATCAGAATATTGTTTTATTGATATGACAGGCTCGCCATTAACTACTGAGAGCTGTGGTTTACCTAGTGGCATAAAGCCACGAACTTCAATTTTATTTTCTAACTCGGCAAAACCCTTTATGGTTTGGGGATGGGCACATGTAGTGGAAGCAAAAGGAACATAAATTTGTACCGTCGTATCATCTAAAATAAGTGGAATTGATATCGCTCCTCCCGCTTGATCTTCTAGCAGATCAGTCTTATTTACTTTTTTACCTTCCCCAGAAATCTCACTGGTATTTGTAATGCATATGTAACCAGGCATGGGATCAGTTTTTATACCTAAGATTGTGGAAAGTAAAGTTGCACCTAACGCACTATTGTCCGTTAAAAAACGAAACTTCTCTTGTTTTGCTGGCTCGCCATTTTGTAATTCTGCCTTAATTTGATTGGTATTAAAAGGGGGCGGAGGAAAGGGAAGGGCGAGGATAATCGGTATTCCAAAGATAATCAAAATCTTTCCAGTTTTTGTAAATTCTTTTAATACAACAAAAAGCTTTTTCATTTCTTAAATTTTTCTTGCTTTCTTTAATATCTGAGAAAGTGACTTGACCCCAAGTACTTTCTCTGCCCCACCTAAAGTCTTGATATTCCCATGTAGTTTATTTAATACTGGATATTCTTTGCGAAGATCCTCCATTGACGAGTCAGAACGTTCTTTCCTAAAACGACCACCTTCTGTTTTTTGACGCTTTCCTAATTTCATGTTGATTAAAAGTTATGTGGATAACTTAACTTGTATACATTCTATTTATTTTCTATAATAACATATATGCTCACAAAAAAGCAAACGCAAGTCCTCGACTTTATAAAACTATATATGGCAAAGCATAGCTATGCTCCCTCTCTTGAAGAGATCAGGAAGAAGTTTAAGCTCGCCTCTGTATCAACATCCCACTACTACATCAGCAAGCTACAAGATGCGGGCTTTTTGAATAAAGAACACAATCAACCCCGTGCTGTTTCTACAGTAGAAGCAAAACAAACTATTGAAATTCCAATACTTGGAGCGATTGCAGCCGGGCAACCGATTGAGGCAATAGAAATTCCTGAAGAGACAATTACTATCACTAGAGACGAGATAGGACAGCAAGGAAAACATTACGCTTTACGCGTGCAAGGTAGCAGTATGATTGATGAGGGTATTTTTGACGGAGACATTGTTGTTATACGAAAACAAGAGGTAGCAGAAAATGGTCAGACTGTTGTGGCTGTTATAGATGACAACCAAGCAACGCTCAAAAAATTATATCATGAGAACGGAAAGTTTAGATTGCAACCCGCAAACCCGACATTATTCCCAATGTATCGTGATGAGGTAGAAGTGAGAGGCGTTGTCGTTAAGATTATTCGCAATCTTGAATCACAGCTTGACCAAGGACAATCAAGGGATGAAAAGTATGTGCGCAAAATAGATTATTCATGGGATTACAGAGGCGAGAAAACAAAATCACACACACATGGAATACATACTTATCCCGCAATGTTTATTCCACAAGTCGGGCGAAGATTATTAGAAACTTATAGCAAAGAGGGCGACACAATTTGTGATATTTTCTGTGGTTCCGGTTCAGCTTTAGTTGAAAGTAGATTGATAGGGAGAAATGCCTACGGTATTGATCTTAATCCTTTGGCTATTTTTCTCGCGAAAGCAAAAACAACCCCAATCAATCCTCAAAAATTAACAAAAGAGTATCTCGCTTTGCTTGATAGAGTAGATAAAATTAAAGATAAAGAAATAAAAAGACCAGATTTTAAGAATATTGATTTTTGGTTCAAGGATAAAGTAATCGTTAAGCTCGCAAAATTAAAGAAAGCAATACGAGAGATAAAAGATGAGGCAATTCAGAATTTTTTAATGGTCGCCTTTAGTGAGACAGTTCGTTATTCCTCAAATACAAAGACTGGGGAGTTTAAGTTGGTTAGAGTAAAAGGTGAAAAACTGGAAAAGCACGACCCCGATGTCGTTGGAATATTTCGCAAGCATGCAGAGAAAAATATTGCAGGAATGACTGATTTTTACAAAGATGCAAAAAAGGATTCATGGACAAAAATAATCTACGGCGATTCATCAAAAGATAATGGCATAAAAGCTAATTCTATTGATTGCATTATTACTTCTCCACCATACGGCGATAGCCGTACCACAGTTGCTTATGGACAGTTTTCTCGCTTGTCAGCTCAATGGATTGATGTGTTTGATGATCCAAATGATGCCTCCGGGGTAGATAATGACTTACTTGGTGGTAGAGCTACTAAAAATTTAACCCACACGCTTTCATCGGACTATCTCAAGGAATCATTAGAAAAAATAGCGAATCAGGACGAAGCAAGAGCAAAAGATGTACTAAGTTTTAATATTGGACTGAATGAATGTTTGAAGCAAGCTTATAGGATACTTAAACCTAAAAAATATTTTTGCCTTGTTGTTGGGAATAGACTAGTTAAACAGGTAAGAATCCCTACTGATTTTATTATTGCGGAATTAGCAGAAAAAATAGGTTTTACTTGCGAAGATATTTTTGTCCGAAATATCCCATGGAAAAGAATGCCAATCAAAAATTCTCCGACGAATATTGTAGGTGCTTTAGAGGAAACAATGAATAAAGAGAGTATCGTGGTGTTGAGAAAAAATTAAAGAATCTTTTTCTGAATTTTAAATAAAAGAGGTAAAGATTTTTCTGTAATGCGGAAAGCAGAACCATGGTCATGGGGTTTACCGGCATTTTTACCACTGTGATATACGCCTAAACGAATATCATATTTTGAATGGTCAAGAAACTTAGTAGGATCAATTTCTTTCAATAAGTACGCATCTCTATAGTGAAAATATTCATGCCCGCGGATTTTCTTCGTTTCTGCACGGACCAGTATAAGACCGTTTCCAATTTTCTCTAAAGCTTTTTTCCTCAGAAAATCGAGACTGTAATAACCTAGCAATTTACCCTTTTTGAGAATAAGAAGTTTTCCTTGCTTCTCGTCAACAGTAGCTTGAAAACCCATCCTGTTTTTCTTTCCGTCACTTATGGTTTGATGTAGTATTTTTATCTTAGGAAATTCAGGATCAGGATAACCAAAACGCTTTCTTATTTCAGCGTTTGTAATACCCTCAGGACTCTTTGTGAATAAAGTCATCATCGAAAGAGTATTGAGTCTTTGAGATTTTAATTCCATTACTCCAAAGTCTGGCAAAGCAATATTGTTTTCTGTTATATCAAGATAGTCTTCCAGAGTTTTGCCAATACCGGTGTTATGACTACGATTAGACTTAATCCAACCTTTTTCTGAAAGTTCTTGAAGCGCCTTTTTGATTTGGCTTAGTGTTCGTTTTTTCATATTATTTTAGTCCAAAAACCCTTATTTTACTTGGGTTCGAACTTGGACATCTGGCGGAGGCGGAAGGATTCGAACCTTCGGAACGGTTTCCCGTTCAACATCTTAGCAGGATGCTGCCTTCAACCACTCGGCCACGCCTCCAAATTAACTGACAACTAGAATAATAACAGAAAAAAATTAATTATCAAACCTTTACTTTAAGACATTTTAGGGCTATTTTAATTACATCCCCACACCTAATCAATTTAAGTCTTATAATTAATAAATATTTTGATTAATTAGGTGAGGGGATAAATAATGACTGAAATTAAAAATAATATAAAACGTCCGCCGATTGTTGTTGTTGTGGGCCATGTGGACCACGGCAAAACCAGTTTGCTGGACTATATAAGAAAAGCTAATGTAGCCGCCAAAGAAGCCGGCGGTATTACGCAATCTGTTGGGGCTTATGAAATTGAGCATATAC
>ERZ1292630.3194-Hain-H41-02um-R3-3194-length-14618-cov-11_pt1 | contig 14618 bp, 10 predicted proteins | sample MGYA00564408_ERZ1292630 | MGnify/ENA primary metagenome ERZ1292630 (study PRJEB36523, sample SAMEA6512641) | groundwater metagenome | collected 2019-01-08 | study: AquaDiva: Metagenomics assemblies of 32 groundwater samples | reverse complement strand
GACATTATCATATTGCCATGACATTGGTGCAAAAAAATTGACTTTTTTTAAAAAATATTTTATACTATTTTGTCAATATTAAAATTTTAATAAAAAGTTTTTTAATATAAAAATATGTCAGATTTTATAATTTCGGTGGCGATTATTGTCGTTATTTTTTTTGTAATTAATAAATTTCAAAATTTTTTTATGCAACAGCAGAAAGATGGGATAATAGAAGTAAAACCCAAAATATCAAATAAATTTTTAGTCGGGATTATTATTGGAATTATTATTCTTTTTTTAATTTTCAATTCTTTTGTAATTGTTTCAGGTGGGCACGTTGCTTGTGTTTATGATATTGGACGAGGAATTTTAGAAAAAAATTTATTTCCAGGATTGCATTTAAAAATCCCATTTTGGCAAACAGCGAAAGAATTTAATACTCGAACACAGGCTTTTACAATGAGCAGTAGTGAAGAGAATGCAATACTTGGTGTAGAAAAAGATGATAGTATGGAGGCTCCAACTTCAGATGGACAACAGGTAACAATTGATGCAACAGTATTATTTCATCTTGATAAAAATCAGGTTTCCAATCTTTGGCAAAATATAGGTGACGATTATACTCAAAAGATTATAAAGCCTATTTCTCGTAGTCAAATTAGAATGGTTATTTCTCGATATACTGCTATTGATATTTATTCTGGAAAAAGAGCTGAAGCTGTAAAAAAAATGATTGATGAAATTAAGCCAATGTTTGCTGAAAAAGGAATTATTTTAGAAGAAATTCTTTTAAGAAAAGTTGTTTTTACTCTTGAATATGCTAAATCGATTGAAGAAAAACAAATTGCTGAACAAAAAATTAAAAAAGCAAAATACGATTTAGAAAGAATAGAAGTGGAGAAAACACAAAAAATTGTTATTGCTCAAGGCGAAGCTCAGGCAATTAAATTAAAAGGAGAAATGTTGCGCGCCAATCCACAAACGATTCAGTATGAATTCGTTCAAAAAATGGCTGAAAATGTTAAATGGGGATTTTTGCCATCCAATGCTCTTCCATTGTTTGATTTAAAAAGTTTACAATTAGAGGAAGGAAAAAAATAAAAATTGAAAAATTAAATATTTCATCCAAAGACAAATTTGCTTTTGGTGGAAAAATTTAAATATTTAAATTGTTTCGTGAAAAACAAAATATTATAAAATTTTATTTAATAAAATATAGCTCCTTTGCGAGAGGAGTAATTTTTTTATGTTTTCTAAAAATTTTTCGAAAAGAGTTTTTTTTACACCGCAAAAAGAGATGATTGCTCCGCCAAATTTAATTAAAATTCAAAAACAATCATATGATTGGTTTCGAGAAGAAGGATTGAAAGAGTTATTTGAAGAAATTTCTCCTATTAAAGATCACGCTGGACGAGATTTAGAATTATATTTTAGAGATTATTATTTTGATGATTATAAATTTGACGAGGTTACAGCAAAGGAACGAAATGTTACATTTGAGGCTCCAATAAGAGTAAAATTAGAATTGATTAATAAAAAAACAGGCGAAAGCAAAGTGCAAGAAATTTATTTAGGTGATTTTCCTTTAATGACTAAACGGGGCACTTTTATCATCAATGGAATTGAAAGGGTTATTGTTTCTCAACTTGTGCGATCTCCCGGAGTTTTTTTTAGTAACGAAAACATAAAAGGAAAATTTTGTTATGGAGCAAAAATAATTCCAAATAGAGGCGCATGGTTGGAAATAGAGACAGACGGGAACGGAGTTCTATGGGTAAGAGTTGATCGTAAAAGAAAAATAGCAGTAACAGCATTTTTGAGAGCTTTTGGATATAGTAGCGATGAAGAAATTTTGGATTTATTTAAAGAATTTAAAGATAAAGAAGAGATGAAATTTGTAAAAAATACTTTGTTAAAAGATTCAACACAAAATGAAGATGAAGGATTAATAGAAGTATATAAACATATTAGACCAGGAGATATGGCTACACCAGACAATGCAAAGAGTTTGATTTATGCTATGTTTTTTAATTTTAATCGATACGATTTAGGCAAGGCCGGACGATTTAGAATTAATCAGGTTTTTAATTTGGGCAACGAAATCACAAAAGAAAATAGAGTTTTTCAAAAAGCAGATTTGGTTAATATTTTAAAAAGAATTATATCTTTAAATGTTAGTCAGGATAAAGCTGACGATATTGATCATTTGAGCAATCGTAGAATAAAGGCTGCAGGCGAATTAATTCAAAATAATTTAAGAATTGGATTAATGCGAATGGAAAGAGTAATTAGAGACAGAATGAGTACTTATGATGTTGATACAATTACCTTAAATTCTTTGATTAATATTCGTTTTGTTACAAATATTGTGAGAGAATTTTTTATGTCTTCTCGGTTGTCGCAGTTTATGGATCAGGTAAATATTTTAGCTGAATTAGAACATAAACGACGACTTTCTGCCATGGGTCCTGGAGGATTAGATAGAGAACGAGCTGGATTTGAAGTGCGAGACGTCCATTATTCTCATTATAGTAGAATTTGTCCAGTTTCTACTCCAGAAGGCGCCAACATTGGATTGGTTAGTCATTTAGCATGTTATGCCGAAGTAGATGACTATGGTTTTTTGAGAGCTCCATTTGTTAAAGTGTTTAATAAAATAGAAAATAAAGCGCGAATAACAGAGGGGAAAATTGCTAGAGAAGATATCTTAAATTTACAAACAAAAAAAATTCTTATTAAAAAAGGTGAAAAAATAACTCAAGAAAAAGCTAAACAAATAGAAAAAATAAGTGAAATTAAAGAAATTTTATGCGAACCTTTCAAAGATAAAGAGGTCATTTATTTAAATGCAGCCGAAGAAGAGAGGTTTATTTCTACTGCAGCAACTACAGTGTTAGAGAATAAACAAGGGGAAGAAAAAGTGGAAGCAAGAATTTATGGGCAGGCAGGAATTGTTTCAGTTGAAGAGATTAATATCCAAGACATTTCTCCTAAACAAATTGTTAGTGTATCTGCGGCATTAATTCCATTTATTGAACACAATGATTCTACCAGAGCTTTAATGGGTAGTAATATGCAACGGCAGGCAGTGGCTTGTATTAGGTCGGAGTCTCCAATTGTAGGAACAGGAATGGAAACAAAAATTGCTTTAGATTCTGGATATTTGGTCGTGGCTGAAAATGATGGGAAAATAGTAGAAGTTGATGCGTCAAAAATTACTATTTTAGAAAAAAGTGGAAAAACGGTGAGCCATTCATTGCAAAAATTTGTTCGTTCAAATGCTTCAACTTGCATTAATCAAAAAGTATTAGTTGAAAAGGGACAAGAAGTTAAAAAAGGAGATTTTTTGGCCGACGGAACAGATACGCAAAATGGCGAGGTTGCTTTGGGTCAAAATGTTTTGGTTGCTTTTATGTCATTTGAAGGGGGAAATTTTGAAGATGCTATTTTGATTTCTGAAAAATTAGTTCAAGACGATCGCTATACTTCAATCCATATTGAGGATTATAAAATTGATGTAAGAGAAACAAAATTAGGTCCAGAGGTTATTACTAATGATATTCCTAATATTAGTGAAGAAAAATTAAAAAATTTAGATAGCGAGGGAATTATCAGAATTGGCGCAGAGGTTTTTTCTGGAGATATTTTGGTTGGCAAAATTACCCCAAAGGGAGAGACAGAACTTTCCGCGGAGGAAAAATTGTTAAAAGCTATTTTTGGAGAAAAAGCAAAGGATGTTCGAGATAGCTCTCTTTATTTGAAACATGGAGAATATGGAAAAGTAATAAACGTTAAGATTTTTTCTCGAAAACAAGGAGATAAATTGCCAGCAGGAGTAACTAAAACAATTCAGATATCAATAGCTAATTTACGCAAAATTCAGGCAGGAGATAAGTTGGCTGGACGACATGGAAATAAAGGTGTTATTTCACGTGTTGTTGCAGTTGAAGATATGCCATATTTAAAAGATGGTACGCCGATTGATATGATTTTGAATCCATTGGGAGTGGTTTCTAGAATGAATTTGGGACAGATTTTAGAAACAGCTTTAGGATTGGCTGCCAAGACTTTAAATTATAAAGTTGCAACTCCTGTTTTGGACGGGGTGACTGAAGTAAAAATTAAAGAAGAATTAAAAAAAGCTGGATTTTCTGAAGATGGAAAAGTTATTTTATATAATGGAAAATCGGGCGAAGCTTTTGTTCAACCAGTTACTATTGGATATCCTTATGTAATGAAATTAAATCATTTGGTTGAGGATAAAATTCATCAACGTTCTATTGGGCCGTATTCTTTAATTACTCAACAACCATTGGGAGGAAAGGCGCAATTTGGAGGACAGAGATTTGGAGAAATGGAAGTGTGGGCGTTAGAGGCTTATGGCGCGGCGCATACTCTTCAGGAAATTTTGACAATTAAATCAGATGATGTATTAGGTCGTTCCAAGACATATGAAGCAATTATTAAGGGAAATGAAATTGAAAAGGTGAATTTACCAGAATCATTTAATGTTCTTGTCCGAGAGTTAAAGGGCCTTTGTTTAGATGTAAAATTATTTAAGAAAAATGAGTAATAAAAATAGTTTTTGAGAAAACAAATAAATAATTTTTAATTTTTAATTTTCATTAAATTTTTCTACTTTTGGTAGATTTATCATAGGCGGACAATGATAAAATTTTTAATTTTTTTAATTTTTTTATGCCCATTAATTTTTTTGATTTTAATGCAATTAGATTAAAAGTAGCTTCTCCGGAAGATATTTTGAGTTGGTCATCTGGAGAAGTGACTAAACCAGAAACGATTAATTATCGAACACAAAAACCAGAAAGAGACGGGTTGTTTTGCGAGAAAATTTTTGGTCCAGTAAAAGATTGGGAATGCGCTTGTGGGAAATATAAACGTATTCGCTATAAAGGAATTATTTGCGACAAGTGTGGAGTTGAGGTGGCAAAAAGCGTGATTAGAAGAGAAAAAATGGGGCATATTAGATTAGTTACTCCAGTAACTCATATTTGGTTTTTGAGAGGGTTGCCATCAAAAATTGGGTTATTGTTAGATATGTCTGTTCAAAATTTAGAAAAAGTTATTTATTTTGCTGGTTTTATTATTACTGAAGTTAAAGAAGATGAGAAAAAAAATATTTTAAAACATATTGAGGAGGAATTTGTAGCAATTTCTTTAAAATTAAAATTAGAATTTGATAATCAAGTAAATGAGATAAAACAAAAATTCACTCAAGAATTAAAACAAAAAAAGGACGAGGGCGCTGAAATTAAAAAAGAATTGGCTGAAGCGGTAAAGATTTGCAAAGGGACTTATGATGAAAAAATTAAAAATTTAAAAAATGTTTTTAAGGCAACAAAGGAAGAAATTGATAATATTAAAGTATCAAAAATTATTTCTAAAATGGAGCATCAAGAATTACTTTCAAAATATGGCGATATTTTTGAAGTAGGAATTGGAGCCGAAGCTATTTATAAATTGCTTTCAAAAATGGATTTAGAAAAAACAAATTTAATCTTGGAAAAAGAAGCTGTAAAAAATGAATCAATAAAAAAAGAAAAAATAATTCGTCAATTAAAATTAATCAAAAACTTAATTGTTAATAAAATTAGACCAGAATGGATGGTGTTGACGGTTGTTCCTGTGATTCCTCCCGATTTAAGGCCAATGGTTCAATTAGACGGAGGGCGATTTGCTTCTAGCGATTTGAATGATTTATATAGAAGAATTATTAATCGTAATAATCGTTTAAAAAGATTAGTAGAATTAAATGCACCAGAGGTAATTTGTCGTAATGAAAAAAGAATGCTTCAGGAAGCGGTAGATAGTTTGATTGATAATAATATTAAACATAGCAAGACAGTAACAGCTTCAACTGGGCAAAAAAGGAATTTAAAATCAATTGCGGATATGTTAAAGGGAAAACAAGGTCGTTTTAGACAGAATCTTTTGGGTAAAAGAGTGGATTATTCAGGACGTTCTGTAATTATCGTCGGTCCGCATTTAAAACTTCATCAGTGTGGAATTCCTAAAACTATGGCAATGGAGTTATTTAAACCATTTGTTATCGCGCAGTTAATTAAGCAGGAATATGTTCATAATGTTCGAAGCGCTGGATATTTAATTGAAGAAGGGAAAAAAGAGGTGTGGGATATTTTAGAGAAAATTGTTGAAAGTTCATTCGTTTTACTTAATCGCGCTCCAACATTGCATCGATTGGGTATTCAAGCATTTAAACCTGTATTAATTGAAGGAAAGGCGATTCAAATTCATCCAATGGTTTGCGCGGCATTTAATGCTGATTTTGACGGAGATCAAATGGCGGTTCATGTGCCTTTAACAAAAGAGGCCAAAAAAGAAGCGGAAGAAATTATGCTATCTAGTAAAAATTTACTCAAGCCATCAACTGGAGATCCGATTGTTGTCCCTACTCAAGATATGATTGTTGGCGCTTTTTATCTTTCTTACATAAAAAAAGCGGAACGTGATACATCTTCAAGAGTTGTAAAGGTATTTTCTTCTAAAAATGAGGCTTTATTGGCATATGATTTAAAAAAGGTTTCACTTCAAGAAATTATAAAAGTTAGGATAGAGAATGAAATAAAAGAAATGACCCCTGGAAAAATTATTTTTAATGCAATTCTTCCGCCAGAATTAAAAAATTATGAGATTGTTTTTGATAAAAAAGCATTGGTTCAATTGGTTGAAAGAAGTCATTTTCTTTTTGGAGAAGAAAAAACAGCGGTTTTATTAGATAAAATAAAAGATGTAACTTTAAAACATTTAACTCAAATTGGTTTTTCTTGGGGAATAAATGAATTACCTAATTTACCACAAAAACATGAAATTGTTAGTGCGGCGGAAAAAAAGATAAATGAAATTCAGGATCAATATAATGAAGCATTGTTGACAGAGGAGGAAAGTTACAACAAGACGATTGAAATTTGGACTGACGTAAAGGATGAAATTATTCAAATGTGCAAAGATGCTTTGGGAGAGGAAAGTTCTGCTTATTATATGATTGAATCTGGAGCGAGGGGAAGTTTTTCTCAAATTACTCAGATGATGGGAATGAAGGGATTAGTGGTTAATCCAAAAGGAGAAATTATTGCAATGCCAATAAAAAGCAGTTTTAAGGAAGGATTTAATGCGTTAGAGTATTTTATTTCTTCTCATGGCGCCAGAAAAGGACTTTCAGATACTGCTTTACGTACTTCTAGCGCTGGTTATTTAACTCGACGATTGGTTGACGTTTCACAGGGGGTGATTATTTCAGAAGAGGATTGCGGAGACGAGGAAGGATTTTTATTGGTTCAAAAAGCAGAAGGGAAAATACAAGAAACATTAGCAAAAAGGGCATTGGGGCGAATAATTTCAGAGGATATTGTTGATCCTAAAACAAAAAAAGTGCTTATTAAAAATGGTGAATTGATTACTTTTGAAAAAAGGGAAATTTTAGAAAAATTAGATTTAAAGCAAATAAAAATTCGTTCATGTCTTACTTGCAAATCTTTAACTGGAATTTGTAAAAAATGTTATGGTTGGGATTTGGGGTACAATAAATTGGTAAAGCTAGGAACTGCTGTAGGGGTTATTGCTGCGGAAAGTATTGGAGAACCTGGAACACAGTTGACGATGAGAACCTTTCATACTGGAGGTGTGGCTGGAAGAGATATTACTCAGGGGTTACCTAGAGTGGGAGAAATTTTTGAAGCGCGCATACCAAAAAGAAAAGCAATCGTTAGTGAGGTAGATGGAAAAATAATTAAGATTATTGAAGAAGGAAGAGACAAAAAGGTTTTAATTAAACATATTGGAGTAAGTGAAAATACATATAAAATTAAAGAAGGAGATGAAACAAATTTGTTGGTAAAAGATGGGCAAGAAGTTACAAAAGGCGATATTTTGTTTAAACAGGGAAAAAAGAAAAAAGAAGTAGAGGCGTTAGAAAGTGGGCAGGTTAAAATTTTGAAAAATAAGATTAGAATTATTTTCTCTGAAGAAAAGACAAAAGAATATTTAATTCCTGCGGGGTATATTTTAAGAGCTCAAGAAAAACAATTAGTAATAAAGGGCGATGCTTTGACTGAAGGCAGTTTAGATTTAGAAGAATTATTTTCTTTTAAAGGAAGAGAAGCAGTACAGGAGTATATTTTAGAGGAAATTCAACATATTTATTCTTCTCAAGGGCAAAAGGTAAGTGATAAACATATGGAAATTATTATTCGACAAATGTTTTCTCGTGTTTTAATTCAAGACCCTAAAGATAGCGAATATTCAAAGGGAGAAATTATTTCTCAAATAGCTCTCAAAAAAGCTAACCAAAAACTTGCGAAAGAAAAAAAATCTCTTATTAAAGCAAAGGATTTATTTTTAGGAATTACCAGAGTTTCTTTGTTGACCGATAGTTTTTTATCTGCGGCTTCTTTTCAAGAAACGGCAAAAGTTTTGATTGATGTTGCAATTAGTGGTCGCGTAGATGAATTGAAAGGGTTGAAGGAAAATATTATTATTGGTCGTTTAATTCCCGCTGGAACTGGCTTTAAAGAAATAGTTTCCTAAATTGCGAAATCTATGATTAATTATTCATTAGCTGAAAAAATGGAAGCTGTGAGAAAAGAATTATCAATTCGTTTTGGAAAACGAGACATTATTTTTGGTCGATATGTAGATAAAAAAATGGATAAAAGAGTTTCTAATGCATTAAATGAGGCAAGAGAAATATTTGTCGCATACGACCTTTCTTTCGATGAAGCGAAAAATATTTTTCCAATTGTTTATAAAACTGCTGGATGGCGAGGCCAAGAAAATGTTCCATTTGATTATAGTTTAGACAATGTTGCTTATGAGGCTCATTCTATTGCGCAAGAAATTTTAGCAAGAATAAAAATTGGAACATATATTCCAATCTCATCAAATGGGCGTGTAAAAATATTATCAGCCTTTGATGCAAGAGAAGGAAGTCGAGAGTATGCAATTCAAAGAGCTAAAATATTTGCCTTATATCCCGAATTTGATGTTTTTTTATTGAAAGAAATTATTTATACACCAGCAGGAATTTCTTTTACAAGAAAATCTTTGGGTGAAAAGGGGTTTGATTTTGTTTTTTTAAATACAGCAAGTCATAATCCAGTTGGGTGGCACGGAGATAAATTTTTACATAATGGCTCTACAAATCCATCTTTATGGACAGGCAATATAAACAAAAGAGCCAATGAAATGCGAATAAACAAGGATAGCAGTAATTTTTTATCAATAAATAGTGAATTAAACAGAATTAAAGAGATTAGTTTAAAAAAAGAATTAATTAAAAGGTATAAAAAGGTTTTTTTTAATTTAGATAAAAAATTTAAAAAATTTCAAAAGACTCATTTAGGAATTATAAATATTGTTGATTTTATGCATGGTTCTGCAATAGGATTGGAATTGTTTTTTAAACGAGCTGGTTTAAATGTTGTAAGATCAATTCCAATGTGTAAGGGAACATATCCTAAAAATATAAAAGAGAATAATAAAAAAATAATATATCAACCAGATCCGACAATTGAAACATTTTTAAAATTAGAACCAACTTATTTAAAATTTATTAAAACTGCGATAGATGGCTCTACGTATATGGCTATTGATGGTGATGGAGATAGGCTTCGCACATTAATAAAACATAAAGGAAAAGTTATTGATTTAATTCCAAATAAATTTGCAACATTTGCTATTTGGTATTTAGATAAAAAAGGAATGATAGAGGAAGATGCAAAAATTTTTGTCCGTAGTATGGTTAGTAGTCGTAGAGCTGATGTATTTGCTAAGAAACAAGGGTATACTTTAAAAGTAACGCCAGTGGGATCAAAATTTTTTGAACCGTTTATGATTGATTTTGCCAAAACTCCAGCAACTGTGGCAATGGAAGAATCTGGGCATATGGCATTTAGAGTGCAATTACAATTAAAAAATAATTCTGTTGCTCAAGAAGTTTTTTTTGACGATACGATTTTTCAAATTAATTTGATGTTAAAAATGATGGCTGAAGAGAAAAAAACATTAGGAGAAATTTATGATGAATTTGATCAGTTTTTAGGTTTCTCAGGAGAATATAATCGGATAAATGTTGAAAATGTTGAGGAGCAAATTTTATTTGCTATGAAAAATAATCCAATGGGATTGGCTCAACAAATAATAACGGAAGTGCAAAAAAAAATTCCAAATAAAAAAGTTGTTAGAATATGGGTAGTAGCAAAGGATCCAAAAGTTGGAGAAATAGAAATTTCTTTAGATAAGACGACAAAGGATCAGCAAATTCAATTTAGAGAAGGCATTGGAATACAATGGGGTGATTTTTCTTGGGGGAGTTTGAGATTGTCTGGAACTGAAAATTTATGCAGAATTTATTCCGAAGCAGGGACTGAACAAGAAAGAAAAATTATTGAGCAGGCTTTTTGCGCAATAATTTAATAAATTTTTTTGACATCTTTTTTAAAATAATATATTGTATAGTTAATATTTGTTATGCATATTTCTTTGTCCCCAGAAATAATTTTTTATCTTGGGAATTTCCCAGTTACAAATTCATTGCTCACAAGTTGGGTTGTAATAACTGTTTTAACAGTTATTGTTTTTTTGGTTTCAAAAAAAAGACAAATAATCCCAAAGGGATTACAGAATATAATGGAAATATTGGTTGAAAATCTTTTAAAATTAGTTCATAGTGTTACAAACGATAAAAAACAAACAGAAAAATTTTTTCCATTAGTTGCAACTATTTTTATTTTTGTTTTATTTTCAAATTGGCTTGGATTGCTTCCTGGTGTTGGCACGATAGGGTTTAAAGAGATTCATGATGGACACGAAGCATTTGTTCCGCTTTTCCGTTCAGTTTATTCAGATCTTAATATGACAATAGTGCTAGCTTTGATATCTGTGTTTGCTTGTCAATTTTTTGGGATTGCCGCTTGCGGATTTTTTAAATATGCTGGAAAGTTTATAAATTTTAAAAGTCCAATAACATTTTTTGTGGGAATCTTGGAATTAATTTCGGAAATAGCAAAATTAATTTCTTTTTCTTTTCGGTTATTTGGAAATGTTTTTGCTGGAGAAGTCTTGTTGGTAGTAATAGCTTTTTTGGTTCCATATATTGCGCCATTACCATTTATGGCATTAGAAATATTTGTTGGATTTATTCAGGCTTTAGTTTTTGCAATGTTGACGTTGGTATTTTTAAAAATGGCGACAATTACTCACAATGAACATTAAAATATTTATTTATATAAACTGCGTATTAGTTTTACAACGCAGAAAGGAATTAAATTATGGAACCTAATACTGGGTTAGATATTAAATCATTGGCTGCAGCCATTGCGATGGGTTTTGGTGCGATTGGTCCAGGCATTGGAATCGGAATTTTAGCTGCCAAAGCTATGGAAGCAATTGGAAGAAATCCAGAGGCTGCTGGAAAAATTCAATCAGTGATGATTTTAGCCATTGCTTTTACTGAGGCAATCGCGATTTATGCTTTAGTAGTAGCATTGATTGTTAAATTTGTATAAACAATAAAGGTTAATAAAATTATTAGATAATTTTTATTGTTTTTGTTTTTTGAAATTTTTATGTCTCAAATTTTTCATAGTTTAGGAGTTGAACCACAGTTATTGATTGCTCAATTGGTAAATTTTGTTTTGTTATTTTTTATATTGAAAAAATTTTTATATAATCCAGTAATTAAAATGTTAAATGAACGGTCAGAAAAAATAGAAAAAAGCTTGAAAGAGGCTAAAGAAATTGAAGAACAAAAAATAGAAATAGAAAAACAAAAGATAGATGAAATTTCAAAAGCAAGAAAAGAAGCGGAGGAAATTTTAGAAAGAGCAAAGGCAATGGGAGAAAAATTAAAAATAGAATTAAATACCGAAGCAGAACAAAAATCTCAAGCGATTATTTTAAAAGCGCAACAAGAAATTAAACAAGAAAGAGCAAAGGCGATGGAAGAGATAAAAAAAGAAGTGGGCGATTTGGTAATTTTATTAACTGAAAAAATGCTTAAAGAAAAAATAGACAAAGAAAAAGATAATGAATTAATTAAAAAAATAATTTCTGAATAAAAAAATTTACATTTTATGTAAAATGTTTTATTATAATGTGTAAGAAAGTTATTTTGCCTGGGTAGCTCAGTGGTAGAGCACATGACTGAAAATCATGGTGTCGGCAGTCCGATCCTGCCCCCAGGCATTTGCGAGAAACATTGTAATTTTTATTTTCGCGGGGTGTGGCCTAGCGGATTAGGGCATCTGGTTTGGGACCAGAGGACCGTGGGTTCGAATCCCACCACCCCGACCAATTCAGACATTTTGAAAAATCAGAGGCGTTTTGGTCTCTGAAATAAATCTTGTGTCATTAGATCTACGAGTTGCTAATTTTTTAGCGAATGTTCGAAGCGCAGGACTTATTGAAGTTTTTTTATTAATTACACTTTTGGGTAAATTGCAGATTATTTTTGGCTTAACAGTTATTGCTTCAATTATTTTTTGGTTTTTAAAAAAGAGAAGATATATTATTTATTTTTGGTCAGCGCTTATTTCTGGTGGGTTATTTGGTTATTTATTGAAATTATTTGTTCATAGAGATCGGCCAGCTGATCCAGTATATTTTGAACATTCATTTTCTTTTCCAAGCGGACATGCAATTTTTGCTATGATTTTTTATGGCTTTCTGGCATACACTTTAATTAGTTGTATGAAAATTTGGTGGCGTAAGATTAGTGTATTTTTTATTTGTTTTACTATTGTTCTCGTTGTTGGTTTTAGCAGGTTGTATTTGGGCGTTCATTATATGAGTGATGTGTTTGGTGGATTTTTACTTGGTTTTCTTATTCTTATTACTACTATTGCGTTATGGGTCTGTCGCCGAATACCGTATTCGGTGACAAATCCTTAATAGTTAATATTATTTTTTTCTAAAATTACTAGGTCTTGAACGAGAAAAATTTGATCTTCTAAAACTTGAAGTTCTACTGTATCTTGAATATGTTGGACGCGTATTAGATCGTTCTAGCTCTGCAAACTTTGTTAAATTTAATTTTTTATTTATCAATCTTTCAATACTAACAATATCTTTCCCTTGGTTTGGTGTTGCAAAAGAAATCGCCTTACCAACATTTCCAGCTCTAGCAGTACGTCCAATACGATGAACATAATCCTCTGAATTATCAGGTAAATCATAGTTTACTACTAGTTCTATATTGCTAACATCTATACCTCGCGCGGCAATATCAGTAGCAATTAAAATTCTATATCTTTTATTTTTAAATCCAGCCATTGATTCGCAACGTTGACTAAAGGAAAGATTAGAATGAATCTCAGCTACTTTGTGACCGCTTAATTTAAGATCTTTAGTTAATGTTTTAACGCCATGCTTAGTGCGGACAAAAATTAAAATAGCCCCATTAAATTGATTAAGAATTTTTTCTAATTGAGTATATTTGTCTTCTTTTCTCATCACATATATTTCTTGTTCAACACGTTCAACAGTTGTTCCTTGCGGAGCGACTTCAATATGAATTGGTAAGTTCATGTGCGAAGAAGCGAGTTTTAAAATAGACATTGGCATTGTTGCGGAAAACAATAATGTTTGTCGTTCTTTAGGAATTTGTTTAATAATTTCTTCTATTTGCGGAGCAAATCCCATATCAAGCATTAAGTCGGCTTCGTCCAAAATTAAGATTTTGATGTCGTCTAATTTTACCCAACCTCTTTTTAAGTGGTCATTGAGTCTTCCTGGAGTGGCAATTAAAATGTGAGGATTTCTTCTAAGACTTTGCGCTTGGCGTCCGACAGCTTCACCGCCAATTAAAACAGCCGTTCTTAAACCAAATTTACTTCCTAATCTTCTTAAATTTTCATCAACCTGTAATGCTAATTCGCGAGTAGGGAGTAATACAAGCCCCCGTCCTTTATTAAATGCCAATCGTTCTATTAAAGGAATACCAAAAGCAAAAGTTTTGCCAGTCCCTGTTTGAGCTACGCCAATTAAATCTTGTCCAGCAAGAATTACTGGAATTGATTTTGCTTGGATTGGAGTAGGAGCGTTTAAATTTAAAGTTTCAAGCACATTTGAGACTAAAGGGTTAACGCCTAGATCCGCGAATCCAGATGTTGTTTGTTTGTTTTGTTCAGACATAAAAAAATAAAATGACCCGTTTCTATAGGCCATTTACATTATGTTATGACATGAGATTCGAGTTTTGTGAGATGATTATATAACCATCTCTGTTAATAATTACTGAATATAGCATTAATATATTATTATGTCAAATTTTTGTACAAGATGAGTACATAGGTAACACTTTTGAAAATTCTATTGGTGTTTTGTAATTTAAAGATTCATGCGGCCTTCTAAAATTATATTCAATCAGCCATTCAGTCAAATTTTCATTAAATATTTCCGTTTCAGAATTAAAATTTCCTAAATCAATGAATTCGGTTTGCAATGTTTGATTAAATCTTTCACAATCCGCATTGTCTTTTGGCGTTCTCACTCTTGAATAGTATTGCTCAATTTTTAATTTTTGACAAGCTTGTTTAAAATAACTAGAATCAATACCTATTGCACCACCCTAAAGATAATAGTAATATAGGCAGTTA
>ERZ1292630.1286-Hain-H41-02um-R3-1286-length-24874-cov-7_pt1 | contig 14618 bp, 14 predicted proteins | sample MGYA00564408_ERZ1292630 | MGnify/ENA primary metagenome ERZ1292630 (study PRJEB36523, sample SAMEA6512641) | groundwater metagenome | collected 2019-01-08 | study: AquaDiva: Metagenomics assemblies of 32 groundwater samples | reverse complement strand
GCAATGACAAAAAAGAAACTTCTGCTGAATTAATCTTCAATAAAATCCGCGCCCTCAATCCCGACCCGGGAGTTTTTACGTTCTTCAACACCAAAACTGGCGAAAAACGCGTGAAACTTTTGGAAGCCAAACTAATTAGAAGCAAGCCCTTCGACAAAGCTCCTTCGACTTCGCTCAGGACAAGTCAGGACAAGTTAGAACTTCTCAAAGTCCAGCCCGAAGGCAAAAAACCAATGAGTTATAAGGATTTTTTGAATGGCATAAAAAATAATGAATAATGTAAAAACATTATGTACGATTACGATTATTTGAAACAAAAGTGCCATCAAAAAAGAATAGAAATTATAAAGAATTTTATTTTTAAATATTCCAAAGAAGACTCGCGCATTCTAAGTATCGGATGCGGCACAGGTTTGATTGAAAAACAATTACAGGGAAATATACAAGGATTAGATAAAGCCAAAATTGAAAACGCTTTGATTTCTGTCAAACAGGGAGAAATAGAGAAAATGCCATTCCCCGATCACAGCTTTGATATTATTTTTATCGGCGAATTATTGGAACACATTTATGATATCAAAAAGGCTATCAATGAAGTAAAAAGGGTATTAGTGGAAAACGGAATCGTAATAATCACGGTGCCCAATGTGATGAATTTTAGGGACAGGGTACGATGATTATTTGGCATCTTGCCAAGACAACTCAGCGGCTATCAAAATGACAACCCACACCTATATGAACACATTCGCCATTTTAATAAAAAATCATTGAAAGAATTATTGGAAAATAACGGCTTTGACTGCTTAGAATTTTCTTCCCCGGCAATCAATATTAATATTTTCGGAAAAACTATAATAGATTTATACAAAATAGCAAAATATATACCGTCCCTTGGAAATAATATCATCTGCGCTGCTCGTCTTTTACAAAAATAGTAATTTAATTTTTATATCTTCCCTTCGGAGTCGCCCAAAACAAATAAAGTAAAAAATAATGAGTTATAAAGATTTTTTGAATGGAAATATCTAATACAAAAAAAGCGCTGATAGCCACTATTGGTTTTTGCCTTTTTAACAGCCTGCAAATAGTTCTTCAGCAATTATTCGTCAAATCATCAATTCATCCGCTACATCTTCTTTTTTTAAGTAATTTATCGAGTTTTATTCTATTTTCGATATATCTTGGTTTTTTTGGTAAAAAACATCTTTCTTTTAAAATAAACCTGGGTCATGGTTTATTTTGGTGGATATTACTCTCGGCATTACTATGGACAAGCGCCGATCTCTCAACTATCTTTGGATTAACAATTTCTTCTTCAATAAATTTCTCAATAATTTCAAGACTGCAAATCATTCCTTATTATCTTTTCACTATAATATTCTTTAAAGAATATTTTAGCGCCAATAAAATACTGGCCGCGATCTTGTCTCTGATCGGAGGACTGATTCTTGTTTATAATCCTGGCTCTAATTTAAAAATCAATCCGGGCGATCTATTATTTCTGCTTTTTGCGATATTGATAAGCCTTAATGGGCTATCAATACAAAAAATAACTAGATCTATTTCCTCTTTTCAACTTACCTATTGGTTATTTGGATTGTCGTCATTAATTCTGGGTATTGTAGTTTTTATATTTTTACCGATACAAAAAATTGATGTGCCTGGATATATAATTTTAAACTCTCTTATCAGCATCGTGGCATTTAATTTAGTAAGCTATGCAATTTCTGCTGGAGGGGCAGTTTTTTTCTGCTTAACATCAAACTTACTGCCGTTATTCACGATTATTTTTTCTTTTTTCATCTTAAAACAATTACCACTTATTCATCAGATCGCTGGCGGACTAATTGTAATAGCAAGCATCTTCATTTTTCAAAAATTCGGACGCAAAAAAAATTAAAATCCCCGTCTTAGCGGAAGTTTTAAATTATAAATATTTTTTACGCTCTTTCGGCTAATTTTTCCGCCATCTCATAAATCTTCACCGTGTTGGCCTTTTCTATTTTGGAAATAATTTTTTCAGAAAATATACCATCTCCTTTTTCCGCGCCCATGAATGCACAGGCAATCTCCGGAACCGTTTGTGTGTCGCCTCCACAATACATAGACAACAAAGAAGATCCTTCCGGAGTATCAGTAACTGCATAATTTGCATATGCTCCTGGAATTGTTTCGCGCGCAAACCAACTGACTCCCGCCTTCTCAGGAATAATATACATTGCCTCTTCCAAAGTTTTTCCCTTAACAGATATTACGGCATCCTTGATCTTCTCGTTGATCATCGGCTCAGCAGTTTTTTCTCCGAATTTGCCGTGACATTTTTTGGCCGCCGCAATACCATCGTTTATAGCATCAAATTTTTCCTTTCCCTTTAATAAACTGGCTAATGTTATATTGCACGCTATCGCCGCATCGATCGCCACATCTGTATTATGAGAAACGATGTTGGCGCCAACCGTATTCTTGATCAATTTTTCTTCGTCATTATAAAAATACATTGCGATCGGCAACGATCTCATCGCTGATCCGCAGGTAATTCCTTTTCTGCCCATCTGGTATATGTCTTCTCCGGCCAAAATACCATTTATCGCTCTTTGGGTGCTCGGACCATATACATCTCCCTTGAAAACATCATATTTTTTATGAAGTTCAAGCAGGTAATCTTTGAATATTTCTGGAGTGACCTCTCCGTACCTAAATAACATCTCGCAGATCATCACTGGTTGAGTATAATTGTCGTATAATTTGTAATCCCTTGGAATCTCATCAAAACTCTTATTTCTATATTTAGCCCTAGCTTCTTCAGGCGTATTCATTGACGGCATTCTTAATTTACCCGAATCATAAATAGGAATTCTTGGATTTACTCCGGCGCCAAAACACAGGCCTATAAATGATCCTTTAATTCTATCTCTTATATCCATAAATAGATTATAGACTTATTAATATCCTCCATCAACCACAAGGGTTGAACCCGTGATAAAACTCGCGTCTTCCGAACAGAGGAATAGAGCTGCCCTGGCTATTTCTTCCGGACGGCCCCACCTTTTCAAAGCGATCTTTTGAGTTTCGCTTTTGATAAAATCTTTCGGCAAATTTTTATTCATTTCTGTGTCGATCCATCCCGGAGCTATACAATTAACTCTGATATGTGGCGCGAGAAATTTAGAAAAGTTTTTTGTTAAGCTGATTACTCCGGCTTTGGAAGCGTCATAATCTGCCGACTCAGGACTCAGCGTATCAATACCGTTTGTCGATGCAATATTTAATATAGCCGCGCCAGATTTATTTTTCATATAAGGGGTTACATATTTAATGCATAAAAAAGTTCCTATTAAATTTACGCGAAGCGTGTGTTCCCATTGCTTAACAGTTTTTTCTAAAATAGGAACATCAAAAACAATACCGGCATTATTGACTAAAACATCTATCTTGCCGAATTTCTTTATTACCCCCCCCATCATCTTTTGAACGTCGCCTTCTTTAGACACATCAGCCCGAATCGCAAAAGCATTTCCGCCTGATTTTTTTATTTCTGCCACTACCTTGTCCGCGGCTGTTTTATTTTTCACATAATTTACCGCCACATTTGCGCCTTCTTGCGCAAAAGCTATTGCTATTGCCCTACCCATTCCCCTACTTGAACCAGTTACTAAAACATTTTTGTTTTTTAATTTCATAATAAAAGTTTACCATATTTAAATATCTTGCTCTAATATTATTATAAATTAGAAACTAAACAAAAGACAAAAAACCGATGAGTTATAAAGATTTTTTGAATGGACTAAAAAGCGACTAGAAATTAGCGGCTAGAAAAAATTTTATTGGAAAAAATATTTTAAAAGAAAACGGTACCTACTTGTCTTGAACTTGCTGAAAGGACACCGTTATCGTTCTATCTATAAATATCCTTACGATGAGCAATTTCAATTAAGGAAATCGTTTCGGGATTTAGAAAAACAAAAATTATTCGCCAGTCGCGAGTAATACGAAACGAGTAAAACCCTTTTAGTTTGCCAACTAATGGCTTCGTATGAAGTTTTGGGTGAAAGGGATTTTTTGAAAAGATTTCAAGCAAATCAGCCAATTTTCTCTTAATCGACATTGGTATGTCCTTTGTCAATTTTAAAAAATCACTTGAATAAACTATCTTCATTTAAGAAGAAATTTGTTTAAGAAAGGTGTTTTTATCGGTAAAAATGAATTGGGGTTTTGATTTGAATTTCATTAAAACTCGCTTCCCAAACGAATCTTTGTATTCACCCTCAGGATCTTTAAGAACGAGAAAAAGCAACTCCCTTAAATTTCGAGTTTCTTCTTTCAATATTTTTATTTCCCTATAAATTTTTTCCGCGGTTTGAGTAGACATAAAATTATTTTATTTAACATCCTAACTTTATCACGGCTTTTAAAATAAAGTCAACTTTTTCTCGGCTCCATTTTTATATCAAAAAGGTAAAAACTGCGGCTGGCCCCATTTCTCCCTACGGGGCGTACCTGACACCGTTCACTGACCCGTTTCCATAATATTTATCTACGGCTTATATTTACTATGGTAAATATAAGCCGTAGAAGAAAAAATCAACAAAAAAACTCAATTTCTCTGACACCATTTCTTAGAACTTCTCAAAGTCCAGCCCGAAGGCAAAAAATCGATGAGTTATAAAGATTTTTTGAATGGATTGAAAAATAATAAGTAATTGACTATTTAGTACAATATATTAGAACTTTTTTAATCAAGTTCTTTTTCAAGAGTAATATTCACCTCTTTAGATCCAAGCTTCTTGTAAAGCTTTATTGCTTCGATATTACCGGCAGAAGCAACATAACGAATCCTCTGTGCTCTATTCTTTCGACACCAATCCTCAAATCGTTGATTTAACTGACTACCGATGCCAAGGCCTCGAAAAGATTCCTTCACGTACATATTCTCCGCTTCTGCCATTCGAGTAATTGTTCTATAAGTCTCCGGCGCGATAATTGAACCGACAAGATATCCAATGGTATTTTTATTTTCTTCAGCGATAAGCGCTAGTGAGTCTGCTGATTCTATTCTTGATCTAAAGTAATCCTCGCCATTTTTAGAGAATGGATAATCAATATTTATTGTTCGATCATATTCTCTATTTTCTTTAACACAAAGCTCTTGATTCAATTTTTGGATTGCCTCTAAGTCGGAAATGATCGCTGTTCTTATAATAATGTTTTTCATAATAGAATTATATCAAATTTTATTAACTATCAGTCCGAAACTCTAACCTCCTAAATAATTACTAACTACTAATCCCTAGTGGCTAATTACCATTCTTAAACCTATCCTTCGGTGTCACCCAAAAACCAAGCTTAAACTTGCCTCCAAGAGCCAGACGAGTTTGCGCTTCCAGTCCCGGGATAGCGCCGAAAATAATAAGAGTGAACGGCATTAAAATCCACTGTAAAAAATAAATGGCATAGTGACTCATTTTAAACCCTCCGGGTTTTTTAGGTAAAAGCATAATACTTAGAACCGCTGAGCTAGCAACGCCTATCATAGATATAGACAGAATCCAGCGAGTAATCACCGGTAAATTATAAGCTAGAATAGTTTTATCAAAATCAGCGCCACCAATTAAAACAGGGAGCCAACCCAAAGCAAATATAAATATGGCGTTCGTTGCCCAAGAATGAAATCCCTCAATCACATTGAAAGCCCAATAAAATTTTGTTTTAAAGGGAATATTTTTATTTTTCCTGAAGCCGTCCATCATATAGGGCACATTCTCCGCGCCAAATCCCCAGCGTCTTTGCTGTTTATAAATATTAACCGCGGTCTTCCAAAAACCATGGGCGACATTGGCATCCATAGAAACCGGATAAAACATCGGCTCCACCCGCCAATCACCGTCATAATGCAAAAATAATTGCCAAAAGATCCTGGAATCTTCCGAAACCACATCTTTTTGCCAATAACCGATCTCAACTAGCGCCTTGAACGGCATTGAATGAGAAGAAAAAGTGGTCATTCTTTCCGGCCTGGCTTGTTGCATCATATGCCAAAAAGTGGCGGAAAAAGAAACCACTCTGGCTAGCGCCGGAGCCTCATAAATATTATTGATAAAAAGCGGGATCGGCTGGAAACTGGTCCTTTGCGGTTTCTCGCAGGTCAGGAATTTATGGGTCAGAAGCGCAAAATACTCTTTGCCAATTTGCGTATCAACATCAAAGACCGAAACCAAAATATTTTCATAATTCACCCCCTCACCCAACGGTTGGGTGCGGGGGTTTATCTTCAGCGGGTCAATTACCAGCTTTTTCACCTGTTCGGCAGCGTAGCTTTCATTAGATCCCTTGCCTGGGATCTCACCCGGAAGGTTCATCGGATGAGTTGTTGCTAAAAATTTATAAAACTTATTGCCAAATTCGGCTTCAATCTTTTTGGCAATTTCCCGGGACTTTTCTCCTGCCCGCTCTTCGGTAGCCAAAACAACAATCATTTTTTCTTTCGGATAGTTAATTTTAGCTAAACTTTCAAATGAATCCCTTACCACTTCATAGGGCTCATTATACATAGGCAAAATTACCAAATGATAAATATCTCGCCACTTATAACCCTCAAGTTTGGCGAGCCAATCTATCTTTTCATTTTCCCGCATTTTATTAAAAGCGTGCCTTAAATGCAGAGATAAATATAGAGTTTTTAAAAGCCAATACGTATCAAAAAGGATAATAAAAATAGCCGCCCAAAAAGCAGCTTTCCAAGAAGCTAAAAACATCAACAAGAGGGTAAGCCAAGACAAAGTTGCCGGCAAAACTTCAAAAAACTTAATCATATTTTAATATTAACCCAAAATAATAAATATACTTTATTAAAAAGTAGTCCCAACGGGAATCGGACCCGTATTTTGTCCGTGAACCCCGCACTAAAAACCAAGTTTGTACCGCTTACGGGAATCGGACCCGTGTTTTGTCCGTGAAAGGGACATGTCCTAGCCACTAGACGAAAGCGGCATATATTTTTTAGTGCGGGATAAAAGGGAAATGCGTGCCCCGCACTCAGCCCTTTGCCCAGTATCGAACTTTTTTACCCAGTACCGAACTTGTTCTGGTGCTGTGGTGTTCTAGTGCTGGGTTGCTGTAGTGCCGGGGTCCTAGCCATTAGACGATGGGACCATATAAAAACTATCGTTGAAATAGGTTCTAGTTATTTAAACATTTTTTATTAAAAAAATCTAGGGTTTCCCTGGTCATTTTATATTTATATTATACATAGACCATTGGCATTGATTTTTTAATTGGCTTACATTAGTCTTAAAAACAGAAGCTTTACAACTCTATCGGCAAGGAGGAAATATGATAGGAAAAGCGATAAGGAATTTTATCTTGGGCGTTCTGATAGTAATGTTGGGAGTAGTCATGATTGTTGCTATGCTTATTTTGTTCCGGCTTGGAAACACGGTCTTTCTTTATCCGGGCATAGCTATATCTGTAATGATAATCGGCTTTATGTTCATGGGATCTTTTTTCCTAACCGTGAACGAGCATCTGAAACTGATATCAAGAGTCTTTTTGAGAAACATAGCGTCGCATCATGAAAGATTCGATGCCGTTTCTTATGCCTCCAGATTTTGCCTGGAAAACCGGCTCAAAGACTGGTGGATGTCCCAAAAAGAACAAGGACTGAACGGCGAGCATGTAAGTTTGGGTGTCTTTATCTCAATCGTCGGAGGAGTTCTGGATAAAGACGATACAGAGAAATATTCCGAGCATGCCGGCCAATGTCCAACATGCCAACATTATGTGGAACAATGGAGTATCGAGCTTATGCAAAAAAGCATAGCCGATAAAATGGAGCGGTCGCCCTAGGCGACCGCTTTTTTAATTTTCGGGATTTGCATGACTCATCATGGGTTGTTAATATAACTTATATAACGCTTTAAAAAAAATATGAAAAACAAATACGAATCAAAGTTTGAGCAGACTGGCAATCTTTTTGAGTGGCAAGCCATTGGCGAAGTGGACACTAAAACCCACGAATATCAAAAAGAATTATTCAGACTTCAGGAAGAAGCCGCTCAAAAAGGAGCCACAAATAAGCACGTTCCTTATGAAAAAGCCGTGGAGCTTGCCAAAAAATTCCAGCCATTTGACCCAACCCATCCCAATAAGCCCTTTGCCCGCGACATTAGAATCAGCTTGCTTGACCTTATGATAGGCAAAAAAATGATTACAGAAAACGAAGAAGATCAGGATCGCATAAAATTTTATACAGCCATCAAAACCCCTCTAGATACTTTTCACGGCGTTGACGCTTTCATAGAATTCAAGGATTTAGACGGCAAAAAATATTTAATCACCTTTGATTTGACGCTAAATCCCAGCAAAAAAGAACATAGAAGTGATATCATCGTAATGAAGCTGCCGGATCCCAATTTAGACGAAGAAAAAATCCGCTATCTTGCCACCATTGAAGATTACGCGCAAAAAGCTTTGGGAGTTATTGAAATGAGAATGGCTCATGAAGAGAACAAAGATAAATAAATTAAAAAATGCAAAGAACCTATATAAAAGATTTAATTGGTAAAGTTGGCGAAGAAGTAAAAATCTGTGGCTGGGTTGACGTGCGCCGCGACCACGGAAAATTGATATTCGTGGATTTGCGCGATATGACCGGCAAAGTGCAGGCTGTCGCCCTCCCCAACCACAAAGAAGCCGTTGCCGTAGCCAGCACCATTCGATCAGAATGGGTTGTTGATGTTTTAGGCAAAGTAAATCCTCGTCCGGAAAAATTAGTTAATTTAAACGAAGAAAATGGAAAGATTGAGATGGAAATTATTTCCATAACTGTTTTAAACGAAGCTGTAACACCTGTTATGGATATTAGCGGCGATGGGAAAGAAATAGATGAAGAGGTCCGCTTAAAAAATAGGTATTTAGACTTACGCAGGCCAAGAATGCAAAAAAATATCCGCAACAGGCACAAAGTAATGATGCTAACCAGAAATATTTTAGACAAAGAAGGTTTTTGTGAAATAGAAACTCCAAATCTCACAATTGCTACAGCTGAAGGTTCAAAAAACTTTATTGTTCCGTCCAGACTTGAAACCGGTAAATTTTACGCGCTACCGCAAGCTCCACAACAATACAAACAGCTATTAATGACCTCCGGCTTTGAAAAATATTTTCAATTTGCCAGATGCTTCAGAGACGAAGATACTAGGGGCGACAGACAGCCCGAATTCACTCAAATGGACTTAGAAATGAGCTTTGCTACCGAGCAAGATGTTATGAAAGTAAATGAAAAAGCCCTCATCGAAATAATTCAAACCATTTATCCTCATAAAAAGATCCAGGAAATCCCATTCCCAATAATTCCCTACAAAGAAGCGATGGAAAAATATGGTTCAGACAAACCAGATATAAGAACTGATAAAAATGATCCAAATCTATTGGCCTTTGCTTGGATAGTTGATTTTCCTATGTTTGAAAAAGGAGATGATGGTAAGTGGACATTTACCCACAATCCATTTTCTGGTACAAAACTGGAGTCTTATAGCGACTTAATGAATAAAACGAATATTGAAAATATCGTAGCTGCTCAGTACGACATAACCTTAAATGGCAGCGAAGTTGGCGGGGGAAGCATTAGAAATCACAAACCGGAGGCTTTAAGAAAGGTTCTTGAGATAATGGGTTTTAGCGAAGAAAAGATTGAAAAAGAATACGGCCACATGCTCAAAGCTTTTACGACCGGAACTCCTCCACATGGTGGAATCGCCTGGGGTTTAGACAGGCTCATTATGATACTCGAAAACGAACCAAACATCCGCGAGGTAATTGCTTTTGCAAAAACCGGTGAAGGAAAAGACCTCATGATGAATGCGCCTTCGGAAGTTTCTGCTGAACAGTTAAGAGAATTACATCTTAAAATAGACAGGCCAGCTCCGAAAAAGAAATAAATAAAATCTCGTTTATTTTATTCGACTGTCATTGCGAGGAGTCCGCGACGTGCCCCCGCACCTATAAGATAGGTGAGGGGGCGTGGCAATCCAGTATTTAATTAGATTGCTTCGGCGGCACTCGCAATGACAAAAAAACAAAGCTATAGACATTTAGTCTTATTTATTGTATAAACAATTTAGCACCTTAGAAAAGGGTGGCTTAAAAAGGAGGATTATTATGGACCATAATAATTCAAACAAAGAAAAGTGTTCGTGCGGCGGAAATGGAAAGCACTGCCCGTGCTCTAACTGCGCCTGCAAAAAAGACGCGGATGAGAAAACGGATAAAAAATACTGCACGTGCCAGCACGGCATGTGCAAAGACCATAATCCGGAATGGGAAACCATAAGAGAGGTTTCAAGACCCAACCCGGGTATCTTTGGCGCAAAGACCTATCGGCTCTTTAACCGCTGTTGCGGAAAAGGAATGATACGCCTTAAAAAGGTGGTCTATCAGAAATGCAGAAAATGCGGAAGAGAAAGAGAGATCGAGACCGCAGAATTTGCATTATGTTTGTGTTGTGGAAACCACCATCAAATATTCCACAGAGTCCCAAATAGCAAGATAGTCTTTCCGGCAAAAACAAACATGCCAAAATATTCACCCGAAAATTATTCGGGAGACTGATCAAAACAACGGACCCGCGGATTACTCCGCGGGTCTTTTTCTTTTTAGTCTTTACTGCTAATATTTTGCTATTACGCAATGAAAAATAGTAAATCCTAAAGAATAAAAAGTTCTGATTAAATATTCCGCTCGGTCTCACGCGTGAGACCGAGCGCTTACTAGACATCCGATGACCCGAAGATTAGAGATTTAATATTTTGGTCATCGGATGTCTAAGATTAAATCTATGCAACCAAAAACAATTCTTTCAATTGAAACCAGTTGCGATGAAACAGCTATCGCAGTTTTAAAGTGCTCTGGTAATTTAAAAGGCGAGCTTAATTTTAAAATTCTCGCAAATGAAATTTCTTCGCAAATAAAAATACATCGTCCATTTGGCGGAGTTGTTCCTAATCTGGCTAAACGGGAACATATCAAGAATCTCCCAAAGATATGGGAGAGAATAAAGAATAATGAATTAAGAATTAAGAATAAAAATCCGAAAAGCGCTATTCATAATTCACAATTCATAATTCCAGATCTCATCGCGGTCACAGTTGGCCCAGGCTTAGAACCTGCCCTTTGGACCGGGATCAATTTTGCTCAAGAATTGGCAAAAAATCTTAAGAAACCGCTTATCGGAGTGAATCATATGGAGGGTCATTTATTTGGTTTTCTACTGAAAACAAAGAGCTCTGACTCTGTCATTCCCGCGAAAGCGGGAATCCAGAAAAAAGACTGGATTCCGGGTCAAGCCCGGAATGACAAGATCCAGTTCCCTGCTATCGGACTAGTTGTAAGTGGTGGCCACACAATACTTTTAAAAATGAGTAGTTTAACCAAGTGGGAAAAACTCGGAGAAACAGTTGATGATGCCGCCGGTGAAGCCTTTGATAAAGTAGCTAGAATTTTAAGCCTGCAATACCCAGGTGGTCCAGAAATAGAAAAACTTTCAAAACAAGGTAATCCCAAAGCTATCACTTTCCCCCGCCCGATGCTTAACCAGCACAATTACGACTTTAGTTTTTCCGGATTAAAAACTTCTGTACTTTATTATTTGCGAGATAATCCAAAAGCCAATAAAGCGGATATTGCCGCCTCATTTCAACAAGCCGCTATTGATGTCTTAACCAAAAAAACTATGAAGGCTGCGGATGAGTTTTCTGCCAGATCAATAATTTTGTGTGGTGGCGTAGCTTGCAATAAAACTCTACGTGAAACAATTAAAAAAGAATCTGAAAGAAGGGGTTTGAGTTTCTTTGCCCCGGAAATGAAATTTAATACCGATAATGCCGCCATGATCGGAGTAGCTGCCTTTATTCATTCTCTGGCTAAAAAGAAAATCTATAAAATAGAAGCTGATTCAAATCTAAATTTGTAATTTTAAAATACTTGCAAAAAAACTTATTTGCTATTAGTATCGTTGTATTAGTAAGTACATTAAAAGGAGGCAGTAATATGAAAGGATATCGTCTGATAGGATGGGACGCCGCACAATATGGAACCAGCGGAATTGACCGCAGCTTTAACGCAAAAGACAAAAATGATGCTGTCAAAAAGGCAAAAAAATTCATCAGGCTAGTCGTTGACTATCCCTCACACCGCAGTTCTTCGTTCGAGCTTTGTGAGCGGATCTGCACAATAAAAGAACCTAAGGTATTGGAGCGCAAGAAACTCGGCCTTCAACCTTCCGCTGCTCGGATCATGAAAATCGTTAAAATGAATAATAATGGCTAGTTAATATAGCCCAAAACAAACCCGCCAGTTTAAAGACTGCGCGGGTTTTTTATTTCTTAAAATTAAATTATAATGGATATCATGAACAAAGAACTATCTTCGCTATACGATTCCAAACAAATTGAGGACAATATTTATAAACTCTGGGAGGATTCGGGTTATTTTAACCCCGACAACTTACCCGCTAGACATAAAAAACCTTTTACCATCATAATGCCTCCGCCAAATGCTAACGGCTCTCTTCACATTGGCCACGCTCTTTTTGTGACCCTAGAAGACATAATGATCCGCTACCAAAGAATGCAGGGCAGGAAAACTCTTTGGCTTCCGGGCGCAGATCATGCCGGATTTGAAACTCAGGTTGTATACCATAAAAAAATGGAAAAAGAAGGCAGGTCTTTATGGGAGCTTCCCCGCGAACAACTCTATAAAGAAATTAAAGATTTCACACTGGCCAATAAAAAATATATGGAAGGCCAGCTTAAAAAACTTGGCGCCAGCTGTGATTGGTCTAGAGAAAAATTTACTTTAGATGAAAGTATTAAACAGGTAGTAAATGAAACTTTTGAAAAACTTTATAATGACGGCTTAGTTTATCGAGCAGAAAAACCAGTAAATTGGTGCACTAAACACCAAACCACTCTTTCAGATCTGGAAATTGGACACGAAGAACGAGCGGATAAACTTTATTATATAAAATATAAACTTGCTGATTCAGATGAGTATATCGAGGTTGCCACTACCCGACCGGAAACTATCCCGGCTGATATTGCCGTTGCTGTTCACCCAAAATCTAAATGGGCAAAATATATTGGCAAGAAATTGATAAATCCGCTCACCAAAAAAGAGATTCCGGTGTTATCTGATATGATAGTGGATCTGACTTTCGGAACCGGAGCCTTGAAGATCACTCCATTCCACGACCCGGTAGACTTTTTAGTTTGGATCAATCACAAAAAAGAAATTAACCCCGTTAGAAATAGCCCGCCCATAGGCCCTTTGGGCGCGCAAAGCGCGGACGTGATTTCTAACGGGGTAAATATTCAACCATTTTCAGTGATCAACCAATATGGAAAAATGACCGAACAAGCCGGACCAGAACTTGCCGGACTAAAAGTAAAAGAGGCCAGAGAAAGATCAGTTGAACTATTAAGACCCAACCTTGTTAAAGAACCAGAGGACTATAAACACCAAGTCTCTGTTTGCTACAAATGCAACACAGCCATTGAACCAAGAATTATGATGCAATGGTTCGTAAAAATGACAGAAAAACCAATCAGTGGTAAAAAATCATTGCGTGATTTAGCTGTAGATGCCGTAAAATCTAAAAAAATAAAATTCATCCCAGCCAGGTTTGAAAAAGTTTATATGCATTGGATGAAAAATGTACACGATTGGAATATTTCTAGACAGATCGTTTGGGGCATACAAATTCCAGCTTGGTATTGCCAAGATATGTCTAGTGAAGCCTGCAAGAAAAATAGCGGCGTGATTGTGAGTGCCAAGACACCGGAAAAATGCCCTCATTGCGACTCCGTAAATTTAAAACGCGAAACCGATGTATTTGATACCTGGTTTTCTTCCGGACAATGGCCTTACGCCACTTTAATGACCGGAAAACCGGATGATTTTAAAAAATATTATCCAACCGATGTTATGGAAACAGGCTGGGATATTTTATTCTTCTGGGTTGCCCGTATGATCATGTTTGGACTTTACCGTACTGGAAAAATACCATTTAAAGATGTGTATCTACATGGCTTGATCCGTGATAAAGACAGACAAAAAATGTCTAAGTCTAAGGGCAATGTTATCAATCCCCTAGAAATGGCTGAGACATACGGAACTGATGCTGTACGCATGGCGCTTATTATTGGATCAACCGCAGGAAACGACCCAATCATTTCGGAAGACAAAATTCGCGGCTATAGAAATTTTGCAACAAAAATATGGAATGCTTCCCGTTTTGTTTTGATGAATTATAAGAAAATCGATGCAAAACCAAAACTTACCGCTATCGACAAGAAAAATATAAAAGATCTAGAAAGCGCAAAAAAGAAAATAACTAAATATTTGGATAAATACGACTTTAATCATGCCGGTGAAACAGCCTATCATTATTTCTGGCACACCTTTGCTGATAAAGTCATTGAACAGTCTAAATCCAGAATTAACCCCGTTAGAAATAGCTCGCCCATAGGCCCTTCGGGCGCGCTAAGCGCGGGCGTGATTTCTAACGGGGTAAATTCAGAAAATTCGGCAGATGCGGCGGCAGCCCAAGAAACCCTAATCAAAAT
>ERZ1292630.3193-Hain-H41-02um-R3-3193-length-14621-cov-4_pt1 | contig 14621 bp, 12 predicted proteins | sample MGYA00564408_ERZ1292630 | MGnify/ENA primary metagenome ERZ1292630 (study PRJEB36523, sample SAMEA6512641) | groundwater metagenome | collected 2019-01-08 | study: AquaDiva: Metagenomics assemblies of 32 groundwater samples | reverse complement strand
CGCCATCGAGGTTGGCGAGCAGGGTCGCGGGCGTGGTGATGATTTCGCCGTTCAGCTTGATCCGGTGATCATCAATCATCCGTTCAATCTCGCGGCGAGAGGCGGTTCCTGCGCGGGCGAGCAATTTGGCGATGCGGTGCAGGCCATCCTCGCGCGAACTGGCTATGGTGACGTGCGGCTTTGGTGGTTCTTTGCGGACGGCTTTGCGCTCGGGCTTGTGGGCAGGCTTTCGGTCCGGGCGCGGTGTTTTGGCGGGCGCTCGCGCGGGCGGACGCTCCGCTTTCACAGCTGCGCTGCCCTCTGGCTTTGGTTCCTGCCGTGGCAACCCCGCGCGCCGCGCCGCGCGATTGCTGCCACTTGGCGGTCCTTTTGGCCCCGTTGATGGGCGGCGCTGTGTCAATGTGTTTGTCCTATATCTGATGCAAGCGCGGCCTATGCCCTAAAGCGTGCCCACATGGTAGGGTGTAACCATGAGCGAGGACAGAACGAACAACAAATCATGAAGCGACTGTTATTCCTGTGTGCCTGCTCCATCGCCGTCGCTGTGACGCTGTTTGCGTTCAGCAGCACCAACGGTCAAGTTCGCCAGCCTCAATCGCGCCCCCCCCAATCGCGGCTGCCAGTCAATGCACATGCGCCCGTTCTTGTCGAGCTGTTCACCAGCCAGGGCTGCTCATCCTGTCCGCCCGCCGACGCAGTGTTGGCGGGACTGGCGGACAGGCCGGACGTCGTCGCCATCAGCCGCCACGTCACCTATTGGGACAGGCTTGGCTGGCGCGACACGTTGGGCAGCGAGGCGAACACGGCCTTGCAACGCGCCTATGCCGCGCGCGGGGTTGCGGGCGGAGAGGTTTATACACCCGAGGCCGTGGTTAATGGTCGCATCGGGCTGGTTGGGTCGCGCGCATCGGGGGTGAACGCGGCAATAATGGCGGCGGCATCGCAAAATCCGGTGACATTGTCCTTTGCCAATGGCCGTATCAGCGCCCCTACAACTTTGCCGGGCGCGGAATTACGCTTTATCGCTGTAGCCAGCAGCCGCATCGTGCGGATTGGCGGCGGAGAGAATGGCGGGCGGCGCATCGCCTATCACAATATTGTGCTGGCCGAACGCAGTGTAATGTGTGGCGTGGACGCGCGGTGCAGTGCCACTATGCCAGCGGCTTTGCGCGCGACTGCTGGCGCTGATCGCTTTGCGGTGGTGCTGCAAAATCGCGGGCATGGCGCAGTGCTCGCTGCGCGGTGGATGCCCACGCAATAAAGCCCGAATTGCGGGGTCAGGACCGATTAATCGCACGGCTGAGGCAGTAAAATGGCAAACATATCGGGCCAAAATGCATGCAGGGGATAGCGGGGCTATCTCCAAGGGCATTTCGGTTCGAGATGGAAGCCATTTTGCTGTCCTAAAAGGATTTGTCCGATTTCGTCCCCTTCGACTGCCTTGCAGGCGCTCAGGACAGGCATTGCTGTGTCAGAAAGTCTAGAAATATCGACATATTCGCTTCGCCTTTCCTCCTTGCACTGAACGAAATCGCTTCAAACCTCAGTTCGTGCTATTAATGGGTCCTGACCCTAGGGCTGGCCTTTCTCCATAAATCCGTTACCACTCCTGCAAAATAGATTGGGAGGGTCTGATGAGCGTTGATTTCATCCGCTTTATCATTTTTGCGGCGGTGCTGGGCGGTCTGGTGTTTGCCGCACTGACGTTCAAACCGTTCCGCCCCTATATCAGGAAAGCGCCGTTGGTGGCGTTTTTGCTTGGTGTGTCGAGCGGGTTTCCGCTCACCCTGCTGGTGGCGACGATGACATTCTGGCTGGCCAAGGTGGGGGTAGACACCGCGACCATCGGCCTCGCGGTGATGGTCGGCATCCCCTATACCATCAAGTTCCTCTGGGCTCCGCCGCTCGATAAACTGCCTCTGCCGTTCATGACCGCGCGGTTCGGGCAGCGGCGCGGATGGTTGTTCGTCATACAGGCGCTGCTGGTTATTGCCATTTGGCAATTGGGGGCCAGTAACCCGCAGCCCGGCCACCTTGGGCCGTTCTTTGCCTGGGCGCTGATTACCGCCTTCCTATCGGCGTCGCAGGACATTGTCATCGACGCCTATCGTATCGAAATCCTTGAGGACGAGGAGTTCGCGCACGGCACAGCGACTAACCAGTTCGGTTATCGTACTGGCAATTTGATTGCGGGTGCTGGCACAATCTATCTGGCATCGCAGGAAGGTTTGGGGCTGGGCTGGGCGATGGCGTACGGCCTGACAGCGCTGTGCGTCATTCCCGCGATTATCGGCGCCTTTGTCATCGGGCCGGGCACTTTCGTCGATCGCTATGCCGATGCAAAGGGCATGAGCGCGCGTCAGTGGCTGCGCGAAACCGTGATCAACCCGTTCCGCGAATTTTTGTCTCGGCACGGTGCCTTCCTGATCCTCGGCTTTGTCCTGTTGTACAAGGTCGGCGACGCGATGGGGCAGGTGATGCTGGCGCCGATGATTGTTGATCTGGGCTTTGCCGATCTCGATTATATCTCGGCGAACAAGCTGTGGGGCTATGCGGCGCTGATTATCGGCTCGGCGATTGGCGCGCCGTTCCTTCTGTGGCTCGGCATGGGCCGCGCGCTGCTCATTTCGGGGATGGCGATGATGCTGTCCAACGTCATGTTCATGATCCTGGCTACCACGGGCAATAATTACTGGATGATGGTCGCGGCGATCGTGACCGAAAATATCACCAGCGGTATCGGCCTCACTGTGTTCGCCACCTATCTCTCCGGCCTGTCCAGCATCGCTTATACCGCAACGCAATTTGCGCTGCTGTCCTCGTTTGCCGGGGTCGGACGCACCTTCATGGCTGGGCCAGCGGGGTTGATTGCCGCGAAGGTTGGCTGGGTCGCGTTCTGGGGCTTTACCGTGGTCGCGGCGATTCCGGGGATGCTTCTGCTGTGGCTATTGTGGAGCAAGGGTTATGTCGTCGAGGGCATCCGCCAAACCGGCACCGGCGACGCGGCGACCCTCAAGGAACCAGTCGGCACGGTGCGGATCATCGGTATGTTCATTGCTGTGGCTGGCCTCGTTGGCTTGCTGTTGTCGCAGCCGCTGGAATGGGCCAACCACATCACCGCGATATGTGCTGCTATATTTGTCGGCGGCGGTCTGCTGGCCTGGATCGGCAAGCCAAGTCCAACCGAGCGCCCAAGATGATCTGTAGGGTCGTGAGGAGTCGTAGAGTTGGTGTGGGGAGATATTTATGCCGATAGTCATCCTCTCGCTAGGCTTGCAACTCTTGTGCATCATTCACTGCATCCGCAATCGCAATAATAATGCATGGATATTAGGGATAATTATTGGCTCGCTGATCGGATGCCTTGCCTATTTCATTGTCGAGATATTACCCGATCTTAGCCGCAACCGCCAAGTCCGAGCGGTTCAAGGCCAGTTGGTCGGCCGCATCGACCCCGAACGCAATATTCGCGCCGCCACACAGACGCTCGATCTCGCCGATACTGTAGCAAACCGACTAGCAATGGGCGATGCACTGTGTCAGCGCGCCCGCCATAGTGAGGCGCTTGACCATTATCATGTGGCCGAGTCCAAATCGGCATTTGATGACCCGGCCGTTCTAATGCGCCTAGCGGATGTAAATCTTGAGCTGGGGCAAATTGATGCTGCGCTAGCCGCGCTTGACCGCATCCCCGATGGTGGCACACAATCCGACCGCAACAAGCGTCATATCTTGCGCGCGAGGTTGCTCGAACAGCGCGGTGATGATCGTGGTGCTCTGCGTCTGTTTGAAGAAATTCTCGACCGGTCAACCGGCGATGAAGTACGTTGCCGGACGGCGGCGGTGCGATTGCGGATGGGCGATAAAATCGGGGCTGCCAGCATATTGCGCGAAATCGAGCATCGCCGACGCCACACACCAAAATCTGTGATAGCGGAGAATGAGGCAATGTATGGGTGGGCGCGAGCGACTCTCAATGAGATCGGCGGTTAATCAATCCACCACTTGCCCATTGGCGCGCAGCACATCGCCCGCCAGATAGAGCGAGCCAGCGATCAGCACGGGCATTATGCCCATATCGTCGGGCATATCGGCGGCAATGACGATGGCGCTACGGATGTCGCTCGCAGTGGTGGCTGGTATCCCGCGCGCCTCCGCCAGCGCCGCCAATGCGCTGGGCGCATGATGCTCGTGCCCCGCTACTGGCACCGCAATCATCCCGGCGATGCATGGTGCCATGGCGTCGAGCCAGCGTGGTGCATCCTTGTTCGCCATCATGCCGAGGATGAGTAAATAACGCCTATGCCCCGACAAATGGCTGGCCAAGGCTTCGGCAGCGGCGACATTGTGCCCGCCGTCAAGCAGCACCATGCGATTGCCGAGCTGCGCCGTGAGCGGTCCCAGCGGCAGGTGTTGCAATCGTGCGGGCCAGATGGCGCGCGTAGGCGCAATTTCGATGGATTCTGGGCGAATGTGCAGCATTTGCTGTGCCAATATCATGGCGATGGCGAGCGCAGCGTTGGCCTGTTGATGCGGACCGGTGAGAGCAGGCAATCCGGCATCGACCGAACGGTCGCCAAACACGATGCGCAAGCTGTTTTCCATCCGCGTATAATGCCAATCAGACCCTTCGCGAAGGACGGTGGCGTCGGCGGCGTTCGCGACTTCGACTATCGCCTCGCGGATGGGCAGCGGGTAGGCCATCGTCACCAGCGGGCGACCGGGCTTGGCTATACCCGCTTTTTCGCGGGCAATCTGGACGGGGTCGCACCCCAAAAATGCCTCATGATCGACGCCGAGCTGGGCAATGCCGCACACGGCGGGGACGGGAATGACATTGGTGGCGTCGAGCCGCCCGCCAAGGCCCACCTCGATGATCGCGGCATCGGCGGGGTGTTCGGCAAAGGCTAGAAAGGCAGCAGCGGTTGTCGCTTCGAAAAAACTGGGGCCAATCGGTTCGGCAATGTCGAGCACGCGGCGCAGATAGTCGGCCAACATGTCGTCGCCGATCAAAGTGCCATTGATGCGGATACGTTCGTTAAAGCGCACCAGATGCGGGCTGGTATAGCAATGGACGCTTTTGCTGTCGGCTTCGAGCGCGGCACGCAACACCGCGCAAGTAGACCCCTTGCCATTGGTGCCCGCAACGTGAAAGACGGGCGGCAGGCGGCGTTCGGGATTGCCGAGCTGATCGAGCAACGCGGTAATACGCTCCAGCCCCAATGTGTCGCGCCCCGGTGACAACAGGCTCAAACGGTCAAGCTGCGCCTGCACCCCTGGATGATCGGACTTTGCATGGTCGGCCATGAATTACGCCCCTCCCCTAAAGGGGAGGGGCTTCATGCCGCAACCTTTACTGGGGCAAGATAGCCGATGACTTGCGCCAGTCGCTCGCGCAGATCCTTTCGGTGGGTCACCATATCGACCATCCCGTGGTCGAGCAGATATTCGGCGCGCTGAAACCCGTCGGGCAATTTTTCGCGGATGGTTTGTTCGATCACCCGCTGTCCGGCAAAGCCAATGAGCGCGCCGGGTTCGGCAATATGCACGTCGCCCAGCATCGCATAGCTAGCGGTGACGCCGCCCGTTGTCGGGTCGGTCAGCACGACGATATAGGGAAGGGACGCGCGCCGCAGCCGCTGAATTGCGACGGTGCTACGCGGCATTTGCATCAGCGATAAAATGCCTTCCTGCATCCGCGCGCCGCCCGCAGCGGTAAAAGCGATAAACGCACATTTGCGTTTCAGCGCGTCCTCCGCCGCAGCGACAAAGGCTTCACCAACCGCCAGCCCCATAGATCCGCCCATGAAGGCGAAGTCTTGCACCGCGACCACCGCTGGCTGACCGTCGATGCGGCCAAAGCCGGCTTGCAGCGCATCGCTATCCCCTGTTGTCGCGCGCGCAATTTTCAGGCGTTCGGCATATTTTTTGGAATCGCGGAACTTGAGCGGATCCTCGGGCACCTTGGGCATGGGTAATGCGGTGACACTGCCGTCGTCAAACAGCTGCGCAAATCGCACCGTAGCGCCGATGCGGTCATGATGGTCACAGCGCGGACAGACGCACAGATTGTCTTCCCACTCCTTCAGAAAGACAAGGTTGTGGCAGCCTTTGCACTTGTGCCACAAATTATCCTCGCTCTCGCGCTTGGCGATGAAGGGGATGGAGTTGCGAACCCGGTTGAGCCAGCTCATGTTGGCAGTTCCTCTCGTGCAGCGGCAATCGCGGTGCTGAGCGATGCCACATAGGCCTTTACCGCATCGGGGGCGTTTGCGCCATGCTGTGCTATCAATTCGACGATGGCAGAGCCAACGACGACGCCATCGGCGACACGCGCGATGGCTGCCGCTTGTTCGGGGGTGCGCACACCAAATCCGACCGCGACGGGCAGGGGGCTGGCGGCTTTGAGCCGCGCGACGGCTTTGGCGATGCTGTCCTGCGATGCCTGTTGCAGCCCCGTAATACCTGCGACCGAGACATAATAAAGGAAACCACCCGCGCCATCGAGCACGACGGGCAGCCGCGCAGCATCGGTGGTCGGCGTGGCAAGGCGGATGAGTGCCACGTCCGCAGCGCGCAATGCGGGGCCGAGTGCACCGTCCTCCTCTGGCGGAATGTCGACACAGATGACACCATCGACCCCGGCGGCGACGCATTGGTCGGCAAACCATGCGCTCCCGCGCCGCACCATCGGGTTGGCATAGCCCATCAGGACAAGCGGGATGGCAGGGTGACGCACCCGAAACGCTGTCGCAATCGCGAAAATATCCGCCGTGGTGGTGCCGCCGCTCAGGCTGCGCAGATTGGCGGCCTGTATCGCCACGCCATCGGCCATCGGGTCGGTGAATGGCATGCCAAGCTCGATCACATCGGCGCCACCCGCGACGAGCGCATCAAGGATGCACAGCGTGTCGGCCACGCTGGGGTCGCCCGCCGTCACAAAGGTGATGATCGCAGGGTGGGGCTTGGCAAAGGCGGCGGCGAGGAGAGAGGGCATTTAGATGTTCACCCCCAACGCCTCAGCCACTGTGAAAATATCCTTGTCGCCGCGTCCGCACAGATTGGCGAGGATGATGGCGTCCTTGCCCATAGTCGGCGCGATTTTAGCGACGGCAGCGATGGCGTGGCTCGGCTCTAGCGCGGGGATGATCCCTTCGGTCCGACATAACAATTGAAAGCCCGCCAGCGCTTCACTGTCGGTGACGCTGGTATAATCGACGCGGCCAATGTCGCGCAGCCACGCATGTTCGGGGCCAATGCCGGGATAGTCGAGGCCCGCGCTAATCGAATGCGCTTCGTCAATCTGCCCGTCGGCGTCCTGGAGCAAATAGGTTTTGTTGCCGTGCAATATGCCCGGTGCGCCGCCAGCAAGGCTGGCCGCATGTTGCTTGTCGAGGCCATGCCCCGCCGCTTCGACGCCCAGCATTTTGACATCAACGTCATCAAGGAAAGGGTGAAACAAGCCAATCGCATTCGACCCGCCGCCAATTGCCGCCACCAGCATATCGGGCAGGCGACCTGTGCGGACCAGCATTTGTGCGCGCGCTTCACGCCCGATCACGCTTTGGAAATCGCGTACCATTTCGGGATAGGGGTGCGGGCCAGCAGCGGTGCCGATGATGTAGAATGTGTCGTGGACATTGGCGACCCAGTGGCGCAGCGCCTCGTTCATCGCGTCTTTGAGTGTCCGCGCGCCATTCTCCACGCTACGCACCTCCGCGCCGAGCAACTTCATCCGGAACACGTTGGGCGCTTGGCGTTCCATGTCGCGCGCGCCCATGAAGATGATACACGGCAGGCCAAAGCGCGCGCATACGGTCGCGGTCGCGACGCCATGCTGGCCAGCGCCCGTCTCCGCGATAATCCGCGTCTTGCCCATCCGCATCGCCAGCAATATCTGGCCGACGCAATTGTTGATTTTGTGCGCGCCGGTGTGGTTCAGCTCATCGCGTTTGAACCACACTTGTGCTCCGCCTAGCTCTTCGGTCAGGCGCGGCGCAAAATAGAGCGGGCTAGGCCGACCAACATAATGTTCGAGCAGGTCGTCAAATTGCGCCGCAAACGCAGGGTCCGCCTGTGCCGCGCGATAGGCGCGCTCAAGTTCGAGGATCAGCGGCATCAGCGTTTCGGCGACATAGCGTCCGCCAAAATCGCCAAAATGTCCGCGTGCGTCAGGGCCATTGCGAAATGAGTTGGGTGAAGCCTGGGTCATATACTCGCCGCTTGGATGAAGGCGGCGATTCTGTCCACATCCTTGATGCCGGGCGCGCTTTCGACCCCCGACGAGACATCGACCAAATCAGCCCTCGTAATGCGGATGGCTTCGGCCACATTGCTGGGGTTCAGTCCGCCAGCCAGCCCCCATGGCAGCTTGTGGTCATGCGCGGCGATGATCGACCAGTCAAAAGCGGTGCCTGTGCCGCCGGGCAGCGCCTGCGCCGGCGTGTCGAACAATATCCTGTCCGCCGCACCATGATAGCTTGCCGCGTCGTGCAGGGTCTGGATGTTCTGGACGCCCATCGCTTTCCATATCTCTGCCTTGCTGACCTGTTTGACCAGCCGCAGCCATTCAGGCGTTTCGGTGCCGTGAAATTGCACGATGTCCGGCTTGACGGTGGCGATGGCATGCGCGGTCAATTCGGCTGTCGCATTGACAAGCAACAGCGCGACGCGCACGCGTGCAGCCGCATAGGCACGCAGCGCGGCGGCGCGCTCCAGCGTCACATGGCGCGGGCTGGGCGCAAAATGCACCAGACCGATGTGCGATGCGCCCGACGCTATGGCCGCATCAATCGAGAATTCGGTTGAAAGCCCGCAAATTTTGACTTGGGTTGGCACGTGTTTAAAGCGTCGCTTCGATGGCCCGCACAGCCGCAACTGGGTCCGCCGCTTTGCTGATCGGGCGGCCGATGACAAGGATCGACGCGCCTGCCGCCGTTGCATCGGCAGGCGTGACGGTGCGTTTTTGATCGGCCATCACGCCGTTGCTGGGCCGCACGCCGGGGACGACGAAAAAGCCGCTCGTCCATGCTTTTTTGGCAGCGCGCAGTTCGTGCCCCGAACAGACGATGCCATCTAGCCCCGCCTCGCGCGACAAGGCGGACAGCCGTGCGACCTGTGCCGCTGGATCATGGTCGATGCCAATCGCGGTCAGATCATCATCATCAAGGCTGGTCAGCACGGTCACGCCGACCACCCTGGTATGCGTGCCCGCCGACGCCTTGGCATCCTCCAGCATCGCGCGGCCGCCAGCGGCGTGGATGGTCAGTATCGCGGGTTCGAGCGGGCGCAGCGCCTGCACCGCCTTGGCTACGGTATTGGGGATGTCATGCAGCTTGAGGTCGAGGAACAGCGGCAGGCCGACCCGCGCCATTTCATGCACCCCGTGGTGGCCATGCGCACAGAAAAACTCCAGCCCCAGTTTGAGGCCCCCAATATGCGTTTTCACTTTCGTCGCCAGCGCCTTTGCGGCGTCAAGGTCAGTGCTGTCGATGGCGAGGTAAATACGCGAGCTCATACGGAAGTCACCGCTTCGTCACTTGTGGTTGGTAATGGCGTTGGCGCGGGCGCGGGCGTTTTGAGCTGGGCTATCACTTGCTCCTGCACCTGTATCTTGCGCCCCAAGCGCCAGCGATTACCCAGATTGAACAGGAATGGCGGCAGGAACCCCATGAGGAAGACCAAGACGATGAGGATCGACAGCGGCAATTCAGCGACATAACCGGGCCATACTGAGACAGCGACGGGCTGTGAGTTAGCCACCGCAAATATGGTCAATATGACCGCGATGATGATCCATATGATGGTGCGGAATGCCTGCACGGCCTCTTCTCCCTCTATTGCGCCTGAGCGGAGCCTAGCTGAAAGCGGTGCAGGATAGAAGTGCCCGAATCTGTGAATTATAACGTGCCAAAAACGCGCTCGAAAATCGCGTCAACACGGGCCAAGTGATACCCAAGGTCAAACTTATCCTCGATTTCGGCGATGGACAGCGCGGCAGTGACATCGACATCGTCCTTGAGCAGCTCAAGCAACGACAATTGCCCGTCCGATTCCCATACCTTCATCGCATTGCGTTGAACCAGTGTATAGGCATTCTCGCGGCTGACCCCCGCCTGTGTCAGCGCCAGCAGCACGCGCTGCGAATGGACAAGTCCGCCCATTTTATCGAGATTTTTTTGCATCCGTTCGGGATAAACGAGCAATTTGTCGATCACCCCCGTCAGCCGCGCCAGCGCGAAATCAAGCGTTATTGTCGCATCCGGCCCGATATAGCGCTCAACCGACGAATGGCTGATGTCGCGTTCGTGCCACAGCGCGACATTTTCCATTGCAGGAAGCGCATAGCTGCGCACCATTCGCGCCAGGCCCGTGAGATTTTCGGTCAGCACAGGGTTGCGTTTATGCGGCATCGCCGATGAACCCTTTTGTCCGGCTGAGAAATATTCCTCCGCCTCCAGTACTTCGGTGCGCTGAAGATGGCGGATCTCGGTGGCCAGCCGCTCAATCGACGACGCGATGACGCCAAGCGTGGCAAAATACATCGCGTGCCGATCACGCGGGATGACCTGGGTGGAAATGGGTTCGGCGCTTAGTCCCAGTTTCGACGCAACATGTGCTTCGACACGCGGGTCGATATTGGCGAAAGTGCCGACCGCGCCCGAAATAGCGCAGGTGGCAATGTCGACCCTAGCCGCGACCAAGCGTTCACGGCCCCGCGAAAACTCGGCATAGGCCTGCGCCATTTTGAGGCCGAACGTTACCGGTTCGGCATGAATGCCATGGCTGCGCCCGATGCACGGGGTCATTTTATGCTCGAACGCGCGGCGTTTCAGCGCCCCCAGCAAAGCGTCAATGTCCGCTAATAACAGGTCGCTCGCCCGCGTCAGTTGCACCGCAAGCGCGGTGTCGAGCACGTCGCTACTGGTCATCCCCTGATGCATGAAGCGCGCATGATCTTCGCCACTATGCGCCGACACCAGCGAAGATACCCAGGTCAGAAACGCGATGACATCATGCTTGGTCACGGCTTCGATTGCGTCGATTGCCGCCACATCAATGGCGGGATTGGTCGCCCACCAGTTCCACAATGCCTGTGCAGCCGATGCGGGCACTGTGCCAATAGCACCCAAGGCCTCAGTCGCGTGCGCCTCAATCTCGAACCAGATGCGAAAACGTGCCTCGGCCTCCCATATTGCAGTCATTTCAGGGCGCGAATAGCGGGGAACCATATGAAGAACGCTCCTAAAGGGGACGGGTTGCCCGTGCCTCTAGCAGCGCGTGCCACCAGTGGCGAGTCGTCAGATCAATCCCTAAATCAAACCCTGCGATCGCATGCTGACATGCGTGCTGCGGCCAATGATGACATGGTCGTGAACGGCGATCCCAAGCCGCTTGCACGTATCGGCAATGTCCCGAGTGACGGCAATATCCTGTTTGCTTGGGCTTGCATCGCCGCTGGGGTGATTGTGGACAAGGATGATTGCGGCGGAACCAAGCTCGAGCGCGCGGCGCACGACTTCGCGGACATAGATGGCCGACTGGTCAATCGACCCATCGCTCATCACTTCATCGCGAATTAAATGATTGCGGCTGTCGAGGTGGAGCACACGCACCCGCTCGTTGAGGCGAAACGCCATGTCGGCGCGTAGATAATCGAGCAATCCCTGCCAATTGCCCAATATCGGGCGGTCCTGCACTTCGCCTTGCAATATGCGTAGCACACAGGCTTGGACAATTTTTATCGCTGCCGCGCTGGTTTCACCCATGCCTGTTACGCGTCGCAGCGATTCTGCATCGGCGCTCATCAGCGGGCCGATACCGCCAAACTCGCGCAGCAACGCTTTGGCCAACGCCTTGGTGTCGCGGCGCGGAATGGCCAGCGCGAGGAGATATTCGATCAGTTCGTGGTCGGACAGCGCGTCTCCGCCGACGCCGACTAACCGGTCACGCAGCCGCGCGCGATGGCCAGCGCCATCATGCGATTCGGATTTGGTCGGTTCATTCGGTTCAGGATTATCGCCCATGTCGGCTATGATAGCATGTCACTCGACACATTCTATAGTATTTGGCCGCTGCATTTGGCACTGTGTGAAGAAAGGGGCTAGACGGAGCGATAATGGCTGACCAACGCCTCTTGACCATCCCGCACCATGCGTAAGCGCAGCATCATTGCAATTACGCTGTCCAGTAGCGTCGCCATTGTGGCACTTGTTGCGTGGCTCAACCGCGCTGACATAGTGACGGGCTATGTCGATGATGCGCTGAAACAGCGCGGCGTTAATGCCAGCTATGATGTCGATCAGATAGGGCTGCGCACGCAGCGGCTGACCAATGTGGTGATCGGCGATCCTGCGCGGCCAGATTTGACAGCCGCGTTGATCGAAGTGACGATGCAATATGGGCTGTCCGGGCCAACTATTGCCGCTGTCCGCGCCGATGGTGTGCGCCTGCGCGGGCGGTGGACGGGGGATAAGTTCAGCTTTGGCGCGGTGGACAAATTGCTCCCCGCAGACGATGGCACGCCGCCCGAACTCCCCGACATTGCTCTGGCCTTGTCCCATGCCAGTGCGGCAATCGACACGCCTTGGGGCAAGATAGGGCTTGGCGCGGCCGGGACTGGCCATTTGCGCGACGGCTTTGCGGGGCGGCTGGCCCTCCGCGCGCCGCGCCTTGCTATGGCGGGCTGTTCGCTCGATGCGACAGAGGCGATGCTGCGGGTCAAGATAGAGCGCCAAGTGCCAATATTGGTCGGGCCGTTGGGGGTGAGTAGGCTGTCTTGCGCAGGGGGGCAGAGCGTGGTCGATGATGTGCGAGTGGGGCTTGACGCCGCCGTGCCGCTGTCGCTGGAAGGGGCCAATGCGCGGCTTCGTATGCGGACAGGCGCGGCGCAGGTGGGCGGCAATGCACTGGCCTCGATAGACGGCGCGACCGAAGTGACAAGGATAGAGGGTGGCAGTATTGCCGCGCATTGGACGTTGAACGGCCTCGGGCCGGCTACGGCTTGGGGCCGCGCCCAAGCCGCTGAGCTTACGGGTGCAGGCGTTCGCAACACTGCGGGCGCACTAGGTGGCAATGGAACGCTACGGTTCATGGGGTTGAATAGTGGCCGTAGCTATGAACGGGTGCTGGCGGCGGCGAGTAATGGTGTCCGAGGCACGCCGATTGGCCCGATTGTTGACCGATTGGTTGGCGCGGTAAGCGCGTTAGGGCGCGGTGCCAGTGCGTCGAGCAGCTATCGCTTTGCCAGGTCATCGGACGGTGCGGTCCGGTTGGCACTTGGTAACATATCCGTTGACGCGGGCAGCGGCGCATTTTTCCAGGTGGCGCGGCCAGACGCGGTGCAATGGAGCCAAGGCGGCGGAGTGCGCGTCGCTTTGGCAGGGCGCTTCGGCGGTGGCGGGCTACCGAGGGGGAGCTTTGACGTCGCGTCGCGCGGGCCGTCGCTGGCGGCGCTTTCGGGCGCGTTGCGCGTCGAACCGATGTACCATGGCGGGGCCAGCCTCTCACTCGCGCCCGTGCGCTTCAACAGCGATGGGGGCGGAACGCGCTTTTCCACCGCTGTGGTAATGAGCGGACCATTGGCTGATGGCCGCATTGATGGCCTTTCCATGCCTTTGGCTGGACGCGTGATGGCCGATGGTGCGTTCAGCATAGACGGCGGATGCCACAGGGTCGCTTGGCAACGGATTGCGGTCGGTCAAGTCGTGTTGAACGAGGGGGCATTGCCGCTTTGCGGTGCAAGTGGATTGCCATTATTCCGCTATGATAATAGCGGTTTGAACGGTATTGTTGATAGTAATTCTATCGCCTTAACGGGGCATATAGGTGGCTCGCCATTATCGTTCCAAACGGACGGTGCGCGGCTCAATCTAGCGACTATGCAATTTTCGCTCGTCTCACCATCTTTTGCGATAGGCGCGGGCGATAGTATCACCCACTTGACGGCGACAGAGCTCAGCGGAGCCCGTGACAGTGCGGGTTTCGGGGGCCGTTTGACCAACGCCACGGGCAATATCGGTCGCGTGCCGTTTCTGTTCGACCAAGCGAATGGCGACTGGCGCTGGCAGGATGGGGGGCAAGGCAATGAATTGACGCTGGGCGCCGCGTTGCAAGTCACCGATGCCGCCGATGAGGATCGTTTTCAGCCACTGCGCAGCGATGATACGCGGATCAGTTACCGCGATGGTGCTATGCGCGTCACGGGTAGCCTGATGGAGCCGACCAGCCATGCCCGCGTCGCCGATGTGGCCATCGCCCATGATTTTGCGGATGCCAGCGGCAATGCCCGCTTCACCTTGGCTAACCTCACCTTTGCGCGCGACGGACTGCAACCCGTCATGCTTACCACGCTTTCGCTGGGCGTCGCTGCAGATGTGGTCGGCACCGTGACGGGGGGCGGGCGCGTCGATTGGTCGCGCGATGGCGTGACCAGCAGCGTCGGCGATTTTGCCACAGAAACCATGGATTTGAGCGCTGCGTTCGGCCCCGTCCAAGGCATGTCGGGTGCCATTCATTTTTCCGATCTCATCGCGCTCGCCACCCCAGCGGGGCAGGAGGTGCGGTTGCGCTCTGTCTATCCCGGGGTCGAAGTGACCGATGGCGTGCTGATCCATTCCCTG
>ERZ1292630.3192-Hain-H41-02um-R3-3192-length-14623-cov-5_pt1 | contig 14623 bp, 13 predicted proteins | sample MGYA00564408_ERZ1292630 | MGnify/ENA primary metagenome ERZ1292630 (study PRJEB36523, sample SAMEA6512641) | groundwater metagenome | collected 2019-01-08 | study: AquaDiva: Metagenomics assemblies of 32 groundwater samples | reverse complement strand
GGCTGGAATTTCACCGGCGCGAACTAAACAAAAAAACCAGAGCAACTCAAGGTCGCTCTGGTTTTTGTAAAGGTTACCGTGGCTTACGGTTTGTGCTTGGACACGTGATCGTGCCCGTGATCTTTGCCGCCATGACCGCGACCCCGGCCCCGGCCATTGTTACCGGGCGGTGGATTGCAATCGTTGGCCATGCTGGTGAGGTTGCTCATCAGTGCGCCACCCAGCGGGCTGACTTGCTTGGTGCCAGCATCGAAGCGTTGGCCACCATTGATGACCTGTGTTACCACGTTGCCAGCCGCATCAGTGAGAGCGGCGATGACGGAGCCAGCCAAGCAAGAGATGTTGTTGAGGGAATCAATCAAGAACCAAGTGCCGCGAATTCCGGCGACGCCGTTCGGGGTTTTGATTTCAAAGCGGGAAGCTGCCGCCTGCTTTTTGACGCTGCCGAAGATGGAGCCTTTCTTGAGGTCCAACATGGTTTCGGTGACGACATCTGCGCCGGTGGCCGTGGCCGCCATGGAGTCAAATACAACATAAGTGTCATCCAAAACGCGGATGACATCTTGATCAGGTGTCGGAACAGCCGCGCCACCACCACCGCCGCCGCCACCCGCTTTGCTGGCGGTGCTGACCGGGATCGGGGCGATTGCCACTGGCGCTGCCGTGGCCTCTTCGTTGATGACAATGTCGGCGAAGGAATTGGGCGCGGTTTGCACGATGTAGCCAGACTTCAGCGTGGTGCCGACTTTGAGCGGCTGCCAAACCTTGTTTCCGGTCGAGTAGCGGGCATCACCTTTGATGCGGACAACTTTGCCGGTGCGTTGTTTGTCTTGCGCGGTGGCGTTGGAGATCAAGGCGAGCGACAGCACTGCTGCCAACATCCAAGCGAGGGTCTTGTTCATCGTTTTCATATTCTTTTGCGTTTGCGAGACGACGTGACTTTCAATCCAAGTCTAGGAGCAAGCATTTGCCTGTCAACCGAATTTATCGGTTTCGCATAACCCCGGTTAAACCGCAAATCCAAGGCCAAATCAAGCGCGCCGGGCATAATCCAATTTCCACGGTTTGCGATACTTGACTCCGACCAGCTTATCGGCCTCACGATTGCCCACGACCCGCTCTTTTTCCGCGTCCCAAGTGATTTTACTGCCAGTGCGATACGCGATATTGCCCAGATGAGCCAGATTGGAAATGTGGTGGCCCAATTCCAAGTTCAGGACGGGTTGTTTCCGGGATTTGACGCAATCGAGGAAGTTACGCACGTGGGCGGGGCGGGGGTTGCCGCTGCTTTTGAACTTTTCCGGTTCGAGGTTGGCTTTGCGTTTCTCGGGGATGATATGCCAGCCCGCGTCATTCATCATGATGGTGCCTTCCGTCCCGTACCAAGCGATGCCCCACGGATGGTTGTTGATTCCAACAGCAAGTCCGGCTTTGTGTTCCCATACCATCATGAAGCTGTCGAACTCGTACGTCGTCACCTGCGAGTCTGGGGTTTCGGAGTTGTCGTCCAATACATATTTGCCGCCGCTGGAAACGACCGATTTGGGCGACTCTAAGGGTGTGCCCATCGAAATCATATTAAACAGATGCACGCCCCAGTCCGTCATCAGCCCCCCTGCATAATCCCAGAACCAACGAAAGTTGAAGTGAAACCGGTTCGGATTGAAGGGCCGCTTTGGGGCCGGGCCGAGCCAGAAATCGTAATCCACCCCCGCAGGCGGCGGACAATCCGCTGGCTTACCCACGCTGGGCAACCAGTCGAGATAAGCCCAGCCGCGCGCCATCGCCAGCTTGCCGAGTTTGCCGGATTTGACGAACTCCGCCGCGTCAATCATGTGCTGGCAACTGCGCCATTGCGAACCCATCTGCACGATACGGCTGTGCTTTTGGGCTGCGTTCAACATCGCGCGACCTTCATCAATCGTCTTGGCCAGCGGCTTCTCGACATAAATGTCCTTGCCCGCCTGACACGCCATCACCGTTGGAATCGCGTGCCAGTGATCCGGCGTAGCGATCAACACGATGTCCACATCCTTGCGATCCAGCACGCGCCGGAAATCTTTTACCGTGTCCGGGCGTTTGCGTTCCTTGTTCTCACAAACCTTCAACCCCTTTGCGATCATGCCTTCGTCCAGATCGGCGATCACCACGCAATCCACTTCCGGGTTTTCGAGAAAACAATCGAGATCACCACAGCCCATGTTGCCGGAACCGATCAAGCCGAGCCGGATCTTGCTGTTCGGCCCCGGCTCCCCCGCGCGCACCGAACGGATGAACGGCCCAGCCAATGCCGCCGTGCCCGCGAGCAAAGCCGTATTGCGGATAAACTGGCGGCGCGGCATGGCATTCATGGAAATGGATGAGGGTGGCACTGGCTTGATAGTTGCGACTTGATTCACCTTAAGAGACAAACAGGAACCACGTATGGTTCAAGTGAGAATGTGGCGGGAACCCACACACAATGATGTGGCGCGGTGCCCCAAGATTAGGCGCGTTATGATGGATGCTGACGAAAAAGATATATTCCGCTACCTGCACACCGAGCCGGAGCAGTTCATCGCGGCCAATGCCATCAGCCGGCACGCGGGCGGAAAGAATAAATTCCGCGAATCGCCCGATTGGGCCAAAGGTGCGCTTCTGCGGATGGTCGAACGCGGCATTCTCGAAACGGATGCTGGTGGGGCCTATCGTCTCAAACCCATTCCGGCCCCTGATGCCACCCGACGTTGGGTTTCGCCGCAACTTGCCGAACTCCTTCGCAACAGCGGGAAAAAATTTAACGGCGTGATCCACGAAGGCGATACCGAGTCGTATTACGACAGCCTCTGAGTTCACCGGCGATCGCGCCACCAGAGCTTCGGTCCTCCGCAATCAATCACCGCCTGGGTGGCGAATAAATCCGATCCGCCGAGAATCCCGCCGACGTCGGTGAACAGTTTTCCGTCCGGACCCAATCCCCACTTCGCCAAGCTGAACACCGCCACGCTCGTTTCCCGCATCGGTTGTCCGCCCAGTTGCCACGACTTCAAATCGGCCACGGCAAAATTTCTTTGCCCGGCAGCAGCCGGCCCCGTGATGCGGTTTAATGATGGCAACGCCCGCAGCTTCATGGTCTCGGCCACTTTTGCATCCAGACAACTCCACGCCGCGCCCGTGTCCACGAGTAATTCGGTGGTGCTCCCGTTGACTTGCGCCACGCCCGTCAACGCCGGTGGGTCGAGCCGTTTCAGTTCCGCTTTCAGCATTCCCGCATCGCTGAGAGCTTGTTCCCACTGCGCGCGCTCCGTTGCCGGCAACGCCTCCCGGCGCAAATAAAGTCGGCGGCCCGTCACATCAATCACCGCGTGATGCCGCAATAGAAAATCGCAGCCCAACACCACGTCGTAAGAAGTGGGTTGCCCGTTCACGCGCAGGTCTTGCACCTGCACCGTTTCATTCGTCAGCACCACGCGCCCCAATGTGAGTTCCTGAATGAGGTTGGTTTGGGCAAACCGCGCGGCGGTGTTGGTGGAAACCGTCGTGAACGACCAACCCGTGTCCACCAGGCAACTCCGCCGCCGTCCGTCCACTTTGCCGAACAGGAAAAGATGATTGTCGCCAGTGCGCCGCAATTCGATGGCTTCATAACCCAGCCGCTGGAGCGTGCGCCCCAGGTCAAATCGCTCGGCCCCGAAGGCCCGCATCGGCCCGCCTAGGATCAGCAATCCCACCATGAGTCCGAAGGCTCGCCAAAGCGCATCCGCGCGCGGCCTCTTCCTCCCTCTCCTCCCCCAAAGGAGGAGAGGGCCGGGGTGAGGAGGCATCATCATTTTCCGCGCAACGCCACTAAACGACGTCTGGTTTGCCAAAGGCGGGTTGTCATCCAAATAAAAATTCGCGACTAAACAATAAAAGCGCGGACGCTCCGCCCGCGCTTTGGTTTCTGGAAAGAATTATTGCTTCTCAGTCTTCTTGGCTTTGACGGGCTTCTCGGTCGCTTCGGCTTTATCCCCTTTCACTTCCACATCCGTGGCGATCATCCGGTATTGGATCGTGACCTTGGCGCCAACCTTGAGATCGCCGTTGATCTTCGTGCCCGCATCCCGGGCGATTTGCCAGTTGTCTTCGCCTTTCTTCACCGTGATGGCAGTCTCGGTCACTTCGACCACTGGACCGGTGACTTGATAAGATTTCGCCTGCGGGGCGGCAAAAGCCGTTGGGGTGAGGAGCAACGCGCCGCAGATAATTGCCGCGCCCGAAAGGAAGGATGTTTTCATGATTTTAAGGTGTGCTTGGTTATGGTTTGGAACGACCGAACCAGTCTAGGAAAGTCCCGCCAAAGCCCGCAATCCCCAAACCGCAGGCCAGAATCCTGTTGAATTTACCCGGCGGATTCCCAATATTCCCCGCTCATGAACACAAAAGCACTTTCAACGATAGCGCTGGTGGTCCTGGGCTTGACCGTGGGGCAAGCTCAAGACGCGAAGACTTTCAAGAGCGACAAGGAAAAAGCCAACTACGCGTACGGCCTGAACATCGGGACCAGTTTCAAACAGAACAACCTGGAGTTCGATGCAGAAGCCTTTGCGCAGGGCGTCAAAGACGCGATGGCCGGCAAGTTGGCGCTCAACCCCCAGGAACAGCGGGATGCGTTCATGAAGTATCAGCAGGAGCGCCGCGCGCTCGTCGGCGAGAAAAATAAAGCCGAGGGTGAAGCGTTCCTCGCCGCCAACAAATCCAAGCCCGGCGTCAAAGTTTTCCCCAGTGGTCTGCAATACAAAGTTCTGGCCGAAGGCAGTGGTGAATCTCCGAAACCCGAGGACACCTGCATCGTGAAATATCGCGGTACTCTCATTGACGGCACCGAGTTCGACAATTCCGAGAAAGCCCCCGGCGGCACGGCCAGCTTCCCCGCCAACCGCGTCATCCCCGGCTGGACCGAGGCATTGACCAACATGAAGCCCGGCGCGAAGTGGCAGTTGTTTGTCCCCTCAAATCTGGCTTATGGCGAAATGGGCAAGGGCGGCAACATCGCCCCGAACACCGTGCTCTTGTTTGATGTGGAACTCGTTTCCTTCACCGCCGCGCCGCCCCCGCCCCCGCCCGCCGCGCCGCTCACCAGCGACATCATCAAAGTCCCGTCCCTCGACGAGATGAAGAAGGGCGCCAAGATCGAAACCATCAAGGCCGAAGACGTCGAGAAGCTGCAGAAGGAAAAGAAGTAAGCTCCGGCGCGAATCAATTTCGTTTTCCAACTCAGGCGCGAGGCAACTCGCGCCCGATTTGTTTTTAACCAAGTCGCCTTGCTCGACAACCAGATCGTCTCCACCTAATTTTCCCCATGGCCGAAACTGAGGTCTTGCCGGACATCGAACACGTCGAGAAAACGGATTCCCAATCCGATCTCGCACCGGCATGGCTGGTGATTTGTTGGAATGACCCGATCAATCTGATGACCTACGTGAGCCATGTCTTTCAGGCCGTCTTCGGCTGGAATCGGCAAAAGGCCGAGTTCCACATGTTGCAGGTCCATCGGCAGGGCAAGAGCGTATTGGTCCGCACCACGATGGAAAAGGCGGAGCACTTCGTCCACGAACTCCAGAAATACACCCTGCACGCCACGATGGAGCGCGAGCCATGAATCTCAAACGCATGGGTAAGAGAGGTTTCGTTTTCCAACTCAGCGGGCGGGAGAAGCGAATCCTGTTTGAAACCTTCAAGCTCTATCCGCTGGTGCCGGCCACCCATCATCGCCTGAGCAAAGCCGCCGGTGATCAGTCGGAGGAGAATCAACGGCTGCTCGAAGAATCTCTCACCGAGCAACGCACCGCAAACCGGCAGCAGCTTGAAGCGTTGCTCAACGATCCGGGCCGTTTCAAAAAGAGCGGCAGCAACTATCGCCTCCCGCTCAAAGCCTCCGAACTGGAATGGTTGCTTCAGGTATTCAACGACGTCCGCGTCGGCAGTTGGCTCGCGTTGGGCGAGCCTGACGAAGACAAACCACCTGCGATCACGCCCGAAAACTTTCGTTACCTCGTGGCCATGGAAGTCTGTGGAGCGTTCCAGTCGGTGATCCTCGCGGTGCTGGGAGCACCCGAATCAGCAGAAGGGCTCGAGTAACCGCCTCTCGTCATGTCTTCCTCGCTTCCTCCTGAAATGTTGTTGGATGAGCGATTGCGTTTCCCCGATCCGCGTTCCGCCACTGCCGAAGGATTGGTCGCGCTCGGGGGAGATTTTTCTGTCGAACGACTGCTGCTCGCTTATCGCAGCGGGATTTTTCCGTGGACGGATGATCCCATTTCCTGGTGGTCGCCCGACCCGCGTGGGATTTTTGAACTCGATCAGTTCCACATCTCTCGCAGCTTCGAGCGATTCCTGCGCAAGAATCCGTACATCACCACGACCGACCGCGCCTTTCGTCAGGTGATGGAAGGTTGCGCCGCGCCGGACGCGAGCCGTGGCGAAACGTGGATCAGCCCGATGTTCATCGCGGCTTACACGCAGTTGCACGCGCAAGGTCACGCCCACAGTGTCGAGTGTTGGTGTGGGGAGGAACTCGTCGGCGGAATCTATGGCGTCGCCGTGGGCGGATTGTTCGCGGGCGAATCCATGTTCCACCGCGCCGACAATGGCTCGAAGGTCGCGCTGCATCATCTCATTACTCATCTGCGGGCGCGGGGTTTCGCCCTGTTCGACATTCAAATGGTGACGGATATCACGCGCCAGCTTGGGGCAGTCGAGATTACGCGGGACGATTATTTGAAGCGGTTAAACCTTGCCGTGACTCTGAACTGTCAGTTTTGAAGCACGAACTTCAGTCAAAGAAAAATTGCCGTGTCCCTTGCGGCTCCATTGATGCCATGCAAGGCTGCGACCGCGCCGACCTGTCATGTTGATGAGCCGGGACGCACTCGAACCCAAACCAATATCCATTATGGCAACGACAATTGATCTGAAGAAACAAGCGCCCCGCAGCCCGCGCGTGCGCCTCGGCGGTTACGCGATTCTCCCTCGCATGTTGGACAAAGGCCGCGCCACCCTCGCCAACGCAAATGGCGAATATCATTACAACTGCCCGCTGTATCAACAATTCACCGAGTTTGCCGGCGTTGACGCCGAAGCGCTCCAAAAAGAACTCGCTGCCGGTAAAGGTGACGGCGAAATTCTCGACTGGATCAAAGCCAACGCCAAATTCAAACGCACCATCCCCGAGATTGAAGCCTGGTCCATCTGGCAAGACCGGCGCGCCCCCGAAAATCCTGATTCCCGCAGCTACTTCAACGAACTGCACGCCTCCGTCGCCCCCAAGCGCACCGACATCACCTCCTGGTTCGACCTCCTGGACGCGGATGATTACGCCAGTTACGGTGGCAAAGTCTGAACTATAATCCTGCTGAATTCCCCAATAAAAAAGCCCCGGGCGTGATGTCCGGGGCTTTGACATTGGGAGAGTTATTTGCCGTGGTAATGTCCGGTATGACCGATACGATTCTATTTCATGCTTCCATTTTCAGCGCGATTTTTTAGATTCCAGCGCTTGTTTTTGAACATTAATCCCAACCAACCTTAATCATGGCCGCCGATACCTCCGTTGTTAAACCCGTCGAAGCGCCGCCGCTCGCGCCGCTCACCCTCAAAACCAAACTCGCCCCCACGCCCAAAGCCGCGCCGAAGTATTCGGTGAAGGTCAAGAATTCTGCGGGCGCAGACGTCACGCTCGCTGATCCGCGCGCTACCCGGGCGCTTGTTGCGCTCATGGATGTTCACGCGGTCGTGGGCGGGGCGGCGTGTCACTGGGGCGGCCCGGCGGCGTTCGCGGAAATGAACGCAGCCATCCACGGCCTCATGTTCGCCACCCAAGGCAAACAATGGCACGAGGCGTTCAACTACATCAATGACGCGGGTCACGCCGAAAACGGCGTTTATGCCCTCCGCGCGCTTTACGGTTTCGACGGCATGACGTTCGACACGCTCAAAGGTTTCCGCAGCATCGTCAGCAAGCTCACCGGCCACGGCGAATCGCATCTGAATCCCGAAGGCGTGTTGATGAGCAACGGCCCGCTCGGTTCGTCGCTCCCCCAGGCGCAAGGTCTGGCCATCGGCGACAAGGTTGCCAAGCGCGACCGCGTCACGATCTGTGTCGTGTCCGACGGCGCGAGCATGGAAGGCGAAGCCAAGGAAGCCTTCGCCGCCATCCCCGGTCTCGCCGCGAAGGATCGCGTGAATCCGTTCGTGCTGCTCATCTCGGACAACGACACGAAACTCTCTGGTCGCATCACGAAAGATTCGTTCTCCATGCAACCGTCGTTCGCCGCCATGCCCGCGCTCGGTTGGAACGTGATCGCCGTTCCGAACGGAAATAATTTGCAGGAAATCTATCTCGCCATCGAGAAAGCCATCGCGGCTGCGAAAGCGAATCCAAAGCAGCCCGTCTGTATCATCGCAAAAACCGTGAAGGGCTACGGCATCAAAGCCACGGAAGAAAACTCCGCCGGTGGCCACGGCTTCCCACTCGCCAACGGCGAGAAGATCGTGGACTGGATGACCGAATTATTCAAAGGCGACACAGTGCCCGCTGACTTGGCGACGTGGGCGCAAGCGCTCCGTTCCGATTGGGAAAAGAAGGAAGCCGACAAGAAAGCCAAAGCTGACGCTGCGGCTGCGTCCGGCACACCCGCCCCCGCAAAACCGAAGACCGACAAGGTGCAAGCCGGCCTGGCGAAAGCCGCCGTGCGCGCCGCGCAGGAAGGCTTGCCGGTTTATTCTGTTTCGTCCGACGTGCAAGGTTCGACGGGCATCAGCCTGTTCCAGAAAAGTTTCCCGGAACGCTTCATCGAAGTCGGCATCGCGGAATCGAACATGGTCAGCACTGCGGCGGGCATGGCCAAGGCGGGCTTCATTCCCATCGTGGATACGTTCGGCCAGTTCGGTGTGACCAAGGGTAATCTTCCGCTCACGATGGCGGCGCTCTCGCAGTCGCCCGTCATCGCGATGTTCTCGCACGTCGGTTTTCAGGACGCGGCGGACGGCGCCTCGCACCAAGCTACCACTTACATCGCGGCGACCAGCGCAATTCCACACACCGTCGTCATCGCGCCGAGTTGCTCGGATGAAGCCGAGTCGTTGATGTATCAAGCCATCAAGCAATTCGCCGCCGACCGTGCGGCGGGCAAGGATGGTAACAGCTACCTATTCTTCGTCGGCCGCGAAAATTATCCACTGACGTGGATCGAGGGCGCGCAGTATCCGTGGGGCAAAGCACAAGTGCTCTCTACTGGCAGCGATGTCGTGCTCATCGGTTGCGGCGTGTTGGTGAACAAGGCGATTGAAGCCGGGAAGTTGCTCGCGGCCAAAGGCGTGAAAGCCACCGTCATCAGCAATCCCTTCGTGAACCAAGTGGACCTCGAAACCATTGGCGCGGCAGTCAAAGCCTGCGGCAAAGTCGTGACCATCGAAGACCATCAAGTCCTCGGCGGCATGGGCGCGCAGGTTTCGCATGCGTTGTCCAATGCGGGCATTGCGCACACCGTTAAGACGCTCGGCATCAACAACGAGTTCGGCCAGTCCGCGTATCTCGCCGAAGAACTCTACGTGAAGCATGGCCTCACCGCGCCGAAGATGGCGGAGGCGGCACTGGCGTTGTTGGGCAAATAAGCCAGACCTAAACCGTTTCTCATCCCGCGTGCCGCAAGGTGCGCGGGATTTTTTGCTTTGATTCCTGAACAAAAAGCACGGCTGCGCTCAGACAACCGCTTTGCTGGAATTTGATTCTTGGTCTGATTCTACAAGTCAGCTAGGCTGCGCGTTCATGATTGAAACTGACATTGAATTGCTGAAGGGCATCGCGAACAAGCTCCGCATCCACTCGATCAACGCCACCACCGCCGCCGGCAGCGGTCACCCGACGTCCTGCTGTTCGATGGCGGATCTGATGGCCGCGCTGTTCTTTGGTCACATGCGGTACGATGCGAAGAATCCCAAGCATCACAACAACGACCGTTTCATCCTGTCCAAAGGCCATGCCGCGCCAATCCTTTATGCCGCGTGGGCCGAAGCTGGTTTCTTCCCGACGGAAGAGTTGTTGAAGCTCCGCCAGATTGATTCTGACCTTGAAGGTCATCCCACGCCGCGCTTGGCGTTTGCCGATGTGGCCACGGGTTCGCTCGGGCAAGGACTTGGCGTCGGCGTCGGCGTCGCATTGGCGGCCCGGCTCGACAAGCTGGATTACAACACCTACGTGCTGCTCGGCGATGGGGAGATCGCCGAAGGTGCGGTCTGGGAAGCGGCCTCGCTCGCAGGCATTCAACGGCTCAACAATCTCGTCGCCATCGTGGATATGAACCGCCTCGGGCAAAGCCAGGCGACGGCGTTCGGTCACGACGCGGATCTCTATCGCGAACGCTTCGAATCCTTCGGCTGGCGCGTGGAAGATGTGGACGGTCATGACATCGAGGAAATTTTGGAAGTGCTCGGTGGGGTTGGTTTGAATCAGCAACCGCTCGCCATCATCGCCAAGACTTACAAAGGTGCTGGCGTTTCCTTTCTGCAAGACAAAGACGGCTGGCACGGCAAAACCTTGAATGCGGAAGAAGCCGCCAAAGCCGTCGCGGAATTGCAGCCCAGTTCCAAGTCCGCTGCTGGCGTGGCGATTCCGGCCCCCAGCGCGTTGCCCGCGCCGAACAACGCGGCCCCCGCGAGCTATCCCGGCATCAACTACAACATGGGCGACTTGATCGCCACGCGCGAAGCCTACGGCGCGGCGCTCCTGCGCATCGGCGAAGCCAATCGCGCGGTGGTGGCGATGGATGGCGACACCAAGAATTCCACGTACTCGGAAAGATTTTTCAAGAAGTTCCCCGAGCGCTTCACGGAATGTTTCATCGCGGAACAAAATCTTGTGGCGGTTGCCATCGGCTTCGGCACGCGTGGCAAGGTGCCGTTCGCTTCGACGTTCGCCACGTTCTTCACGCGCGCGTTTGACCAGATCCGCGTGGCGGGCATTTCGTCCGCAAACCTCAAGCTCGTCGGCTCGCACGTTGGCGTTAGCATTGGCGAGGACGGTCCGTCGCAGATGGCGTTGGAAGATCTCGCGATGATGCGCGCAGTGTCCGGCAGCGTGGTGTTTTACCCGAGCGATGCGGTCAGCACCGAGAAGTTGCTCGAAACCATGGCGCAGACGCGCGGCCTGTTCTTCATGCGCACCTCGCGCCCGAAGACGCCGGTCATCTACAGCAACGAAGACAAGTTCCCCATCGGCGGCGCGAAAATTGTCCGCCAGAATGACGGCGACAAAGTCACCGTGGTGGGTGCGGGCGTGACGTTGCATGAAGCCATCAAAGCCGCTGACCTGCTCGCGCAGGAAGGAATCGGCATCACGGTGGTGGACGCGTACTGCATCAAACCGTTGGGCAAAGCCGCGATCAAAGCGGCGGCCGCCCGGACGAACAACATCGTCGTCACGGTCGAGGATCATTATGCCGAAGGCGGCTTGGGTGATGCGGTCGCGGGCGAACTTAGTTGTGATGGCGTGAAAGTCCACAAGCTTGCCGTGCGCGAACTGCCGCGCTCCGGCAAAGCCGAGGAGTTGCTCGCGAAGTTCGGGATTGATGCTGCGGAGATCGTGAAGAAGGTCAAAGCACTCGTGGCAGCTTAACGGAGTTGAAGCGCGGCTGGCTTTGGTGTCCAATATCGCCATGCCATCCGGGACATTGGGTTTTCAGAGACGAGGAATGGGTTGCCAGATCGTCTGGCTTCTGTTCCTCGTCTTTTTTATGCCCCGGCTGTCTTTTGCGGCGGGTGATGTTTGTTTTATCTGTCAGAAGGAAATCCGTTTCACGGTTTATACCTGGACCGACAAAGTCACGCGGACCAAGGTCATGTTATGTGAGGACTGCTCGGAGTTGCCTGACAATTGCTATCTCTGCAGTGTCCCGGTGGCGAAGCACTACACGAAACTTCCCGATGGCCGGATTCTTTGTAAGCGGGACGTAAAAAACGTCGTGCTTGATGACAAGGAAGCGGCGCAAATCTGTGAACAGGTCAAACAGGATATGGACCGCTTGTTCATCCGGTTCATCACCATTCCCGAAACCAATGTGACCGTAAAGTTGATGGATCGGGTCAGACTGCAGGAGCTTTACTTGGTGATCGGCAACGATTACGGCTGCCCCAACACCCTCGGCTGCACCGAGACCAAAACCAACGAGGGACAGCGGGTGTTCGAGATCAGCATCCTTTCCGGGCAACCGCGGGAAGATGTGATGACCACCTGTGTCCATGAGTATGCCCACACGTGGATCATCGAGAATGTGTCAGCCGCCCGGCACAAGACTCTGGGCAAATCCGCCGTGGAGGGCTTTTGTGAATTGCTGTCCTATCTGTTCGCCGAACAGCATGGGTTGGCGACGGCGAAATCCAACATCCTCGCCAACCACTATACGCGCGGACAGATCCATCTTTTCATCGAGGCCCATGGCCGTTATGGGCTTGAGGACATCATTGATTGGATGAAGGCCGGGGAAGATCCGCTGTTGCGTCGCGATGATTTGGGGCGGGTGCGTCGGTTGGAGGAGCGTTCCACTGCCAAAACCAAAGCGCCGGGCGAAATCAAATCGCCGGGCAACATCAGCACTACGACCACCAATCCGCCACCACAGTTTCCCGACAAAATCATTTTGCAAGGCATTGTCTGGTCCAAGACTCAACCGATGGCGACCCTTAACGGTCGCAACTTCGATCTCAATCAAGAGTCCGTCCTGCAGCTTCGCGATGGCCCGACCACCATTCGGTGTCTGGAAATCCGCCCGACTTCGGTGGTGCTCCAGACCAACAACGCTTCCGAACACCTGATATTGGAACTGAAGTGATGGTCCGTGGTGGCGGCTGGTCTGACTCAATTTACGGATGGGCTGTCTTGGAATAAAACGCCGCTTCAGGACAGATTTGGACTCAAGTGCGGCGGGATTACTGCCGATACCTAGATCCTTCTCCCAAGCTGGTTGGCATCCAAAACGCTTTTTCGACGCCGTTCGGTGACGCAAACCCAGGATGTATTCACTGCGTCTTTTCCCGGATTGGACCAAGAAAATGAAAACATTTAGCCTGTCAGCCCGTCGCATCCTGCTCACGTTTTGCAGCCTCATCCTGTTCATCGGCAACCTGGGCGCGCAGTCCTTCACGCTGACCGGCACGAATCAGCCGGGCACGACGGCAGATTTCCTCGTCACGCTTGCCATCGGCACGACGAACGTTTCCTTCAGCGTCGCTGGCAATGGCGCGAGCCACTCGCACCTGCTGGTCAAGGCGGGGGCAACACCGAGCGATGTGGATTACGATTTCCTCGCCGCTCAAAATGGCACCACGAACGCCATCAATCTCGAAGCTCCGGAGTTCAAGCTGACGAATTATGTGGTGCGCGTCCGCACTCCGGCCGGTTCCGCCGCGCACAGTTTCACACTGACCATCGCCACCAACGTGTCTGATATCCGGAGTGCGGCCAGACCGGCCACCAAGTCTTTGGTGGCCACGAACCAAGCCACGCTCGCCGCGCCAACGTGGCATTATTATCGGGTGGAGATTCCGACCAACACCTCCGGTTGGCGCGTCCAGCTCGCTTCCGCCAACAACAGTCCGGACCTTTATGTCCAGCGCGATGCTCTGCCGACCACAACCGTTTATCTCAAGCGCAGCCAATCCTCGACCAATGACGACCTCGCCTTCGCGGCGGGTGAATTGACGGCAGGCGCTTATTACATCGGGATTTTGGCATCTTCCGGCAGCGGCAGTTATACGTTGCGGACGGAGTTGCTCAACTTCACTCCGCTCACTTGGGATGCCGGAATCACGCATCTGGGCACCCAAGTTTATACCCACAGCAATACGAACGGCGGCGATTATTATTTCAAGATCACCACGCAGAACACGTCGTTGGGGGCGTGGCGCACGGCATTGAACGTCTCTACCGGTGAAGCCAACATCTATCTCGCCAAAGGAACTCCGCCGACGGCAGCCAGCAATCTTTACAAATCCGAACGCGCCGGGTCGGATGGCTTTGTCGTTCCCGGCAGCGCGTTCAGCGCGGGGGAAGATTGGTATTATCTTGTTCGCGCTGAAGCGGGGGCACAATGGAATCTGGTATCTGGCGAACCGTTTGTGACCGACCTCGGCGTCGTCGCCACCAATGCCGCCAGCGGCAGCGGAGACGTGCTGGTTGGCGCGGAGGGGATGCGCTTTTTCCAGACAACCATGCCGGCGAATGCCGTGGCGTGGCGGTTGTGGTTGAACGGCATCACCAACACGGTTTTTGTGAAGAAGACTGGAGTGCCGATCTCCGGCAGCACGGATTTGAGTCAGCAGAAACAGATGTTGGTCGTGCCGAGTTATCTCGTCGGCGGCCAGCTTTATTTTGTCGGCGTGAACGGCGCTCCCGGCACGACGATCAATCTGGATTCGCGCTTGCAGTCGTTCACGGACATTCCCTTCGTCGCGAGCACGAACCTCAATGTGACCGGCTATGGCTACACGACATTCCGGGTGCAGGTGCCTTCCGATCAATTGGGCTGGCAGATGAGTGTAGTGGTCAGCAACGGCAACCCCAACCTCGCCGTGCGCCGCAACTTCATCCCCAACGAAAACAACAATGACG
>ERZ1292630.3191-Hain-H41-02um-R3-3191-length-14624-cov-14_pt1 | contig 14624 bp, 10 predicted proteins | sample MGYA00564408_ERZ1292630 | MGnify/ENA primary metagenome ERZ1292630 (study PRJEB36523, sample SAMEA6512641) | groundwater metagenome | collected 2019-01-08 | study: AquaDiva: Metagenomics assemblies of 32 groundwater samples | reverse complement strand
GAATCGCGCTTTGGACGAGCGATTCGATCGCTTGCCGCTCAATCCCGGCCTCTGCAGCCACGGTATTGATCTCCTCACCCGTGAGATGGGCGAGCGGCTTCTCCTTCAACAGAGGGGTCAGCCTGTCCTGCAGTGTGTCGTAGGCGGAACGCGCACGTTCCGGCGCGACCGATGGATCTACTTCTCCTGGTTCCTTGCTCATGGTAGGTCTCCCTGTTCGGATTCGTATTTCTTCCTTCGCCAAGGAATGACGGGACAGCAGTCCTGCGAGTCAGGCCATTTCATATACGCCCCCTCCACTCCGCGACGAAGACGTCGACCGCCCCATTGGTGTCGTCGGGGACAAGATTGGAGGCCCGAGACTGAAACGCCACGAACCGCCCGTCGCCACTGACGGAGGGCGCCAAGCTTTCGCCGCTGCCCTGCGTCCCGTCACTCGCAACGCTCACGCGGGTGGTGACCCCTGTGAGCCGGTCGTGGACAAAGACGTCAGCGCACCCGTTGGTATCATCAGGGACGAGATTGGAGGACCAGGACCGAAACGCCACGAACCGACCGTCGGCGCTCATGCAGCGCCAGTTCCCCCAGCTATTACCATTGCCCTGGATCCCATCGCTCGCGAGACTCACGCGGGTCGTGGTTCCCGTGAGCCGGTCGTGGACAAAGACATCGTCCACTCCATTCGTATCGCTGGAGACAAGGTTAGAGGCCGAAGACCCAAACACCACGAACCGGTTGTCGGCGCTGATGGAGCCCCCCCAGCTTGCGCCGTTACCCTGCGTCCCGTTGCTTGCGACACTCACACGGGTCGTGCCCCCCGTCTCCCGGTTGTGAACAAAGACGTCAGGCCACCCGTTGGTATCATCAGGGACGAGATTAGAGGCCTCGGACGAAAACACCACGAACCGGCCGTCGACACTGATGGCGCCCCTCTTGGCTTCGCCGTTGCCCTTCGTCCCGTCGCTGGCAACGCTTACACGGGTCGTGCCCCTCGTCTCCCGATCATGGACAAAGACGTCACCACAGCCGTTGGTATCATCAGGAACGAGATTAGAGGCCTCGGACCAAAACACCACAAACCGGCCGTCGGCACTGATGGACGGATAGGAACTATGACCGTTGCCCTGCGTCCCGTCACTGGCAACGCTCACGCGGGTCGTGACCCTCGTCTCCCGATCGTGGACGAAGACATCGCCACAGCCGTTCGTATCATCAGGAACGAGATTGGAGGACCAGGACGAAAACGCCACAAACCGGCCGTCAGCGCTAATGGACGGTAAGGAACTAGGGCCGTTGCTCTGCGCCCCGTCGCTGGCAACGCTGACGCGAGTGGTCGTGCCTGTGTGCCGATCGTGGACGAAGATGTCGCGGCACCCGTTCGTGTCGCCAGGAACGAGATTGGAGGCCGCGGACTCGAACGCCACGCACCGGCCATCGGCGCTGATGGAAGCCATCCAGCTATCATTGTTACCCTGTGCGCCATCAGAGGCGATGCTGATGCGGGTAAGGGGTGCGAAAGGTGGCCGGCATGGCCGCTTGCGTCTGAGCGTGTCTCTCGTCAAGCGAATCAACGGCTGCGTGCCGTGCTGCCGAATCTCCACGAACGGGTATGGCTCGTCAAGGCTGAGGCGTCCATTCCTCCTCATGAGTTCGAACAGGGCACTCTTTGGCGGTACGCTGCGCAGTTCCAGGGTCACGCTTTCATGGGGAAGCAGGGAGATGGCTTGTGGAGCTGGTGCGGTGGTGTCGATGATGTGGTCGAGCGGCATCAGCACCAACTCTGCGCCCGGGAACAAGCTGGCGTCGATGAGCAAGGAATAACCAAGAAGCGCCAGGTTCGCCGTGCCCCGGCCAGACAGAAAGCCCCCCTGGCTCACGTCGCGCGCCTCGTCGTAGCCCACGGTGCCGTGCGGCGTCACTTCAAAACGCCAACTCGCGTCCTGGCCTGCGGGGGTCTGGACGCTGAATGTCCCAGGCTCCAACTGCAGGGTGTGGGTCGACGCGGTCTCCAGCCATCCCGTGACGCCAGCAATCAGGAAACGCGGGCTGGTCAAGTGGGTCGCATCAACCTGGATGGGAAAGGTCATGGTCGGTCCCTTCCATCATCGACGAGATCATCTGACAGACAGAGCCACTTATGCGACACATCGTTACCCCGCCCTCGTCCTGTTCGCTACTCAACAGCAGCTCGCCACCATCTAGGACTCGAATCCACCTAGCACCCCCGAAGCTGCCACATGAATAAAGCCTGTGACTTCGTCCCTCCTTCGTCCCTCTGAGAAACCTGCCTGTCTCCTTTTCTCTGTCTTAGCGGTGCTGGATGGCTAAGCTACAATCCTGACAATACCTGCGTGACGCTACCGGCTCGCCCAGGAGAGTGATGTCATTCTCAAGTTCCATTTCGAGAAGTATCTGCTCAGCGTCGGCAGGGGCACCAAATGCTCCCCTTCCTGTCGCTCTGGGCGTCGCGGTCACCCGAACAAGACGGAGCTCCTCAGCTGCCGCCCTAATTGCGGGTGAAGTTCTGCTATTCGCTACTGCATAGTACAAGTACTGATGGCCGGCCGAATCTTGACCTAGCGCCACCGCAATCGTCTCGTTTCTGATGACTCGCGCTCGATCTTTCGCGGGGAGGAGGTTCAGAAGGCGACTCATTACGTCTTCCACATCTGATTGTGTCATCCATCTGGATGCAATTGTTTCTGCGTTTTGCAACACCGCCTGTGGTGATGCATTTTGCGCGGCATTCTTGCTAGCATTAAAGGCGAGGTCCTCGAGCAGTCGGGTGCCGATTTTGCTGCCCACCCATCTGAACAAGTAACCGCCCACTTCCGCCTTCGCTGCCTCATAACTCAGCCATAGCGCTCCTTTCGCTGTGATTTTCGTCGCCTCGAGCGCGTTGTTCACAGTGCGAAGCCTCTTACGGGCGGCCGCTTCGTCTACGTTGTCCATCACGCTGATCTCCAGGATTTCGCTCGATTCCTGTTTCACCTTGGTCGTCTGCTGCTTTTCCAAGGCGCGCCACCGTTCCTCGCTGGTCTCCTCCTTCCACTCTTGCAGCTTGACTTGATTGGTTGGAGGCGCACCAAGGATGCGCCGATAGCGATCGAGTTCCTGGTCCGCGCTTGTCGGTGGCGACACCTCGCCCTCCGTCTGTCGGCCAGTTGTGTCTCTGTAGCGTATGGGATTTCCTCGGCTATACAGATAGGTGTTGATCCCATCAACGGTACCTGCGGGATCTGAGGTGACCCATCGGCACAAGCACGGTGCGCAATGCCTTGCCCCGTGATAACTCAACCCGCTTTCCTCATCCCTCTCCTTCCCGGTAAACCGATATCGCTTCTTGCCAAAACTCCCAAAACTCGTCTCGCCATAGGGGAAGAACTCCTCGCGATTGATCCAATCCCCTGCACCTGAAACCACCAGCGCACTACTGCCCAAATGATCCCCCAGGTGATACTGCACCGGATGGTCCTTGGCGCCATCGTCTTGAAATGCCGATCCCACCCGTCTGATCGCAATGCGGCTTTTGTCGTCCATCACGTGTAGTGAGCAGTTCTCGACCTTGGCGCTGCCATCTAATTTCTGCTCGGTGTGATGTTCAAAGGCTGAGCCGAGATAGGTAGTGGTGCGGTAGCTATTGCCGTTGACGACCAGCTTCTTCACGCGCTGGCCGCCGGCATCGTAGAGGTAGAGGGCGTAGATCGTGGGCCTACTGGTGCCGGTTTGATTGCGAAACACCTTCATGCGGTCGCTGTGGTCCCATTCGAAATGCCGCTCTGTGTGTTCGCTCGTCATGTTGCCGCTGTCATCGTAATCGTGGGTGGGTAGCATAGTCGGCGGCGTGGGGGTGCCGCTCATCCGGTCTTGCACATGGGTTAGGCGGTTGCTCGGCGGGTTGGCCCACTCGCCGATGAGGTGGTCATCACTCTCACGACGCCATTGGTCAGGACTGTAGCCACCCATGCCGAAGCGACGCGACCACGTGGTCTCCCAGCCGACGGTGCCGTTGCGTTGCGCGCTCTGGCTGTGACGCAGGGTGAGCATATTGCCGGCGGCGTCGTAGGCGTATTCCTCCCAGTAGAGCGCGGTGAGATTGGGGGCGTTGTCTTGGTTGGGGGTGCCGGGCTGCCCGTCGTAGTATCCGCAACGCGGGTCGTCACTCCAGCGACGGGGGACGGGAATATCCTTGCACTCGCGTCCGATGGCTGAGACGAGGCGGTAGAGCGGGTCGTACTCGAAGCAACGCAGCAACGCATCCCCTTGACTCAGCATCTGGCGTAGTCGGCCTTCGTTGGAGAGGGCCTGAGGGTTCGCAGCGACACCGCTGCCGGGAGTGTAGTCGAGCATCGTTAAGATGTTGCCGGAGAGGTCGTACCAATAGGCGATGTCTTGTAGCGGCGCGCCAGTGGGCCGGTAGCTGAGGGAGTCAGGTGGATTGGGATCCAGACGGTCGGTGCGTAGCCGGGCGAGGCGGAAGGTCTGTGGATCGTAGGCATAGCGGGTCATCAGGCCGTTGCCGTAGACGATCAACGTACGCTGGCCCTTGGCGTTGTAGGCGATGCGCTGGACGTAGGGCTGACTCGGGCCCTCGTTTTGATCGTTCAGGGGCCCCACCAGCGCCACGCTCTCCAGCGCGCCGGCGCGGTTGTAGTCCGGCCGCAGGCGGTAGCGTTCAAGTTGTCCGCTTTGATTGGCAGCCTCGGGGTACTCGGACCATTTCACGCGGTTGAGGGCGTCGAAGGCACTGCGGGTCTGGTAGGTTTCACCGAGTGCCGCCGTAGCCGCCGGGTCAGACCACTTGATGCGCGGGGCGGTCAGGGTCCAGGTTCGCTCGGCCTCGGGCCGCGCTAGCTCGGCACGGTAGGGGGCAAGCAAGAACTCGTCGGACAACACCTGGCGTGACGAACTCAGGATATTGCCTTTGAAATCGTAGTCACTGACCGTGACGACCCCGGCTTCGTCCTGGTGCTTGAACAGCTTGCCAAGCAGGTTGTGAGCCACGGCGTGATTCGGATCGGCGGGATCGCGGTCATAGAGCAATTGCTCACGCAACGTCATCGCGTCGCTCGTCGCATCGCGTGCCCATAGATGAGTGGGTCGGTTGAGGTTATCGTACGCGTGCAAGCCGAGCGCGCCCTTGGCGTCACGGCTTTCGAGTGGATTGCCGGCGGCATCCAGCACCACCCGCTTGCGCCCGGCGTCGATGCTCTCGGTGCGTAGCGGGCGCTTGGCGAGGTCATAGACATATTGGAAGGCGAGGCGGCCGAGCGCGTCGCGGATGTCGGTGAGATTGCCCTGGATGTCGTAGGTCGAGTGGGTGACATGTTCCTCAATGGGCAGCAGCGTGCCGTCGCTCAAGGCCGGCTCGCGGTAGCGGGCCACGGCGCAGATGGTGCGGCCCAAGGCGTCGATTTCGATGCTGGCCGGCGTGTTGTAATGGTGTGGATAACGGGTATGCAGTTCTTGTCCCGCGTGCGTGCGCCCGGCGTTGTCGTTGGGGTCGTACGTGTAGGCCTCCCAGGGCGTGGGAGTGAACTTGCTGGTCTCGATCGGGGACAACGGCGGATCGTCGAGATGAAGCGGCGCGCCGTAGATCACGCGCTGTTCGGAGCGGTCCGGGTTGACGGTGCGGATGACCTGGCCCCGCGAGTCGTAGTACATGGTGGCCTTCTCGCCGAACTGTGATTCTGTCGGCACCGCATAGTCCCAGCCTTGAGAGAAAAACGGCTCGTACTTCTCGACCACGCGACCCTTGTTGTCATAGACCTGCCAGCCGCTCACGACGACCCGTGTCGAAGGATGCGCCGACAGGCCGACGACGTCGCCGCCCACATCGGGTTGCGTGCGAGGTAAGACCCCATCGCCGAAGGTGACGGTCCGGTGGCTCACTCCTGAAAAATCGGCGTAGATTTCAGCGTCGGTGCAGGCGCGCCCGTAGTAGCGCAGATCGGCCAGCTGGCCGATGAATTCATGAGGACGGGGAGGAGTCTCCCAGACAGTCCCGACCCCAACTCCGACGTAGCTGCCATTGGAATAGCTCAAACCAAGACTCGGCACGGGCAGGTAGGGCGATTGCGCTTGCAGAACGCCGTCTACGAATACCGCCAACATGTGGCCGTCCCACCGCATTGCGAGGTGGTGCCATTCATTGAGGGTGAGCAGATTCGGCGGGCTGTGCGCAGTGCGCCATGGAATCCCGGGTGTGGACGGGTCGTCGTTGCCGACAAATCCCTCGAAATGCCTATCGGCGTGGATGCGCAAACCGATGACGGAGCCGCCAGAGGGCTGACCGGTTCGCACCCAGCGCTGCGTGACCTTCATGAGCACGTCCGAATCTTGTGGCACCGCAACCTTGACCCACAGGCCAATCGTCCCGGTGACGGGTTCCAGGCTCGGACGATGGGGTATGACCAGGCTGCCAGTCGGACCGGTGAAATCCAGCGCCCCTCCGAAGCGCGCGTCGGGAACCAGGCTCACCTCGCCCGAGATCTCTCCGCTGTTGTACGTGCCGGTCGCATCTCCTGCCAGCGTCCCACTCCCATCGCGGAACTGCCACCAGCCCACCAACCCGGCCCCGGCTTCCTCGCTCTCCAGGCCGAAGATCACGTCTTCGGCCTGTGTCCTGGTTTGGAGCAGTCGGCCGAAGCCGTCGGAATATTCGCGTGTCTCGATGGTCTCGTTGCGCTGTGGCTCGGGGATGTCGGTATCGCTGTCGTGGTACACCCGGCGGATCGCGCGCGCGTAGACTGGCTGCGGATTGGTCTGGTTAGTGCGCTTGGCATCGTAGAAGGCGCGCAAGCCGTATTCCATGCTGACGCTGGCCGCGTGCGCATCGCCTTTATCACGCCCTGGTTTGCCCCGCACCCAGGTCTGGGTCACAAGACCCGTGGGTGAATAGGCTACGTCGGTCACATTGCCATTGGGGTCGATCACGCGCTTGGGTTGCAGCACCCGATAGTCGTATTCCGCCTTGGTTATCAGTCCAGTGGGACCAGTGACTTGTTTGGGCAGCAGTTGATAGTCGTCATAGTCGATAGTGGTCTCGTGGCCTAAAGGGTCACGCTGGGCCAACACGAGACCGCGACCAGTACCGGCAGCATTGTGGAAGTCATAGCGCTTGCTGGCGGCCACCGCGAAGTAGCCTTCCGAGTTATGATCTGTGGCGGTGCGGTAGAGGTATCCCGCGACATCGGGAAGCGATTTGACATAGTCGACAAAGCCCTTGGGGTACTCCGCATCTGGCTGGAACGGTGCTCCCGGCACAAGATAGCGCGGGACGTCACCGTAAGCCGCTCTAAGCTGGTCCCTGGTCATGACCAGCGTTTCAGTGCGCACCACCGCACCGAACCGGCCGAGCTGGCCGAGCGGCAGACCGGTGAAGGCGCCGCCATCGTAGAAGTTGAGGGTCTGGCCAATGAGATTGGCTTCGATATCGAAATCGCCATTTTCGATGGCGTTCCTCAGGGTAAAGACTGAGGCACTGCCGTCGTTCGGAATCTGGTAGCTCGTTGCGCTTGCCGCACGGTCGACGATGTAGCGCTCGCCGTCGTCGCGCTGCGCGTAGCTCGTCACGGTGTGCATCGCGAGATACGGCTCGCGCGAAGCAACAGCCACCCGGAAGTCACGGCCCCGCGGCACTGCAATGCTGGTCTGCGACAAAGGCTGTCCATAATCATCGTAGCTGTTGGTGAAGCTGAACTGGGTCATCGGGTCGTCACCGCGTTCCCACTGCGTCGTGCGCTGCGCGGTGCGAAATGGGAAGAAGATGCGCTGTCGCGTGGAGTCCGAATCGGTTGGCTGGCTCTCCTCGCGTAAGTCGTAGGCGTGCTCGGTAACGGTATAGGGCCGATCTTGTAGAGGGGAGCCGTCCAGGGCGTAGAGCTCGGACCGTAGGATGCTGCCGCGCAGGGCTCGCAGCGCGTCGCGCCGCGCTGCGGGCGCGACGGTCTTCAAAAACTGGTTGACCGCTTTGGTGTGGGCGAGGAGGTTGGGATCACCCGACCAGTACTCGTCCGCCGGTCTGTGCCCGCCGGGCCGCTGCGTGCTCGACCCGTCTATGCCCGACCAGTCAAGCTCCTGCCAATGACCATCATCGGCCGGATCCACTGGGCCTTGGTGAAACCAGGTGCGTGTGAGGACCGCGGGCGAGAAACTCTGTTGCTGCCGTCGGCGTCGCAGTTCCTCCCTGTCGCCAGGGAGGGCGCGCCCGGCGTAGCCGTCAAAGACTTCGGTATCGAGCTGCTCCACCATGCCGAAGCCACGGAACTCACGTTCTTCGCCATCCCAATAGCCGTGGTGATAACGGTACTCGGTGGTGAGTGTTCCGCCGGACAATTCGTCTCTCACGGTGACACGTTCCACGACGTGCACCGGAAACGGCAGCGTCGTGCGCCAGCTGGTGTTGGGCGAAGCTTGATCGCGCAGATAGAACTTGGTGGACGAGGCGTAGGTGACCTCAGTCACGGCGCCCAGGTTGTTGTCCATGCGGTTCAGCAAATAGGGCTTCACCCCGCCGGTGAAGTCCAGAAAATAATGCTGCGGCCGGCCGTTGCCATTCGCTTCGCGCGTCCAGAGCACGCCTGGTACGCCTGTCCCCTGCAGATCGGCCAGGCGCACCGTGACCATCGTGTTCACAGCCGGGGTGCCACGAATCGTGATGGGGTTGCTCCAGGCATGGCCGGTGCGATTGATCCACAGGGTGACTTCACGGTCCGACACGTAGAGGAGATCGGCCAGGCCGTCGCCATCGACATCGCCAAGCAGTACGCGCTGGGGATCGAAGTTCTGGGGGAGCCTGGTGGGCAAGGCCGTGGTGATGCGATGGCCCCAACGCCCATAACCCAGATTCGGCCAGTAGTCGATACGGCCTTCGTACACGACCGCGATGTCTTGTAATCCATCGCCGGACATGTCGGCGAACTTGACCCGCGGGTCGGCAAAGCTCACGTCGGGAAACGCCTCGAGCCGTTGCCGGGGCACGCGTGCGGTATTGCGTGGCAACCAGCCCTCCTTCGGATCGTTGAAATAGCACTCAAAGGAGGTGCCTGACCGGAGCACATCGGTGACGCCGTCGCCGGTGAGATCGAGCAGGCGGACTTCCGGATCTTCGAGACTGAAGCTGGGCGCCTGGCGGTAGCGCTGGAACGATTTTTTTACTGAACCGCCCGCCAAAATCCATGGGATAGTAGCCGGCCTGTTCGCCGTTCGTGACCAGCAGATCCGCGCGGCCATCGCCATTGGCATCGAGCAACTGGACGCCGACGTCCGAGAGTTTCCAGCTCGCCGGCGCCTGTGCGAACTGACGCGGCCGGTCGTAACGGCCATGGCCCAGGTTGCGCCAGTAGCGCACCGCCCCACCGAGCTCGACGATGTCGGGCAAGCCGTGACCAAACAGATCGACCAGTTCGAGATCGGGATTGCTCAACGAGGTAGCAGGCAGATCGGCGCCCTGGAGGGCGATGAATTTGCGGCCTTGAGGTTCGAAGCGGGAGTAGCCGAAGTCCAACGGCGGCAACTCTCGGTGCGCCACGCCCGCGTCGTCATAGCCGATGACGTTGATGCGGCTGAGCAGAGAGGCGCCGTTCAACGGCAAGCGCGCTAGGTCGGACGTCTGCTCGTCCAGATACACGAACTCGTACGCGCGTACCAGTATCGCGCGATCCTTCGCCGGATGCGTGCGCACGACGATCCACTTACAGCGCCGTCGCGTGCGGATCTCGAAGCTCGCGCGATAGTCGGAATAAGGATCCGATCGTACTCTCGGTTGAACCTCAGGAGTGACGCCTGGCGGACTGGCGTCGTCGTAGAGGAATTCCACCGATACCAGAAACTCTGCTTGATTGGGACCACCAAGGTCGACATAGCGAATACGCTGTAAGTACAGCTGATCCCAATGACGGCCGCGGTCGGAGCCCGTGTCTCGGTCGTATTCATAGGTGATCCGGTTGCCGAACGGATCGTGCGTCTCACTGAGTCGCCAGGCGAAGATGTTGTCCCTGTCCTTGGGATCGGCGATCACGGCGCGAGTGTCCCGTGCAGCCTCTGCTGGCGCGACGTTGTTCGGCGTCCCATAGATGCTGACGAGGCCGTCTTTGGTGGCCACCTCCCAGTGGTCGGTCTGGGGGGACTTGGACTTGTGATGGGTAATCCTGGCGAATAACCCTTCCGTGCGAGGCCGGTAGGTTGCGATGTCACCTTGGCGGCTCACTTCCACCAGATCTTCTGCACCGGAGAGCACGAAGATGTCTGGGCGGTCGGGCGGGGCGGCGCCATAGCGTGGAATCCCCTTGGACGTGAGGCGCGACACGCCCGGTATGCTCAGGCTCCAGCCGAGCCCAAAGGGGCCGTTGCCGCTGCCGGTGCTGAAGCCCAGCGTTAATTGCGGTTGAAAGCCGTTCCGTCCCGGCGGCAGGGCGATGGGAACAGAGAAATTCCCGGTGCCGGTATGGAGGTCTGGTGAGAACTTCTCACCCAACCCTTTGAGTGCACCGCCTCCTTTCGGGACCGAGATGAACTCCGAGTTCGAGCCAGCCTTCGCACTCACGATGAACTCCCTGTTGGTTACTCGCGCGCGAGCTTATTCAACCAATGCGCCACAGCACTCTGGGGAATACTGTTCACACGGCTTGGGTCTGCCTGAGTGGTGTCACCAAGGGATGCACCATTCTGCGCCCGATCCTAGGGCTGAGCCTTGAGTTCTTCCTCTAAGACCTGAATCACGCCGCTAACGAGCCCGTTTTTACTGGATGCCCACACGTTCGAGTCGCGTCGCCAGCTCTGTAACGTCCGCGTCGCTAGCATTCCGTGGCGCGTATTTGCACGCCAGGTAACGCATGATCTCGTTTGCTGCACACTCGCGATCTTCAGCCGTTCCTTGATCTCCTTTCAGAAAACCGCCAAGGATTTTGGGATCGGCGTAAAACTGGGCCCCCCGCAGGTCATCAAAGATTCCCTTTGCTAACTCCGTTGCTCGTTTGTTTGGCATATTTCCCCTCCATGTCGGCACGATCATCGAGCCCTTGCCAGTCACTGGCTTTGCCTCAAACTTCTCCCCCATCCCACGATGTACCCCCGGGCCCTTCGGCTCCGGTTGCCTTCTCCTGCGCCGCGACTTGTTTCGGCTGAACTACCACTTCCCCTCCTTGGAAGCCCCAGGCTTTTTACACACCCACACACTCGCTTCTTCCTAAGCTCGTTCGAACAGCTACTTACACACTGACCGGTTCGTCACACAGCTTATAAACTACTGATGAGTACTACTACTTCTCGTTAATGCCAGTTCTGTTCCCAAACAATCAGCCACACCGATCACAAATTGTCGTCCTATTCTTAGATGGTTAGGATGGCGAGGCAACATGAGGAACGGGATTCCTCGCTTCACGTTGGGGAGATACTCCCCAGCCCTTGCAAAACAATTTGGACAATTGTCACCAGTTATGAGGTGAGCCATCGACTGCGCGATGCCATCTCACTCACGGGCGAATCCAACCATCACTAGCACAGTCACGCGCTTAGCGGAAAAGCAACGGGGGGGCTGCCACCTCAATGTTCCAGGTACGGGCATTGCTTAACGTCGATTAAGTAGATGCTCGTATGTGTGACTCCCTGTCGCGAGGCGGGTTCGAGTAGGAGATGTGCCCTGTCTCACGTCATGGGCTCCGCGTGCAAGCGGCGCTTCAGACGACGTTGGGTTCGGTTCCCGGAGGAGGTGGCCCAGGTTGCTGTCTTCGATCATGTCGCGGCTTACCATGCAACTTGTTCTGAGCAGAGGCTGACCCCTGGTTGCCTCCTGGAGGAGAGAGTCGGCGATGAGCTCGCATTGTGAAAGAAACCCATCGTGAGAGAAGAACAGATCAGTGTTTTGTGATTCACGACGATTGTCTGCTTCATGAACTTACCCATTTGGAGGACACACTATGCCATCTCGACGGCCTTCCAGAACACGACAACAGACAACACTTCTGACTTCACAACCCTCCTATCCTGGGTTCTCCTTGAAGGTGGGAGGTACAAAGGATCGCGCTGCGATTGGTGCGGTGCAGCACAGACTGAACCAGGTCGGCTGTGGTCCAGTCAACGAAGACGGTATCTACGACAATCAGACCAAAGCCGCGGTCCAGCTCTTTCAAGCCCGCTCGGTCGATGGTCAAGGGCGATCCCTGAAGATCGACGGAGTCGTGGGCCCGCTGACGTGGGCCGCGCTCTTCGGCTCGAACAGCCTTCCCGATACGATTGACGTGCCCCTCTCGCCTTTGTTTAAAACGACCCTGGATGTCGCCGCGTCGCAGGTTGGGGTGATGGAAGAGCCGCCCGGCTCGAATCGAGGGCCGCAGGTCGATCAGTACTTGAAAGCGGTGGGGTTAGATCCCGAGGATGGCAGCTATCCGTGGTGTGCCGCCTTCGTCTACTGGTCCTTCCAACAGGCAGCCACGAGATTGGAGAAGACCAATCCCGTCATTCGGACCGCTGGCGTCTTAGATCACTGGAACAAGGCCGGTCGCGCGGGTATCACGCGAGTGCTGCCCGACGAGGTACAAGAAGACTTTTCACTCGTGAAACCCGGCCTGATCTTCGTGATGAGCACGGGTGGCGGCAAGGGTCATACAGGGTTTATCGAAGGCTTTCGTGACGACCGCTTGATCACGATCGAGGGCAATACCAACCTCTCTGGTGGCCGTGAGGGCGTGGGTGTGTTTCGTCGCACCAGCCGAAAATTTTCTGACATCAACAAGGGCTTCATCAGCTATGACTCCTAAGAGAACGGGCACGTTTGATAGAGGCAGTCATAAGTAGAAAGTAGATCTTGGATTGTGCTTCACTAAAGCATGAGGTTATGGGCCCTCAATTCAATGACCCCGTATCGGGTACGTCATAGCCGACCAACGATGTTCGGTTCATCCAGTAGCTGATCCGTCACTTTGAGGCCTTTCGGCGCGCGACGAACCGCGCGGGCACGAGCCAAGAGCGCATCCGCATCCACTGGGACACTGCGGGTCATGTCTTCGAGATAAAGATGGCCAGACCGTTCAGGCTTCGATGTTGTGCGGCCGCCTGTTCTTTGAGTAGCTTCACCACCGGTTCCGAAACATTCTTGATGGTCACTGGCGCCATACTTGCTCTTGCCGTTCTGCAACCAGAAATTGACAAGTGCGCCAAGCGCCCTATACTGTGGAATCAGTTGTAGTATCCCTCCTAGGGAGGATTCATATGAGCAACCCCATCCGTGCCCGCGTCAAGGGCGGCGTTATCGAACCGCTGGAGCAGATCGATCTGCCGGAAGGCCAGGAAGTCATGGTGACCATTCTCGCTCCAACCGATCGCGAGGCTTTTCAGCGCAGCGCGGGGCAGTGGAAAGGCACGCTCGACGCTGAAGCACCGATCCGTGACATCTACGCTGATCGGTTGGTTTCTACCAGACCCATTCCCAGCCTATGACCTTCCGGTATCTCATCGATACGGACTGGATTATTCATTATCTGAACGGCCACCCCAATATCGTCAGCCGACTGAACATCTTGCGCGATGAAGACTGTGCGGTGTCGATGGTCTCGCTCGCCGAACTGTACGAAGGCGTGTACAACTCTTCCAACCCGGCGGGCAACGAACGCGCTTTGACTGATTTTCTTTGAGGAGTCACGGTTCTCGGCATCGATGATGAAACTTGCAAAATCTTTGGCCGCCACCGTGGACGCCTTCGCGCGGCAGGAAAGATGATCGGTGACTTTGATCTCTCCTCATCGGCTCTACAGAGCTCCGCCACGGGCTGAAGGTGCTGACAAACAATCGCCGTCACTTCACGCTCATCGATGGACTTCTTATCGAATCACTCTAGCGCTCTCTTCCCTTCGACCTAGCACCCCCGTCTCAGTAGACTGCGACAATGAGCTCGCCCCCTGCCCCTTCCGCTTGACTCTTTCTCCCCCCTCCGTACGCTCGATCTCGGTTGAGACTTCGCATCCATCGGGCCGTTAGAACATTTCCCTTTCTGGTTCCGATCATTAAAAAAGGAGGCGCTTCATATGGCTCAACGACCTTTTCAAACAGGAGCGGTCGTCAATCTGAGTGATGGAGAAAGCAGCAAGGATGTCGTCGTGTGTACCGTTCCCGCCAGGAAGCGATTCGACGTCAAATTCCTCGGTATCAATGGCTTCGGGCACCCGACTCAACCTCTTTTCTACGCAATCCACGTGACGACACGCTCGCAAGTCGGCATCTATCCGATTGCCGTCACCGGAGTATCCGAGATAGATGAGCCTGAGTTTCCCGCGAGGTTCTTTGGAAGCCAAGAAGCGATGCTCTACGCAGATCCCAAGTCCAACCTTATCTTTTCAGTCGCCCGCAAGAATGCTACGGGTAACGTAAGGGTATTCATTAGCATCTGCGGACTTCTTGTGGATGTTTGAAATGAGGAAACAAGCGGATCGGCGACAAAGTTATCACCGGTGACCTGTAACCACCAACAAGAGATCACTGCCATATGAACCCTTCTCCAAATCCCTCTTCCATTTTGCAAACCGCCTTCGGCTTTTGGGGTTCCAAAGTTCTGCTCACGGCGGTCGAGGTCGGCCTCTTCACGACACTTGCCGGTCGCCGTCTTACCGGGACGGAGTTGGGCAAGGAAT
>ERZ1292630.3188-Hain-H41-02um-R3-3188-length-14632-cov-5_pt1 | contig 14632 bp, 14 predicted proteins | sample MGYA00564408_ERZ1292630 | MGnify/ENA primary metagenome ERZ1292630 (study PRJEB36523, sample SAMEA6512641) | groundwater metagenome | collected 2019-01-08 | study: AquaDiva: Metagenomics assemblies of 32 groundwater samples | reverse complement strand
GCTTGATATTGAGCGCGTCAACTTCGGCGCGCAAGGCAGAGGTTGATGGCCCGCGAATCCCGAGATAGCCATCGGCTTGCTCACCCACTTGACATTCGGACAAGGCCACAGTGATCAGCGATGCACTTTGCGCGACGGCATAGGTCGCGGCACCAGCGAGCGTTAGGCCAGCGGCAAATAGGGCGGCAATCTTTGCATTACGTGTCATTGCGGAAACAACTCCGGATTCGATGTGATAAGGTCTTGCGCATCCTTTTGGAGACGCACGATAACCTCTTGCTTAACATTGATGTTAAGGTTGATCTCGATCGGCTTTTCGGGTGCTGACACCTGAACACATCCTGCCAAGAGTGCCGCAGTTGCAGCGGTCAGCAGGGGCACCAGCTTCATCATGGCCCGACGCCTCGCACCAGATCGCGCTCGCGTCAATATCGGGAGTGTCATCGCACAGTCTCGCTTTCTTTTATCTGAACGGGTGGAACAGGTGGAAGGGGTGGCGGCAGCGCTTGCAGCCCACGCGGGATGAATACACTTGGATCATTGAATGACCGCACCATCGAAAAAAGCCCGCGAAACGGCGCTTTAATCGCGATGTTGAATAGAAAGGGGATTTCGTTGAACTGCTTCAAAAAGAAATTCTTGGTCTGCGCAAGCGGTAGTTGATTAACCCCGTTAAAGCGCACCGTCGTCACCATTTCACCGTCAAGTGCGCCATTAAGCTCCAAGGTGAGCTTCTGATAGCGAATCGATTTGAGCGCATCGAACGCAAGTTTGCTGAACCGGCCAAGCTCCGCATTGGTGACATCACCGACATAGGACAGCGTTCCGCCGCCTTCACGCACGGTAAGGCTGCCGCCCTCGATCCGTCCGCCAGACTGATCAAATACCATCGGCAGCAGGCCATCAAATTTTCCCGTCACCGCGATATTATCAAACGCCATTTGCTGAACGAACAGCGCGGCATCAAGCCCCTGCACCCGGAAGGTCAGCCTGCGCTCCGCCGCTTGGTTGAGATCAAGGATCGATGGTTGCAGGATCAATTCCCCCCCCGCAAAGGGCCAGCGCCCCCCTTCAATCTCAAGCTTGAGATCGGGAAGCAGGCGATACCGGATTTTGCCGTCAATCACCGCAATACCGGGATTGATACTGCCGATCGTTACACTTTGGGCCGCAGGTGTGGTCAGCCCCAGCAGGTCGGACAGCGCGATTTCGCCCTTGAGGCCTGTCACGGGGCCAAAAGCGGCGGCGAAATCGAGATTGTCGGTGCGAAAACCGCCGCTGCTCGTGACGCCGTTTTCAGTCCAGTCAATCTCCCCGCGCCCGGCAATTGCGCCCTGGACATTGGCGATAACCCCGAGCGTAATCGAGGTCAGCCGCTCGGGCTGAAGCGCTTGGCCAAAGGTAAGCCCCGGCACATCAAGAACTGCTTTGCCAGTGGTGCGCGTCAGATCATGCGTGATCGTCACATTGCTGATCGCGGTTTTGGTGAAAGGCTCACGCAGCGTGCCCGTTGCGATGATGCGGTTATCGGCCAGACCGAAGGTCACATCATCACTTATCAGCGGCAGATAACGCGGACTTTTCGCAGTGTCGGCAACGCGCAGCCCGCCTTTAATAATGAGAGATTGATTGGAAAACGCCCAATTACCGCCAATTTCAGAGAGCAGCAGCGGGACATTACCAATCTGGCCAGCAGCACCCGAAAAGCGACCATTGGCAGCACCGTTTTTGTAAACGCCATCGATTGCGGCAATATCGAGCGCGGTCAATCGTTTTGCATCGCCAAGCCGCACCGCAAGGCCGTCCGCCGCGAAAGCCCCTGTGCCAGTCCCATATCGCGCCGACTTAAATGCAAGTGAGAGCGGCGAATCGCCAAGCCGCGCGGCGATATCCAGCGGCCCCGCTATTGCCTGTCCACCGCGTACACACACATTTGTTTTGAGCGGCGCAATCGCGAGATTGGCGATGGTGTAGGATGCGAATTGAATTGGAATGCAACCAATATTTAGTCTGTCATTCCCGCGAAGGCGGGAATCCATAATCTCGGGCCTTGAGAGTTTATGGACTCCCGCCTTCGCGGGAGTGACGGAGTATATGGGATAAGACAACTGCCCGCCGCGCACCGAAACCGGCACCAGCAGGCCGCGCACCTGCCCGCCGCCAAGCGTGCCATCATAAAGCGCTGTCGTTGCAATTGAAGCCGCGCCATTCGCGAAGGAAAATCTTACCGGGCTCAGCGCAAGCCGCGTGCCGCCTGCACTGATCGGCGCGATTGTGGCCACGCCCGAAAGCGCTTTGCCACCGTCAAAGCGGATCGCTGTCACGGGGAAACCTCCGCCTGCCAGCGTTACCCCGCCGCTGATGCGATACCCCCCTGATGGCCAAAGGATTTGGGCCGAAGACTGCGGCGCAAACCGGAAAATAGCGCCCGAAGCACTCTGCGCTGCGATCCCGTCAAGCATGACCGACCCGGCCTTGGCATTTCCATCAACGCTGAACCGGCCTTGCGCATTACTGCCCCGTTTGAGGCCGATAATCGCGCGGGCTAAGCTGTCCCCAAGCCCAGCCAACGGCGTAGCCTCGGCGCGACGCACAAAGGCAGTCGTGCGCTCAATCACTCGCGGATCTGGGCTTAGCCCACTTACCGAAGCCTTGCCATCACCCTTGAACGCGCCGTCAGCATAAGTCACGCGGCCAACCGCACGCGTAGTGCGCAGAGATGTGCCCGACGCGCGCAAAAGCCTGGATTCGAGCGCAATATCGCTATCAATCCGCACAAAGCGTTCATCGGTCACAAGATCAATCTGCGCCTGCGGAGATACGACCTTTATGCCAGCGCAGCGCAGCGCACTCGCGCGCAGCGGGCCTTTTGCGCTGATCCGGCGGGAAGCGGTTGAAACATCAAGATAGGCAGAAAGCCCGCTCGCGGTGCACTTTGGGTCAAGCGCAGCGTCAGGCACCAGCACCGCAAGCTTCCCTTTCAGGCTCATCGCAATATTTCCGCTACCATCAAAGCGTGCGCCCACGGGGCCGTAAGGCGTATCCAGCCTTAGGCGCGCATCACTCAGTTCAACCCGGAAATCGGGGAGCGCAAAAGGCTCTTCCGATGGCGGCGGCAACAGCTTGTCAACCACGCCAAAAGTTACGCGACGATCAACCAGCTTTCCTTTTAGGCGCACACCGCCGGCCCGAACCAATTTGACCGATACGCCTGAAAAACCAGTTGCCGTGATCACCTCGGCCCAATCGGCCGTAAGATCAGGATTGGCTGGATCACCAAGACTGATCTTTTCAAGTCGCTGTCGTGAAGGCCCGATTTCGGTAATTTGATAGCGCGCCGCGATACCGCGCCGTTTGATTTCTGCATCTGCATAGTTGCGGGCGATGTCTTTGCGCATGGCCCACGCAAGCCCTAGGGCGACAAGCGCAAGCAGGGTCAACGCCGCCATACTCCGCCAAATCACTCGCCACACACTCATGTCGCTCCTTCAACGCGTGTTGAGCCGATCAATCAAGCAGAATTGCGCTTGGTCGTTTGGTTGACTAGGTGGACGCCATGGCCGTTTACACCCATATTGCCGCCGAAGACATGACGACGCTCGTTCAGAGGTTTGGCGCAGGACGTTTGATTTCGGCCAAAGGCATTGCCGAAGGTGTTGAAAACAGCAATTATCTGGTCGAAACCGATCAGGGACGCTTCATTTTCACCATCTACGAAAAGCGCGTTGATACCGGCGATTTGCCTTTCTTCCTCAGCTTGATTGACCATCTCGTCGCGAAAGGTTGTCCCGTCCCGCGTGCACTCAAAGCCGAAGGTGGCGCAGGCACAATCAGCGTCGACGGCAAAGCAATGGCGATGATGGAATTCATGCCGGGCCTTTCGGTCGCGCACCCGACAGCCGCACAGGCGCACGCAGTAGGCGAAGCGCTTGGCACGATGCATAAGGCGCTTGTCGATTTTGCGCCCCGCCGGACAAATAGTCTGGGGCCAGAAGGCTGGTATGATTTGGCGGCACGCTGCGGCGATGATCTTGATACGATATCATCCGGGCTAAAAGCGCGTGTCACCGCAGAATGCGCATTTCTGCGCACCAACTGGCCAAGCAATTTGCCGCAAAGCGTAATCCACGCGGATTTATTTCCGGACAATGTGTTGATGGTCGGTGACACGGTTGGCGCGATGATCGATTTCTACTTCGCCTGCACCGAAATCCGCGCGTGGGATGTTGCCGTGACGCACGCTTCATGGAGTTTTGAAGGCGATGGCACAGGCTATAATCCCGCCGTGGGTGATGGCATTATCGCGGGTTATGCGGCGACGTTTGGCATGAGCGATGCCGAGCACGCGGCCTTTGCTGTGTTGGCGCGCGGCGCGTGCCTGCGGTTCCTGCTGACGCGGGCATGGGATTGGCTCCACACCCCCGCTGATGCCATCGTCACGCGCAAAGACCCGTTGGCATTCCTGCGCCGGCTTGAGCATTACGCTGCACTATGAGTGAACTTCAAAAGGTGAAAATCGCCACCGATGGCGCGTGCAAGGGTAATCCTGGCCCCGGCGGCTGGGGTGCGCTCATTCGTATGGGCGCGCACGAGAAGGAAATTTCCGGTGGCGAAGCGCATACCACCAACAACCGGATGGAATTGCTGGCCGCGATTCGCGGGCTTGAGGCGCTCACCCGCCCCTGTCACGTCACCCTCGTCACCGATAGCGCTTATGTGAAGAACGGGATCACACAGTGGATACATGGCTGGAAACGCAATGGCTGGCGCACCGCTGATAAGAAGCCGGTTAAAAATGCTGATCTATGGCAGGAACTTATCACAGCCAGCGCGCCTCACCGGGTCGAATGGACATGGGTGAAGGGTCATGCAGGCGACCCCGACAATGAACGCGCCGACCGGCTGGCAAGTGATGCCGCCTTGATTGTCCAGAATTCGGGTGCATAGTGCGACTCCACTTAGAGAGGAGTCGGAGCAATGAAGTTTGAAGTCTATAAAGACAAAAAGGGTGAACATCGCTGGCGGTTGCGCCATGGCAATGGGAATATTCTTGCGACTTCAAGCGAGGGTTATGCCGCAAAGGCATCGGCACTCAAATGCATCGAGAATGTACAGAATTCAGCTTCGGCTCCGGTCGAGACGCTCAAATAATCAGGCAAATCTTCAGGGTTTGAATCGACTCGGTGCATAATGCGCCGGGTCGATTTCCGATATCGTTTGATCGGGCGCATTGCCCGTAATCAGGCTTGCGGCAAGCTTCGCGCCTGCAGGTGCTGTCTGGATGCCAAAACCGCCCTGCCCAGCGCACCAGAAAAAACCATCACACTCCGGGTCAAAGCCGTACACCGGCAGGCGGTCAGGCGCGAAGCTACGCAAGCCAGCCCAGCTATGTTCAACGCGGCGCACCGGCCAATCGACAACCTGTTCGAAGCGATCAATCGCGATGGCGATATCAAGTTCTTCCGGCGCGGCGTCGCAGGGTGGAGACGGGGTTTCATCATGCGGACTGAGCCAGATGCTGCCGCTTGCGGGCTTGAAATAAAAACCCCCGTTTACGTCAATCACAAAGGGCATATCGGCAGGCACTTCGGCACCGACACGAATTTGCGCAATCGTGCGGCGGTACGGCTGAATCCCGATTGGCCGTGCGCCCGCCATTTCGGCAACCACATCAGCCCACGCCCCTGCCGCATTGACGATCACATCCGCCGTAAATTTGCCCTGCGTTGTTTTAAGTGACCACGCGCTGCCGGAGCGGCTTAAGCTTTCAAGCCGTGTTGACGTTGATATTGTGCCACCGCCGCGCCGTACCGCCCGCAAACAGGCAGCGTGATAGGCAGCAACATCAATATCGTGGCAGCCCTCCTCATACACGGCGTGCGTCCACATACTCCGCAGTCCCGGCACATGGACGTCAAGCATTGTGCGATCCCAATGCTCCAGCGCAACGCCACTGCCTGCAAAGCCAGCCGCGAACCTATCAAGCGCCGCACTATCCTCATCGCGTGCCAGCGTTACAGCACCTCTGGGACTCAAAAAACCTGCCTCGGCGACGTCAGTAGGTGGTGCTTGCAACCAATCAAGCGATGCACTCGTGAGCGGCTCAATCAAAGGCCCGCCATAAGTTGCGTGCCAAAATGCGTTTGACCGCCCGGTGGTGTGATACCCCGGTTGCGTTTCTGCTTCGATGAGCAACACGGCACTGTGGGGCACAATTTCTGCGGCAAGACTAGCCCCTGCGATCCCCGCACCAACAATGACGACGTCAAAATGGGTCACCGCAGTGAAACCACCTTTCCAAGAAAGGCCGCAATCCGGCCGAGCACATCATCGCGCACCTCGTCACGCTCGCGCAGAATTTCATGCGCGGCACTCGCGTCATACATGTGGAACTCAGCACCCGACAGCCGCGCGGCAAAACGGCGGATCGCTGCGCGGCTCACCAATCGATCACCCTCGGTGCCAAGAATCAGTATCGGCACCGCTACCCCTTCAAGCGCGCCCGGTGCTTCGGTGCCACGCGTTGAGGCAATGGCCGCCGCAAGCCAGCCAAAACTGGGCGGGCCAAGCACAAGTCCGGGATCTTTTTCAGTCCACCATGTTTCGTCGGCATACCGGTCAGCATCGTGGGTCAAGAAGCGCTGGCGTGAAGCCCAAGGTGCAGCCGGCCGTTCATTGCCTTTCCATGCTGGACGCTTGCTCAATCCGATTTTTGACAGCCCCGAGAATAGGAAGCGGGCAACGCCGAGCGGCACTGGCGGAGTTTCAATTCCGAACATCGGCGCAATAAACACAGCGGCATCGGGCGCGATTCGTGCCTCGACCAGCGCACGCATGATGAGGTGCCCGCCCATGCTATGCCCGATGACGATATGTGGGCCGGGGCTTGTTGCCTTCCAACGCTTGAAAAATTCGGCAAGATCATCAATCCAGACGGCGAAATCATCGATATGGCCAACATTCGCATCATCGCAGAGTCGCCCCGATTTGCCCTGCCCACGCCAATCAAAGGCGGCGATTGACCAGCCTTGGGCATGCCAATCGGCAAAGCTTTCAAGATATTTTTCGATGAAATCGCCGCGCCCGCCCTGAAACAGGATTGATCCACGCACATCACCCGTGACCGGCCAATCAAACGTGCGTAGCGGCCATCCATCATGCATGATCGTTTGGCTGATGGTTGCGCCAATCGGATGGGCGCGGCGGATTTTTATTTCTGCGGGCATAGCGGATGGTTACTTTTTCGTAAGTGGTTGGCGTTACGGCTACACTTTATGAACATGGTCATCCTCGAATATGGCTTGCTAGCCGGATTGGCAACGCTCTTGCTGATCGCCGCCATCACCGATTGGCGCAGCCGCCTGATCAACAACTGGTTGACGGGCACCATTGCCATTGCAGCGCCGCTCTATTGGTGGGCAACCGGGCTAGTAATCTGGCCCGATGTCGCGATCCAGATCGGGATCAGCGTTGCCGTGTTCGCAATATTTTCCGGCCTCTTCGCACTCGGCGCGATGGGCGGCGGCGATGTAAAGCTACTTACCGCGCTCGCATTATGGCTTCCTTTGCTCGCGATGCTGAAACTTCTGCTTGTGATGTCGATCCTTGGCGGCGTGCTGACCGTGGTCATGCTGATCGTCCACAAATCGCAGCGTGCGCTTGGAAAACCTGAAATTCCTTATGGCATTGCGATCTCGCTCGCGGGACTGTGGGTAATGTTCGAACGAAATTTTAACCATTTTGGGTGATTAATCCCAATCACTTATTTTGCCTGTAAACCGGGGGTTTCGCATCATGGATGCAAAGAAAGTAATATTGCTGATCGTCGCACTGATTGTTGCCGGAGGCACTGCCTTCATGGCAAAAACCATGTTCAGCTCGGCCGCCGCGCCACAAACGCAGGCCGCCGTCATTCCGCAAAAGATGGATGGGCCAGAGATTTTGGTTGCCACACGTTCTCTGCCGGTCGGTACAATCATTGAGGCAGACAGCTTTCGCTATCAGCCTTGGCCAAAGGATCTGATCGAGAACGCCTATTATCTAAAAGGCGAAGCCGATCCGACCAGCCTAACCGGAACTGTAGTGCGCTCTGCCGTGACTGCGGGGCAGCCCGTTACCAAGGGCGCGCTGGTCAAACCCGGAGATCGCGGCTTCCTCGCGGCAGCCCTCGGGCCAGGCATGCGCGCTGTAACGGTGCCTGTCTCGGCACAGAGCGGTGTTGCGGGCTTCGTTTTTCCTGGTGACCGGGTTGACCTTGTCCTGACCCAAACCGTGGAAGGCGGTGAAGGCCCGGCACTCCGCGTATCCGAAACCTTCGTTCGCAACGTCCGCGTTCTTGCCACTGATCAACGCACTTCCACTGAAGATGCCGAAGGCAAGCAAGAGGTGAGAACCTTTTCAACGGTTACGCTGGAAGCAACAACGCGTATTGCCGAAAAAATCGCAGTCGCCCAAACTGTAGGCCAGCTTTCGCTTTCGCTGCGTTCGATTGCCGACAACACGGCTGAACTTGAGCGCGCGATTGCATCGGGCGAAGTCAAAGTTCCTGAAAATGGCGATCCAAAAGCTGAAAAGCAGATGCTGCTCGCAGTTGCCTCACGTCCTTCAGACAGCGATCCAACTTTTGTCACCGGTGCCGATGTCTCACGCTTTCAGCGTCGCAGCGCCCCGCGCTTGGCAGCACCTGCCCAACCCGGCGGCGCACCAGCACTCGCAGCGGTCGGCGGCAATATTCTTGATACACGGCCAGCAGGCCCGGTCGTCCGCATAACGCGGGGTAGTAACAAAGAAGCCGAAGTTGTTTCGGTGGGGAGCAAGTAAGATGAACAGGGGCATTTCACACAAGCCATCAGGGCTTGCCCGCATCCTCTATGCGACAGTGGCCCTCAGCCTTGTCACAACGCCGATGGGCGGGGTCTATGCTGCCAAGCCGCGTGTTACCAAAGCCAAGGCCAAGCCAGCGATCGCAAAGCCGACGGTGAAGTCAGAAACCGGCTTCAACGCACTGCGGATGCAAAAACCCGCGAGCGATCTATCACTCTCGGTCGGACGAGGTCAGCTTATTAACCTGCCCGCACCAATTGCTGACGTTTTCGTTGCAAATGAAAGCGTGGCTGATGTTCAGGTACGCTCAGCCACGCAAATTTATATTTTTGCTAAGGCTGTTGGTGAATCGAGCGTGTTTGCCACCTCAAAATCGGGTGCGGTGGTCTATTCCACCAACGTCCGCGCGGGCAAAAACGTCAATTCGATTGATCAAATGCTCAAACTCGCCATGCCCGAAGCTTCGGTCACGGCGACCACGATGAATGACCTGATCCTTTTGACTGGCACCGTTGCTGGGCCAGAGGATAGTGCGGAAGCGGTTGAGCTTGTCCAGTCAATGGTTGGCGATGGCGTCAAGGTGATCAGCCGCCTCAAAACAGCGACCCCGCTTCAGGTCAATCTGCAGGTGAAAATCGCCGAAGTCAGTCGTTCGCTGATGAAGGATATTGGCGTCAATCTGCAAACAAGTGACTCCACTGGTGGCTTTGGGTTTGGGATTATTCAGGGCCGCACCGGCGCAATCACAAGTAATCCAACAACAAATGCGCTGACAGGACAATTTACCGGCCGTCCAAATGCCACGACGCTTGGTGGATTTGGAAAGTTCCTTGGCCTCAATATCGGCAGTGCGCTTGATCTTGCGGAAACCGAAGGGCTGGTCACCACCCTTGCCCAGCCGAATCTGACCGCGCTGTCCGGCGAAACTGCAAGCTTTCTAGCGGGCGGCGAGTTTCCGATTCCCATCTCGCAGGATTTGGGCACTGTTACCGTGCAATATCGCCAGTTCGGGGTCAGCCTTGCGTTTACACCAACCGTGCTTGCCGATGGGCGCATTTCGATGCGCGTCCGGCCTGAAGTATCAGAGCTTTCCTCCGAAGGTGCGGTTCGCCTCAACGGCTTTGACGTGCCAGCACTCACAATTCGCCGCGCCGAAACGACGGTTGAGCTTGGCTCAGGCCAAGCCTTCATGATCGGCGGATTGATGCGCAATTCGCAGACCAATTCGATTGACCGCGCGCCGGGGCTTGGCAATGTGCCAGTGCTTGGCGCGCTGTTCCGCTCAACCCGATACCGCAAGAGCGAAACCGAACTGGTCATCATTGTGACGCCGTATCTGGTAAAACCAGTGACTGCGGGTTCGATTGCACTGCCAACCGACGGTTTCAAGACCGCAACCGACATTGAACGCGTCCTTTTTGGCCGCGTCCAGTCTGACAAAAATGGCGGTGAACGGCCTAAACCAACGATGGCACCGCCAGCAACGGTGGTCGGCCCAAGCGTAGGTGAGCTTGATCCAAGCTCGGTGCCGACATTGCCTTTGAATGTGCCTACGCAGCAGTCGCAAATGCAAACGCCGCGTGGCGACAAGAAAAAACGCACCGAAACCGCCGCTGCCGCCCCAGGTTTTAGCGGAAATTAATGGCCTTCAGGGAGATTGACATCATGCGTAACACAAAATCCTTTTTCCTGATTGGCCTGTGCCTGACGGCAAGTGCCTGCGGCACGCAAAATCGCGGGCTAGAGTCAGTCCATCAACCCGTCGTCAGCCGGACAGATTATGTCCTTGACGTAGATGCCAGTGGCGGTCGGCTTGACGCGGGTAAGGTCGATGGCTGGTTTGAGTCGCTCAAGCTTGGCTATGGAGATCGCGTGTCGGTTGACATCGGCAGCGAAGGTTACAGCACATCAGCGCGCGAATCAGTCGCCGCAATTGCCGCGAAATACGGCCTGCTGCTTAGCAACGGTGCACCAATTACGGCGGGAAATGTTGCCGCTGGCAATGTTCGCGTTATCGTCAGCCGCGCAAAGGCAAGCGTTCCGGGTTGCCCTGATTGGAGCCGCCCATCAGAGCCGAACTTCAATTCGCATAACGCTTCAAATTATGGTTGCGCTATAAACAGCAACCTCGCCGCGATGGTCGCGGATCCACAAGATCTTGTGCTTGGTCGTGGCGGCGAAAGCGCCAGCGACGCCAGCACAAGCGGCAAAGCGATCAAATCCTATCGAGACCGCAAACCGACTGGTGAGCAAGGTCTCAAGAATGAATCCTCAAAGGGAGGTAGTTAATCATGAACGCGCCATGGTCTCCAACGCGCGCAGGTGCTGCAATGCGTGATCCTTTTGCAGCCTATATTTGCGATGAAAATACGGCCGAAAAAATCCGCCCCGTTTGCATAGAACTTGGCTGGCCGATCGAAAAGATCAACAAGGGCGGCCTGCGCAATGCTGTGCAATCGCTTTCGGTTTCGGCAAGCCCGAACATCTTGTTCGTTGATCTGTCCGAAAGTGGCGATCCACTAAACGACATTAACGCACTCGCCGAAGTGTGCGAACCAGGCACAGTTGTTATCGCAGCAGGCGAAGTCAATGATGTCCGGCTCTACCGCGATCTTATGGCGAGCGGCATTCAGGATTATCTCCTGAAACCGTTCACCACCGATCAGCTCCGCGACGCGATTGCCCATGCGCAAGCCGTGCTGAACGGGCCACGCAATCTCGAACCGAGTGCCGAGCGTCCGCATATGATGACAGCCGTCATCGGCGCGCGCGGCGGGGTTGGTGCATCGGCATTGGCGGCTTCGTTGGCATGGCTGATGAGCGATACGCACAAATGGTCAACCGCAATGCTGGATTTGGACATCCATTTCGGAACCGGCGCGCTTTCGCTTGATCTGGAGCCGGGACGTGGCCTCACCGATGCGATTGACAATCCAAGCCGCATCGATGGTTTGTTCATTGAACGAGCAATGGTGCGCGCAAGCGACAAGCTTTCGATCCTTTCGGCCGAAGCACCCATCAATCAGCCGATGCTAACCGACGGCGGTGCATTCTACCAATTGCAGGAGGAAATGCGCGCCGTTTTTGAATGTACGGTTATCGATATGCCACGCGCAATGCTGGTGCAGCACCCGCATTTGATGGCTGACGTGCGCTATGCAGTCATCGTCACCGAGCTAACCTTAGCGGGCGCACGCGATATGATCCGGCTACTGTCCTGGTTCAAATCAAATGCTCCTCAGACCGAAGCCTTTGTTGTCGCCAATCGCGTGGGCGCAGGCGCATCGGAAGTCTCACGCAAGGATTTTGAAAGCTCGATCGAACGCAAAATCGATTTCATTCTTCCGCTTGACCTAAAGACGGTGTGCCAAGCCGCAAAGCTTGGAAAATCGATCGCTGAGGTTGGTAAAGCAACCAAACTCGGGATAGCAATGCGCGATCTTTGTAAACGGCTGATGGCAGCGACAGGCGATCTCTCTGGGCTGGCAAGCGAAAAGCCCAAAGCCGCTTCGATTTCGCTGGTTGGCAAGCTTTCGGGGCTGAAATCTGCGTTTACAAAGAAACCAAAGGGCGAAGCTGCTGCGAAATGATCCTCCATCCCGCCATTTATATTGAAGAAAGCTGACCGATAATGCAGCCGATCCAGATCATAATCTTGGGCGCCGGATTTCTTGTCGCGCTAGCGATTGTTGTGCTCGTATTGTCCGGCCCATCGGTCAACAAAGCGAGCGAGAGGCGCCTGAAAAAGGTCACTAATCGCTATAACGGTTCCGGTGAGGCGGTCATCGAAACGCAAATGCGCAAAATCACGAACAACCGTGATACCAAGATGGACAGTTTCGTGCAGAGTTTTCTGCCACGTCCTGCGCTGCTGCGTAAACGGCTCGATATGACAGGTAAAAACTGGACGCTTGGTAAATATACGGCGACGTCGCTTGTAATCACGCTGGTCGTAGCCGGTTTTGGCACCTTTAAGGGTGCGCCGATCCCGTTTGCATTAATCGCAGGTATCGCGGTCGGCCTTGGGATTCCGCATAAACTGGTAAGCATGCAAATCGCCAAGCGCATTAGGCTGTTCAATGCCAAATTCCCTGATGCCATTGATTTGATGGTGCGCGGCCTGCGTTCAGGTTTACCGATTTCGGAAACGCTGGGCATTGTGTCGAGCGAAATTCCCGATCCTGTTGGCAGCGAATTTCGCGGTGTAAGTGATCGTATCCGCATTGGTAAGACGATGGAAGTTGCACTTGAAGAAACCGCCGACCGCATCGGTACGCCCGAGTTTCAATTCTTTTGCATAACGCTTGCAATTCAGCGTGAAACTGGTGGCAACCTCGCCGAAACGCTCTCAAATCTCTCCGAAGTGCTGCGCAAGCGCGCTCAGATGAAGCTCAAGATCAAGGCAATGTCATCGGAATCGAAGGCATCCGCCTATATCATTGGCGTGTTGCCGTTCATGGTTTTCGGCATCATCTACTTCGTCAACAGTGCCTATATGGGGCAGTTCTTTGTTGACCAACGACTGATCATAGCCGGTCTTGGCGGCATGTGCTGGATGGGCATCGGTGCCTACATCATGGCACAAATGATCAACTTCGAAATTTAACACACCGCACGGCAGAAGAAAGACACGAACATGTACACTGGCGGCCCCACCCTCTTAGGGTTCGATGTCTTCCTTATAGCAACGATGCTTGCGATCGTTGCTGTGCTCGCAATGATGTTCGCGCTTTATACCGTGATGACGGTGCGTGATCCGATGGCCGGGCGCGTAAAGGCGCTCAACGAGCGGCGTGAGCAGCTTAAGGCAGGAATTGTCGCAACGACGGGCAAGCGTCGCGCCAAACTCAACCAGAAAAATGAAACGACTGACAAGATGCGGTCGTTTCTGTCTTCATTACAAGTGCTTCAGGAATCACAGCTAAAAGCAGCGCAGATGATGCTTGTTCAAGCCGGATATCGGTCACGCGATTTGCCTGTAACGGTTATTTTTGCGCGGATGCTGCTGCCTATTGTCATCGGCGGCGGCGTGCTGATTGCAGTTTACGGTTTTGGCTGGAAAGAAGATTGGACGCCGCTCAAGCGCTTCATGCTGATCGCTGCGTCCCTGATCGGAAGCTACAAAGCGCCTGACATATTTCTGTCAAACAAGATCACCAAGCGTGTAAAAGAGATTCAGAAAGGGCTACCTGATGCTCTTGATCTGCTCGTGATCTGTGCTGAGGCCGGTCTCACCGTTGACTCAGCCTTCCACCGCGTTGCGCGCGAACTCGGCAAGGCCTATCCCGAGCTTGGCGACGAATTTGCGCTCACCGCAATCGAACTCGGCTTTCTTTCCGAACGTCGCCAAGCGTTTGAAAATCTTTCTGCACGCGTAAAGCTTGATGCGGTCAAGGGCGTGGTCACGACGATGATCCAGACCGAAAAATACGGCACCCCGCTTGCTTCGGCACTGCGCGTGCTTTCCGCCGAATTCCGCAATGAACGCATGATGCGCGCCGAAGAAAAGGCCGCACGCCTGCCCGCGATTATGACGGTGCCGCTAATCCTGTTCATCCTGCCCGTGCTGTTCGTGGTCATCCTCGGGCCAGCAGCCTGCGCGATTTCGGACAATTTCGTCGGCGGGTAGCAGCAAGTCATTGCGTCCGAAGGGTATAATCCCCTAGGCATCCCGAAGGCTTTTTCGGGGATTGCAAATGCCATCGGGATTATTCGCGCTGCTCGACGATGTGGCGACCATCACTAAATTGGCGGCAACCTCACTTGACGATGTTGCCGCCGCTGCGGGCAAAGCAGGTGCAAAAGCAGC
>ERZ1292630.3186-Hain-H41-02um-R3-3186-length-14635-cov-6_pt1 | contig 14635 bp, 8 predicted proteins | sample MGYA00564408_ERZ1292630 | MGnify/ENA primary metagenome ERZ1292630 (study PRJEB36523, sample SAMEA6512641) | groundwater metagenome | collected 2019-01-08 | study: AquaDiva: Metagenomics assemblies of 32 groundwater samples | reverse complement strand
TCAAGATAGAAGAGGCGAGCGCGGACCCGCCCTCCACGGACCCGCCCTCCACGGTGCTCATGGGGACCTTTGTTCACTGCGGGGATTCCGCTGCCGAAGGCACCAAGGTCCTGTCGTCGGGTGGTGTGGTCGCGCTTCTCTTGGCAGCTTGCTCCCCCCGAAGAGGCGCATGCTATCGCGTCACGATGCCTGCGGGCGCGTCCCTGCTGACGTGGGTGCCAAGTGTGTCAGCATCGGCACCCCAGCCACTCGGCGACAATGCGGCGGCGCCCTTAGTGCGGTTCGGCGCCGTGCGGTACATGCTGCCACAGGCGGAAACGCTGAACGTCACCTCCGGCTACCAAACGATCCCCTTTCACGATGACGAGGAACGGATTGCCAAAGAGCTGAAGATCATACAACGGGGAAAACGGATCGTCGACATCGGGGATTTCGCGTCGTACCTGGCGGCGGAGGGGGCGTATTACATCAACACACCCAAAGCATATCGTGGACCAGCCGCGTTGACCTACAAGCACAAACTGATCCACTCGCTTGTGCGTCTCAAGTATCCCGAAGGCAACGTGTTCTTCGACCGCCGGGTGTTGGCGCAGTACATTTTTGACCTCTTACCGAAGAACGGCGTTGTATCCGAAGAGGTGCTTCGCAGTTCGTACTTTCCCGAGGCCGGGCGGTTTGTGGCTCCGATGACCTCTCAGTTCTTCAGGTCGTTTCCGTCGCTTTTCGCGGCGGGACAGCTGCTCGGGACGAAGTGGCAGCTGCAACGAGCCGACGCCGACGACGTCGAAAAGATCGACGATTCGATGGACCCGTGGACCTTGTCGGATGCCGACATCTTGTTGCACCTGATGACCTCGAGGCCCAAGAAACGGTTCGACCCTTCCAGGGCCACTTCTTTCTCGGTGATCATGTCAAAGTTGCCGTTGCACTTGCAGTTGAGGGCTCGGGCCGAAGGCCCCGTCAACCTGCTGCGCCGGTTTCCGTCTCATTTCATTGCGACCGACCGACATGGCCACCCGCTGGAAGGGTCACAAAGCAACAAAACGAACGACGTCTGGTTTCGTTGGCTGACGCCTTCCTTGGAGGCAACCTTGGACGCCGCTGCAGGCGCCGTGCCGGGAAGCACCGCGACCTCTGCCGCTGGTTCGGCGAACGAGGGCGGCCCGTCTGCCGCGGATGTCGCTGGTCCGATTACCGCTGGCGGCCTGTCTGCAGTGCCCGCCGACGATGCGCCGGAACCCGGGGTCGTGTCTGCCGACGAGTTACGTGGCGTCATGCCTGCTGAGGAGGCCACGGCACTTGGCGTCGTGTCCGGTGCATCGATCGGATGACCGTTTCCGTCAACAATTTTCTGGAAGGAACCGCCCCCAACAAACGCTAGTCAGTTACGACCTCGGTCGTCTTCTCTTTTTTTTGCCACACTTGACTTGCCTTGAAGTTGCCGCGCTTCCCTTTATATCATTTTCACAAAGGCGCTTCGAGTGCCAGTTTAGTCATGTCGTCGGCACCCGCGCCATTGGCAGCCGACCACTACGGCTTGCTAGGCGTTCCCCGCGCCGCGTCCAAAGACGAAATACGCGTCGCGTACAAGGCGAAGGCCCTCGCGCTGCACCCTGACAAGAACCCCAACGGGGAGGCAGTGTTCAAACTGATCGTGAACGCCTATCAAATCCTGATTTCACCCTCAAAAAAGTGCGCCTACGATCGAGAATTGGACTTGAAAGAGAGCCGCCGCCCGGCCTACGGCGCGCCACCGAAGGAGTCGTCGTCGCAGCCATACAGGGGGTATCGACGAGCCTCCGATGGACCGGCGAGCGGTCGCAGTACCGGCGAAGAGAACAACGGTCCGCAGCCCGCGCCCAAGTCCACCCCTGGTGGGTTCTACTCCGAGTTCAATCCGAAGCAACACGCTCCCCCACCTGAAGCTGCAGAGCACGGATCGTTTGCGGATTGGTTTCGCAAAAAGCAGGAGGAGTTCCGGAAGGCGGAAGAGACCAGCCGGGCCAAGGCGGAGTATGCACGCCAGCTGGAGGAAGAGGAACAAGCCAAAGCCGAGGCGTACCGGAAGCTGCAGAAGGAGCGGGATCGCGATCGAGAGCAGGAAATCGAATCTGAGCGTGAACGCCGCCGCCGCGAGCAAGACCAATCACGTAAAGAGCAGGAGGTGAGATTGAAGGAAGATCGTAACCGCGCGGCTCAAGCAAAAATGAGCGAATTTTACGAGCAGCAGCGCCACCAACAGGTTCAGCTCGACGCACATATGCAAGATCTTCAGCGAGAACGCCAAGAGCTCAAGGCGCGTAGGGAGAAGATGGAGCAAGAGAAGCGCGCGGCTGAGCGAGACAACGTTGGTGTCGACCACGCCGAACTGCGACAGCGCCAAAAGTTGCGAGAGGAGGAGACCTCAGAGGAGCTGCGACGTGCCGAAGCGAAGGCCCGTTTAGTTCGCGAGCAGTATGAGCAGCACAAGCTGCAGGAACAAACCGACCACCTCGCCCGGGAGGCCGCACGCGTCAAAGAGGAGGCCGAAAGGGTCCGCCGCGACGAAGAGGAGGCGCGCCGCGAGGCGGCACGTGCGGCTGCCGAGGAACTCGCCCAACAGGCAGCCACTGCGCAACAGCGTTCGGCGTTTGGCCAGCAGCGCCGACGCGTGATGGACGACGTGCTAGCGGAGCGAAAACGACACGACGAGGAAATGGCTGCCATGAGAAGAGAGACCGACCGCATTGAAGCTGAAATGCGGGCCAAGCTGGACGCGCTCAGAGCCGCGAAGCGTGAGGGCCGCGCCGTCAACCCGGATGATTTCAAGCTTTGAATTTCGTCCTCATTGTGATATTGTCGATGAGTACATCTCCTCGTCCTCCCCCGCTTCGTTGTTCATTTGCATTTGCCTAGACGTTAGACGCGGCACAGTGACCACTTCATCTGCTCCCCCTTCATCTACACACCCGTTTGTCTCTGCCATGCTTTGGCCGTTCCGCCTCCCTCCTTCCTCCCCGGTGTATCGCCTCACGTCGACGTCTTCGACGGTCTGACTGAGGACCTGCATCGTGTTGTGCATCGGGGAAACATGCCCTTTGCTTGTGAGCATGATGTCAGAACGGTTGCAAGGCGGAACATCTCCCTGCTCGCCACATGGCCTTTCAGCCCGGTCGCCAGGTGACGGGGTTACCCGCCCGACCATCTCCCGCCGCCACCACGACGCTCGTCCTAGGAGCGCCAGTGGCCACACCGCAGCCGCCGCAACACGATCAGACCGCAATGCTGTCGCACTCACACGCCGTGAATCCATACTTTGGAACGATGCCTGGCGCTATGAGTTCGATGCCCGGCGCCATGAGTTCGATGCCTGGCGCCATGAGTTCGATGCCTGGCGCGGCGATGATGGCTGGCCGCTGGGGGCCGCACGGCATGGGAGCCGCACCGTGGTTGCAATCCGGACTGACGGGAGGGCCCGTTGGCCACCCTCCCATGTTTGGAGGGATGCAGCCGGGGCCGCACGCCCCGCCATCGCTCCGCATGCAGGTGGTCGGGGCGTCGATCGAAGCGCTGAAGCACTTGTTTCAAGTCATGATGCTGATGGCCCGGTCGGCCCAAGAAATTTTCTCTGTCGTGGTGGGCTGCTGGTACATGTACCGCGCCGTCAAAGAGATGATGCAGTACGCCCGCCCACCTGGTTCGCCTTCCGACGTCCGTGCGGGACCGTTGCCTCTTACCGCCGCTCCCAGCACGCCTGCGAAGGGCGCGGCGGCATCGTCGTCGTCGTCATCGCGAACCCTGATGTGGTTCGGTCTTTTTGCAGCCGCCGCGATGCTGATCGAGCACGTTGCCAACCAAGTGTTGGCGAAGAAAGAGCGGCATCGTCAACACCAAATGTCAGCCCACCATGAAGACGCCGCTCTGGGCGGCCCACGAGTGTACGAAGTCGCAGATAGCGACCTCGAAGACACCTCTTCGATCGGCTCCGACGCTGAAAGTGAGTCCTCGATCGGTGTGGATCAGCCCATCGGCGCAGCGTGGCAGCCGGGCCGCACCGACCCCATCCCCGCCGTAGCACCAGCGGCGGTTGCGGCATTGGGGCAAGAAGGGGGAATGTTCGCGACGCTTCCGACAGCGCCACCGGCCGCTGGCGATGTGTACGTCGCACAGTTCGATTTTGCTTCGAACGACCCCAATCAGCTGAGCTTCCGCGCGGGTGATCAGTTTACTATTTCAAACTTTGATGATGGCGGCTGGTGCATCGCCACCGGTCAGGGGATCGATCGCGGCGGTATCCCTCGTCGCGCCGGACTGGTGCCGGGCAATTTTTTTCAGCGCCTGGCATCTCAGATGCCGCGCAAATTATGACACACGTGTCGCACACACATCCTCCCTCCCGCTGCTCCTAAAATCATGTGCAACCACGCCACCTCCTCAATGCTCGTTGTGTGTGTTTTGCGTCGCACGGCAAGGACATCGTTTCATGGCTGACGCTGCTCCTGCTGCCGGTGCGCCTGCTGAACGTGAGGGAGGCCGTGGACGTGGCCGTGGCTTCGGCCGTGGCCGTGGCGGGCCCCGCGGCGGCGGCCGCGGTGGAGGCGACAACAAGGAGTGGATTCCGTGCACCAAGCTCGGCCGCCTCGTGAAAGAGAACAAGATCGCGTCGCTCGAGGAAGTCTTCCTGTACTCCATTCCGATCAAGGAGCACCAGATCGTCGACCAGTTCATCAAGGAGGGCACCCTCAAGGAGGAGGTCATGAAGGTGTTCCCGGTGCAGAAGGCGTCCAGCGCCGGTCAGCGTACCCGCTTCAAGGCGTTCACCATCGTCGGTGACGGTGAGGGCCACATTGGCGTCGGATCCCGTGTGGGCAAGGAGGTCGCCGTCGCGATGCGCGCGTCCCAGGTCGCCGCGAAGCTCGGCATCGTCCCCGTCCGCCGTGGCTACTGGGGCAACAAGATCGGCCTGCCGCACACCGTGCCCCTGAAGGTGACCGGCCGCTCCGGGTCCGTGTCCGTCCGACTCGTTCCCGCACCCCGCGGTACCGGCATCGTCGCCGCCCCCGTGCCGACCAAGATTCTGCAGTTCGCCGGTATCCAGGACGTGTACACCTCGTCGAAGGGCTCCACGAAGACCCAGTCCAACTTCATCATGGCCACCTTTTACGCGCTGCGCAAGACCTATGGCTTCTTGACCCCCGACCTCTGGGCGGAAACCGCCGCGCAGAAAGACCCAACTGACGAGCACTCCGAGTTCCTGTCGAACTACTCCAAGCCAACCGCCGTCGTGGCGTAAAGGGAACAGCTAGCCCACCATTACAGCGTTTCGAGATCCATCACCACGATGACCCCTGCCACTTCCTTTTTACTCATCCGTGATCAACTTGTTCGAACGAGCAATTGCGACCGTTGGATGCAAAATAATTGTCGCCTCGGTGTTGCGGTTCTGGTAACGACGTTCCGGGAATCCATCTTTGATCGTGAGACCTTAATATTCCCCCACAGCTCCTCTACACCATCACCGTGCGGCAGCCCCTCGCGCGCTCTCACTACCTTTCCTTTCCGCCGGATGCTCGAGGGTCACAGCGCGGTGGTCTGGCAGGCGTCGATCTACATTTGGGGCGGCAAGGAGGACCCAGCAACGATCGCGAGCGGCGCCACTGAGTTCTTTGGTGGCCGTGCCCAGCAACAAGCCGCGTCACCTGTGTACTACAGCAACAAAATTTACTGTCTCAATCCTTTAGAGTGCATGTCGCAGAGCTCAACGACGCTAGAAATCGTCCGGTTGGGTAGCGCGGGGGCCGGCGCGGGTGGCCTCGCGGGGGCGGCGAACGCTGGGGCCATTGCCCCCCGCGGGCGGGCGTATCACTGCGCTTCTATGTACGGCAAGTTGATGTTCGTGACGGGAGGGCTAACCGACGACAGCGACGGGCAGGGCGAAGCCAGCAACCAAACGATTCCGGCATTCGACTTTGAGCGCCGGGTGTGGCTCACAAAGTCCACCTTTGGTGATGTGCCTTGCCCCCGCTGCCACCACGTCGCGGTGGTGTACGGCGACACGCTCATGCTGCACGGCGGCTACCCGCTCGTGACCGACCGCCGCAAGGAGATGTCCGCCGAGGACATGAGCCAGATGCAGCACGCCATGTACGACGTCCATGAACTGAACCTTCCGACGATGCGGTGGCGTCGCATTCAAGTCGCGCAGTCCCCTTCGCTTTGGGGTCATAGTGCCGTGACGTTCAATCGTAACGTCATCGTGTTCGGAGGGGTCGACGTGCACGAAAATGCCGAAAGCGGCGCGGTCGCGGTTTGGCACGCCGACAAGAAGCTGTGGCGGTGGGCGGATTTTTCTGACCTCGAGCTGCGATGCGCGATGCACACCGCGGTGGTGGAAGGGGGTCGGATGTACGTTTTCGGTGGGGTCTCGTTTCGCACACAAAGCAAATTGAGGTCGTTCTACCAGTTCAACCTCGAGTCCGGCGCGTGGCGCGAAGTGCAAGCGAAAGGAAGCCCTCCTTTGGGCCGCATTGGCCACGCGGCCGTCGCTCTCAATTCGAGCATTTTCATTATCGGCGGTTCAGTGGAGGATTTGTCACAGGCCGACGGCGCGACTCATTCTCCAGGCCGCAACGCGCTCGGCCAAGGATGCAGCGAACGCGTCGTGCACGTCTACAACGTCACGCTGAATGAGTGGAAGACTTGTGCCATTATTCAAAACACCGGTCGAAAGCCGACGGAGGCCTCGGGCGAAGGGACCGAGCTGCAGCACAACGCGATGCGTCACCTGATGCAGCAGTCCGCAAACGACCGCAAAGCATGGCGGGCGAACAACCGTCCCGACGCGACCGTCGACGCGACGTCTTTGGCGGAGTGGGAACAGACGTCACAGCAAGTGTCCAATTCACTCTCGCAGGCTCGAGGGATTCAGTCCCTCGCCGATGCCGCATTGCAGCAAGTTGGATTTCTTTCCCAGCAGCCGGAGTCACAAGGATCGCCGCCAAGAATCGGCACCCAACGCGTCAATGTAGGCGCGGGGGGAAGCGGCGGCCCCCGGATGGAGGTGATGAGCGGCTCAGCGGCAGCAACGGCCTCGCGGCAGGAAGAGTACCCTTGGAGCGCCAACACGACCGGGGATGCGCGCGACGCGGGACAAATGGACCCTGCTTCAGCGGACGACTCGCGCCGCGCGATCGACCAGCTGAAGCGTGAAAATGAATTGCTTCGCGCACAAATCGAAGATTTTCGATCCTCCGCCGTCTCTGGCGGTGATCCACGGAATCCCTTCGAAGTGCCGATGTTCAACACTAGCGCTGCGTCGGCCGTGATTCCGCCTGATGAGCATCAGCGGTACGCTCCCGTGCTTCAGGCGGGTGGCGTGAGCGGCACGGCGATCGCGGCAATGAGCGAGTCCCTCGTGCCAAGGCTGAATTTGAACGTCGCAGAACCTCCGAGGGCCCTCGGCGGCACGTCGACAGGCTACATGAGTCGCAGCGCGGTCAGCGCGTTGGTGGCGAGTTCACTTGGGCGGTCCGCGACCGCTTCTGCCACCTTAGCTGGACGCTCGTCGTTGCTTCACGCTGGGGCCCCAGCGGCGAGCGCCTCGTTAGATCCCATGTCGTACCTCACCGGCCCCAGCGCGTCCGCAACAGCGGCGGCGGGGAGCGGCGCGTTACCAATGGGCTATGATTTTCTACTCGCTAGACAGGTGCCCCACACGTCGGCCTCCCTCGGAGGGTCGCACGAGGCCCCCGGAAGCTCGGCGCTTCCGCTTGTACTCCAACCGTTGCTGTCCTTGTTTGCTCCTCAAGGGCAGCAGCTTTCGAGCGGCGGAGTCGGATCCGCGCCGCCACGCCAGCAGCAGCAGCCGCAGCAGGCACAGTACGTGTCCCCGCAGCAAGGCTCGTTCGTCTCGCCTGGATATCCTAGCAACGGATACGCGAGCGGCATGCAGCAACCGGCGAATTCCCCTCGTGCAGGTCGAACTCCAAGCCTCGCGGCGATTACTTCCAAGCAGGCGTCAATGCTATCGTTGTAGGGTGCTGTACCCCCCTTGTGCCTATGCCCGTATTTTTCCCTTCTTGTGGTCACCCATTCATCCAAGGAGATATGGCGGTTTCGTGGTTGAGACAGACATTGGGGGGCACTACTCGCGCATGGTATTGCTATCGTCGGTGCCCTTTCACAGCAGACTCACACATGTCGTACAAGAAACGTGGCCGGGAGGCCCCTCTTGCCGACAGCACTACGCCGACGCAGCCGTTGCGCCGCACTGCGGCCGCTGATGCCCCCATCCCGGCCGTTGTTCCCGGCCAATTACAAATGCGTCATGACCTGCATACGGCCGCAATGCGGCTTCACCAGTGCACACGAGACTTTCACAGCCGACTCGCTTCACCTCTGCTGCAGGATGAGGTGTCCGGCACGGGCACTCACGCCGACATCGTGCGACGCGTGACATCAGCCGTCAAGGCCGCGCACGGGCTCGGCCACCGCACGTGCCACGCAGTGTGGGGGCCGAAGGGGCACGGGAAGCAGCTGCTGCTTGCCAAAGTGCGGTGGCAGTTCCACAACAGCTATTGCGATGTGTTGACGCTCCGGATGGACGGCGAGACCGTCGGCTCCGATGAGGACGCCGCCGCCGCGATCATGAGCCAACTGTATTGCCAAACGCAGGAACGCGAGCGCGCCGTAGGCGAGTTGCCGCCTGCTGCGAAGTGGCACGCCGGTCGCGTCGCGTGGCAACGATTCTTCGCGCTTTTTCCTGGGCCGCGAGATGCTTCCGCGGGCGACGAGCACAGCGACAACTCGGTGGACGAAGAGCGACGCGTCCATGCTCACTACCACAGCCACTGCCGACGGGTCATGACCGCCGATCGCGCCCTCCAGGGGGCAGGAACCTCGCTGCTCGGCGCTCTGGCGGGCGCGCTTGTTCATGCAAATCAATGTGGTCTCTCGTTGCTGATCGTCATCCGCGAGTTCGGTAAATTTTCCCTATTGTGTGACCAAATCACGTACATTTTGTCCGGACTCATGCACGAGTGCCCTGTGCGAGCGGGGGGAGTGTCGCTCCTGCTGAGCTCGCGGCAAGCAGATGTGTCGCTCGAAAAGAGATTGTCGAGTCGGCTGACGTGTGAGATGTTCTTCGCCCCCGCGCGCCGTGTGAGCTTTTTGAAAGTGCTTCGCGCCATGTTTCCTCCGCAAGAAGGAATTGGCGCAGAAGGGAGCTCCGCTATCGGGAACTGGCTGCACAGTATCCAGCCGCCAATCAACGTCACTCATCTACCGCTGCCGGCGGTCGCAGGGTTGCGTGCAACGGTTCGAAAGTGGCTTGCGGCGTCGCTTGTCGCCGTCGACGATCGGTGTGTCGCGATGGGTGTCAGCGCCGCCGAGGTGTTTCAATGCGCCAACAACTTTCTGCGGTGGCTCGCGGTGACCGACCTGGGGCAGACGACCGCGGCAGTTGCGTTTACGAATGCCGCGTCGCCGGGGAGCCCACCCGCATCCGTGCGCGTCGCCATTGCGCAACTGCCTCTGGCGCTCAGTAGCCACGGAGCGGATGGCGCCGGCGCTCACTGTGAAGGGCTCTCCACGACACCGACCGCCGCTGCCGTCCCAACAGATGATGGCAATCCGCGCACTGATTTTTCGGATTCGAATCCATCCATTCCGCGCGAAATGTTTATTGTCTTGGCGTTTGTTTATCTTGCGAACGATTGGCGACTGCCGACGATGTCCGTGTATCAGCTTCACCAGTTGTGTCAGGCGCATCTTCAACGAGAGCGTGCGCCTCCGACGGCCTCGTCTACGTCGCGTGCACCGCCGGAAGGGGTGCTAGGGTCATACGTCCATGCGGCGCTGGAATGGGCGCGCCAAGGGGCACTGGAAATTACAGAGGCACGCGATGGCGCTCGGGTAGCAGCGGCGCCGTCTAGGGAGAGCGAGTTTTTTGCCTTCCGGCGCCTGGGCAACGGAGTTCCTGTAGGTGGGCTAGGAGGTGTGCGCGCGGACGCGGATGGAGTTCGTTTGGACCCCAAGAGGCTATTGTTGAGTTTGCAGTGGTCCGCTGCGAAGTGCAAGTCGGCCCTCGGCAGGATGCTCCAGGACGATGCCCGAGTTGGGCTCGACACAACGGAGGCGTCGATTGTTCGACAGCTGTTGTCGCCTTGAGCCGCATTCCAGACGTCGCAATACGCGTCGCGTCGTGAGCCCGTTGGTGACTCCCGGTTGGCGTTTTGACCCTCCCAGTGGATCAGAGCAGCATTTTAACTTCCCTGTCGTTTACCCTAACATTGCAAATATGGCTTCTGTCCTCGCCAGTAAGCTGACCAAGTCCCAAGCTGGAAAATTGTCCCTGGTTCTTGAGAACTTTCCGCGGCTTTCCGAGGAGCAAGCGCTGTCGCATCTCGTGGAAATGAACTACGACGTGCCGCGGACACTGAACTCGCTCCTGGACAACAAGGACCGCTGGCAAGTCGCCACCAAAGCCGCCAAGGTCCCGAAAGCGAAGAAGGAAGAGCAGCCGGAGGTGGCCCGACCGACCGAACGACGTGAACGACCGGTCGTTCCCAAGCATGAGCGCCGCGACGCGAAGCCGCGCGACGTGGAGCCGACGCCCCCGCCGGCACCCGAAGTGGTCGGCCCGCAGATCGTTCTGAAAAGTTGGCCAACCGTCGCTAAGGTGTCCGCAGGCCGCTCCTTTGCGGACCAACTTCGTGCCGCCAAGGTGTCACCCCAACCGGCGCCCGTAGAAGTGACGCCTACTCCGCCCGCCCCTACTCCCGCGCAGACGACTGCGGCCGCTGCACCGACGTTCCCGGGGGCGGTCGGTGAGACAACTCCCTCGGCCGACGCACCAGGAACGCCGTCTCGCCGGTCACGTCAGTCCAAGGCACGAGCCCCGCGTACCGCGATGCCTGCACCCGAGGCGGAGGTGACGGCATCGACGTCGCCGCAAGCGCAGCAGGGTGCACGCACCGAGCCACACCGTGCGCCTCCCGCCGCTCCTCCGGCCGCAGCCGTCGAGACGACGTCATCCCATGTCGCCGTCGATGCTTTTTCGATGCCCGCGCCCTTCGCAGGGGTCGCCTTGTCATCGGCCCAGCCGGCTGCGCCGCGCGACGAGACTGCTGCCGCGCCCATTCCTGCCCCGCAGCCAGAGGCTGAAGCCACCAAAGCGCCTCGAGCTCCTCGACCCAAGCGAACTCGCAAGGTGCCGCAGCCGGAATTGGGGGGTGCCACGTGCGGTGATGACGCGAGCCCAGTTGTGGCCACCGCCAAGCACGCCGAACCGTCCGCCGCGGCAGCCGCGCCCACCGCCACGGCGGCGGCTGTGACGGCGGCGGCGGCTGTGACGGCGGCTGTCAGCGCCGCGGCTCCTCCGAGCCTCTCGTCGATTGGTGGCCTCTGGAGCAACCAATCGAACGCTGCCCGTGGAACGTCGGTGTCCCTTCCTGCGTTTCTCCTAGCGGCGGGCGCTCGCAGCCGTCAGCTATTTGAGTTCTCATCCACCGAAGGCGCCGAGCCCGTTGCCGTGCCGGCGCCGCATCGTGAGACCGCTTACCATGGTCCGGAAACGACCACGGCTGCCGCCGCTGCCGCCCAAGCCGTAACATCCGCCTACCACGTGGCCAACGGTGGTGGCGCCGTCGCCGCGCCGGCGCACCACCACGCGCTGCACCAGCAGCAGCAGCAGCCGCACCATCAGCAGCATCACCAGCACCCATTGAACAACGGCCAGTCGACCGGTTCCGGTGGTGTCATCCAAGTGTCGTCGAACCAAGCCACCGCCGCCCCACAGAATGCGGCGACGAGCCATCACCACGCTGGGGGGGCCAGCAGTGCCGCCGCCTCCAGCGCGCCGCTGCACAGCTTCACGAGTGGGTCGGTGTGGAGTTCAAGCGCTCCGTCCAGCGAGATTTGGTCCACGCCCTACCCGAACCACCACACGCGTGGCATCGGTGGTGGCGTGCCGTGGCCTGCGCCCTCCCCGCAAAACAACCAGCTGTGGCAGCAGCCGCCGCGGCCGCCTGCCACACACAACCCTGTCAACCCATCGCAAGCGACGCGCAACTTGATGAGTGGCGTTGCGGGGCCGACGACCTTCGTGGGCCAAGGAACGGGCCAGGGGGGGCGACCGCAGGGAGCCATCGCGGGCGGGTATTGGTAAACCGTCCGCTCGCCATCGCACGCTTCGCACCCCTTCCCCCCTGCGCGGCTCGCCCCTGCCGCTCGTTTTCCTTCTCCCTTCTTCTTATCCCATCTTAATGGACGGCGCTAGCTTGCGTCGACGGACGAATTGGCTGTCACACCGAGGAGGAATGCAACACGTTGCCCGCCTCAATTGGCCCCAACCACGGTTCTCGGGTCAATTTTTTCCCCCTTTTTTTCTTGTAGACACGAATGCCGACATGGATTCCTTCCTTCCCTCCGTACCGTTGGTTACCGCACAGCGCCGTCCGCTGTGTTGTCAACCCATATGTCGTCTTCGGCATTCCGCATCCAAAAAGACCTGCGGGAAATCGTCACAACGCACTTCGCCATTTCTGACAGTGGCCCACCCATTCTGGCCGTGCCCGTCGACGACAAGCTCAATCACCTTCGCGCGTTGATCGTGGGGCCCAAAGGAACCCCGTATGCTCATGGATTTTTCCTCTTCGATCTGACCGTCCCCGAAGCATATCCGAACGAGCCACCGACGGTCAAGATCCTCACCAACGACAACGGGCGTTGCCGCTTCAACCCAAATCTGTATGCCGACGGAAAGGTCTGTCTGTCCATTCTCGGAACGTGGAGGGGCGAATCGACGGAAACATGGCGGGCGTCGTACTCCCTTCGCTACGTGCTGCAGTGCATCCAGTGCACCGTGATGAACGATCAGCCATTCTACAACGAGCCGGGCTTCGCGAAGGAGCAGCTCGAGGCGGGACTAGCTGCACTGGAATTGGCTCGTGAGCGTGACCGTGCGGCGGTGAATCGTCAAACGGAATCTGAATCGATGAAGGCGGTGAGCGACCCTCCGCCCGACGATGGCTCGTCGATCGCGTTCGATTCCGAACCACCAGAGCATTCCGCCAGCGAGCTCATCACGGTCAAGACCGCCGATGCATCGGCGGCACCGGCCACCACATCCCCGCCGCCACCCGTTTCCGCCGCCTCGGCGAGTGATTCACCGGTGCCCGCTGAAACGGTGATGCTCTCCCTCTTGACACAGCAACCGAAGAGCGTTGTGGAGAAGCTGCGGTGGAACCGCAGCGACATCGACACGCACGCGGCCGCCTACGCTGCCAAAGTCAGCCATGAGACAATTCGAGTCGCGGTCTGCGACGTGCTGGAAATTCTCCTCGGGCTTCCGCCTTCTCCATCCCAAGCCGCCGCCCCACCGACTCCCGCGGCGACCCAGCCCTCGCCCTATGAAGCGGCCATGGCCGCGGCGACGCCTGCTTGCGACAGCCAGCCGCTCAGCACGGTGCCCTCTGTTGCCGCGAAGGCCCCAGCACCAGTCTACGCATGTGGCACGTACCATCATTCACTCGCCGCCTATTTTTCCGAAGATATCAAACAGTACTTTTTGCAGCACTTCCACGACTACGTCGCGACGTGCGAATTGTGGCAACGAAAATCCCCATGCTCGTCGGTCCCGTTCACCATCGCGCCCTTCGAGGGAGCGGGCAACAACTGCGCCGGAACGTTCAATTGGGTGGAGCTGCGTCGGCGGCTGTTTGCCATTCGTGATGCCTTGCGCGAGGAAGAATCGATGATTCGTCGATCAGGGGAGGAGCTCACGGCTCGGGGCGATGTCGCCGCGCAGGAGCTGCTGGCCAGCGCGTGTGACGCAAAGGGCGCCGTCGACTGGGCGTCCGCGTTGGGAGACTTGACGACATCGGTGTCCGTTAGCGGGGGGCCGGTTAACGCTCGGTTAAACGCCTTCGCGTGGCAGCTCACGTTCATCCCCTCTTCTGGCTTGTACGAAGGCGGCGCCTACTCCGCAGACGTGACATTCGTCCCGCCAGGAGGCGTGCGGCACAACTGGACGGCGTCGTCTGCCGCTGACCAGCATTCCATGCCGGTGCATCTGGCACGAACGATGCCCGCGTCGTCGTCGTCGTCGTCGTTCTATCCTCCGCCCCCGCGCGTGGCCTTCAAACAACCGTTGTTTCACCCCCACGTGAACGTGGATGGGGTGCCATGCCTGTCTGCGGTGTCAAGTGGCCCGAGCGGGCTCGAGAAAGGCGCAACGATGGATGCCATGCTTCGCCGCTACGCACCGTGCGAGATCGCGAGACAACTCGCGACGCTCTTCGTGATGAAGCCAAAGGCGCAACCACCCGAGCTGATCATCAACGAGGAGGCAGGTAAACTGTGCTTCTCTCCAGACAATGACCATCAACGCAGCTTCAAGCGCCGGGCCCGAGATATGGCAGAGGCGTCCACGATGTGACCACGCGACGACCCGTACGCGACGGCATCGATGACCCCTGCTGTGATGGCCGCTGCTTATCCTGTTTGTTGCTTTCGCTAAGCGCGTTAGGGTCCCACCATCGCCTCCCTTTTACTCCTCCCCTGCACAAGCCACGGCTAGTGACATCCACGCAATGCGTTCGTCATCGAGAGCGTCCGCCGGAAGCGACGGCAGTGAAGCAGCGACGCCAAACCGGCC
>ERZ1292630.3185-Hain-H41-02um-R3-3185-length-14639-cov-5_pt1 | contig 14639 bp, 9 predicted proteins | sample MGYA00564408_ERZ1292630 | MGnify/ENA primary metagenome ERZ1292630 (study PRJEB36523, sample SAMEA6512641) | groundwater metagenome | collected 2019-01-08 | study: AquaDiva: Metagenomics assemblies of 32 groundwater samples | reverse complement strand
TATTTTGTATTACCTATTATCAGTATATTCTAGAATATAAATTTGTCGAACTCAGATTAAATATATTAAATATTTGTTAAATATACTATACCGTGTATTGTATGTTAATTATTTGCAAATTATAATAAAAACACAATAATAAAAATCTGGTGAAAAAATGTCTGATTGTGAAAAACTGCCTAAGTGTCCTTTTTTTGATGGCAGAATGTCTGAAATGCCTAATATTGGAAATATGTTGAAAAAAAAATATTGTCAGGGGGATAATACTGATTGTGCAAGATATTTAGTTTCTGGTAAATTTGGAAAATCTCCTTTATCGTTGTATCCAAATATGAAAGATAGAGCTATTGAATTATTAAAATTAGATTCTATAGATGGTATAAAATAGATAGCTCAATCCAGTAGATTCTTCCAAAAAGTACAAAATGAAAGTCGATAAAAGTTATATTTTGCCTTTACCTATGATTAAAAAAATATCTAAAGGCTTGTAAAATAAGTTATTAATCTAACAAATAACCAAATTTTCTTAAAGCTGTTTTAAATTCTTCTATTTTACTTTCTTGAACAGCAAAAGAACCACCTTCAACTTTCATTATAAAAGAGCTTACTTCTTTTTCGTTTAATAAAATACTATTCAAAATAGGATCTTCACTTTTATAGATTTTTACATCATCAATAGTTTTAATAAAATTTCTTTTTTCATAGATATTCCAGAAAAAATCTGACCAAATTTTAGGTAAATTTACATCTATTTCATTTCTAAATTTTTCTATTTTTTCTTTTACTTCTTCATAATTATTGCAAGATGATAAAAATGTTTCTTCTGTAACTTGATATAAATTGTCAGCTAATTTTTTTGCAATTTTTTCAATAAAAACAGTCTTAAATTTTTCTTTACCTTCAACATTCATAATTAAAAAATCATGATTTAATTCTATCTGTAATAGGTTTACAGCATCTTCTTCTATATTATTTAGCTCTAAAACAAAATCATTATTTTTTTCTAAAACATAAGCCCCAAAGGTATTTAATTTAACATATTTAGCACCATCAAAAGGAGAAAGATATTCAATATTTTTTTGTCTGTATGTATGATTTACAGGAGTATCATAAGCAAGATCTAGAATACCAACTGAAGCTAATAAAAATAAGAATCCTTTTACTACTGGATTCAAAATAACATCAATATAGTTATCTTGTTTAAGATTAGTTTTTTGAGTGAAAGTATATTTAGATGCACCAGTTTTAAGTTCTTCAAAGTATAAGTAGTTTGTGGTATTTTCCAAATCAAAGATATTAATATCTAAATCTCTATAAAAACAATAAAATACAAGGTTTTGAACAGAAATCCATTTATCTATAGGTAATTCTTTTACAAGAGAAAATAATTCTTTTTTAGCTGAAATATTCTTAACTTCAAACTCTTTAGATAATTTTAATTCAGATTTTCCTTTTACATGAGAGGTAATTGAATCTAAAGAAAAAGAATCACCTTCAATCATTGCAAATAAAGCTTTTTTTAAGACACTAATATTATCATTTTCTTCTTTATCTTTAAAGTTTTTAAAAAAAGTAATTATTAATTCGGTTCTAATACTTTCTAAATTTTTATCCTTATTATCTTCATAAAACTCTTCTATTTCACAAAATTCTTTCATGTTTCTTATAGAAGTTGCAGATGGTTTTTCTTGTTTAGAAAAAGTAATATTATCTGTAGTTATGTAGTTATTATAGATAGAAAGATCTTTTATTATTTTGTTATTATTTATAAAAAGAAACTCTGTACTTTCAATGTTTTTGATTGGATTTATATTATAATATTCTGGCTGAGATATATATATTTTTACTATTTTTCTTAATTCATCTGGTAAAAATAGTTTATATTCTATAACTCCAGGAGTTATTCCTGATGATTTATCAAAACAGATTATATTAAACAAAGAATTTACTGTATTTTTTTGTTCTCTCAAAAGTATTTTTATTTCAATATCTTTTTCAAGTTCTTCGGGTGAATATTTACTTCCATTCCAAATAATTTTTTCAAAAACTTTTCTAACATCAGGAGCAATCAAATCCATTAATTCTAAAAATTTCTCTTTAGATAAAACAATATTAGTAAAAATTCTAGAAAGTTCTTTTTTTTGTAACTTCTGCTCTGAATTTGTTACACCTTTTGTTTCTATTTTAACATTAGGATTTGGCTCAAATTGTCTAAAATACTCTTTATATAACTTTAATAAGGCATCTAAAGAATAGCTATTTTCAATTGATGTTTCTAATTTATCTCTTACTTGCATTATTTACCTAGTATGTACTCAAAATCATCTTCATTTAAAGACTTTATTGACGAATCATCTGAAGATATTATATTATCAAAAAGTTCAATTTTCTTTTCTTGTAATTGTAATATTTTTTCTTCTATAGTATCTTTTGTTATTAATTTATAACTAAAAACAGTTTTATCTTGTCCTATACGATGGGCTCTATCGATTGCTTGATTTTCTGCGGCTTTATTCCACCAAGGATCGAAAATAAAAATATAATCGGCAGCTGTAAGATTTAAACCTAAACCACCTGTTTTTAAAGTCATTACAAAAACCTTGTATTCTGGATCATTTTGGAATTTTTCTACCATTTCTTGTCTATTTGAGGTAGCCCCAGTCATAGTTAAATATTTAACACCTTCTTTTTCAAGATCTTTAGAAACTTTTTCTATAACATTTAAATAATTTCCAAATACTAAAACTTTATGTTTGTTAGAAACTACTTCAAGAATATTTTCCATAAGAACTTCTCTTTTTGGAGAGATTATAGCATCTTCTGTTTTTGATTCAGGTATAGAAGCTATTTGTCTTAATTCATTCAAAGCTTGTAAAATATAGAATTGAGATTTTCCGATACCAACATTAGAAATCTGTTCCCTAATTGATTTATAATAGAAATTACGTCTTTCTTCATAAAAGGCTCTTTGTTCTGGACTCATTTCTACAAAAATAGTTTGTTCTATTTTTTCAGGAAGCTCTTTTAAAACGTCTTTTTTTAGTCTTCTTAAAATAAAAGGGTAAATTTTTCTCTTTAACTCTATCGTAGCTTCTCTATTATTTTCTTTTTGGATTGGGTACGCATAGTTTTTATTAAATTCATCTATTGTTCCAAACATAGAAGGGTTTAAGAATCTAAATAAAGAAAATAGTTCTCCAAGATTATTTTCAAATGGAGTTCCACTTAATGCTATTCTATACTTAGCTTTTACATGTATTACAGCTCTAGAAATTTGAGATGTAGAGGTTTTTATATTTTGAGATTCATCTAAAATTGTATAGTAAAAATCTTCTTCTCTAAATCTGTCAATTTCATTTCTTAACATTGAATAAGTAGTAATAATAACATTTTTTGTTTTAGCTTCTTTCATATCTCTATTTTGACCATAGAAACTGTAATAAGTTATATCTGGAGTGAATCTTCTTAATTCATTTTCCCAATTGAATAAAAGACTTTTTGGTAAAACGATTAGTGAAGGCATTTTCTCATTTGGATAAACCGATGAAAGTAAAGCAAGTGTTTGAACTGTTTTTCCTAAACCCATGTCATCTGCCAAACAACCACCCAAATTAGTTTGTTCAAGATATTTAAGCCATTTATAACCTTGTTCTTGATAATTTCTTAAATTAGCTTTTATTTTTTCATTATCAAAAGGAATATCGTTAATTTTATTAAAACCTTCTAAAATTTCTTTTGATTTATTAAAAATTTCTGGGCTAAGGTTTCCATCTAAAAGTTCTTCTATTATCGGTAAATCAAAGAAAGAGATTTTTATTTTATTTTTGTCTTTTTTCAATAATCTTTTTAATTTATCCATATAAGCTTTATTTATGATTACATTAGTACCATCTTTTAAAGTTATATTTGAATTTCTATTGTAAGTATCAATAAATGAAGATATTTCATAAAATTCTCCATCCAATTCAATATCACCACTACCTTCAAGAAAATCCATTCCATGACTTATTGATAGATGTAACTTAGGTTTTATAGTTCTTACATTCATTTCAGATAAATTTTCTGTACCTGTTACAAAGTATTTTGAACTAATTATTGGTAATTCTTTATATATCAATTCTTTAGCAGTATTTTCTTCTATAAAAAAAGAATCTTCTAAAAAATAAAAATTGTTTTTAGTTGTATTTAATTTTCTATATTTAGATAATATTTTCTCAAAATCTTCTTTAAAAGAGTTTTTACTTTTTTCTAAAACTTTACTTACAGAAAAAGTTTTAAGAACATCATTTACAAAAACATATTTAGCTAATTTATATTCTTGGAAAGTTTTATATTCATTATTTGTTATAGCTTTTAAAATTTTTAACTTTAGATTTTTTTGAGCATCTACTTTTTCAAAAAATAAAACTGGTGTTAAAACTTTATCTTCACCTTCTACAAGATCATAATCTTTGTAAAAAACTTGAAGTCCATCAAAATTTGAATATAAAATAGAAAGATATTTCTCTATTTCTATACTTTTAAAATTAGTTTCTAATAATCTTAAGTCTTTAAAGTTTTTACCCAATGAGTTTACTTTATAAACTTTAGAACTTGAGTAAACATATTTATCAGATAAAACTACAAAATGTAAAAGTGATTCATCGTCATTATATAAAGTTATACTAGCGGTTAGGTTGCTTTCACCTTCGATAATTATTTTTATTTTTGAAATATAGTTATCAAATACAATTTTTCTAAAATTAGTATCAACAAAATAACTTGTTTTTTCTAATTTTTCTAATAAATCTTGATTTTCATGTAAATATATTTTTGAATTATCTCCAACCCATTTAAAAGAATTAAGATTTTTTTCGTTGATCTGGATAACGGATTTTATTATTTCAGAATCTTTTCTGTTTTCCAGATTCCTAATATTAATTTCATTATTATCAATATCAACAATTTTTATGTAAGCGTTTTTATCAAAATCAAAATTTAGCTGAAAATACAAGTTATCAGTATAATTATCTTCTTGTTTATATGAATTAGTTATCTTGTATTTTTCAAATATGTTTAAGTTTGTATTCATTAATCTCTATATAATAAAATTGCTAATTTTTAAACAAAGTTTAACTTGTATTTAAAAACCAATAAACCAATATACCACATAACACAGAGTTATTAAATAACTTATCAAAGTATTTAACAATAATTTTTTAGGTGAGTCTATAATTTTTTATTTAAAATTATTCTTAAAGTTTTTTAAACAGAATTAGAATAAGAAGAAATATCTATCAAAGATTTTAAATCTTTTATATAAATATATTTATTATTTGTTTCTATTACATTTTTTTCTTTTAACCAACTTAAAAGTCTAACACCTGTTTCTAAAGTGCTTCCTATCATATTTGATATTTCTTCTCTTGATAATTGAACGTCTATTCTGTAATATCCATTTTTTTCTAAAACACCAAATGTTTTTTTTAAATTAATTAAAAGATCAATTATTCTTTCATGAGATGTTTTATATGCTAATGAATTTACTGCTTCTCTATAACATTTTATTTCTCTTGCCATTATTTCTAATAAAATCATTGCAAAATTAGGGTATTTATTTAAAATATTCATAAAATCATTTTTATCTATGAAACGAATATGAGATTCTTCAAGAGCTTCTGCACTAGCACTAAATTCACCATTATTTAAAAAAGCTTTATAACCTAATATATCACCTTCTTTTGCAATTTTTATGATATATTCTTTACCCTCTTCTGAAGTATTAAAAAGTTTTATTTTACCTTTTATAATAAAATATACACCATAAGGAATATTACCTTCATAAAATATGACATTACCTTTTTTATATTTATTATGGATACTTTTTGTACTAATTTCTTCTAAAATATTTTCTGGAATATATGATAAATCATTGTTTCCATCTATATTGCAATCACTACAAGTGGTTAAAAAGCCTTTTAACATTTAAAATTTATTGAAATTTAAAAATAACTATGTTTCATTGTATCATTCTAATTTTAAGAATTTATTTTTATTTCAAAATATTTATATTATTTTTAGCAGCCCATTGATTTACATCTCCTCTATTTATTGCTGTAGCCATAATATCTGGAAAAAGGTCTGGTGTACAAGCAAATGAAGGAATACCTATTTTTGTAAAATCTCTAGCACAATTTTTATCAAACATTCCTGCCCCATCATCATTTAAAGCTAGTAAAGTAATAAAATTAACTCCAGAATCAACAATACTTTTTGCACTTCTTAAAACTCTTTCATAACTGGAACCTTCATAAAGATCGCTTATTAGAATAAAAATAGTTTCTTGAGGTCTTGTTATCAAATTTTGAGAATATTTTAAAGCCTGATTTATGTCTGTTCCACCACCTAATTGAATACCAAATAAAACATCAACAGGATCAGAAAGTTTGTCTGTTAAATCAACTATAGATGTATCAAAAACAATCATTTTTGTTGAAACTGCTTTTATGGAAGCTAAAACAGCACCAAAAATACTTGAGTAAACAACAGAAGTTCCCATAGATCCACTTTGATCTATACAAATAATTATTTCTCTAAGAGCAGATTTTTTTCTTCCGTAACCAACTAATTTTTCAGGAATTATAGTTTTATATTTTTCTTGATAATGTTTCAAATTTTTTCTTATAGTAAGATTCCAATTTATTTCATTATATTTGGGTCTATTATTTCTTATTGCTTTATTTAAACTACCAATTACTGCGTTTCTAGTTGGAGTAGCTAATTTTTTTTCTAATTCATCTAAAACTTTTTTTATTACTATTCTAGCTGTTTCTTTTGTTTTTTCTGGCATTACACTGCCCAATTCAATAATTTGAGCGACTAAATTAACATCAGGTTCTATTGTTTCCAAAACTTCAGGCTCTAATAATAACTGTTTTAAATTTAATCTTTCTACTGCATCAGTTTGCATTACTTTTACAACAGAACTAGGAAAATATTTTCTTATATCTCCTAACCATCTTGATATTTTTGGAGATGAGTTTCCTAATCCACCTTTTCTTTCTTGAGATTGGTTATCATTACCACTTCCATATAAAGAAGATAAAACAGAATCCATTTCTAAATCATTTTTAGAGAGTTTACATCCCGTACCATCAGCATTATTTCCACCGAGAACTAATCTCCATCTTCTAAGTCTTTCTTCTTCTTTATTCATAAAAAAATCGCCTTATAATTTTAATTATAGAAAAAATAATTCTAAAATAGGTATAACTTTTTCAGCTTGCCCATGGGAAAAACTAGTATCTAAGTTATTTTCAGAAAAATCAGGTTTTTTATTTATTAATGATTCACCTATTTGTCTTTTTTCAGCATTAGAAAAATTAGCAAAATTTCTTCTTAAAATAGGTAAAATTTCTACAAAAACATCAGAATTTATTCTTACCAACCAATTATCAATCAAAGATAATAATTTTTGATTATGAATTAATATAACACCACTTCCTTTTAAAAAACCTTCTAACCATGCTGAAGCATCTGTTACATCTTTGCCTATAGAAAGAGCAAAAGACATTTTTTTTTCAAAAATTTCAATATCAACAAAGTTACTATCTAATAAAATCCTATCTGCATAACCAGAAATTAATTTATTTATAGTTTCTATATCAGCTAATTGAGATATAGTTTTTAACCAAATATCTTTATATTCCTGATCTTGTAAAAGATTTATTGAATCATTAGTTTTTATTATTTCATTTAAAATTGATTGAGCCGAATCATAATTTATATTTGAACATGTTTGAATTAAACCAATACAAACTCTAGTTATTAAACCATCTAAAATAGATTTTACAAGATTAGAATCAGTTTTTCTTACATTTCCATATCTTAATAAATTTGATAGAGGTGAAATACTTTGCATCATTTTTATAGTGTCATTACATAAAGCAGATTCGGCTTGTAGTTTAGTCATTATTTTATCTAAGGCTTTTGGTAAATTAGCAAAAAGAGTATTATATAAAATTTGTACTAATTCAAAAATATCTGACAAACTTTCAGATTTATTAACAATAAAAGAGCTAGAAGCTAGTTCTATAGTATTTCCCCAAACACCTGCTTCTACAACCGCTATTTCTAAAACCTCTTTCCATTCTAAATTCCAAATCTCATGGAAAGTTCCTTTTTTATTAGTATTATTAGATTTTATTCCCCAATTTATATCTAAAATATTTAATCTATGAAAAAAATAGCTTTTTTCTAAATCATTTTCTTTTCTTAAATCCAAATCAAGTTCATTTAAGTTTAATTCTTTTTTTAATCTGAATTTTTTTAATAAATGTTCTAAATCAGTTTGCAATGGAGTTAATGGAACATTATTAGGAATTTTACCCATTTTAGAACCAATAAGCAGATCATGATTTATTAAATCTAATTTTGTTTTATTTCCAAAACATATTACAGATTTGATAGATTCTTGTAATTCTAATAATCCAACAGAATTTCTGTCTCTTAAAGTTGATAAAGTTTCAGCCAATCTAACTGTTTCAATAACGTGTGCAGAAGATACTTCCAAATCTTTTTTTCTAAAAATTCTTGAAGCCTTTACAACCCATTTCACGGCTATATCTTTTTTATTATTCCATAAATGTTCATACCAATTAGGCGATTGAAGTCCTGCACCATATCCAGAACGATAAGATAAACGCTCATAAGTCCAAGGAATCCAAGTAGCTTGAGTTTTTTCTTTTTTTAAACTCGATAAAATACTTTGATCATTTTTTTCTTCATAATTTTTTATTTTTAACGCTGAAACATGCCATGCACCGCAAATAACAGCTATATTTTTATAACCATCTTTAATAGCTTTTCTTATACTTTGACGCATATAAGCTTCTCTTAAGTTTTCTCTATCTGAAAGATTTTCTTTTTCATCTCTTAAATTTGTAACCATAATATCTATTGCAGAAAAAATATCAGTATCATTTTTTCTATTTTCAACAAAATTATCCCACCATAATTCTGGGTCTTCATATCCTGCTATCTCAGCAAAAATACTTATTGGATCATCTTGATATTTTTCTTTTTCTTCTAAAATATCCTTTTCATCATTTTCTTTTAATTGATAATATTGAGGCAAATCTATAAAACTAACAGGTATATTTTTTTTCAAGGCATATTTCATTCCTTGCCATTCTGGAGAAAAAAGAGCAAAAGGATAAATTACACATTTTTTTGGAGTTGATGGTAAATAAACAAGGATAGAAACAGGTGGTTTCATTTCTGGCATAGATACAAAAGGAATTATATCATTAGCATCTGGAGGCCCTTCAATTAAAACACAATCTGGTTCTAATTTTTCTAAAGCTTTTAAAAGGCTTTTTGCAGAGCCTTGACCATGATGCCTTATTCCAAAAATACTTAAATCCATTTATACAACTTCCCTAAAAGCTTTATAAAGACCGTTCCAATTTTCTCTTTCTTTCAAAACAGTTTCTATGTATTCTTTAAGAACTATTTTATCTTGAATAGGATCTTTTATTATTGCTCCAAGTAAGCCTGAAGCAATATCTATATCACTTAAAGTTCCATTTCCAAAATGAGCTGATAAAGATAATGAATTGGTAATTACAGAAATTGCTTCAGCTGTACTCATAGTTCCTGAAGTTACTTTTATTTTTGTTTTTCCATCTTCAGTAGCACCTGCTCTTAACTCTCTAAAAATTGTAACTATTTTCTTTATTTCTTCCAATGGGGGTGTTTCTGCTGGTATTTCCAAAGCTCTACCTAAACTTGCTACTCTTGATCTTACTATTTCTATTTCTTCTTCAATAGTATCAGGCACAGGTAAAACAACAGTATTAAATCTTCTTTTTAAAGCACTAGAAAGCTCATTAACTCCTTTATCTCTGTCATTTGCAGTAGCTATTATATTAAAACCTTTTATTGCTTGAACTTCTCTATTTATTTCTGGAATTGGTAATGATTTTTCAGATAAAATAGTTAATAAAGCATCTTGAACATCAGACGGAATTCTTGTAAGTTCTTCTACTCTGGCAATTTTACCATCTTTCATTGCTCTCATAAGAGGGCTATTAACTAAAGCATTTTCGCTTGGCCCTTCTGAAAGTAATTTTGCATAATTCCAACCATATCTAATAGATTCTTCACTTGTACCTGCTGTACCCTGTACTATAAGAGTTGAATCACCTGATATTGCAGCTGTAATATGTTCGGAAATCCATGTTTTTGCAGTCCCAGGAACACCAAGTAATAATAAAGCTCTGTCTGTTGCCAAAGTAGCCACACAGGTTTCTATTATTCTTTTATTTCCGATATATTTTGGTACAATTTCAAAACCATTATCTAATTTACCACCCATAATATAGGTAACAACAGCCCAAGGAGATAATTTCCAATTTGGAGGTCTTTGTCTTTTATCAATTTTTTCTAGTTCTTCAAATTCTTGTTTAAATTCTTGTTCTGGATGTTGTCTGAGTATATTTACTTTTTCGTCCTCAACTTTAGCCTCATTTTTAGTTTTTTTCTTTTCTGCCATTATTTTTTAAAGTCCTCCAACATTTTATGTTTTAGTTCTATTATGTCAAATATATTTTCAAAAAAATCTTTGTTTTGAATTCTATCAAGATTATTTTTTTCTATTTCATTTTTTATATAAGAGTAAATATTAATATCTAATTTATCAACCAAAATATTATAGCTACTAAGATATATTTTTGATTTTAGTAAAATAATAAAATTGTCAAATATATTTTTTGAAGTTTCATAAGGAAATTCGTTAAATGATGATAATATATTAAAAAAATGTATAGAATATAAATTAATTGCCTTATCATAAGAATTATATAAATTTTGTTCTTTTTGATCTAATTTTTGGAAATCATCTTTTTTTTTGTCTAATAATTCTTTATTTTTAATATCATCAATAGGTATTTCATTTAAGATTTTTTTTAATCGTTCTTCTTTAAAATCATTATCTAAAAGATTTATAATTCCATGTTCTGCATTAATTTTATTAACAAAAAAAGATTTAGCCCATTCTTTATTTTCTTCTTTTATAACAACGAATGATAAATCATTTAAATTAGTTTCTAAATTATTACGAATAAAATTATTAACAATATCATTTGGTGTAAGGGCGAATTTTTTTTCCCAATATGATAAAGGAATTTGAGGTATTAGAAAATAACGAAAAAAATACGAACTAGTTATATTTAGTTTACCATCAGAAAAAGTATCTAATAATTTTTGGCTATAAGTAGCGGGCATATCTATTTTTATTTTATATTCTTTTTCTTTACTCTTAATTTTAGTAATTTTTATTGAATTATCAATAACGTCATATATTTCAGTCATAATTTCAGAATATTTATCCTTTTTTTTATTTGTACTAGATAAAAAAGTAATTCCTTTAAATTTTATATCTTTATTTTTATCATTACTAGCTAACTCAAAAATAGGAATAATATTTTGATCTAATTTATAATTAGTAAATAAAACATCTAAAATATCTTCTTTTTCTTCTTTTTTCAAAGATTCCCAAGATTTAAAAATTAAATCTATAATATAATCACTTCTATTTTCTAAATTTTGTTTTAATATATTTATTTTAGTTTTTTTATTGGAATTATTCCAAATATCTTCTAAATTAGAATCTATATCATAAACATAATCCCATTTAGGATTTTTTTTAGAAATAAACAGAGCTAATTTATTTAAAACAGGAACAATAGAATCTCTAAGTTTTTTATTTTTTGCTCCAATTTCTAAAAATTTTATAATAAATTTATCAGGAACAAGTTCATTTCTTTTTTTTAATTCAGTTAAAAATGTTTTTTGGATATTATTTGTACTACTATGTTCTGTTTCATTTTGAAAAATATCACTAATTAAACTTTCAGAAAAATTTATATATTTTCTTTCATCTTCTAATATATTTTCATCTTTTATTTTTTCATTTAATTTTTTGGGTAATTTACCTGATTCTTTATAAATAGTTGAAATAGATGAATAAGAAAGTATTTTTTCTTCTGTAGTTTTAAAAGGTATTTTTTTTAATAATTCAGAAAGTTTATTATTTTCAAGTTGAATATCAGTAGAAATTCTATCAGTTCCTACATGAGCTATTTTTACTAAATCATTCCAAATCATTAAAGTGCAAACCCTTCAATTTTCAAGATGATTAATTATAATATTTATCTATTAAATATACAATCTTTTAATTATTTTAGAGATAAATTAGTGAAAACTGATACTTCTGGTACGCTCAATAGAACAAAGTGAAAAGTACATTACTGTCTTATTTTTATAATATATTATGTATAATAAAATCAAAAAAATTAATATTCACTAGGATAATAATGTTATAATTTTTTATTAATTTAAAAAAGATTGATTTAGTTTAAAAAATGTGTTAAATATAGGTAATTATAATGAAATTCTTTAGTAAAGATAAAATATCTATAACTAATCTAAATGGTAATGATATCAAAGAAAAGAAATATACAATACTTCTAATTGATGATGAAATTTCTAATTTAATATTTCTCAAAGGCTTGCTGGAAAAAGAATATAATGTACTTACAGCCTGTAACGGGGAAGAAGCAATTAACTTAGTACTTAAAATGACAGATCCTGAAATAATTAGTATGATTATAGCTGATCAAAGAATGCCAAAAATGACAGGGGTTGAATTCTTAAAAAGGATTCTTACTATTATTCCAGATGCTATAAGAATAATTCTTACTGGTTTTACAGATATTGATGCAATTATTAATGCAATCAATGATGGAAATGTATATAAATATCTGACTAAACCAATCGATCCTAATTATCTAGAAATAACTATAAAAAGGGCATTAGAAGCGTACGAGCTTGAAAAAAGTAATATAAAATTGTTATATGAACTTCAAGAACTTAATGCTTCTCTTGAACAAAAAGTAGCTGAAAGAACCAGACAATTACAGGATACTTATGATAAGCTTGAGAAAATGAGTCTAACAGATTCTCTAACAGGTTTAAATAATCGACATTATTTTCATAAATTTGTAGAAAAAGAGGTATCTTTAATTTTAACGGGTAATAAAACAATTAATTTTACCTTTTTATTGCTAGACCTTGATCATTTTAAAAATATTAATGATACATATGGTCATGATGCAGGTGATTACATATTAACTGAAACAGCATCAGTTTTAAAAAAGAACTTACCAGATTGTGAAATTATCAGGTGGGGTGGTGAAGAGTTTCTGGTAATTATCAAGTATAAAAAAACTCAAGAGATAAAAGAGTTCGCTGAAAGGATCAGGTTAAGTATCGAAGAACATTCATTTAATTATGGTAGCTATGATATTAAACAAACTCTTTCTATTGGATTCGCCTGTTTTCCATTTTGGCAGAGCCATCCATCTGCACTTAGCTGGAAACAAGTGCTACAACTTGCAGATCAAGCACTTTATTCAGCAAAAAGAGAAGGTCGTAATAAATGGTTTGGAGCAGTATCAACTTTAAATAATCCTGATTTTGGAATTGATTTATGGGAAAAAATAATAAATTCAAAAGAAAATGAATATCATAAGTTTGAAAGCTCATTTTAATAAAAATAATACATTAAATCTAGAAAATGAATACTCATAAAAAAGATGTTATAATTTTATAATTGAGTAAATATAACTTTTAATTATAATAAGAATAAAAGATTTACTTATATAGTTAAGCTAATTACATTAAAACACTTATTTATTGGCAGAATTAAAATTTTAAATATGGCAACAAATTATATTCTAGTAATTGATAATAACAATCAACTCAAATCTTTACTACCTGTACTAACAGCTCATGGTTACAGAATTAATCATTCAGGTGATCTTAGTGAGGCATTATCTCTTATTGCAGAAGAGAAGCCTGACCTGATATTAATGAATGTTATAGATACAGATATTTATGATGCTTATTTTGAGCTTAAATCTCATAGTTTTATAATTGATATAGCATTAATTTTTATTGGTGAAATACCTCAAGAGTCAGATAAACTAAGATTTTTAGAGGATAAGGGTATTGATTGTATTATAAAACCATTCCATAAATCAGAAATAATTATAAGGATTAATAATCAGCTAAAAATTGCCCATAACCAAAAAATACTTGATGCCGAAATAGAGTTGAGACTCAATGCAGAAGAAAAACTTATTAAAGCTAATCTAACAATTGAAAAAGAAATAAAAGACAAAGAAAATGCTAATAATGAATTAAAAAATATTAAGTTGAATATACTGCAACTCGAAAAGATGGCTGCTTTAGGTACGCTGGTTACAGGTATTGCTCATGAAATTAATAATCCTATAAATTTTGTCTATGGGCTTTCACATAATTTAAAAAGTAATTTTGAAGATCTTAAAAAATTTATTTTTCAACTTGCAGGAGATGATATTGATCAAAAATTTATTGAAATGTTTGATAATCATTTTCAGAAAATTAGTAATAACCTTAATGATATAAATGATGGCAGTGAAAGAATAAAAATAATTGTTCAAAATTTAAGAACATTTTCTAGACTTGATGAAGGTGAAATTAAAAATGTTGATATTATTGAAGGAATTAATTCTACATTACGATTAATTCAATCAAAGTATAAAAACATTGAA
>ERZ1292630.2789-Hain-H41-02um-R3-2789-length-15831-cov-6_pt2 | contig 14644 bp, 13 predicted proteins | sample MGYA00564408_ERZ1292630 | MGnify/ENA primary metagenome ERZ1292630 (study PRJEB36523, sample SAMEA6512641) | groundwater metagenome | collected 2019-01-08 | study: AquaDiva: Metagenomics assemblies of 32 groundwater samples | reverse complement strand
ACGCTGGCTCGGACAACCAACATGGGGGTCCCGAGCCGCAGGCGAGACGATTGTCAAAATTTTTAAAAGAAAATAATTTAATTCAAATAAATTCATTAGAACGCCCCATTGTCGATAGTCATCCCCCGCGAAACAGGGACTCATTGATTATATAATGCGAAAATTCAGTGACATCTCAGTAAATAAATCCTCTGGCGTAGACCAAGCTGCCGAGGATAACAACTCCGGCACGGCGGTATACATCCATTGGCCCTATTGTCTATCGAAGTGCCCTTATTGCGATTTTAACAGCCATGTTCGTCCTATTTTTGATGAAGAAAATTGGTTAAAAAAAATCGTAACAGAGATAAATAGCTATCCCGCAGATTTAAAAATTTCCTCTATTTTTTTTGGCGGAGGAACACCATCGCTGATGTCCCCTCAAAGCACAGCGATTATTATTGATACAATAAATAAACATTTCACCTGTTCTTCTGAAACTGAAGTCACGTTAGAAGCCAACCCCAATTCGTCAGAATCAGATCGATTCAAAGATTTTAAAAACGCAGGCGTCAATCGGATATCAATCGGCGTACAATCTTTCGATCAAAAACAGCTTCAATTTCTTGGGCGAAAACATAATACCAACGAAGCAGCACAAGCCATTACTAACGCACAAAAGTATTTTGATAGAGTATCTTTTGATCTAATCTATGCATTACCTAATCAGACATTGGAACAATGGGAGGAAATGCTAGCATACGCCTTATCCTTTGGCACGACGCATTTATCTTTGTACCAACTGACAATAGAACCTGAAACCCCCTTTGAAACACGCTACAAAAGAAAAGAATTTGATATCCCTTTAGACGATGCGTCGGCTCAATTTTATGAGCAAACCGTTGCTCAGATGACCGCTACGCATATGCCTCCCTACGAGGTATCTAATTTCGCAAAAAAAGGACAATCATGCCGTCACAATTTATCTTACTGGCATTACGCAGATTACATTGGCGTCGGACCTGGTGCTCATGGTCGATTTATAAGGCAAAACCAAAAGATTCACACAGTTAATCAGCGTGCCCCTGAAACCTGGCTATTGCAAGACCGTCCCAAAGAAAACAGAATTTCAGAAACAGATCAAGCATTTGAACGTCTAATGATGGGGCTGCGTCTATATGGAGGTATTATGAAAGCCCCATTGGAACCATTTTTGAATCAACAAGCTTTGCTTGATTTAACAGCAGAAGGTTTCCTCTTGCCTCACCCGGTACGACTTGTCCCAACATTAAGGGGAATATTGTGTCATGGAAGCATTGTGAATTATCTATTAAATGATTTAACATGAAAGTTGATTAGGTACACGCCAGATCCATATGCAGAAAATTCCTATGACTCAGAAAGAATTCCACATGTTGGAAGAAGAGTTGCAGCAACTGAAAGAAGTTCGTCGCCCCAATATTTTGAAGGCGATTACCATTGCACGCGCTTTGGGAGATTTATCTGAAAATGCGGAATATCACGCCGCAAAAGAAGAACAAGGCATGATTGAAGCGCGCCTAAAATACATCGAAGGTCGCCTTTACAATGCCGAAGTAATTGATATTACAAAACTACATGGAGATACAGTCACTTTTGGGGCAACTGTTACGGTATGTGACGAGCATACATCTTTGAAACATTGTTATCAAATAGTAGGCGCTGAAGAGGCTGATCCTAATGAAGGACGATTACCTGTTACATCACCTTTGGCTAAAGCGCTGATTGGAAAAAAAGTTGGAGCAACGGTTGAATTTTCTTCTCCAAAAGGCACACAAGAATATACGATCGAAAAAATAGAATTTTTAGGATAGGTAAATATGCGTCACGATTATAATGAGTTACTTGAAGAAGTTTCACAACAACAAACAAAAGAACGTTTACTCAATATTTGGAATAATTTCGGAAATTGGATCTTAGCGGTTGCTGCGTCAATTCTTGTTGGCGCTGGCGGCTGGAATATTTATCAATATTCACAGCAAAAGAAACAAGAACAAGTCGCCAATTTGTTTGAAAAGGGACGAGATGCCTTAGCCAATAATCAAGAAGATGAAGGCAAGAAAATTTTAGAGGATATTGCCGGTCGTAATGTACCCGCTTATCGTGCCATGGCAAGAATGGCGCTTGCTGAATTTTTCCTGAAAAACAAACGTCCCGATCCAGCCTATAAACAATTTAAAGCGCTTGAACAGGACATGTTTGTAGAAGCGATATATCGTGGCATTGGCACACTAAACAGAATCCGTATCGATTACGAAAACAAAGTGGATCCTAAAAAATTGGTTGCTGAAATTGATTCGTTGATCTCTAAAAATCAGACCATTCGTTTAATGGCGCTAGAGCTTAAGGGCTTTCTTCTGATGCAAATTAAAGAAAACATCAAAGCCAGAGATGTATTTGTTGAACTTGCCCAATCTCCTCAAATCGACGTTTCCACCCGCAAACGTTTACACGCCATGATCCGCCTCATTGCATTGACGTGATTTGTTTTAATTTTAATATTAAACACGGATGACACAAGATAGAAAATAAGGCATGATGATGTTGATTTATAAGGGGTTGAGTGTCTTCGATTATGCAGACCAAAATCATTGTCAAAGGTGCAAGAGAGCATAATTTAAAAGACATCTCTGTTGAAATTCCACGTAATCAGCTAGTCGTCATTACAGGACCAAGCGGTTCTGGCAAATCATCATTGGCATTCGATACAATCTATGCCGAAGGTCAAAGACGTTATGTTGAAAGCTTATCCTCCTACGCTCGTCAGTTCTTACAGTTAATGAAAAAACCAGATGTAGACAGTATCGAAGGATTAAGCCCTGCTATATCAATCGAACAAAAAACCGTATCGAACAATCCACGCTCCACCGTTGCTACAATTACAGAAATTTATGATTATATGCGTTTACTGTTTGCACGTGTCGGCATTCCTTATTCCCCTTCAACAGGTTTGCCTATTTCTGCAGCAACAGTTGACCAAATTATCAACCAAATTTGCACTATGGAAAAAGGTAAGAAAATCTATTTATTGGCCCCTGTTGTTCGCAGTAAAAAAGGTGAGCACAAGAAATTATTCGACAACCTCATTGCGCAGGGATATTCCCGTTTCAAAATAAATGATGATTTTTATACAGCCGATGATCTACCTAAGATTAATATCAAAACTGCCAATACGATTTGCGTAGTAGTAGATCGACTGATTATTCCTGAAGAGACATCTTCCGATTTTCGCCAACGCTTAGCCGCATCCGTTGAAACATGTTTGGATTTAGGACAAAAGTTAATGTGGATTGAAGAACAAGCATCAAAAAGCACTATTGCTTTGTCATCTCAATTTGCTTGCCCGGAAAGTGGTTTTACAATTGAAGCATTAGAACCTCGCTTATTTTCATTCAACAGCCCACTTGGTGCCTGCCCCCGTTGCGAAGGTCTTGGCAAAGTTAAAGAAATAGATTACAAACGTCTCATTGATGATCCGACTATACCTCTTAATAAATTCCCTTTGAAATTTTTAAAACCAAGCAATTCCATCGTAAAAAAATCGGGGATGGATACTTATTATCTGCTCACACTAAAAGGATTGGCGGATCATTGCAAATTTAATGTGACGAATTGTTTTAATGATCTATCACCAGAACTGAAAGAGATGCTATTGAAAGGATCACGCTCAGAACAAATTACTTTTATACGCGGGGAAAAACGAGTGAAAGAAGTTTTTCCAGGCTTTGCAAAATATATTAACATGCTGGCTTACCAAATGAATGAAGATATCGATTTAACCGATTTGGAATTCGATGTAGACTGTTCAACTTGTAAAGGTCAACGCCTAAAACCTGAGGCCTTATGCGTCAAGATCGACAATAAAAATATTGCTGAAATCACATTGATGTCAATTGCGCAGGCTTATAATTTTTTCAAAGCACTAACATTTCCTAAACAAACAGCTGAAATTGCCGCAACGATTTTGAAAGAAATTCAGGATCGTCTGAATTTTCTAAACGCGGTAGGTCTCACCTATCTACATCTAAATCGTACAGCCGGAACATTATCTGGTGGCGAAAGCCAGCGTATTCGTTTAGCCTCTCAAATTGGATCCCAATTAACGGGAGTGTTATATGTTTTGGATGAACCATCAATTGGTTTGCATCAGCGTGATAACGATCTATTAATCAGCACATTGAAAGAATTGCGGGACATTGGCAATTCTGTTTTGGTCGTAGAGCACGACGAAGAATTTATGCTAGCCTCTAACCATGTCATCGACATGGGACCGTTCTCAGGTGTTCATGGAGGTCAGATCATTGCTCAAGGCACTGCAAAACAAATTATGCAAAATCCAGACAGCATCACTGGTCAATATCTATCAGGAGCACGAAAAATTAACGTGCCAACGGTCCGACGTAAAGGAAGTGGTGTTAATCTGATAATCAAAGGTGCCCATCATAATAACTTACGTACAATTGATGCCGAATTTCCACTTGGTCGATTTATTTGTGTGACAGGTGTATCAGGTAGCGGAAAATCATCTTTAATTATGGAAACATTAAGGCGTGTTAATGGATACTCTGTGCGCGATTATTGCGCCAGCATTTCAGGACGACAAAATATTGACAATATTATTGATATTGATCAAACCCCCATTGGACGAACTCCGCGCTCTAATCCTGCGACTTATGTTGGATTTTTTCAGAACATCCGTGATTGGTTTGCAAGCTTGCCTGAATCACGGGCACGAGGATATGCGCCAGGACGTTTTTCTTTCAACGTACGTGGAGGACGTTGTGAAGCCTGCGAAGGTGATGGTGCCATTAAAACTCAAATGCATTTTTTGGCAGATATTTACACTACGTGTACTCAATGTGAAGGCAAACGTTTTAATCAAGAAACCCTATCTGTCAAATACAAAGGAATGAACATCCATGATATTTTAGAACTCACCATTGACCAGGCTTTAAAGGTTTTTGATTTTCATGCAACAATTCACGCCCGTTTGCTGACATTACACCGTGTTGGTCTTGGATATATCAAGTTAGGACAAAGTGCGACAACTTTATCTGGCGGAGAAGCGCAACGTATTAAATTGGCTAAAGAACTAAGCAAACGTTCCACAGGAAAATCGTTATATATTTTAGACGAACCAACGACAGGGCTACACTTCGATGACATCAAAAAACTACTTGAAATTTTACATATGTTTGTAGAACGCGGTAACACGGTTGTTGTGATAGAACATAATTTGGATGTGATTAAAACAGCCGATTGGATTATCGACATGGGACCTGAAGGCGGATCAGGTGGTGGCTTGATTATCGCAGCTGGCACGCCAGAAGATGTTGTGAAAAACAAGGCCAGTGTAACGGGTAAGTATTTGAAAAAATATTTGGTATGACAAATAAAACAAAAGCCATTGTCTCTATACAAGGGGAAACCCTACTTGAAGAAGAGCGTATACTGCTTAAAACTTATCAGCCTTTAGGCGTAATTATTATGGGACGTAACATTACAGGGAAAAATCAACTTAAAAAACTTTGTCGTCAATTGCGGGAATACGTCCCCTATATTCTCATTGATCAAGAAGGTGGTCAAATCCAACGATTGCGCAGTTCAGAATTTTATAATGCCAGAGATATGCAATATTTTGGCACGTTATACAATACTGATCCTGAACAGGCGATCAAAGAACTAAAATATCAGACAGAGCAAGTAGCACACGATCTAAACGATTGTCACATCAACGTTAATTGCGCTCCATGCTTAGATTTAAGGTATGATCATCCTGATATGGATAAACACGTCATCAGCTTTTATAAACGTGCTTTTCACAAAGATCCTACGATTGTTGGAAAGCTCGGTGAAATCATTTGTCGGACATTCTTGGAAGCTGGCATTATACCTGTGATTAAACATCTTCCAGGACATGGACGCTCTACCGGAGCAGACCCTCATGATGGTATTTGTCAGGTTTATGGAGAACTTACCCAAGATATTATCCCCTTCCAACACATTGTCAAAACCCGTCTACTTGTCTGGGGTATGACGAATCATATCATTTATAACGCACTAGATCCTACACAACCAACGGCATTTTCCTCTGTTGTGGTAGAATACATTCGAAAATATATTGGTTTCCATCGTTTACTTATGACCGATGCTATTGATATGCAGGCTTTAGATCAATCACAACTACGCGCAAATGTCACCAAAGCTTTACAAGCTGGTCACGATGCCGTTCTCTACTGTGCAGGAAACTTACTGGAAACCCAGACAATTTTAACAATTACCGCTAGCCATTAAACAATTTGAAAGATTTCACCCATTAGGATGAAAAAAACTACCACAATTCCATGAAGCGTTTACCCGCCTTCAGCCTTGTTGAAATAGCCATTGGACTTTTTATTTTGGGTCTTTTATTAACAGCTGTCATGAAGGGATCAAAACTCATTGATTCAGCCAAACTACAAACATGCGTCCACCAAATTATAAATATTAAGTCTGATTTTGATAAGTGGCTTGATGATCAAAGTACGGATCCTATAAATCTAGGAAATTTCTCTCTTCCAGAAGAACGTCCAAAATTAGGTGGAAAATTTATTATTGAAGAGCAAGGTGCTAAATATTTCTTATCATTAGCCAATACTACAGGAAGTGGTTTTTTATCACCGGATCAAGCCAAAGAAATCCAAAAGTACTTTCCAGAAGCACAATCTACAGGATGTGATATGCGCGGCAACGCAAGAACATGCCGAATCTCTGTACCTTTAATCTAATCATCAAACTTGCGAGAATCCACAGAACATGGTCATATAAACAAACGAACGTGCGCTCTGTTCATCGTTAGATGTTCCATTCTTATATCAAAGCATGCAGCTACTATCTGCCTGAAAAAATTGTTACCAACGATGAACTGGCAAAAACGCTTGACACATCACACGAGTGGATTGTATCTCGTACGGGCATCACGCAAAGACATATCGCTGGCGCACATGAAACAGCAGCATTTATGGGTGCAGCGTGCGCAAAAAAAGTGATCGATAAAGAAGGCGTTGATTTGATTATTGTGGCCACATGCACGGCAGACTACGTCATGCCATCAACGGCCGCTTTGATACAAAGTGCACTTGGATTAAACTGCGCTGCATTTGATGTGCAAGGCGCCTGCGCTGGGTTTGTATATGCTCTATCCATTGGAGATCAGTTTATTAAGACAGGTATGTATCAACGTGTTTTGGTGGTTGGTGTTGAAAAAATGTCAAAAGTTTTAGACTGGACAGATCGTGGCACATGCGTTTTATTTGGAGATGGCGCTGGCGCAGTTTTGTTAGAACGTTCTCAAGATGAAACATCCAAAATCATAGATTTTAATTTGTTTTCAGATGGCGCAAAAAAAGATTTGGTCTATGTTGACGATGTTCTCAAAATGCGCGGAACTGAATTATTCAGGCAAGCAGTCGATAAACTGGGAACATGCGTCGAAGCTATGCTAACAAAACATAATTTGTCGGCTGATGATATTGATTGGTTTATTCCGCATCAGGCCAACCTACGCATCATTCAATTTCTCAGTGAACGTTTCAAAATTCCTATGGAAAAGATGATTGTTAATATTGATGAATGCGCGAACACTTCTGCGGCTTCCATCCCTGTTGCTTTGGGGCGTGCTTACGAAAAAGGACAAATCAAACGAGGACAAAAAATCTTACTAGAAGCCATCGGATCTGGTCTTGTTTGGGGAAGCGTGTTACTTGATTTTTAATGGATTCTCGATCTGGGGCTTTACCCCTGTCAAGGATGACAAACGTCAAAAAAGACGAAAGATTACTTTGGTACATGGGGCCGAAATTTCTTTACTTGGGCACACCTACCAAATCGTATTCGAAGAAAATCGTATAAAAGGTGTCAAACAAACAGAAGATCATATCATTGTTTCACATCCTTATAATCGGCATCACTTGCTGTTGACCATGTGGCTGAAACAAAAATCTCTACATTTTTTAGCCGAGCAATCAAAAATATTTGCAAAGCAACTAGATGCTAAAATGGGCCGAATTACCATTCGGGAAGTGCGATCCCGCTGGGGCAGTTGCTCGCATCAGGGGAATCTATCGTATTCATGGCGTTTGATTTTTGCGCCGGAAGAAGTGGCAAAATATGTATGCGCCCATGAAGTTTCACATTTAAAGCATATGAATCATAGTCGCGAATTTTGGAAAACAGTTGAATCAATTTATGGAGACTACAAAACACAAAAACAATGGCTACGCACACATGGCCGAACATTATTCCTGTTTAATTAATGGGGCGAGTAACCGGGTTCGAACCGGTGACCTCTGGGACCACAACCCAGCGCTCTAACCAACTGAGCTATACCCGCCATACTAAGCAGTTTAATCAGTCATTCGTTAATGTGCAATGGACATCGATAAAAATAAAATGATAGTATGATGGGAATTTGATTAATAATAATGGCTCTTATAGATGATTTTAGGTTTTTTAGTCCTTATTTTTGCTGAAGGAATTCGCGTTGCCGGACAACTGGCGAAATACAATATTATTGTGGCCTATAAAGATCAGGTCGAACTTAATACTGAACTTGGCAAAGTCGTTATTTCCGTCTTGAATGGAGATCTTAATAATAGTCAAAAATTTAACAGCTCGATTGGAGAATGTGAAGATATTGAAACACCTTCCGAGGGAACACATTTCGTTGTGCTAATAAAATTAAATCGCGTACGTCCCGATCACTGCGTTGTACACTTCCAAATCAAAGATCCTAATCGCAACAAAATCGTCTTTGAAGATCAATTCGCTCGTGACCTGCAAACACCGTTGGTAAAAGGTAAATTCAGATATATTGCCCACCAAATCGCCCAAAAAGTCTTAAAAGCAACCCACGGGTTAGAAGGCATGTTTAATGCAGAACTGGCAGCTGTAAAACGGGTTGGCCCAAGAGCATATAAGTTAGTTATTTGTGATTATGATGGACACAACGAACGAGAAATTGTTCAATCACCCAACATGATTATTGATCCCAAAGTTTCTAAATGTGGTCAACTTATTCTTTTCCGTACATTAAATCGGGCTGAAGGCCAAAAAATATGGATTTATAATGTGAACACAAACAGATCGCGTTGCGTATCTGATGCCATCAAAAAGGCTAGCGGTAAAAATGTTTTTGGTAAAAATATTTCTTCTGCCGATTTTGGCTTGACATCACAACATGTGATATTTGCCCGTTCCAGCGGACAAACAACAAATATCTATGAATACGATCTAGCAACACGTCAAATACGTGAAGTAACAAGACGTATGAAATACAACATTCAAACTTGCCCGATTTATGCTAATCCACACACCATTTTCTATTCCAGCGATGTCAGCGGGATAGAAGCTATTTACTGCAATGGTTTACTATTTGACTTGAATGCAGGCTTTATGGGGTGGGTGCATTTCTCGCAACCTTATGTACATGGTAAGAAATTCGTTTGCTCTGTGCGTGGTCGTGAAGAAGGCTCTGGCTATACCGGCATTATCTGTGTTGATGACTTCACCAATCCAGAAAAAGTATCCAATGCACATGTAATTATTACGATTCCACGCCCCGGATTTTTGGAAAAACCACGTCTATACGGAGATTTCGTGCTGTGTCGTAATACTTATGGAAATTCTAAGACTTTGATGTGGGTCCCTGCTGATGCACAACATAATGAAGCATTTGTGTTACGTCGTGGCGGACTTTCCGAAGCGGATGTTTTCCCGACAAAAGGATAAATTTAAGAGCGACGGTTACCGAAAAGATGTAACAAATGAACGAAAAGATTGATGAAATCTAGGTACAGGATGAAGGCACCCATCATAGCAACTTTTCCAAGCATTTCTTGATCAGTCACTTGATAGTAAATATTTTTCAAACGTTGTACGTCATAGGCTGTCAGCGCTGTAAAGATAACAACAGCCAAGAATGACAACATCATTTGCAAACCTGATGACTGAAGAAAAATGTTAATCACCATCGCAATAACCAAACCAAATAGCCCCATCATCATGAATGACCCCATGCCCGTCAAATCACGCTTAGTGGCATAACCATACAAACTTGTTGCGCCAAACATGGAAGACGTAATCAAGAAAACACGCGCTATACTTTCCCCTGTATAGACGATAAAAATAGAGGCCATCGACAGACCGATCATAAAAGCATACAAAAAAAACAATCCTTGTGCTGTTTCCACCTTTAATTGTTGCCATTTAAGGCTATAGTATATAGCCATACCCAAAGGAGCAAACATCACAACATAGAAAAGTGGCGTTTTGAAAATATAATTCATCATTTGGGGGGATAGAGCAACCACGTAAGAAGTAATGGCTGTCAGCAAAAGGCCCAGACTCATGTTGCCATAAACCGTGGCCATATAGGTCCTGAACCGCCCATCGAATTCTAAACCTTGCGTATGCGTTACATCGTTTTGATAAAATCTATTCATGCGGCACCTGATGCGTTGTGAAAGTCTTTCTTATTCTACTGGGAACTTGCGAACACTTGCAAATCGACACAGTCGCCCGGAAAATTAGCAAATCTATCCGAAATCCAGAAAAACAACTGCTTATCCAACCGCTTGACGCTGTTTGACGCCTTCACGTTTGGCCAAATATTCTTTTAATTTTTGCGTTAGAGCTGCTTGATGATGGGTAAAGAAATGGTCAGCTCCATCAATTTTTTCGTAATGCACTTCGACATTCTTTTGAATACGCATTTTTGATATCAATGCATTCAAAGATACAATGGGAGCAATTTCATCTTCTGTACCGTGGATAAATACACCGGCAACAGGACATGGTGATAAAAAGCTGAAATCATACATATGTGTAGGTGCACCCACAGCAATAAAACAATCAATTTCAGGTCTACGCATAAGTAGCTGCATACCAATCCAAGCTCCAAAAGAAAAACCTGCTATGACATAGCGCTGCGCAGTTGGATATTGATGTTCAATCCAGTCTAAGGCTACGGCTGCATCATTCAGTTCTCCCTCAGAATTACCCAAACTGACACTCGTCGATTTTCCCACCCCGCTGTAATTGATGCGGAGTACGGTATAACCAGCTTCAAAAAATGTTTTGTACATAGAAAATATGATTTTGTTATCCATACTTCCACCGTGCTGGGGATGCGGCGCAAGCAACAAAACCACAGGGGCGTTTTCAACCTCTTGCGTATGCAATTTTCCCTGGATACGTCCCGCAGCACTATTACTGAATAAAACTTCCACGGCACTACTTTTTTGACTGACCATACATAAAAATGGTATAAAAAACCATACTCTTATGATAGTACTCTAAAAATCAAAGTGCAAGATAATATTAAAAGGCTGTATTGTGATTTTAATGCTACACATCCCCTGCGCGAAAAAGTAAAAGAAGCGATGTGGGCTGTTTTTGAGACCGTCGGGAATCCATCTGCCGTTCATACGCACGGTCGAAAAATGCGTGATCTTATAGAGCGCGCCAGACGAGACATGGCAGATATGCTCAAAATAGATATCGATCGTCTTGTTTTTTGCAGTGGGGCAACAGAAGCAAACAATTTAGTTTTGTTATCTTTTGATGGACCCGTTATTGTATCTGCTATAGAACATCCCTCTGTACTTCAAGTACGAGGAGATGCGCAAATTTGCCCCGTTACTACGAATGGCACCGTTTGTTTGGATGAATTAGAACGTCTACTAAAAAGCTGCTCCCAAAAAGCATTGGTCTGCATTATGGCAGCCAACAATGAAACAGGGGTGATTCAACCAATTGATGACATCGCCGCATTGGTACACCTTTATGGTGGTTTTTTTCATTGCGATACAGTTCAAGCTGTTGGGCGGATGCCTGTTTGTTGGCGCGCTATTGATTCGTTTGCTATTTCTGCACACAAGTTAGGAGGACCATTTGGAATTGGCATCCTTGGTCTTAATGCCTCTATACCGTTACATTTTCCTTTTAAGGGTGGAGGTCAAGAACGTTCTTTCCGCCCTGGAACTGAAAATGTTTGGGGTATTGTTGGTATGGCCAAAGCGATGGAGCTGGCTTTGCAAGAAAATTGGAATACAACCGCAACACAAATTTATTGGTTGGAACATTACATCACAACCGTTTGCCCCGAAGCTATCGTCATCGGAAAGAATGCGCAACGAATTCCAAATACATCAATGATCAGCATGCCCAATCTGGATAACACGCAACAGATGATTCAGTTTGATTTAAAAGGAATTTCAGTCAGTAATGGCTCTGCCTGCAGTTCTGGAAAAGTTCGAAAATCTGCTGTTTTACAAGCGATGAATATTGATCCTGATGTTGCGCGCGGCTGTATTCGGATCAGTTTGGGAGCACTAACTCAAGACCAAGATATGCAGCAGCTTGCCAATACATGGTATAAAATACATACAAGGAACAACGAACAGAAACAACAAGAAAATGCGAAAGATTTATTTGGACTATCAGTCGACAACGCCTTGTGATCCACGCGTTGTAGAGACTATGCTGCCTTACTTTTCTGAGAAATTTGGCAATCCGCATTCTAGAAATCACAGTTTTGGTTGGGAGGCAGAAGAAGCTGTCGAAAAAGCGCGCGCGCAAATTGCAGCATTAATCAACGCAGATCCGAAAGAAATTATTTTCACAAGTGGTGCTACAGAATCGAATAATTTGGCATTGCGCGGCATTGCTGGTTTTTACGGCCATAAAAAAAACCATATTATTACAAGCATTATTGAACATAAATGCATTTTGGATACCTGTCGTCACTTGCAACAACAAGGATTTGAAATTACCTATTTGCCTGTATCTGATAAAGGTCTTGTCGATCCACAAGATGTTCAAAATGCCATCAAAGAAACGACGTGTTTGGTATCTATTATGGCGGTTAACAATGAAATCGGAACGATCCAACCTATTAACGAAATTGGAAAGATTTGTCGTGAACATAGTGTATTTTTTCATACTGACGCGGCGCAAGCTATCGGCAAAATGCCTATTGATATAAGGACTATGCAGATCGATTTAATGAGTTTGTCATCTCATAAAATTTATGGCCCCAAAGGGATCGGAGCCTTATTTGTTAGCCGTAAACCACGGGTACGCCTTAGCGCCATGATCACCGGTGGGGGACAAGAACGTGGTATGCGCTCTGGCACTTTGGCACCCATGTTATGCGTTGGATTTGGAGAGGCATGTACTTTGCTGCAGGACAATATGTCAAAGGAAATTGAACGGTTGAATGTATTAACACGTCGATTTTATCAAGGTATAACCAGTCAACTGGAAGAAGTCTATCTGAATGGTGATGAAGAAAAACGCATTCCTGGAAACCTTAACCTTAGCTTTGCTTATGTTGAAGGTGAAGGACTGATGATGGCCATGAAAGATCTGTGCGTATCATCGGGGTCGGCATGCACATCCGCATCGCTTGAACCCTCTTACGTTTTGCGGGCCATAGGCGTTGGAGAAGATTTAGCGCATACATCTATTCGATTTGGACTTGGACGATTTACAACGGAAGAAGAAGTCGATTATGCTGTCAAACGCGTTGTTGAATCTGTTAACAAACTCCGCGCCATGAGCCCCCTATATGATATGGCCAAAGCCGGCATCGACATCCGCGCCATTAAATGGGCCGCACATTAGAAACTATCTCGAACTCAAAACCATAAGTGCAATGGATTTGAATGTGCTAAAAATAATTTGCATGCTGCTTTCTGATCAGGAATTCTGGAAAGAAATAGGCTCTGATTTAGAAACAGTGGTCAATTTGACAACAAGAAGAAATGCAGGTTTAGCACATGTGCAGAATACTTTTAACTTTACTACACTACCATCCGAAGAACAATTAGATTCTATAAGAAAACTAGCAATGGATATGTGCTTTTCAATAGATAGCCACTTTGGTATCACTGATTTTGGCCGTCAATATCCATCAAGTGACATAAGCAACGAATCATGGAAACAACAGATGAAAACCCGCGCAACAGAAGCTGGCATTGGGAATATTCTAGAAAAAATGGAAAAGAAAGATTATGAGTTTTGGAATTCACTGTGGTTTCAATTGATTTTGACGAATCCAGATGCAGCAGCAAAAAGTACCGAAAGAATACGAGAAAAAATAACAACCAAAGGTCTGAACTGTCCAGAATCATTGTGGCCAACTTTATATCAAGTTACCAACGATATTAATCGTTTTAACGATAACCGGTTTGGTATTGATGATGGAAGAAAATTTCTAGAAACGCAAAAGGCACTATTGCAAGAAGAGGGTGCAGCACTTGCACGATTAAACCTAACAGAAGTACGCGCTAGCCCTAATTTCAGAACAGTTCTTTTTGGTCGCACCGAATATTTACCAACAGATTACTTCTTACGTAACAATGCGAAGGAACTTTTTGGAATTCTGAAGTATGCCGCAGGTTTGAGGGATCTAAGCCGAGCACCAAAAGATGTGCCTGATGATCAATTGGCGGACTATCTTGATATGTTGTTCCTGCGTCTGTCTGAGTGTTTTGATGGGCTGATTGAAAAACAGAAAGGAATTGAAGCAACACTTATCACTCCGGCACCCGCGTCTAATCCCCCCTATCCTGCAAACAATCTG
>ERZ1292630.3181-Hain-H41-02um-R3-3181-length-14646-cov-12_pt1 | contig 14646 bp, 15 predicted proteins | sample MGYA00564408_ERZ1292630 | MGnify/ENA primary metagenome ERZ1292630 (study PRJEB36523, sample SAMEA6512641) | groundwater metagenome | collected 2019-01-08 | study: AquaDiva: Metagenomics assemblies of 32 groundwater samples | reverse complement strand
CTCGCAATGACAGTTGATTAGATTGCCACGTCGTCGCTACTCCTCGCAATGACAAAATTATATGCCTCAAAAAATTCGTAAAGTTGTGATTCCTGTCGCGGGTTATGGAACGCGGTTTTTGCCTGCGACAAAGGCAATGCCTAAAGAGATGTTGCCGATCATCGATAAACCGGTGATTCAATACGTAGTGGAAGAAGCGGTCGCATCCGGAATCGAAGACGTGATTCTAGTGACATCGTCCGCAAAGCGCGCGGTGGAGGATCATTTTGACGATAATCATGAATTGGAACACTGGCTTGAAGCAACCGGAAAGCAATCGCAGCTTGAAGACATCCGTAAGATCGGGAAGATGGCCAATTTTATCTACGTTCGTCAGAAGGGTCCGTACGGAAACGCGACTCCGATTCTGAACGTTAAACACCTCATTGGAGATGAACCTTTTGCTGTATTGTTTGGCGATGAAATTTTCAGCGGAGACGTGCCGCGTCTCAAACAAATGATCGACGTATTTGCGAAGTATGGCGATCCGGTTCTCGGCGCAATTCCAGTAGATGACGAAGGTACGAAACGCTATGGAATAATCGATCCGGCGGCAGAAGTAGAGCCCGGAATTTTTCAGCTGAAGGGCATGGTGGAAAAACCCGGACCGGAAAAAGCCCCTTCTCGCGTGGCTTCTATCGGGGCGTACGTTTTGACGCCGGACATTTTTGATGCCATCGTTGAGACGGCTCCCGGACATGGCGGTGAATACATATTGCTCGACGCGATTAAACTGCTTTTGAAAACTCGTCCAATTTATGCGCGCGTTCTCGAAGGAACTTATCATGACACCGGAAGTAAAATTGGTTGGCTTAAAGCGAATATAGACGCCGCGTTTCAGCGATCGGATTTGCGCGATGACGCAAGGGAGATGATGAAAAAATTTCAGGAAGGATAAGTCGATCATCGCGATACCGTATTGTCAACCCCCCGAACGCTTTCGGGGGGATCCAGACAGTGAACAATACTCCTTACGATCTGGATTCCCGTCTTCTGCGCCAGAGGCGCATCCGCCTTTGGAGGAACGGGAATGACAGTTAGCGTATTTTTCGTTCTGGTTGTAAAATACATCCCAGCTATGAAGATCCGTCCTATAATTTCGTTTATTGCCGGAATAACGATTTTTTCTTTTCTTGCCGGCCAGGGCTGTACGCGCGCGCCGGATGCGGCGGTGACTCAAGCGTCCAAACACGTTGAGCTGAACGTTTGGGCGGTGATTGACGATTTGGATGCGTATCAAAGCATTGTGAACGATTATCGCGCGCTTCATCCGAACGTATCGGTGAATTATCGCCGCTTGCGCAATGAAGAGTACGAAAGCGAATTGTTGAATGCGTTGGCGGAAGATCGAGGTCCGGATATTTTTATGATTCACAACACGTGGATCGGGAAATATCAGCCGAAGATTCTTCCGATGCCACTTTTTACAAACGTAGCCGTGCAGACTGTAGTCGGTACGGTAAAAAAAGAGGTTACTTTTCAGCTCGCGACCGATCGTTCCATTTCGGTCAAGCAATACAAGAACGATTATCCGGAAGCCGTAAGCAAAGATACTGTCCGAACGATTAACGTTTCAACCGATCCGGATAAGCGCCAGATGGAACAGCGCATCATGGCGGTTCCTGTATCCGTGGATACTTTGGCCATGTATGTTAACAAGGACCTTTTGAACACGGCCGGCATTCCAACGGTACCAAGCGAATGGAGCGCGTTTCAACAAGCTATTCCGAAACTCGTGAAACAGGATTCGCAGGGAAAATTGTTGCAGTACGGTGCCGGGATCGGAACCGGTTACAATGTGGAGCGCTCGCCGGATATTCTTTCTGTCCTCATGATGCAGAACGGCTCGGAAATGAGCGCGGAAGACGGTACGCCGACGTTCGGTCTCATCCCATCGGCGCTCGCGGGTTTGCGTGATCGACCCCCGGCGTATCAGGCGCTTGAGTTTTACACGGATTTCGCCAACCCAGGAAAAGAGGTTTACACGTGGAATAAAGATCAGCCAAATTCGCTCGAGGCATTTCTTCAGGGCAAGTCCGCGTTTTTTTTCGGCTATAGCTATCATTTGCCGACGATTCGAGCTCGCGCGCCAAAGTTAAATCTCGGAATCGCGCCGTTGCCGCAGATCGAGGGAAATCCGACCGTGAACTACGCCAACTATTGGACGTGGACTGTTTCGAAAAAGACAAAGTCGCCGGATATCGCATGGAACTTTCTCAATTTCATGATCAAACCGGAAGAAGCGAAAAAATATCTTGATACGGCGAAACGTCCCGCCGCCATCAAGTCTCTTTTGGCCGACCAGCTTGAAGACGAAGACATCGGAGTGTTCGCATCGCAGGTTCTCACTGCAAAAAGTTGGTACTACGGCGATGACCCCGGAGCGATGGAAGACGCTTTAGAGCAATTGGTCGAGAACGTGATTGACGGAGTAGAGGAAATACCGACCGCCGTGCAGAACGCAGTTTCGAAAGTTTCGCAGACAATAAGGTATTCGTTTTAAGATATGATCGGATTTCTTTATAGGAAAAAAGATTACCGTGCGCTATCAGTATATGCGCTCGTACTCACTATCGTCCTTTTTGGATCTTTTGTTGTTGCGCCGAAAAGCGTTTTAGCTTTAGCGAAATGTTCGGATGCCGCCGACAAAGATAAGTTTTCTACTCTATGTATTAGCATCGGCCAATGCAACCAGCTGATCAATATAAATCCGAAGATCAGCTCAATAAGTACTGATGATTGTTCAGCAAAAGATTCCAACATTTGTTGCATTACGCCTAAGGCGCCGCAAGCGCCGCAGAAGCCCGTGTGCAGCGCTCAAGGAGGATCCTGTTATTTTTCCTCTGATGGAAATTGTAATGCCGGTTTAAAAAGCATCGGCCAGTATGACTGCGCGAGTAGTGAGACGTGTTGCGTTCAGGCGCCAGCTGGATGCACGGATTCCAACGGGCACTGCGCGACGTTTTGTGTCGAGAAAATTGAAAAAGATTTGGGACCGATGGATTGCCCAGGTGAAGGTCCGGTTACTTGTTGCGCGCTTCCAACAAAAGCTCCCGCGCCATCCGCATCAACTAACGCAGGTGAACCAACGGCCGAAGAAGAAAAAGCCACCCCTTCATTCGACCGTCTCGTCCTCCCCGCATGTACTAAAACCGGTAACTGCGGGGTGAACGATATCATTCAAACCGGCGTGAACTTCGCGTCGTTTCTCATGGGGCTTTCCGGCGGACTCTTCCTTATCGTTTTTATCTACGGAGGCGCGATGTATCTGCTTTCGTTCGGAGACAAGGCGCGGGTTGATAAAGGAAAGAAGGCGATTAAAGGCGCGGCTTTCGGGATAATAATCGTGATGGGATCATGGGCTATCGTTCAGACGATTTATTCAACGTTAGTACCTGCTGGCAGTGGAAAAGCGTCGACGGGAAAAGCGTCGGATAAGAAAAAAATATGTTCGGATTTGGGAGAATCATGGTCGTGCAAGACCTTCAAAGGAAGTACCTATCAACAGGCCTCGGCAGACGCGAGTAAACAAGGATTTGTGTGCCAAATCGGCTATTGTCCTGACGATAAAGCGGCGAACGTAATTTGCTGTAAGTCGAAATAAGATTTATGAAGTTATTCCGATTACAATCAATCTTGATTTGCCTACTCTTTATCGGAGCTGGGTTAGCGATTTCCGGCAAAGCGAATGCAGCACCGGGTATATGCAATGCCGGACAGTTCGGCGGGGAGTGTAAATTTCCTTGCGATGCGACAGAGGCTGATATTACGACAGTTTATCCTAAAGGACCACTGGACATGAATCAGTGTATAGGCAACGAGTATTGTTGTGTTAAAAAGGGGAATTCATTGTGTGGTAAATTAGGTCTCGAAGTTGGGTCTCATATAAAGGATGAGAAATTCGTCTGCTCTCCTACTTGCACAACTAGAGCATTGACTGATGTTGGCGGATGGGCGGAGCCATGTGATGGAAGTAATATTTGTTGCAGAATGGATCAGGCGGCTAGCCCGACTAAAACCGCGGCTCCCACCGGAAAGCCGACTGGCTCTCCTATTACGCTTACGAATAAACTCGGTGCAGGCACTACGATTTTTATCGTCATGCAGCGCGTCATCACCATGTTTCTCGGCGTCGTCGGTGCGCTCGCGCTCGGAGTTTTTGTCTACGCCGGAGTTCTTTGGATGACCGCCGGTTCTAGCGACCGCGTGCAAAAGGCGAAGGACGCGCTTAAATACGCGGTGATAGGTTTGTTCATGATCGCGTTCGCATACTCCATCAGCGCGTTTTTCTTCAGCACGCTCGCCGGTGGAGGCGCGGCCAAAAAAGCGGTAGTCCCGGAGTTCGCGGCACCGCCACCGATTAACGATTAAATAATATGGCATCAAATGAAAATAAATCGGATTGCATCGCCATTTTCTAGAAATTTATGAGCGCTATTCATCATCGAAATTTTTGGTTGATCAGGTGGTCTCTTGCAATCGGAGTGCTCTTAGTCGGATTTAGTAATTTATCTTTAAGCGCGTCAGCAGCTCCTGCAATTTGCATGGGCGCGTGCGCGACAGTTGAGGCGTGCGATAAGGCCGCAAATGACAATCCTCAAGCAGTCATCACGAGACAGACTACGGATGACTGTAAAACAGAAGGCAAGATTTGTTGCGTTATTAAATCCGAACCTGTTGCACCGGCTGCTAAGCCTGAAGCCGGTCCAGCTCCAGCACAAGCAAATTCCTACGGCTTCCCGGACCTTCTCCAGGGCGCGAAGATTCCCGAACTTGTTAATCGGTTGGTTTACGCCACCCTCTCCATCGTGGGCGCGTTATTTTTCGTGATGTTTCTTTGGGGAGGGGTTATGTATCTTACTGCCGGTGGAACTGCAGACAGAGTAAAAAAGGCGACGCAGACTTTGACGAACGCGGTTATCGGCCTAGTGATCGTGGCGTTTTCATACATGCTTGTGACTTTCGTGATCAACACGATCGTAACAGGGAAGGAGGGGAATACGGAATCTCAAACGCCGGCAACATCGTATTCCGCGCCACGCTCGGAGACGGCTTGACATCAAACGCATGGGCGGGACAAGCCCGCCCCTACCAATAATAACAACGGGCTGTTATTCTATGTCTCATCTGAATATATGAAAGGAGGTGACGAATGAAATGACTCTTATTTCAAAAATCGCACGAGGTGCGGCAACCGTCGGTATGGCGGCCGCGCTCGCGCTTCCTTCAGTAGTATTGGCGCAGGGAGATTTGAACGTTGACGACCTAGGTGTCGGCGCAGTTCAAAAATCGATCAAGTTGGGATCCGGAGACGTCCGCGAGACGGCTGGCCGCATCATCAACGTCGCTCTGGGCTTCCTCGGAATCATCGCAGTAGTTATCGTTCTAATGGGCGGTTTCAAGTACATGATTTCCGGAGGTAACGAAGAAAAGGTAGGCGAAGCCAAGAAATTGATCGTATCCGGTATTATCGGTCTCGCTATTATTCTATCAGCATGGGCAATTACGAGCTTCGTAATTTCAAATCTCGTGACAGCCACGCAAGGGGTATAGTTTTCTCGCGTATGCGATTATTAACTTCAACATGGGCTATCTTTGTCAGTATCGCGCTAGCCGTATCCCTTGGGTTTGCGGCTCAGCCGGTATTGGCGCAGGGCAGTTTGGGCGGCGTCTTGAAAGGCGGCCTGGATAAGGCGGCTCCTGACGAAATCAAAGGCGGAGAAACCAACCCGGCGATTATCCTTGGGAAACTTATCGGTGCCTTGATCGGTTTTGTTGGCGCGCTCCTATTTTTCTACATGCTCTACGGAGGTTTCCTTTGGATGACCGCCGGCGGAGATGAAGGAAAGGTGAAGAGCGCGCGACTTGTGATCAAGAACGCCATCATCGGAATCGTGATTGTGGCAATGTCGTATGCGATCTCGAATTTCGTGGTCGGGAACATCGCAAACGTAACGGACATGGCGACAGTGACGAAGTAGGCTCCTCAGGGATAAGATTAGTCCATTAAACCTCTTACTCACTGAATTAGAAATTAAGACGTATGAAACTATTACGACGCGCATGGCAAGCCGTGACAGCCGTAGGGTTGGCGGCAATGCCATTGTCCGTGTTGGCGCAGGCGCCAAATCCGTTCGTTACTGCGGGTAAACTCGCGGGAGATGTCGGAAAGAACGCCGGTGTGGGCGAGCAAAAAGATCTCACATACATCATCGGACAAATTATCAATGTCGCCCTCGGGTTTTTGGGAGTAGTCCTTTTGGTCTATCTCTTGTACGGAGGGTTTTTGTGGATGACTTCCGGTGGAAGCGAAGATGGCGTGAAAAAAGCGCAGACCATGATCAAGAATGCCGTTATCGGACTCGTGATCATCGTCGCAGCATTCGCAATCTCCAACTTCGTTCTCGGATCGCTCGTGAACGCCACGGGAAATACGTAATCGTTCGTTGCGCAATGAACGCAAAACTCCCCCAAGCGGGGGAGTTTTGAATTATATAATATTTGTCATTATTAAGTGGATGGATAATAGTAATAGTATTAAGGATAACAAATATAACACTGTCATTGCGAGGAGTAGCAACGACGTGGCAATCTAATAAAAGTAATGATTTTCTTCTATTAGATTGCCACGCCGCTTAGTATATTGGCTACGCAATGACAGAAAATGAGAAAGTTCCAAGTATGAAACGTCTGTTCCCATTCCTCCTCTTCCTCTTCTACTTCTCCCTCCTCCTTCCCTGGGACCGTTTTCTCGACCCCGACGCGTTTTATCATGCGCATCTTTCGGCTCTCCTTTGGCGATTCGGGCCTATCAACGCTTTTCCGTGGCTCGATCTCACCACGCTTGGACGGACATGGACCGATCATCACTATCTTTTTCATTTGATTGAAGCGCCGTTTGTCGCTGCTCTTGGTTGGGCGACTGGAGCGCGGGTTACAGCCGTTGTTCTTTCAGCGTTGTTTATTTCGATTTTTGCCGTCTGTCTCCGTTGGCTCGGAATCAAAAAGCCATGGCCGTGGGCTGTCTTGTTGGCAACTACATCGCCGCTCATCGTTAGACTTCTCCTCGCGAAAGCTACGCCGCTTGCTTTGATATTTTTCGTCCTCGGCTTGCTTGCGGTTTGGCGACGACGTCCCGTCTTATCGTTTGTTGTCGCAGCTCTCGCGGCTCTCTCGCATGGAGGCGGGATATATCTTCTCGTTGCGTCATGGATTCTTTGTTTCGGAAACGCGGTGCATCGCAGGATCGTTGGCGGAGAATCTTTTCGAGACGCGACCCGTCACGCCCCTTGGAGAGAATGTATCGCTGTTATCTCCGGCATCGCGTTCGGACTCATTCTTCATCCGAATTTTCCCGACAACATTTCATTTCTTTGGACGCAGATCGTAACTATCGGCGTGAGCACTCCATTTCAACACGTCATTCTCGGACAAGAATGGCAGCCGTCAGAGATTGGCTCGTTTTTTTCGTCGTTCGCCCTGTGGTGGATCGCGGCGTTTGTCGGCATCGCGGGGATTTTTTTCGCGCCAAAGCGGCCGCTTGATCGTAACGCCGCACGCGCCATCACATCATTCGCCTTGCTCGTGGCCGCGTTCGTCGCTCTGACAATCAAGAGCAGACGAAACGCAGAATATTTCGCGCCGGTAATCGCGATATGGGTTCCGTTGATATGGGAGATTGTGGATGTTAGAGAGCTGTGGAGATTTTTTTGTCATTCCCCCGTAGGGGCGCATGGTAATGCGCCCGCATCCGAATGCGAAACACAAATACGATTCGATACGGGGAGGGCGCATTACCATGCGCCCCTACAACAGAAATTCGTTCACATTCTTTTAGCGACACTCCTCTCCATCCTCTTCCTAAAAGGCCCCATCACCGCTTACACGACGCTGCATTCCCCCGGATATCCCGACTCAAGTTTCGTCGCTGCAATGGCATCAGTGTCTGAACGCGCAAATTCGGGCGATCGCGTGTTTCATTCGGACTGGGACGAGTTTCCGGTGCTTTGGAATATCGACGACCGTCTGAAATACGTAGCAGGACTTGATCCGACATTTCTATATCAAGCATCGTCAACGCTATCCGACGCATATCGCGATCTCACATGGGGAGCGACCACACCGACAAAAGAACAAGCGTGGGAGTTCATCAACGACAAAATCGGAGCACGTTTTGTGTTCATCGCAAAAAGCGATCATGAGCAGCTTTTAGATTTTATAAAAAGCGATGAGCGGTACAAGCCGCTAATCGAAACCGAAGACGCCGCGATGTTTGAAGTTTGGTAGGGGCGATAATCTGGTGCAGGGCGATTAGGAACAATCGAATGCAGGGCGATCGCAAGGATACGCCCCTACGGGATACACGGTATTTCCATGTAGGGGCGAACCTTGTGTTCGGCCCCCATGCGACGAAGTTGCATGGACGCTTGAATCATGAACGTATCCACATTGACACCGCGCCATATTCATGGCAGCGGTATATATATGGCGTTCAATAAAATAATCCATCATCGTCGATCAATCCGTTTGCCTGGATATGATTATTCGCAACCGAACGCATATTTCGTTACGATATGTACGTTCCAGAAAGAACGTTTGTTTGGGGAGGTCGTTGGTGGGGAGATGAGAGTGAATGAGGTTGGGATGATCGTGAAGAATACGTGGGATAGTTTAGAAAGGCGTTTTCCGTTTATTGAAACAGACGAATTCATTGTGATGCCAAATCACATCCACGGAATCGTTTGGATTCATGACGTAGGGGCGTATCCTTGCGATCGCCCGATTTCCGTAGGGGCGAACCCTGCGTTCGCCCCATGCGACGAAGTTGCATGTACGCTTAATCGTACAGTGGCGTCAAATAACGAAAAGCAATTCGGGTGCGGGGCGATCGCAGCAACAGGGTGCGGGGCGATCACAAGGATACGCCCCTACGGGAAGATGGCGGGAACAAGGATGGGTTCAATTTGCCGTGTCATTCAAGCATTCAAATCAATCGCTACGGTTGAATATATCCGCTATCAACGCAATTTTAACTTAAATGAAGTTTGTCCAAAATTATGGCAACGCAACTATTACGAACACATTATTCGCTCGGACAGCGAATTGGACAGCGTTCGTAAGTACATTGTTGAAAATCCATTAAAGTGGGGCGACGATCCGGAGCAATCGGGTCAGTATATTAAAAATGCCGTAGGGGCGTATCCTTGTGATCGCCCCGCACCCAGACCCTGCGCAGTGCAGGGTTAATCCGAAAATCCCTCACAACCCAGCCAAATAAATGTGTTATCGCTTTAACACATTTTTTGCCAACAATCCTTGACAAAATGGTCTTTTTATGCTATATTAATACGCTCACAATCGGAATCCTTCCGGTCGTGACAAGGGCTACCGTGCGAGAAATCGCACCTTCGACAACAAGGAGTCGAAAGAGATGACAAACAACAAGAACAAGTCGCGCGACGAAGGCAGCATGTTGCCGGTTGTCGCGGCGAACCTGATCGCCAACCTTTTCGAGTTGGCGACCGATCCGGATCTCAAAACCAAGGGTGGAGAGATTCGTGGCCTCGGAAGAGCCAACAAGGTGTCCATGGCGCTGTTCGAGTCCGCCTTCAGCAGCTTCATCGAAATGCGTTCCGGATTGAGTCCTGCAGGCAAGACGCTAGCGATTCAACTCGTCGACAACATTTTCGATGCATTGCGACGATTGCCGACTGACTCGGATCACGCGACGAAGATCAGTGCCCTCGAAGAGGGTGGTCGTTCGGCTATGGCAACCGTGAAGAAGGTGGTCGGAACTGCGACCACGAAGCAGTCAACGTTCGCACCAATGCTCATGAAGCTCAGCTTCAACGAGCGTACGATTCTTCACGTGTGGCTTCGTTGGCTGGAGGAGCACGATAAGGCGGGGTTCAAGTCATGGAACGAGCTCAAGGAGCGAATCAGTTCTGCTGAAGAGCTTCAAGAGGTAGTCAAGCGCGGCGCGTACGGAGACATGTCTCAAGTCACTGAGGCGCGTCTTTCCTTTCTCCGCATGGCATACGACCGCAAGCCAACCGCTCTCGAGACGCTGAAGAAGGTAATTGACGGCGACGTCGACAACCCTCACGTGAAGAGACTCGAGACGAAGGTGTCCGACTTCACGACCAAGGCGGATGCATTGGCAGCCAAGTGGGCGGCCGAGGCAGCAGCCATTCGAGCACAGAACAGGCGCTAGCGAGAGCCTGCGCCGCTGAAACAATTTAACAGCGGCGCCTTGGCGCCAAAGCTATAGGAGTTAGTCATGGATCTCATCAGTTTCATCGCAACGGTGATCGCCGTTTTCACCAACCCGCTCGGCACCATGGATGCGGCGACGTCTGGGCTCACTGCGGCTCGGCAAGGCGCGGATGTCGCGCAATTACGGTTCCGCATGTGGCTCGCGCGCCGCATGGCGAGCCCGATGCGCAGCTTCGTTTGGACGAGCTGCATGTTCCTCGTCGTGGCCGTCGGTGTGGTCACCGGATTTCACTACGGTCTCTTCACGGAGGCGGAGCAGCAGCGCGGGATTCTAGGGCTGTTGCTGGCAGTGAGCGTCGTCGTCATCGCCGCCGCGGCGTTCTACGCCTGGTGGCAGGCGCGATTCGTCATCGCCTTGAACAGCGATCGGCTTCCAGAAAACGAGGACCGACCGCTTCGCGTGCGCTTCATCCGTTGTGGCGTTGTGCTCATCGCGGCTGTCATGATCGTGAGCATCATGACGTCGCTCCACGCTATCTGCGTGGGGAGCAGCGCGCTTTGGCTGGTCGCCATGGTCGTTCGGTACGTCGGCCTCGCGATCATTGCAACCGCGCTCATCGCGGTGGCATGGGTCGTCCGTCGCGCAGGCGGGGCGTTCGAGAAGGCGCTTCAAGTGCTCATCGAGATCGCCGCGCCGCTCGCACCCGGAATCACCTACGAAAACGTGCGGGCTCGGCTGTTTCCCAACGGCCTGAATCTGTACGAAGAAGAGATGGTCGCTGCGAAGATCGCTGGCATCACCAGTGCCTTCGCACTCGTCCTTCTCCCGTTCGATCTGGTGATTCTCGCCTTCCCAACGGTGGAAGTCGCGTGCATCTTCGGTGGGGCCTACCTCATCAAGGTGATCGCGGCTTGGGTGGCAGTGAAATCCGGAAACGAGGAACTGGTCAAGTCCAGCACGAAGTGGCTCTCCGGCATCCTCTACGTGTACCTGCCATGGGCGGCGGCATTGTCCTTCGGGGCTCTGCGCGTCATCCAGTACGCGTTCCCTGCTATCTACCAGAGTTGCTACGTGAGCTTCTGGCGCCTGTTGCACGGCGACGTGCAGTTGGTGTCATGGCACCCGTGGTACGTCAACGTGGCGTGCCTCGTGATCGGAGGCATCCTGCTCTCCGGGTTCATCGGAGCGGCCGAGAAAGTTAAGTCGAAGGCGGCGAAGGTTGCGCTCATCGCACCCCCGGCGCTCTTCTGCCTCAGCTTCCTCGGATCGTTCCTCATGAACCTCGGCGTGTGGGACGGACGCCCGCCCGTGGTCGAAGCCAAGACCGCGAGCGAGACTGTCGTCGTCTCTGATGAGAACGGCAATGGGACGGCGCCGTCGTGGAGGATCGCGTCGCAAGACGCATCCGTTCCCGAGAATTCGATCAGGCTCGACTGGCAGACGGACAAGAAGTCCGATTGCCAGGTCGAAATCACCGCAATTCGTCGCGCTGGTGATAAGGAGTACGCCCACAAGGTGTACAAGGTCGGGTCTCGGCTTCAGGTGCTTGCCACTGACAACGGCAAGCAGAAGCACATGGTGATGCTGGACGACTTGGCCCCAGGAGTCACGGTCGTCTTCCGCATTCACGCCACGCGGCTCGAGAAGGCAATGGACGAGAACGGCAATCGTCGCGAGGACTACACCGGCCTCACGACCGTGTCGCGGGAGTTCAACGTCAGCATCCCACTCACGACGTCGCCCTCAACGCCCAACGTCAAGGGCAGTCCGGAGCCAAACGACTCTCCCACGAACCGCACGAAGCGGAACGCGGGGAAGTCGACAACTAAGTCGCCGGCACATCGCGTGCCAACGGAAGAGGAACGAAAGCGAAGTATGGAAGCCCTCGACCGTGCCTTCGCCGGAGACCTCTAGCACATTGTGCGGCAGACATGACGTCTGCCGCCGCTCGCCCCCACATCTTTCGCAGAAGCGAACAGGTGTGGGGGTCTTGCTTTTTATGGAGATTCGTGATAATTGAAAAGCACGAAGGAGGAGAGATGAAAGGAAATTTGATCATTGCAATCGCGTTTCTGTCCGGCTGCGCCCACAACTTCTACATCGCGGACGCAAGCGGCGTGTCGCGCGGCTCCATCGGCGTGTTCGACGCATGGTCCGAGACCGTGCCGAGAGACCAGATGTCGTCCTGCATCGCCGGCGTCGGCAACCTGGGCGGCGAAGAGCGAATGCTCTGCGCCAACAAGGTGCGCAGCGACATGGCGCGCCGCCAGCGCCGCCAGGACTGGTACGCCTACCCGGGCTACTACGGCTACGGCCCATAACTTCCGACGTCCAACGTCGGAAGACCCACAACCTCGCGCTTCTCGCGGGGTTTTTAAATAGAATAAGCCAATATTCCGACGTCCGACGTCGGAATTATTATTTGCCAACAATCCTTGACAAAGTCGGCTTTTTATGCTATATTAGTTTGTTCAGTGAAATGGCGAATCGTGCCAATTTCGCGGAGACAGCTTCGGCAAATGCGGACGTCCAACGTTCGCCAGATCGTAAACCGTCGGGTGTCCAACATCCGACAGATAGTCAACCCAGTTTCGGCGGACGTCCAACGTCCGTCATCGAGGAGAAGGTTCCATGAAACAGCGTTTGTTCGTGTTGCTCGTCGCACTCTTCACCGTCACCGGCTGCGGAAGCACCGCGTTCCATCAGCGCACCGTGCGCAACGGGTCCGAGGTCATCTCGTCCTACACGAAACATCGTGACAGGAACGGGGACGTGGACGTCAAGGAGGACGTAGACGTAAGCGGCGGAGGGTACGGCTATGGCTCGGTCATGGGGGGTGATTCGTTGATCGACCCTCCAGGGCAGCTCATCTATCAGCCGGTGCCAAAGGTGACCTACGGAGAGCGCCTCGAAGAGACGTTCCCGGGGAGCGCCATGGTGCCCGCACCTTCGAGTGTCGACACCACCGACGAATCAGATGTCAACGCTCGTCTGGCCGAGCAGCTCCGAGCACTCTATAAGAAGGTTAAGGAGCACGACGCGTTGTTCGACTCGCCGAAGAGCGAGGAGGGCGACAAGTAGGGGCGCATCCTCGCGATCGCCCTGCACCCAAAACAAACATCCGCGGACGTCCAACGTCCGCAAAGGAGTTCAGCCATGAAAACTTTGTATCTCGTCGTGTTCGTTCTGGTCTCCCTCCTCACCGGTTGCACTGCGTCCTTCAGGACGTCGCTGCCGCACGGTCCCATCCAAGACTGTGAGACCGGCAACGCTGAGATGCGCTTGGACTGCTACCGCGACCGCGCGACCCAGGATCGTTCGCTCATGGCGGTGAAGCCGGAGCGGAAGGTCGAGGAGGCCGAAGAGATCGTGGCACCGGACGAGCCGCCGGCGAGGCCTGCTCCGAGGATGTCTCGTCGGCCGATCGAGTTCATCTCGATGTACGTCGAGGATGGACAAAACAAGTGCATGCCCGGGCACAGCATCAAGTTTTTCAACAGAACGAGCAACTACATCGAGGTCACGGCACGCAGGCTCGTTCCGTGCGATCTCGACGAGAACGGGATGGTGCATCAATTCGTACGGCCCGAAAGCGGTGCGGTTCGCATGGCATGGCTCATCGCACCAGGTAGCTTCGGGTTGTTTACTACGGCGGATAGCGGCCCCTTGCCGTATCTGGTTGTAGCGTACGACCAGCTCGGGTATGCGGGGCGATCCGAGCAGATGCCACGGGTGGCGACCACGGGCACGTACACGAACAGTGTCAGGTTCCCAATCGTCAACGGGAACTGGTACAACGTTCAGATAAGCCCGCAGGATGTCGATCCGCGGTACGAATGACCTCGCCTCAGTCCCTCTTCCTTAGCCCCCACTTTGCTTCGCCAACAAAGTGGGGGTTCTTTAGTTAAAGAAAAATTTCATTCCTGTCATTCCGACCGAGGAGGCTTGTGCGACGAGTGGAGGAATCCCTTGCATTGCGAATTTAAGGGATCCCTCCGCTACGGTCGGGATGACATGATGAGAAAGTCCTGTTTTAACAAAACTCTCCGAGTTATCGGAGAGTTTGTTTGTTCACCGCCAAGCATGGCAGCGGCGAATGAATGTATTTTTCTCACGCGGAGCATTCTTGTCAATACGCTCGCGGTGGATATCTTTTTTTGATGGATTTTTTTATACGTCATTGCGAGCCCCAGCAGGGGCGTGGCAATCTAATCAGAGGAGATGTCACTCTTACTAGATTGCCGCGTCGTCGCTACTCCTCGCAATGACATCAATTCGTCATTGCGAGCCACAGCAGGGGCGTGGCAATCTAATCAGAGAAAATTTGTTTTTATTAGATTGCCGCGTCGTTGCTACTCCTCGCAATGACACTATGGCAGGTTCGCTACGTC
>ERZ1292630.3177-Hain-H41-02um-R3-3177-length-14665-cov-4_pt1 | contig 14665 bp, 9 predicted proteins | sample MGYA00564408_ERZ1292630 | MGnify/ENA primary metagenome ERZ1292630 (study PRJEB36523, sample SAMEA6512641) | groundwater metagenome | collected 2019-01-08 | study: AquaDiva: Metagenomics assemblies of 32 groundwater samples | reverse complement strand
TTGTGCCCACCACCACAAACGCCGGCGTTTCGATGTCGCCATGAGGAGTATGAATGAAGTGTTACCAGAAGATAGGCCGCGCCATCTTCTTGGCATCGGCGAACCAGAAGATATTATGGAAGGAGTAAGGCTCGGATGCGACACGTTTGACTGCGTGGCACCAACGCGAATCGCTCGCACCGGTACCATTTATGAGCGCACGAACGAAGGCCATCGCCGGACGAATTTGCTGAATAGCAAATTCGGCCGTGACTTCAGTAAACCCGACGAATCGTGCGACTGTTATGTGTGCCAACACTACACCAAAGCGTATTTAGCTCACCTCTTTCGTTCCAAAGAAATGCTCGGCGCGCACCTTGCGTCACTTCACAACCTTTACTACATCGTCAATTTCACCAAGAGACTACGCCAGGAAATTTTGAAAATATAGGTGAGGCAAAATTTGATACATTTGCTATACTCACGCAATGTTTGAGATTTCTACGGAGAAAACGCCGGCTGGTGACCAGCCACAAGCAATTAAAGCCCTAGTAGAAGGCATTCGAGCTGGGCATACGTACCAGACTCTCTTAGGTGTGACTGGTTCAGGTAAGACATTTACCGCCGCCAACGTTATTCAACAGATTCAAAAGCCGACATTGGTGATTGCGCACAATAAAACTCTGGCTGCCCAGCTCGCGCAGGAGTATCGAGACTTTTTCCCCAACAACGCCGTCCACTACTTCGTCTCGTATTACGATTACTACCAGCCGGAAGCGTACATGCCGACCAGCGACACTTACATTGAAAAAGAGGCTCAAATCAACGAAGAAATTGACCGCTTGCGACACGCATCGACGCAGGCGCTTCTTACCAGAAGCGATGTGATCATTGTGGCATCGGTATCTTGTATTTACGGTCTTGGCGCGCCCACCGAATATCTGAAAAGACATATAAAAGTTGAACGAGGACTGGAAACTACCCGGGCCAATATGCTGCGCACGCTCGTCGAAATGTACTTTGAACGAACCAACGCCGATCTTACGCCGGCGCACTTCCGCGCCGTCGGCAACACCATCGAAATTATGCCAACTAATGAACGAGCAATTTACCGTTTAAGCTTTACCGGCAACACTGTTTCGACGATTACCAAAATTGACGCCATCACGAGAGCCATTGTTGAAGAACCTGAAACGTTCTTTTTGTTTCCAGCAAAGCATTTTGTGACACCGGAACATGAGCGCAAATTGGCCATCGAAGACATTAAAATCGAACTTGACGAACAACTTAAGAAATTCAAAAAGGAGGGGAAGATTTTAGAGGCCGAACGTCTAAAGCGGCGCACTGTGTATGACCTGGCGCTTATTCGAGAGGTTGGCTATTGCAATGGTATTGAAAACTATTCAAGACACTTTGATCGTCGTCAGCCAGGCGAGGCACCGTACACCCTCTTGTCGTATTTCCCTCATAAGGAAGACGGCACGCCAGATTTTCTTACTATTATTGACGAATCACACGTGACCGTCCCGCAACTAAATGGTATGTACGCCGGCGACCGTTCGCGCAAAAACACACTGGTCGAACACGGTTTTCGTCTACCAAGCGCAGTCGATAACCGTCCGCTTCGGTTTGAAGAGTTCCAAGAGCGAGTTGGCCAACAAATATTTACATCTGCCACACCAGGCAAGTATGAATACCAGAAACTTGCCGAGCTCGACCTCAAACCCGTCGAACAGATCATTCGACCGACTGGTCTCGTTGATCCACAAATTGACGTACGACCTATTGTGCAGACCGACAATTACCCTGGCCAAATAAAAGATTTTATTGCTGAAGCAGAAAAAGTGATACAGAGTGGCGCTCGTGTGCTCGTGACGACTCTCACCAAAAAAATGGCTGAGGATTTGGCAGAATTTCTAGCTGACAAAAAAATTAAAACCAAATACATTCATAGTGACGTTGAAACATTGGAACGAATTGAAATTTTGACTGATTTTCGAAAGGGAGTGTTCGATTGTCTAGTTGGTGTTAACCTTCTACGTGAAGGCTTAGACTTACCCGAAGTCGAGCTGGTTGCCATACTCGATGCTGATAAAACCGGCTTTTTGCGAAGCGAGACTGCACTCATTCAGACAATTGGTCGTGCCGCACGCAACGTGAACGGTCGCGTGCTTTTGTACGCAGACGAGATGACCACAGCACTTACCTATGCCATCGGTGAAACTAACCGTCGGCGCGATAAGCAACTGGAATACAATAAAACACACGGCATCACTCCCAAAACAATTGCCAAAGAAATAAAATCAATCGCCGATCAACTTCGATCAGAGCACGATGAGACCGTTGACGAGCTCCTTAAGGTGGACATAGAACTTTTTAGAAAAAATCCAAACAAAACACTGAAAGAAAAACGGCGACAAATGGAGGAGGCGGTGGCAACTTTGGACTTTGAAACCGCTGCTATTATTCGTGATGAAATAAGGTTTTTAGAATCGCAGAAGTAACAGATTGTGTTCTGTCTTGATTTGAAAATATCAAAAAAATGCTACACTTCCAATATGTCAATCTTGAACGGTAAAACAGTGCTTGTAATCGGCGATGAAAGCGTTCAAATCAAAAATTTGGAAAAAGAACTTGTTTCTGAAAACACGAAACTAATCAAAACTACTTGTGAGCACGCGGACGCGGATACTATCGATAAAGAGGGTATTGACGTAATCTTTCTCAACCATCTACACGACGGCGGACCATGCCTTGAACTTTTGAGTTCGCTCAAGGAGAAACATATTTCAAAGACGCTGCCAATTTTTGCTCTCGTTGAAAACGACCCAGCAAAAATTGAGCACGCACTCATGCTCGGAGCGGCTGACTATTTTTTACCAAACGAAACTGTTGGCTCAATTATAAAAAAAATACGAGTCGTTTTGGGGGAGCCGGAAAATTATTTTGACGAATCAGTTATCGACGTCACATCAAACACAACGCCAACCGCCAAGTCAGGTTTGAAAGTCTATTTAATAGAAGATGACCCATTACTAAGAAACTTGCTTTCGATCCGCTTTGAACAAGCACACTATGCCTACGAATACAGCTCCGACGGAAAATTTGCGCTCGGAGCTATGCAAAAGTTTAAGCCAAACGTGGTTATTCTTGATTTGATGTTGCCAGGCCAAAGCGGATTTGATGTTCTTGAGGGGATAAGAAATGATCCTCTTTTAAAGGATACGCCCGTGATTGTTTTTTCAAATCGCGATGGACAAACTGAGCAAAGACGAGCCAAGGAACTGTGCGCGAAAGAATTTTTTGTAAAGGCTATGACAGACTTGTCGGACTTAGTTCTAGCGATTGAGCGCTTGGCAAAATAGTTGTTAATAGAGCACTGTCCGACCAGTTTCATACGATATAATCATAGGTAATGACGACGGTAAAAAAGTCGGCGCGACGCAGTCTGTCTAAGGCGAAGGACGTAACGCCTACGTCTCTGCCACGACGTGTTACGCGTAAATCTAAAACCCGCACCCCCAAAAAGGAACTTTCAAGAGAGAAAGCGGTCCAAGCGGATTTGGTGACATTGCCGCAAAACGCGAGCGTGAGGAGTATTGAAAAGGCCGAGGCGATAAGTTTTTTTGGTGATCCACTGGTTGCAGTGGCGATGTCTAGGATTGCTCGCGCCTCTGGTATGGCGTTTATCTTTGTATCATTCGCTGTGTTACTTACCTTTTATGGATTACCCCGCGTCGATCAAGCCGCTCTTGTCTGCTCGAGCACGGGTTGTACGACCACGCTTAGCGATGGTAGTGTCGTTGACATAGCAACCTTGGAGCCAAAACTAACGTTGCTTGATGCGGTTCCGAGCACACTTACGTCAGATACACGCATATCCTTTTCGCTTACCAACGTGACCAACGTCTCAGCAAAACTCATTGCGGTGACAGCCGGTGGCATTTATGACGTGCAAACTGAAAACTTACTATCTGATAAATATCGCTTCTCAATTCCAGCCGACACCTATCCACCAGGTGCGTACGCCATACGCGTGTTTGCACAGTCAAGAGAAAATATTGGTTCGTACTCGTACGCACTGGGTAAATTCACTATTCCTGACCGAGCTGGTAACACTGACTACACCAAGGATCTGCAGTCGATCAATGAGGAGCCGACCTTTAAGCCAGCTCGCGTGGCGATTGAGTCACCGTTCGCGCTCGAATTGGCCCGTACAAATTTTAGCGGGCAAGAAGCTATTCGTATCAACGCTCCGAGCGATCACGGAAACATTGAAGTATACATACGCGGAACGCTGGCAACACAGGCTAGACTACTCGGGGCGGCAACCGCTTATTTTGATAAGTGGATTTTTACTTTTAATTCAAATAACTTACCAAACGGTACCTATGAGCTTTATGCGTCGGCACAAACACCAAGCGGCCTAGTACGCACCCCACCCGCTACGATTGTGATAAGCAACCAGTCAGCATTTAGGTCCAGTGGCGGAACGTCGCCGACAAACAATGCTGAACGCACATTTTATTCCATCGACCCCAATTCGACCGAATTTTCCCCAATTATAACGGCCGATAGCGACGCCGACGCCGCCACATTACAAAAACTTCAAGAGTATGAAGCGAGCATCACTGACCTTCTTAAACGGTACGCAGTGGTTGCAGAAACTGGCGACGAAACTCTGAAAGCCGCTCTTGAAGCAGAATTTGTAAAACAACGAGAGATCATTATGACCGACGTACTGCTTGATAGCAGTTTGAAAGATTTGGCCGACCGTATAAATGTCCGACTCGATGTCGCGTTTCTGAAGCTGCAATCGAACGTTACGGAATTTGAAAAATTCAGAAAAAACCGTGACGGCGAAGCAATAGCAAAGGATACCGACAAGGACGGTGTGTCAGATTTTGACGAAACTATTATTTTTAAAACTGATAGTTCAAATTCCGATTCTGACCAGGATGGTTTCTTGGACGGCATTGAAATTGCAAGAGGCTTTAACCCTCTTGACCCAGCTTCTGAAGCTCTCATTTCGTATATTTCACCGAAAGCCGTACCCGGTCTTACTCGGGCCGATATCTTGGAAGTTACCGCTGTTGCTCCTTATATAGAAAGTGACGAGGTGGCAGAAACCACACGGGTACACGCGGAAATTCACGGCAAAGCCTTGCCACTTAGTTACGTCACACTCTATATTTTTAGCACACCAACAATTATTACTGTCAAAACTGACGAAGATGGGTCTTTCGTCTATACGTTTGAAAAGGAACTAGAGGACGGTGAGCACGAAGTGTACATTGCGTTCACCGACAACACAGGAGCGATCATGGCAAAAAGTGAACCGTATCGTTTTGTAAAGAAAGCGGAAGCGTTCACTCCGCTCGACGCGGAAGCATCGGAAGTTGTAGTAAATAACCAAATCACAAACACAGAGACAAACGATTCATTTCGCTTGGTTGTTGGACTGGGAATTCTTGGCTTCGGACTCATTTTACTAATGCTTGGCGTTGGCTTACGCAGTAAAAAGGAAACACCAGCTGAACTACCTCCGGCTTCATCTGTATGATTTCCAAAATACTCTTTGCGTTAGAGCGCGGTTTTTCAATCATGAGAACGAATCACCGCTTCGTTCTCGTCGGCGTGCTGGTATTTGTGTTTCCGTTACTTTTTGTGCTGTTGACGCAAAGTTTTTTTGACACCGCTTACAATAACGTGAACACCAGCGAGAAACGACGGGTTGGACTGCTTCATGACTCGCTTGCGCAACTACTTTTGAGCAGAGAAGAGACCGCCGGCCTCTCGACTTTTATCGGAGCTATTTTGAAAGATAATCCCGATATCACAAAAATTCGTGTAGTTGAAGAGACTGCCGATGGATTGCAAATTCTTGCGGCCAACGACACAAAATTGCTTCACACCTATGAGGACAGTGTCGAGTTATACCGCTCGGCCGGTGCGGCCGAAAATCAGTCATTTATTTATGAATTCGCATTGGACAACGTTCGCACTTGGCAGGCTTTCAGGCGGGTAGATGTGCCGGGCCAAAGCACCTTTTATATTTTTTCCGAGCATTCATTTTCAAGTCTTGACTCTGTGTTTGCCGCGCGGCAACAACAATCGTACCTTGGACTTACGTTTATTTTAATCTTTATTTTACTTCTCACGTATTGGCTTACTCGGCAAGTAAATTGGCACGCTAGGTATCTCGCACTTGAAGCAGAGTTGAAGGAACGCGATCTGCTGAATGATTCGGTCATACACGAGTTCCGAACACCACTCACAGTCATTAAAGGATATGCGAGCCTGTTGACTGAAGATGCGACGCTCTCAAGCACCGTGCACACGCACGCCACGAGTATTAAAACTTCGGCTGACCGACTCATTTTGCTAGTGAATGATTTCCTTGAAGTTGCACGCTTGAGTTCAGGACGATTGGCGCTCGAAAAGAAGGAGATAGAAGTAAGTACTTTGATCACGCGCATTTTGGCTGACATGCAGTCCTTAGCCGTAGCCAAGCAACTCGAGTGCCGATTTGAGACTACGAAACGTCCAGTCTTTCTCATGACTGATGAAAAAAGGTTTACGCAGGTGTTGACAAATCTCATCAGCAATGCCATTAAGTACACCGACAAAGGGACTGTCACTGTTATGCTTGCACAAAGAAAAAACAATACCACCATTCGCATTAAAGACACCGGCCGCGGTATTTCGGCCGCCGACCAAAAACGCCTATTTACGCCGTTCGTGCGGGTGGGTGCGGCCGATTCATCTACGGTCGTTGGTTCTGGTTTGGGCATGTGGATTACCAAGCAAATCATTGACCGTCTTGGCGGCACCATCAGCGTTGAGTCAATCGAGGGTGTGGGCACGCACGTTATTCTCACAATAAAAGGCTGATTGCAGAGATGTGTTCTGTAGGTATAATAGCCGCACGGAACCTTCATCAACACATGAAGGCGTATTGCTATGGCACACCACAAAAAAACAACCACTAAATCAGGTAAAGGTCAGAACGCGAAAGAGGATGTGTTGGCCGTGCGCGGCGCGCGGACGCATAATTTAAAGAACATTACCGTGGAGATGCCGCGAGGAAAAATGATCGCCATTACCGGGCCGTCTGGCTCGGGCAAATCTTCCCTAGCCTTTGACACGATTTTTGCTGAAGGCCAACGACGCTACGTGGAATCGTTGTCACCTTATGCTCGACAATTCCTTAATAAAATGCAAAAACCGGACGTTGACGAAATCAGCGGCCTTTCTCCAGCAATTTCCATCGATCAAAAGTCAGCCTCTCGTAACCCGCGCTCAACCGTCGCGACTGTCACTGAAATTTATGATTATCTGCGCATTCTCTACGCGCGTGTTGGTCAGCCGTACTGTCTTGACGTTGACGTACCAATACAAAAACTTTCGCAAGACGAGATTCTTGGGATTGTTATCAAGTCAATTGAAAACCGCGAAGTAAAAGCGGCTACGACTTCGCAGTCAGAGAAGGTCATGGGCATCGAAGTTACAAGAGGCAAGGTGGCAATTTTTGCGCCGGTGGTAGTTGGACGTAAGGGCGAATACTACCAAATGTTGTACGACCTCCTCGGTAAGGGGTACGAGGCAGTGAAGATCGACGGAGAAATTAAACAGCTACGCGAGAAAATCGAGCTCACAAAAACGAAGCGACACGACATAGATATTCTTATTGATGAAATTTATGTAAGCGAGTTCACCGCCGATCCGAAAGGTTCACACGAACGTCTTTCAGAAGCGGTTGAACTGGCTCTTCAGGAAGCGAGCGGACTAGTAAAGATAGAAAGTCCAGACGGAACGACACGTACGTTGTCGGCAAAATTCATTTGTCCGGTTGACGGCTCATCTTTTCCGGAAGTAGAACCGCGTCTCTTTTCATTTAATTCTCCCTATGGCGCCTGTCCGGAGTGCAACGGCCTTGGTGTGGTCGGCATCTTTCAAAACGACGAGTGTCCAGTTTGCAACGGAGCCCGTCTGCGAAAAGAGGCCTTACGCGTGTATTTGGGCGGGAATGGTAAAGACGACTTAGGTATCAATATAGTCAATTTCACCAGTTTAACAGTCAGGGAAGCGGTTGACTTTATTGCAAAGCTCAAACTGTCAAAAAAACAGCATGACATCGCCTGGCCAGCTTTACGAGAAATCATTGAACGACTTGAATTCATGCTGGATGTGGGGATTGAATATCTCACACTTGATCGACGCGCCAACACGCTCTCTGGCGGGGAAGCTCAACGCATTCGACTCGCTTCCCAACTGGGATCTGGCCTGGTTGGAGCGTTGTATGTGCTTGATGAGCCGACCATTGGTCTCCACCAGCGCGACAACGAAAAACTTGTTAAAACATTGCATGAATTACGTGACTTGGGAAATACTATCATCGTAGTCGAACACGATGAGGATACTATTTTTGCTTCGGACTACTTGGTAGATATCGGACCGGGAGCCGGAGTACACGGCGGAAAAGTGGTGGTTGCTGATGATTTACCACTTCTATTGGCTGCCAAGAAAAACGACTCTGGCTCCATTACGCTCGACTACCTACGTGGCGACCGAAAAATTGAAGTTCCGCCACGCCGGGAAAGTGAAAAGGGCTCAATCAAAATTCGTGGCGGCAAGGCTTTTAACATTAAAAATTTAAACGTCGACATTCCTCTCGGTCGGCTTATTTGCGTGACTGGCGTGTCAGGATCAGGTAAATCGACGTTTATGTACGAAATAATCGATCGCAACCTCAAATCTCGCCTAGAGCGCAAGTATCGAACTCCGCATACTTACAACTGCAGTTCATTTTCTGGTTCTGAATATCTTGGCCGGTCGGTTTTGATCGATCAGTCACCAATTGGCCGTACTCCGCGCAGTAACCCAGCTACGTACACTGGGTCATTCACTCACATACGTGACTTATTTGCGGCCACGAGTGAAGCCCGCGCGCGCGGCTGGAAACCAGGTAGATTTAGCTTTAACGTGAAGGGCGGCCGCTGTGAAGCCTGCCAAGGCAATGGTGAAATTGCAGTTGAAATGCACTTCTTACCGACTGTGTATGTCACCTGCGATGTGTGCGACGGTAAGCGTTTCACCAAAGAAACGCTCGAAGTGAAATACAAGAAAAAAAGTATTCACGAAATACTGCATATGACTATTGAAGAGGCACATGTGTTCTTTAACGATGTGCCGGCTATCGAAGAACGCTTGAAGACCTTACTCGATGTCGGACTTGGGTATTTGGAGCTTGGTCAAAGTGCCACCACACTTTCCGGCGGAGAAGCGCAACGCGTTAAAATTGCTTCCGAGCTTTATCGCCCGCATACACAAAAGACCATGTACTTACTCGACGAACCAACCATTGGTCTTCATTACGAAGATGTACGAAAGTTAATTGAAATTTTGCAACAGCTGGTCGACCACGGTAATACCGTGATGGTGATAGAGCATAATCTTGACCTGGTAAAGTGTGCTGACTACGTCATTGATATCGGGCCTGAAGGTGGAGCGAAAGGTGGGGAAATTGTAGCGAAAGGCACGCCCGAGCAAGTGGCCAATAGCGAAAAATCACACACTGGGAAATATCTCAAGCAGGTTTTGAAAAAGTAGTGTATACTATATTTTTAGAAGCTATTTGGAAGAGGGAGTAGAGAGAATGGACACTATCGATCCCGCACTTGTTGATTTGGTTGCGTCGCGGCTTGGAGAGCAGACCTTCGACTCAATAGTCGATGAAGGCCATGAGAGTTTGACCATGCTGACGCAAGAGCAGCGAGCGGAAGTGAAGCGACAAGCGGAGGAAAAGCTTCAAAATCAAAGGCTTCCTTCGTCAGTGCTGATCACGAGGGCTTGGCAAATCTGACGCCAGCGCAATTTAAAGAGTTGCAAAAGCGCGCCAGCCCGCGAGACAAAATTCAACAACCGAAGTAACTTAAAGCCGTGTAAACGGCTTTACTCTTTTTATGACCTTAAAGGCACTCACCAAAAAGAAAATTCCTGACGCGCCTGGCGTGTATTTTTTTCTTGGACCAAAAAAGCAAATTTTATACATCGGTAAAGCCACATCACTAAAAAGCAGAATCCGCAGCTACTTTGCTGTGGATATTGAGGAGAAGCGCTCAAAGTTGATCGACACCATGGTACAGGAAGCGATGTCTCTGGAGTGGACAGTAACCGACAGCGTACTTGAGGCTTTGATCTTGGAGACCAATCTTATCCGCACACACAAACCGCGCTACAACACGAGAAGTAAAGACGACAAAAGCTACAACCATCTTATTATTACCAATGAAGAATTCCCGCGCGTATTGGTAGTTCGCGGCAAAGATCTTACCGAGCAATTTACCGAGAACCAAATAAAACATCACTTTGGGCCATTTCCGAATGGGTTACTCTTTAAGGAAGCGCTCAAAATTGTCCGTAAGCTGTTTAAATTTTACGACACAAAAAAACCCGTCGAAGAAGAGAAAACAAAATTGGGGAAGGGAAAGATTGATTTCAACCGTCAGCTCGGTTTGTACCCCGGCGTGCAATCAAGAGCAGAATACTTAAAAACCATTCGTCATCTTAAACTTTTTTTTGAGGGTAAAAAATTGCAAATTATTGAGGAGTTGGAGAAGGAAATGCAGAAACTGGCAAGACAAGAGGCCTTTGAGGAGGCGGGGCAAATCAAAAAGCGCATTTTTGCCCTCACACACATTCAAGATATCGCGCTCTTAAAAGATGAATCTCGAATTTATCGAGATGAACGTCGGCTACGCATCGAAGCCTACGATGTCGCTCATCTTTTCGGAGCAGAAATGGTGGGGGTCATGACAGTCATTGAAGGTGGCGAAGCGTTAAAAAGTGAGTATCGGAAATTTAAAATTAGCAACTACACCAGTGCGAACGACCCAGGTGCGCTCAAAGAAATGCTGACGCGACGTCTCTCACACTCTGAATGGCCGTTTCCACAGGTAATCGTAGTGGATGGTAACTCTGTGCAAAAGAAAGTGGCTGAAGTTGCTTTGCGGCAAGCGGGATTGGTGATTCCGGTGGTGGCGGTAGTCAAAAACGATAAGCATAAGCCAGAACGACTCATCGGTGTCAAAAGTATTCTTGAAACTCACCAGTACAGCATACTACTGGCGAATGCTGAAGCTCACCGTTTCTCACTAGCCTACCACCGGTCAAGGAGGAAGCTGTAGCTTTGCGGGACTGTGAGGTGGCTTGTGGTAAAATTCAGACATGTCGTATAAACGTGTCGCTGTTGTGCGCGGAGGCCCAAGCGAAGAATATGAAGTGTCGCTCAACACTGGAGCCAATGTGCTTCGAGCGCTTAGCGAACTTGGCTACTCGCACAAAGATATTGTGGTCACCAAAGCCGGTGACTGGCTCGAAACAGGCATTTCTCGAAGCCCGGAAGCGGCGCTTCAAGCTGTTGATGTGGTATTTGTCGCGCTTCACGGTGCCTATGGTGAAGATGGCCAAATACAAAAAATACTACAGCGCAATCACATTCCTTTTACGGGCAGTCGAGCTTTTCCATCCGCCCTGGCGTTTAATAAAGCACTCACCAAGGAGCATCTCAAAAAACATAAGGTTCGAATGCCAGCGCACGTGAAAGTTTCAAAATCAAACTTTACTTCTCTAAAGGAAACCTTGCACGATCTTGAACATGCCCTTGGAACTGAACTTTTTATAAAACCGCTGGCCAGCGGTTCTTCGCACGGTGCTAAATTTGTTCCCAATCTTCAAACTTTAAGTTGGGTTTTACCAGAACTTCTCGAGCAGTATGACGAAGTGTTGGTTGAAGAATTCATTCGTGGCCGAGAAGCTACGGTGGGCGTGTTGCAAAATTTTCGTGATCAGGATGTCTACGTCCTGCCAGTAGTGGAGATTGTTCCGCCGGCCGGGGAGCCACTTTTCTCTTACGAAAACAAATACAGCGGAAGCACTACGGAAATTTGCCCCGGTCGCTTTTCTTACCACGAGAAGGCGAAGTTATCCGACGCCGCTTTGTTGGCACACACAGTGCTTGGCTGTGACCAGTATTCACGCAGTGATTTGATAGTTAGGAATGGGGAAGTGTACTTTCTGGAAATTAACACATTACCTGGTCTCACTTCGGAATCATTGCTACCCAAGGCGGCTGCGGCGGTTGGTTTATCGTTTAATGAGCTCGTCCGGCACTTGGTAGAAACCGCACGTGTGTAGGGGCAGCTTTCCTTGACTTAGCGTTACAGCCTCGCTATGATGGTGCGCGCTAAGGTTTTACCTTAGCGGGAATAAGGGGCCAGTAAGAAATCTTTCTGTCCCTTCGTTCGAGTAAAATAAAAATAAACTTTTACTTTGCCCTCACTCGGGCCAGTAGCTCATTTGGTAGAGCGCCTCATTTGCAATGAGGAGGCGGCGGGTTCGAATCCTGTCTGGTCCACAGATGCAAAAAACCAGCTTACTGCTGGTTTTTTGTATCTGCTTTGGATCGCTGGGAGCGAATTCGAAAGCCGGACTGAGCTTGCGAGGGAGGCGGGGTCGCGAGCGTTTCTGAAAGAAACGACTTGTGACCGAATCCTGTCTGGTCCACCAAACAAAACTTGTAAAGTTTACCAAGCTTGCGCTACTTCCCTAGTATAAAATCTCGCTTGTGTCGATAGAGAGCAACTAAATCGCGCCTGCGTACGACAAGAAGGACGACTGAACCGAGCCAGAGAAGAACGGCTGCCACGAACAGTCCGCCGCCGTCGTTGTTTGGATCGGTGCCGAGCGGTGTAAAGAGGTGGAATGAAACTGCTCCGGACATGATGAGGAAGGCAAATAGAGCACCAACGACTTGTAGGCGACGAAACATAGTGGTGATACCAAGAAGCAAACAGCCAGCGGCTAAGAGTTCGGCACCGCCAATCACGTACTGGCTAAACAGTCCGGTGTGCGCAAAAAGGCCAGACGCTCCCCACGAAGCGGCCCAAGCGTCAAGTTTCCCAAAAATTACCTGAGTGTTGGGATGATCAGTAAATTTAAAACGAAGTGAATCAAGAAATACTAAAGCTCCAAACAATGCGATTAGATGTGGAAAGAGTGATTTAATGTTTTGCATACGCGTAAAGTATAGCAATTGTTGTAAAGCTTGACTAATCACAAAAATTCGATATGCTCACGCCAGTTCTAGCCGCTACAAGGAGAAAAACATGTCTAGTGCCGGGTTTTTGCTGATCGTCGGCCTATTCTGTCTTGGCTTTACCTTTGCATTTCGCTATCGCTAAGAGGCCGCCTCCAGCTTTGTGCGCGTAACCGCTGTCTACTTAAGGCAGCGGTTTTTATATTCACCACTCTATGTTAGAATCGCCTGAATTTAGGGCCATTAGCTCATTTGGTAGAGCGCTTCCATGGCATGGAAGAGGCGAGCGGTTCAAATCCGCTATGGTCCACATTTTAAAAAATCGCAAGTCGTTGGAAGCCACCTGCGGCGGCGAAGGTATACCCCCGCGAAAATCCGAAATCGCGGCTCCGTCGCGCCGATAAAAACCGCCAAGGAACCTGTAAAAATATCGACTCGAGCTGCATTTCAATTTTGGAAAAGAGAATCTTTGAAATATAACCACTACAAAAACCACTGGAAATGGTAGCTTTTGCGTGCTATTGACTTTTATAATGATGTGTGCTAACATATATTTAGATGATGGCATAGTGCCTTCGTTTTAGCACACCACAACCATGAAAAAGAGAGGCCAAGCATGCGCGTTGACCAAGATATTCACTTCACAGTTCGCGGTGTGCCAGTGCACATGAGACTGGATACCACAGCACCGGGAAACCAATTCCTTCTGCGTCCGGAACGCGAAGAGGACAAACGAGGCTCCTTTGCGAAAGCAGTTCGTGATGCCATCGCTCCTTGTTTTGCGAAAGGATCCATCTTTGTCTCTGATGATCGCGCCACGATCATCGACAACGACTCAGATTCCACGATCTCAACAAGCGTCCTCGTGAGCCTTCCTGAATGGGACGGGCAAAGCCTGAAAGGGCTTTGCGGAGAAGGCGCGGAAGACCTCGCAAGCTTTCTGGGGTATCTTCGGAATCACGTCCAAGCTACCGAAGAATTTTTCCGTTCCGACGGTAGTCGCATCGAGTTCTAATGACTCGCGGCATTGCAACAGGGGTCGGACCTACTGGTGACTCAGTAAACTACCAGGAGTTCCTCTCCGGCAAAATGCTGCAAGACAATGATAAAAATGGGCGTCCAAAGGTATAACCTGCGGACGCTCTTTCCTTTACTTTGAATAGGAAGAAGTAAGGGCGGAACCGAATACTCGGCTCCGTTTTTCTTTTGCACAGACAAAATTTGATTTTTTGTTTAAGATGTGTTACTATATTTGCTGAAATTGTCCTTAACTAGCTCTTTGAAAGGAGGTTACTTTGCCTCTCAATCCTCAAACTATCGGCTTGCTTTCCGCCGGTTTGGTGTTGGTGAGCGTCATTCCATATGTCTACCGTATTTGGCAACGTAAAATCCAAACGAACCCCACCAGTTGGTTTTTGTGGACTCTCATCGGATGGACGTTACTTCTCACGTACGATAGCTCCGGTGCAAAGGCGAACGTCTGGCCAGCAGTGTTGGGAGCCATTAACCCAACTGTCGTTCTTCTCCTCACTGCTCTTAGAAGCACCGGCTGGCAACGCCTCAATCAACTTGAGCGAGTGTGTCTGG
>ERZ1292630.3175-Hain-H41-02um-R3-3175-length-14670-cov-5_pt1 | contig 14670 bp, 12 predicted proteins | sample MGYA00564408_ERZ1292630 | MGnify/ENA primary metagenome ERZ1292630 (study PRJEB36523, sample SAMEA6512641) | groundwater metagenome | collected 2019-01-08 | study: AquaDiva: Metagenomics assemblies of 32 groundwater samples | reverse complement strand
CGCCGCGCGCCCCGGTGCTGCTGGCGCTGAACAAGGCCGACCTGCTGGGGAAGGGCGCACGCCGCACGCTGGCCGAGCTGCACCCCGGCGCAGTGTACCTCTCGGCACTCACCGGTGATGGCGTGCCCGCGCTGCTCTCGGCCATCGCCGAGCGACTGCCGGAAAGTCCGTTCCTGTATCCGGCGGACGATCTCTCGACGCAGCACCTGCGGTTCTTTGCCCGCGAGGCGGTGCGCGAAGCGGCGCTCGAACAACTCGACGAGGAAGTGCCGCATGCGCTGGCCTGCGAGATCGAGGAGTTCCGGGAGACGACTACCCCGGTGTACATTCGTGCCGTGCTCCACGTGGAGCGCGACAGCCAGAAGCGCATCCTGATCGGCAGTGGCGGGCAGCGCATCAAGACGATTGGCGCCGCGGCCCGCAAGCGGATCGAGGCGCTGGTCGGCAGCGCGGTCTACCTGGACCTGTGGGTCAAGGTGCTTCCCAACTGGCGGCGAAACCCGGCGGCGCTCGAGCGCTTCGGGTATTCGCTGCCGAGAGACGAGAAGAAATGACGCTTTCCCCGCAACTGCTGGCGATCCTCGTGTGCCCGAAGTGCAAGGGCACGCTCACCTACCGGGAAGGCGAGCAGGCGCTCGACTGTCCGGCATGCAGGCTTCGATATCCCGTTCGCGACGACATTCCCGTCATGCTGGTTGATGAGGCGACAGCTCTCTAGCGCATTGCGGTGCGCGTCGGCTGTTGCGCTGGCTGGCGCGGCAACCGTCGCGACGACGCCGGGATCGCTCGGCGCGCAGGGCGGGGTCTCCACCGAGGCCGCGCTGTTCCTGCTCGTCCCGGTCGGGGCGCGGAGTGCCGCGACCGGCCAGGCGACCGCCGCGTCGGAGCTCGGCACCGAGTCGCTGTGGGGAAATCCCGCGGGTATCGCGAGGATGACCGGCCGGGAGCTGGCGCTGCACCACTCGCAGTCGATCGTAGCCACCGGTGAGGTGCTCGGCTTCGTCTATCCGGCCGGCAGGGCGGGCGTGGTGGCGTTCGGCGCGCAGCTGTATGACTACGGCGCACAGGAAAACAAGGACGACCTGGGTAACGTGGTGGGCCAGCTGCTCCCGCGTTCAGTCGTGGTCGCGGCGACGTACGCCGCCACGCTGGGCTCGCGCCTGCGCGCCGGACTCTCGTACAAGTTCGTGCAGTTCCGACAGGACTGCACTGGGCCGTGCGGGAGTTCCGTCGCCTTCAGCGTGTCCACGAACGGGTTGGACCTGGGAGCGCAGTACGCGACGCTGCGCGCCGACAGCCTGACGGTGGGACTGCTACTGCGGCACATGGGGCTGAAGCTGCAGGTGAACGACAACGCCCAGTCGGACGCGCTCCCCTCGCGCGTACACCTCGGTGTCCAGGCGCTAGTGCCGGCCATCGCACAGGCGCTGCCGGGCGCCGAACTGCGATGGGCGGTCGAAGTGGTGAATCGCACGTCGTTTCGGGAGCCGGCCGTACGGTTGGGCGGTGAGCTGGGGCTGCAAAAGCAGCTCTACCTGCGCGCCGGTTATTCGACCGGGACGGGCGACGGCACGGGACCCGCCTTTGGACTCGGGTTCGTGCGCGGCCGGCTGGGCGTGGACTTCGCCCGTGAATTCACGGGCCTGTCCGCAGACCTGGGAGAGCCGCCGACGTACCTCACCCTGCGCGTGAGCTTCTGATGAGGCTCCTCGCGTCGCGTTGCCGCGCAGGGGCCTGGGTTGCCGTTGGCCTGACGCTGGCAGGTCCGCTGGGGGCTCAGCACGTGGCACACAGCCAGGTCGGCGTGCCGAGGACCATCGCACCGGGGAACGTCGCGTTGGCGTGTACCAGCTCGCCGCTGGGAGGCTGCGCAGGACGCGCCGTGCCGGCCCGTGGCCGGCTGGACGAGACCGACGTGCGCCGCTGGGCACCCGTGGCCTCCATGCTGCTTCCCGGCCTGGGACAGGTCGTGCTGCACCAGGATCGCTTCGTGGCCTACCTGGCGGTCGAGGCGTGGGCCCTGCTCGAGTTTGCCAACCAGCGCACCGCGGCCCGCCGCCCGCAGAACCGCTACCGCGAGATGGCGCGCGACGTCGCGCGGTCGCTGTACGGGCCGGCCGCTCCCGTGGGAACGTGGGCGTACTACGAGGCCATGGAGCACTACGTCGAGAGCGGCGTCTTTGACCGCCTCCCGGGCGGCGACGTGGACCCCGAACTGGACGTCGATACGCACAATGGCGCCATGTGGCTGCTGGCTCGCCAGACGTTCTGGGCGGACCCTGCCATTCCGCCGCCGGCGTCGAGCGTCCAGTATCGCAGCGCGTACAACTTCTACCTGGACCGGGCGATTCGGTCGGAGTATCGCTGGTCGTGGCGGAACGCCCAGCTGGAACAGGACGTGTACGTGCGCACGATCCGGCGCAGCAATACCTCCTTTCGCGAGGCGCGACAGGTGCTGGGCTTCGTGATCGCGAACCACCTCCTGTCGAGCGTCGATGCCTTCGTGATGCTCCGGGTGGAGGGACTGGAGGGCGGGAGTGGTCGCGGAGTCGCCGTGAGGGGCCGCCTGCCGCTGCCATGAGTTACCTAACTGTTCAGGTCCACGTCAGTACGCGGGTCAAGTCGTGTTCTGGCTTGTGTTTGACACACTCGCATCCCCCGGGTACGTTACCAAACACGAGAGGAGCTGATCGGGAAGCGTGACGCATACGACCGCCGTAGTATTTTCGCCAGACGGGCAGGCCGCGCCGGAGCCGATTCGCGACTGGCTCGTGGCGCAGGGCTTGCCGTGGGCGGTGGTCTCCAACGCGGATGACCTCATGTCGACGGCCCTTCGATCGCGTCCGCGCCTGGCGGTCATCGATGCGCGCCACCATCCGGTGGCCGCGCTCCGCGGGTGCCAGCGACTGAAGGCCGACTCGTTCACGGGCATCGTGCCGGCGCTCGTGTGGGTACGTGACGACCCCACCTCATTCGCGGCGGCGTTCGACGTGCAGGCCGACGAAGTCGTTCGCGAAGGGACCGCGCCGAACGAGGTGTCGCTGCGCTTGGCCGCACTCCTGCGGCGCTCCGACCGCGATACGTACGTGCATCCGTCGACGCGCCTGCCGGGCGGCCTGGAAATCGAGGCCGACATCATGCGGCGCCTCGAGGCGGACGAGTTCTTTGCGGCGTGCTACGCCGACCTCGATCATTTCAAGGAATACAACGACCGGTACAGCTACTACGACGGCGACCGGGTGATCCGGATCCTGTCGAAGATCCTGCACGACGTGGTGAAGGGCACGGTGGCGGAGAAGGGGTTTGTCGGCCACATCGGTGGCGACGACTTCCTGTTCGTCATTCCGGCCGAGGCGGTGCAGGAAGTGTGCAGCGAGATTGTGTCGATATTCGACACGCTGATTCCGTACCAGTATTCGGAGCAGGATCGGCGCGCGGGCTACTATTTCGGGAAGGATCGGCGCGGGCAACTGCACAAGGTGCCGCTGATGACGGTGTCGATCGGCGTGGTGACGAACGACCGGCGTCGATTCACGCATCCTTCGCAGGTCAGCGAACTGGCGACGGAAATGAAGAGCTATGCGAAGAGTCTCTCGGGTTCGGTTTTCACGATCGACCGTCGTGGCGACGAGGCGGCGGATGATGGCTTGCCGCCGACACCGGTGCCCGATGCAGCCATCGTGGTGGAGGAGTAGTGAACGTCTCATGTCCTGAATGCCGGTCGGTCTTTCGCGTCGATCCGTCCAAGGTCCCCACCGTGGGCGTGCGTGCGCGCTGCTCGGTCTGCGGCGGCGTGATTGCGATTGCGGCTCCGGCACCGGTTGCCGCCGTGGCGAGCGCGGCAAGTACAGCGTGGGCGACTCCGCGTGTCTCGATGCCCCCCACGCCGGTCACGCCGATGGCAGCGGTGCCCGAGCCCATGGCGATGCCGCGCTCGTCGTCCCCGTCGTTCAGGCCGCCGACACCGCCACCGGTGACATCGATCCCGCGGCCGGCCATGCCGCCGCTGCCTCCGCCGATGCCCGCGGGAGCCACGCCCCCGCAGCCGCGCCCCGGCGCCCCGGGTCCGTTCACGCCGCCTCGTTCGGGGGCGCCTTCGGCGGCACCGGCATCGTCGGCTGCGGCGGCCTCGCCGATTGCTCCGCGCCCGGCGTTCGCAGCGCCGATGCCGCCGCCGCCGGCGCCGGGACGACCCGGCGGGATGCCGGCCGGGCCTCCGGCGATGCCTCCGGCACCGGGCATGCGAGCGACGCCGCCGACGCCCGTGAGCGCGTCTCGCACGACGCAGCCACGAATGATGCCGCCTCCGCAGGGAGCGCCTCCGCGGGCGTCGGTGACGCAGCCGATGGCCGCCGTGCCGCGGCCGAGCGCGCCTGCGGCCCCGGCCGCGCCGCGACCTGCCTCGATGACCACGCCGGGCGGGACGCGCCGGGTCATCAACCCATTCCTGAACAACGATCCCAACCAGAAGGCGAAGCGCCTGGCGCGCGCCCTGGTGTCCGACATGGTCGCCTACCTGCCGCAGAAGCGCGAGGAAGGCCTGAAGAACGGCACCCTGAAGGAGCTCTTCCGCGAGGAAATCAAGAAGAGCTACGAGGAGTACTGCGATCAGATCGGCAAGGAGTTTGCCGAGTCGACCACCCACTTTCAGGAAGCGCTGAACGACGTGTTGGCGGGCGGCAAGAGGATGTTTTAGGGGAGAGAACGACAGAATACGACAGAGTACGACAGAGTACGACAGAGTACGACAGAGTACGACAGGCTACGACAGCGGTCTCACCCCGAGATCTCTGTCGTTTTCTGTCGTACTCTGTCGTACTCTGTCGTACTCTGTCGTACTCTGTCGTACTCTGTGCACCCTAGTACGGCCCCGTCCGCGAGACTAAATTGCACGGACGCAGTCTCCCGCAGCGGGGGCCTCTTGAGTTTTCTCGTACCGTGACGGGCACTGATGGCTGACAGCGACTGCGCGAAATCCTTGCGGCTGGACGAAGAACGGCTCACCGAGCTGCGGAGGTTCCTTTGACCTCGATGGCAAGCGGAGCCGACTGGAGCAGCTCGAGTCGGAGATGAGCGTGCCGGGCTTCTGGGACGCGCAGGAGCGCGCCCAGGGCCTGGTGCAGGACCTGAAGGTGCTCAAGGGGTGGATCGACCCCTTTGACCGGATGTGGGGCCGCGTGCAGTCGGCGCTGGAATTGGACCAGATGCTCGAGGGCGAGCCGGACCCGGAGATGATCAGTGAGGTGGAGCGCGAGACGTCGGCCCTGCACGAGGAGGTGGAGGCCTTCAAGCTCCGGTCCCTGTTGCAGGGGCGTGACGACTTCCGCGACGCGCAGGTGGAGATCAGTGCCGGCGCGGGTGGCACCGAGGCGCAGGACTGGGCGCAGATGATCATGCGGATGTACACGCGCTGGGCCGAGCGCCGCGGCTACGACGTGGAAGTGCTCGACCTGTCGGAAGGCGAGGAAGCGGGCATCAAGGGGGCGGTGCTCGAGATACGCGGCCTGTACGCGTTCGGCTTCCTGCGCCCGGAGTCGGGCGTTCACCGGCTGGTGCGCATTTCCCCCTTCGATTCGCAGGCACGGCGGCACACCAGCTTCGCTTCGGTGTTCGTGTATCCGGTGGTGAACGAGGAGATCAACATCGAAATTCGCGACGAGGACCTTCGCGTGGACGTGTTTCGGGCCAGCGGTGCCGGTGGCCAGCATGTGAACAAGACCAGCTCGGCGGTGCGGCTGACGCACATCCCGACGGGAATCGTGGTGTCGTGTCAGCAGCAGCGTTCGCAACACAAGAACAAGGAACACGCGATGAAGCAGCTCAGGAACAAGCTCTACAATCGCGAGGCGGAGAAGCAGGCGGCGGCCAAGGCGGTGCTCGACGCCACCAAGTCCGAGGTCTCGTTCGGCAGCCAGATCCGCAGCTACGTGTTCCAGCCGTACACGATGGTCAACGACCATCGCACCGAATTGAAGATCACGGACGTGCAGAAGGTCATGGACGGCGCCATCGATCCGTTCATCGAGGCGTACCTCAAGCTGGCCGGCAACGCGGGAGCAGCCCGATGAGCGACGAACTCAACTACGTGCTGCGCTCGCGCCGCGACAAGCTGGACGCGCTGGTGGCGCGCGGCATCCTTCAGTTCGCCTACAGCTATGATCGTTCGCATCATGCCGTCGATTGCGTCCCGTTGCTGGGCGATGCGGACGAAGGGCCGGAGGTGCGGCTGGCGGGGCGCATCGTCGCCTGGCGCGCGCACGGCAAGACGACGTTTGCGCACCTGGGCGATCCGTCGGGGCGCGTGCAGCTGTACCTCAAGAAGGACGTGCTCGGCGAGGACGGGTGGGCGCTGTGCGACCTGCTCGACCTCGGCGACGTGGTCGGCGTGCAGGGTCCGCTGTTCCGCACGCGCACGGGCGAGGTGACGGTGCGCGTGGAGCGATTGGTGTTGCTGGCCAAGTCGCTGCGCCCGCTGCCGTTCGGCAAGGAAGAGACGGTGGACGGCAAGGTGGTGCGCCACTCGGCCTTCGCCGACGGCGAGCAGCGTTCGCGCCAGCGGTACGCCGACCTGGCGGTGCATCCCGAGGTGCGCGCGCTGTTCACGGCGCGGTCACGGATGAACGCGGCGGTGCGCAGCTTCCTCGACGGCCTGGACTTCCTGGAGGTCGAGACGCCGGTGCTGCAGTCGCTGTACGGCGGCGCGGCGGCCAAGCCCTTCGTGACCCAGCACAACGCGCTCGACATGCCGCTGTTCCTGCGCATCGCCGACGAGTTGTACCTCAAGCGCCTCGTCGTGGGCGGCTTCGACCGGGTGTACGAGATCGGGCACGACTTCCGCAACGAAGGCATCGACCGGACGCACAATCCGGAGTTCACGATGCTCGAGTTCTACGAGGCCTACGCCGACTACACCGGGATGATGGACCGCGTGGAAGCGCTGCTGATCGCGGCGGCCACCGCGGTGCGCGACACGCTGTCCGCCGCCGGGCTGTCCAGCGACGCGCCGGCCTTCGACCCGGCGGTGCTGCAGGGACCGTTTCCCCGCATGGAATGGCTGCCGTCCCTCTCGCACGCGATGCACGTTCCCGACGTCACCCGGCTCACCGATGCCGAACTGCGTGCCGCCGCCGAGAAGGTGGGTGTGCACAACGTGGGGACGCTGTCGCGCCCCAAGCTGATGGACGAGCTGTTCCAGCATCACGTGGAGAGCAGGATCGACCGCCCGACGTTCGTGATCGACTATCCCAAGGAGCTGTCGCCGCTGGCCAAGCCAAAGCGCGGCAACCCCGAGCTCACCGAGCGCTTCGAGTTGTTTGCGCGCGGCAAGGAAATGGCCAACGCCTTCAGCGAACTCAACGATCCGGTCGACCAGCGCCAGCGCTTCGAGGCGCAGGCGCGACTGAAGGCGGCCGGCGACGAGGAGGCGAGCGGCGTGGACGAGGACTATCTGCGCGCCATGGAGTACGGCATGCCGCCGATGGGCGGCGTCGGCATCGGAATGGACCGGTTGTTCATGTACCTGACCAACACGTCGCATATCCGGGACGTGATCCTGTTTCCGACGATGAGGCCCGAATGAGGGGCAGGGGAAGGGGCAGGGTGTGGTGCCGGGGGAAGGGGCTGGACAAGGGAGGCGGGTGAACCGACTGGAACTGGAAATCGCCTGGCGCTACCTCCGTTCGCGCGGCCGCGCGCGGTGGTTGTCGTTCATCTCCGTGATCGCCATTGGCGGCATCGTCATCGGCGTGAGCGCGCTGATCCTGATCATCGGCGTGATGAACGGGTTGCAGACCGACCTGCGCGAGAAGATCCTGGTGGGGAGCCCGGACCTTCGCGTGCTGGTGTACGGTGACGAGCTGAAGATCAGCGACTGGCGCAGGGTGCAGGCCAAGGTGCGCCAGATGGACGGCGTGGTGGCGGTGGCGCCATTCGTGCTCACGCAGGCGCTGGTCAACGCCGGGCACGACTACCACGAAGCCGTGTCGGTGTCGGGCATCGATCCGGCCGGCGCGAGCTCTCGCCCGGTGACATCGATTCGCGAACACGCCACGATGGGCGACTTTTCGTTTGTCACCAAGGACGGCAAGCGGCGGGGTGCGGTGGTGGGCAAGCTGCTGGCGGACCGGCTCAGCGCGTATCCCGGGGCCCACCTCACGATGTTCACGGCAGCCGGCCTGAAGCCGGACGCCGTGCTGGGCGCGCTGGTGCCCCGCATCGCCGAGTTCGAGGTGACGGGCGTCTTCGAGACCGGCATGTACGAGTACGATAATTCGTACGTCTTCGTGGACCTTTCGGCGGCTCAGGAGTTTGCCGGGCTCGACAGCGCGGTGACCGGTCTCGAGGTGGCCACCGCCGACCGTTGGGTGGCGCCCGTGGTGGCCGAACGGATTGGCACCGCGCTCGAGTTTCCGTACCACACCGTGGACTGGCAGGAACAGAACAGCTCGCTCTTCCGCGCGCTGAAGCTCGAGAAGATGGGCATGGGAGTGATCCTGCTGCTGATCATCGTCGTCGCGGCCTTCAACATCGTGAGCACGCTGACGATGGTCGTGCGCGACAAGACGCGGGAGATCGGCATCCTGAAGGCCATGGGATTCACCGAGGGCGGCATTCGGCGGGTCTTCCTCGTCCAGGGCGTGGTCATCGGGCTCGTCGGGACGATGCTGGGAACGGCGCTGGGCGCCACCCTGGGCGTGGCGATCGACAAGTACCGGCTGATCACGCTCGACCCCACAATCTACTTCATCGACCACCTGCCGGTGCGACTGGAACTGGGCGACACGCTGATGATGGCGCTGCTCGGCTTTGCCGTGGCGGCCGTGGCCACGCTGTATCCGGCGAGGCAGGCTTCGCGGTTGTACCCGATCGAAGCGATACGCGGCGAATGAGCCCGATACTCGAGGCGCGCGGCGTCACGAAGGTCTTCACCGGCGGCGACGGCGGCGAGATCCGGGTGCTCGATGGCGTGGACCTGCAGGTAGCCCGCGGCGAGATGGTGGCGGTCGTCGGCGCCAGCGGCGCGGGCAAGAGCACGCTGCTGCAGGTGCTGGGCGCGCTGGAGCGTCCCACGGGGGGCGAGGTGGTGCTCGACGGCCGCCCGGTCAGCACCGTCCCCGACGACGACTTGGCCGGCCTGCGCAACCGGAGCGTCGGCTTCGTCTTCCAGTTTCACCACCTGCTGCGCGAGTTCTCGGCGCTCGAGAACGTCATGATGCCGCTGCGCATCGCCGGCGCGCCGGCGCGGGAAGCCCGCGCGCGCGGGGAGTCGCTGCTTGAGCGCGTCGGGCTCTCGGCGCGCATGCACCACCGGCCGGGTGAGCTCTCGGGCGGAGAGCAGCAGCGGACGGCGGTGGCGCGCGCCCTGGCGGCGTCGCCCCCACTGGTGCTTGCCGACGAGCCGTCGGGGAACCTGGACCACGCCAACGCTGAGTTGCTGCATGACCTGTTCGCCGCGCTGGCGGTGGAGATGGGCGTGGGGCTGGTGGTGGTGACGCACAATCGCTCCCTGGCGTTGCGCGCGCAGCGCATCCTGCTGCTGGAAGACGGACGGCTCGCCGAGACACACGGGGAAGGGTTGGTCTGATGTTGTGCGATCACTGCCGAGAACGGGATGCAGTGGTGCATCTCACGCAGATCGTGGAGAATGCGGTGACGCAGCTCCACCTGTGCGAGAAGTGCGCCGCGGCCAAGGGGATCGAGACCACGATTGCGATGCCGAAGCACCCCCTGGGCGACTTCCTGCACGCAGCGCAGTACCCGGTGTCGCCGGCCGCTGGTGACCAGACGCGGTGCGCCTACTGCGAGACGACACTTCGCGACTTCCGTGCGTCGGGGCGCCTTGGATGCGCGCACTGTTACACGGCGTTCGAGGGGGCGCTGCGCGAGTTGCTGCGGCGTGTGCAGGGCGGGGCGAAGCACGCCGGTCGCGAGTACACGGCTCCGGTGGTCGCGGGCACGGAGCGCGAGACCGCGCTGGCGACGTTGCGCAGCCAGCTTCAGCAGGCGGTGGTCGCCGAGGAGTTCGAGACGGCGGCGGCGCTGCGCGACCAGATCAGGGCGCTCGAATGACGCTCGACCTGTCGCTGCTTCCCGACGGCGGGATGCCGTGGATCACGGCCAGCGGCGCCCACGCCGACATCGTACTGTCGTCGCGCGTCCGGCTGGCGCGCAACGTCGCCGGCTTCGCCTTCAGCCCACGGGCGCGCGACGGTGAGCGACTGCTCGTCCTGCAGCAGGTGCGCGAGGCGGCGTCACACGTCGACCTGTTGTCGCAGGCGGTGTTGCTGCGTCTCGACGAGATGACGGCGAACGAGCGCCGGCTGCTGTACGAGCGGCACCTGGTGAGCAGGGAACTGGCGGAACTGGACGCGCCGACGGCGCGCAGCGGCTCGGCGGTGCTGGTCGGGGAGGAGGCGGCGCTGATGGTGAACGAGGAGGACCACCTGCGACTGCAGGTGTTCCGCTCGGGCTTCGACATCGGCGGGGCCTGGGAGCGGGCCGGGCGCGTGGACCGCGAACTGGGCGCGACGCTGCCACTGGCCTACCACCGGGAGTTCGGGTTCCTGACGTCGTGCCCGACGAACGTGGGCACCGGGCTGCGGGCCTCGGTGCTCGTGCACCTGCCCGGGCTGGTGCTGACGCAGGAAATCGGCAAGGTCCTGACCGGGCTGCAGCAGATGGGGCTGACGTACCGGGGACTGTACGGCGAGGGGAGTGAAGTGGTCGGGAATTTCTTCCAGATCTCGAACCAGACGACGCTGGGGCGGGGCGAGGACGAGCTCTGCGACCACCTGGAGCGGGTGGTCTCGCACGTGATCTCGCGGGAAGAAGAGGCGCGCCGTGTCCTGATCCGGGACGCCGGTTATATTATTGAGGACAAGCTGTGGCGGGCTTATGGCACGTTGCGGTACGCCCGGAGCCTGGGCGTCGACGAAGCGATGAACCTGCTGAGTGGCGTGCGCTTGGCGGTCGGTCTGAAACTTGTTGCTGGCTTGAGTGTTTACACCCTCAACAAGCTGCTGGTGTACAGCCAGCTTGGGCACCTCTCGCTGGCCGAGGGGCGCCCGTTGACGGAAAGTGAGGCCGGTCTCGCCCGGGCGCGCCACGTGCGCGGGGTGCTGGCCGGAGAAGGGAGTTCGGCGTAGGCCGACGACTGCAGCGACGGGGGATCTGATGAACGGTTACAACTTCACCGAACGAGTCCGGAAGGTGCTGGCGATGGCTCGCGAGGAGGCCGCCCGTCTCCATCACGAGTACGTCGGCACGGAGCATATCCTGCTCGGGTTGATTCGTGAGGGTGATGGGGTGGCGTCTGCCGTGCTGCAGCATCTCAACGTCGACCTCGAGGAGATCCAGCAGAAGATCGAGGAGACGGTGAAGAAGGGTAAGGCCGCACAGGCCACCGGCCCCGACCTGCCGTACACGTCGCGCGCCAAGAAGGTGCTGGAACTGGGCATGGGTGAGGCCCGTGAACTGGGCCACTCGTACGTGGGCACGGAACACCTGCTGCTCGGCTTGCTGCGCGAGGAGAAGGGCATTGCGGCCCAGGTGCTGGCCGATGCGAACGTCACCCTCGAGGCGGCGCGCGCCGAGACGCTGCGCCTGCTGGGCACCGAGATGCCGCAGGGGCAGATGCCCGCCACGGGCACGCCGACCCCCGCGCCGGGCGCCCCGGCCAAGGGCGAAAAGAAATCAAAGACGCCGGCGCTCGACCATTTCTGCCGCGACCTGACGACGCTCGCCGCCGAGGGGCAGCTCGATCCGACGATCGGGCGCTTCAAGGAGATCGAGCGCGTGATGGAAGTGCTGACCCGCCGCAAGAAGAACAATCCGGTGCTGATCGGCGAGCCGGGCGTGGGCAAGACGGCGATCGTCGAGGGGCTGGCACAGCTCATCGCCAATGGCGAGTGCCCGGATTCGCTGCGCAGTCATCGGGTGCTGTCGCTCGACATGGCGGCGGTGATCGCGGGCACGAAGTATCGCGGCCAGTTCGAGGAGCGCCTGAAGGCGGTGATGAACGAGATCGCGCTGAACAAGCAGGTCATCCTGTTCATCGACGAGTTGCACACGCTGGTCGGCGCCGGCGCGGCCGAGGGAGCGATTGACGCGAGCAACATGCTCAAGCCCGCGCTGGCCCGCGGCGAGCTGCAGTGCGTCGGGGCGTCGACGCTGAACGAGTATCGCAAGTACATCGAGAAGGACGGCGCCCTGGAGCGCCGGTTCCAGACGGTGGTGGTCGAACCGCCCTCGATCGACGAAACGGTGGAGATCCTGAAGGGGCTGCGGAAGCGCTACGAGGATCACCACCGGGTGTCGATTCCCGACGCCACGCTGGTCGCCGCGGCCAAGCTGTCGGAGCGTTACATCACCGACCGCTTCCTGCCGGACAAGGCGATCGACGTGATCGACGAGGCGGGGGCCCGGGCGCGGCTGGCGGCGCAGGTGCCGCCGCCGGAGGTCGCCGAGCTGAAGACCCGGCTGGACGCGGTGACGGCCGACAAGGATGCGGCCGTGCGCGACCAGAACTTCGAGCGCGCCGCGTCGCTGCGGGACAACGAGCGCGAGTTGCAGGGGGAGATCCGCACGCGGCAGGAGGCGTGGGAAGAGCGCCGCCAGTCGTTCCGCCCCGTGCTCGGGGAGGAGGAAATCTCGTTCATCGTGAGCCGGTGGACGGGCATTCCGGTGACGCGCCTGCGCGAAGCGGAGACGGCGCGCCTGCTGCGCATGGAAGAGGAACTGCACGAGAGCGTGGTCGCGCAGGACGACGCCATCGCGGCGATCGCCCGGTCGATCCGGCGCAGCCGCGCCGGGCTGAAGGACCCGAATCGTCCGATCGGGTCGTTCATCTTCTGCGGGCCGACGGGTGTGGGCAAGACGGAACTGGCCCGCTCGCTGGCCAAGTTCCTGTTCGCCGACGCGGCGGCGCTCATTCGCGTGGACATGAGCGAGTACATGGAGAAGTTCTCGGTGTCGCGCCTCATCGGCGCGCCGCCGGGCTACGTGGGCTACGAGGATTCGGGAGCGCTGACGAAGGCCGTGCGGCGCAAGCCGTACAGCGTGGTGCTGCTCGACGAGATCGAGAAGGCGCACCCGGACGTGTTCAACATCCTGCTGCAGGTGCTCGATGAAGGCCACCTGACCGACAACTACGGCCGCGTGATCGACTTCAAGAACACGGTCGTGATCATGACGTCGAACGTCGGCGCCAGGGACATCACCAAGAGCCGCACGCTCGGATTCGGCACGTCGGACGGCACCACGCGGTTCGAAAAGATGGCCGAGAAGGTGCGGGAGGAGCTGCAGCACGTCTTCAACCCCGAGTTCCTCAACCGGCTGGACGACACCATCGTCTTCCACCCGCTGCAGAAGGAGCACATCGCGCAGATCGCGACCATCCTGATGCGCGACGTGCAGAAGCGGCTGTCGGAGGAGGAGCTGGTGATGAAGCTGTCGGACGCGGCGCTCGACTTCCTGGTGACGCACGGGTACGACGAGGCCTACGGTGCCCGACCGCTCAAGCGGGCGATCCAGCGCTACATCGAGGACCCCCTGTCGGAGAAGATCCTGATGGCGGAGTTCGCGCACGGTGACGAGATCGACGTCGAAGTGAGCGCCGATGGCACCCGCCTCGAGTTCCGGGTTCCCGCCAGCACGCCCAAGGCGTGACGGGAACCCCCCGGGGCCGGACGGGTTGCAGGTGAACCCGACCGGCCCCTTCGTGTATATTTCCCAGCCTATGCTTCGACTGACGTTTGCCGCCCTGGCGCTGACCGCGCTGGCGGGGGCCTCTCCACTTGCCGCGCAGCAGCCCGACGACGGCCGCTGCCAGACCCCCGACTCCATTGCCGTCACCGGCAATCGGCGCGTTCCCGCGTCGACGATCCTGTCGGATGCCGGCCTGCAGGCCAGGACGGCGCTGAACTACCCGACCCTGCAGCGGGCCATACGCGGCGTGTTCCAGGGTGGCCAGTTCGACGACGTCCAGCTTTCCTGCGTGCTGTCGAGCGATGCGACGCGGGCGACGCTGCTCATCAAGGTGGTGGAGCGCCCGCTCCTGGCCGACGTCGACGTCAGCGGACCGTCCGAGGTGTCGCTGCGCACCGTCAAGGACAAGGTGGACCTGCTGATCGGCCGTGCCGTAGATCCGGCGGCGGTAGCGGCGGTCATCACGCGCATCGACTCGGTGTACCAGGCCAACGGCTTCTACCTGGCGCAGGTGAAGCCGGAGACCACGACGGTCGGCGAGAAGATCAAGCTCGTGTTTCGCGTCGACGAGGGACGCCGGCTCGCCATTTCAGGTGTGCAGGTGATCGGCACCAGGCAAGTGGCTGCGTCGGCGGTCGTGAAGTCGATGAAGACGCGGCCCGAGGGCTTCTGGTGGTGGCGCAAGGGCGCCTTCGACGAGGACAAGTACGCTGGCGACCTCGGCGAACGGATCCCGACGCTGTACGCCAAGCAGGGCTTCGTGGACTTCCAGTTCCTCAAGGACACGCTGCTCGTCGACCGTGCGCGCGGCAAGGGCCTGGTGGAACTCACCGTGAACGAGGGGAGCCGCTACAACGTCGGCGCGTTCGCCGTGGACGGCAACAAGCACTTCTCCACGGAGGATGTGCAGCGCTACTTCCCGTTCACCAGCGGCAAGCCGACGTTGCCGCAGCGGGTGGTGGGGCT
>ERZ1292630.3174-Hain-H41-02um-R3-3174-length-14671-cov-7_pt1 | contig 14671 bp, 4 predicted proteins | sample MGYA00564408_ERZ1292630 | MGnify/ENA primary metagenome ERZ1292630 (study PRJEB36523, sample SAMEA6512641) | groundwater metagenome | collected 2019-01-08 | study: AquaDiva: Metagenomics assemblies of 32 groundwater samples | reverse complement strand
GATGTCGAAGGTCACGGCAAACTACGCCGACTACGTCGTCGCGGCGGCCGCGGTCGTTGGGGTCGTCAAGCTGCCGTTGGATATCCTAACATTGATCCTCGAAGGGTTGTCGGCGCTGCGGCAGTCACGGAGGTTCGTCGGGCCGGGTCGTGTTGGTGTACGGGCCCATGAAGGGGACGTTGAGTTGGCGCTTTGGGCTCCGGATGACCCTTCCATTTGTCCGCCTCACGACGAAGGCGTGGTCGTCATCAAGGACACCGACGATCCGCGACTACAACTTGTTGATCCTTCCGAACCCCGTGAACAGCTGGATGATGACGACGACGACGACCACGCCGGTCCCGGGTTGGATACCGACGGGGCGTTATCGAATCGAACGGTGACGGGCACCCGTCGTCGCGGCCATACTGTTCAGCTGGTGCATCATCGCTCTCGACAAGCCTTGACAGGTTGCGAAGCCCCACCGTCGCAAGTTTACAATACCGCCGTCGCGGCTGCTCGGTCTCGCCCGCCAGCGGCGGAGCATGCAACCTCGGACTTGGACTTTCTGACGGCACTGTTGAATCCGCTGACTCGGCTAGCGGAGGATAAAGAGCAAGGCGCCTCACGGAGCGCGCGCCGTGGGGGACCAGACGACCATGATGACCGTGAACGCGAGCGGCTGCCGTCCGCCGCCGTCGGGGTCCACCGTCGTCTAGCCGCCGTCAACCGCTTCGATGTGGCCGAGTATGCGCCGTCGGACGATATGCTCCGGGCGTTGAGCCCGACGGCGACGTGGCCCGGCGGCTCTCAGCCACCTCCGCACCGAAACCGAAACCCCCCCGTTGGTTCCGCCAGCCATGGCGCCTGGCGGTCCGATGTGGCACCTGCCGATGTGGCACCTGCCGACCATCACAATGACGTCACGCGCCTCGGCGAGCCATTCATCGCCAGAGACATTGATGATGATGTGTTGCGTCGCGTGGGAGAACACTCGCGGAGAGATGACTGGCTGTGATGCGACCCGAAGCTCGTCGGGATCGGGGCGTGACGGCGGGCGAGGGAGGGGCCAGCCGTACTCGAAACAACCACACGTCGGTCTGCTTCCCAGAAGTACTACCGACCTGTGCCCTTCTTCCCAATCATGCTAAGCTGGGCGGGCGTGCAGGAAAAACGACAGCAGATGGATCGTCGGCTGAGGTCGAGGAGGTCCATTGGTACCGGGAGCAGGCCCCGCCGTCGGCAGGGCCCAAGGAGCCACGAAGTCCCTCACGTACCTCACGACACTGCGGAGTAGTGGAGGGGAAGTCCACAGAGACTGACGGAGACCCAATCATGCTTCAGTACGACAGTTCTTCCCAAAGCATTCTCAGCCCGACCCCCCTAATCGGGATTTCCTTTGTTCAGGTTTTATTTTCCTTTCAGCGGCGAAAAGGCGCAAGCCGTCACCGCACACAAAAACAAAATACAACTGCGGATGTGGCGTTCCCATTGGTCGGGCCGGTGCTCCCATTGGGCCCGGTCGAGGAAAAAAATCGGAGTTCCCATCAGTGGATTTAGCATCCAAATCAGCATGCAAAGCATCCAAAGGTGCGAATGGACGACTTGAATCCACTCTGGTTCGCATAAAAGTTATCCCTTTTTTTGCTACAAAAAAAGCAAACGTGTTTTCAAATTTTATCGCCCAAATGCGGGGGATCCCTCAACACGTGTTGCGGCTTTCCATGCCTAAGCGCCCCACTTGCGATTATCTCGAAGGGGCGTTGTGGAATCGACCGATCGCAGCAATGGTGTCCTTGTGGCTGCTGCTTCTGGTTTTCGCCTTGACGTCGCGGGCTCATCCTTGTCCGTCGCCGAGGGTAGCCACCATCACCGCGCCGCGCTGTGTTGAGCCACGACGTCATGACGTCCTCCAACAGGCGGTGCGCCGGTCTGCAGGAGGACCATCTTCCACGGCGTCACGCGAAGGCCGCACGCGACGGAGGCGGAGCTTGTATGACTCGATGGGTAATGTGGTCTTGTTCGCTGCCGCGGGTCCCCGGGTGGTGTCGTCCCTTCTGAATTGCTCGGAACTGTCGCAATCGTCCCACGATGGTCCGTTGATCATTCCCGTGTCGTCTGCACAGACGAACAACAATTTTGAACTGGAGAATTGCTACGTATCCAGGCCACGAGCTAAACCAAGAAGCGTCACCTTCCGTCTTGCCGCCACGGACACCGGAAACTTCGTTTCGTTCTCTCTCACACTGACCCGGACGCAAATTAGTGGCGTCACCTTCGCGGTGATGGCGCCGGAGAACATCGCCATCGGCTTGACAGGGTTCATGAGCATCGTCGACGACAGCGTCATTGATTGCACGAACGGAGAGAGCGTGGCATTTGGCGACCCAAAGTCGTCGTCCGTCAGCGTGATGCCCTGTTTCGCGTTTGCCGTTTCTGCCGTGACGAATTTTTCCGTCTTAGTCGAGCATTCCATTGTCAAGATGCTTGGCCATGTCAGCAATCGTTCTTGGCACCGTGTGGCGGTGTTGTCGTTCGAGTGGCATAATGCGACCGCCGTCACTCTGATGCAGACAGAGGGTCCCCCTGATGATGGCGGCAGAAGGCGAATTTTTCAGAACGTCTCCATAGACATTCGTGGTTCGAGTCAGCTCTTGGCGACATCCATGTGGGAACCCGCGCGGGTCCTCTCCTTCAGCGACGCCCTCCCAGGTTTGCCGAGTCGTCCATGGCTGGTCGACGGTCTTCGTCTTACCATCGCCGATTCAGTATTAGCGGCGTGGTCAGCCGCGACGGTGCCCACGATGCTCCCGGATGCCACAAACCCCTCTCCCCCTGTGACGTCCTATGCGACCGTGATCCACATTGACGGCACCCTGGCCAATTCCATTCTGTCGTTGACGGACGTGAAATTCGGGCGTACGGGTTGGTTAATGACCTCACGGGATATGATCCTTCGCACGACCTTCTCCTTCACTCACGTCTCTCTGCATCCCGTCGATTCCGTAATTACGGACAATATGGAATCCGACGAAGGGATAGGAACGACTGGCTTTTTTTCCACGTCCAACTCAACGGCCGTGACGTTCGTTTTTAATCATTGCAGTTTCACCAGTCTAGCCTACGTCTTCAACTTCTCAACGGCGGTTAGCAACACAACGTTTGACATTCGTGGCTCGACCTTCTCAACCGCCGAGAGCGACACAGCGCCGTTTCATGCGTCCGCCTTCGCCTTCGTCACGAGTGGGCGCTCGTCCTCCTCTGCCGTCGTTGGAATCCGCGACGTGTCCATTTCACTGCTCGAGGATTCCCTCGTGCTGTCGAGTGAGGTTTTCCTGCTGCGTTGTATTTTGCGCAACGTCACGGTTGCCATTGTTAATTCAAGTGTGTCCGCCATCACGACGTCCGCAGGCCGAACCGCGGTCGCATTCGAGCTGCAAGGTGCTGTCGAAGCCAATCGCATCGCTGCGGGAAGAGGCCCTGCCTCCCTTCCCCCACAACGGCTGGGCATCACCCTCGAGGGAGCTAATGTGACGCTGGCATCCGGTGGGGATACGCAACTGTTCCACATTTTGTCCACCATGGCATCTGCCGGAGCCACTCCACCTCCAGGGGCGACGACGATTCCGTTCGATGCCTTTCGCATTCACGGCATCCATACGATCATCACCTGTTCGAGTAGCGCTAGCGGAGGCGCGAGTCTGTGGGTGCTGTGCCTGGACACGGCGCTGGCACGGGCAGCGGTCACGTTCGTTTCGACGCGCCTCCTGCTGGCAGCCTCGACGGCTAGCAATAGCACGACGGCAGGGCAATTGGCCGAGAACGCATACGTTTTGGCGGCCACGTCGATCGAGGCCACCTGGACGGACGTTTCTTTCGATTTCGACCGCAACAGTGAACTAGCTGTATCGGTGTTAGGATTCGCTGGCGTCATTTCGACAGCTGCCTCCATTTTTAGCTCGACTATTTCCATGTCGGCGTCAGCCTGTCGCATCGCGGCCAGTACTGCACAGTTCGGTTTGCTGCAAGGCACAAATTTGAGCGCCGTCCGCGTCCTCTGGACAGGTATGACGATCGATATTGCCACGGTGCTCACGACGAAAATGTTCTACACCCAACTGCTCACGCCGTTCGGCACATCATCCCGGGCAGTGACGTTCGCCGTCAACGATAGCCAAGTCAATGTCAACGCCACTTGGTTCGACGCATTTTATGTGCAACGCGATCAAAACGGGACGGCCATGGTGCTCCACAATTGCACGTTGGCGGTGTATGCGGAGTATGGCGTCTCGTTATGGACAATCAGCATCGTCGGTGGAAAAAGGGGCTTCGGCATCATCGTGAGCTTGATGCGAGTACGGCTGACGATCTCTGCCCGAACGGTACGGTATTTTCCTGTCAAGGCGCTTGTTTTCATGAGCGCGTTGCCCTACGTCCCCCCGCAGGACGAGGTCGGTATCGCCACGAGGGGAGTCGATCGCTATGCGGTGACCGTCTTGGTCTACGATTGCGATTTCCGAGTCGTGCCTCGCGCCACCATGGCAGTGACCTCGGCGGCGGGTGGTTTGACCCTTTTGGGCGACGCCGCTTGGTTCGTGACCGATGCTCATATCTGCATCGAACGAACGTCCTTTGACCTTCGCATGAACAGCGGCGTCAAATTGTTAACTTGGGTAGGGTCCGCCACGCGCGCAAACGTGTCATTTTCAAGTGTCACGGTGAACATCACCGCGATCACCATCACTTGGTTGGGCACTGGTACGTTGGAGTCCTCCGCGATCGCGTTCACAGGTGTTTTGGCGTCGCTTCAAACCCTTCTGCCGGCGGGAAGTGCGCAAGATGTGCTTTCGATCCCATCGATGGTTGACGTCAACGTCACCGTTTTAAACACGTCGATCCGCATGACGGGCGCTGCCACCACGGCATTCGCGGCGGGGAGCTCCAGCCGATTTTTGAGGCTTCGTTGGTTGTCCGAGCGAGTGATTCTGCACGCAGTGGGCAACTCGCAGTCGGGTGGCGAGTTGAACGTGTTTCGCACAACCTCGCCGGTTTCCCTGAACACGTCGACGATTCAGTTTGTCGATTGCGACACGTTCCTTCACTCTGAGAGTGTGCGATTCCTTACCTTCGCCGGGGCAAACGGCAGTGAGATCACTTTTATTCGAAGCGTCGTTCGCGCCGTTGCGCAAACGTCGGCCGAAGTTCTCGAGCTGAAGCCGCATGGCTTTGCCGCAACTGAAGTCAATGTCTTTGAGTCGCATCTCAACGTTTCGGCATCCGTGACGCCTTCGACGGCGAATGCCGATGACGGGTTCAAACTGATTTCAACGCAGCAGCCGCAAACTGCGTCGCGCTTTCACGTCGTGCGTTCCAACATGACCTTGTGGAACAATCAACTACTTTCCCGAATGCCGTTGGGGATTGCCACTTTGAATTCAAATTCAACGATCGAGGTTTGCCAGAGCAACTTCACTCGATCGGGCTTTAACGGTACCCGTTACTTGATCACGGTGCAATCGTGCCCCGCGAACACTTATCCACCAGTGTCCACGACGTCTGTTTCGTGCGACGGTTCCCTCGCATGTTGGTCGCCGTCCAACCGGACTGATCGCAATCGAATCGTTGACGTTACAGCCACCGTGCTAACATCCTCCGAGACAAGCGTGTCCATCAGCAACACATCGTCGGCAATCTCAACGTCGAATACTACGGCTGAGGCGACGTCACCCACATCAAGCGTGATTACCGCACTGACGACGACGACGACGCCAACGTCGCTGTCCACGGCAACGCCGACTGCGAGCCCGACAACAATTACTCCATCCACGGCGACCGAAACGGTGATTTCCAATTCGACGGCGTCGTTTCTCACAGGACTCACACCGTCGTCGGACGGGCCTATTACGACGACTGCATCACCGACTTCACCAGGGGACGCGATGCCGCCGCCACCGCCGTCGCCTACTCCGTCCATGAGCGCTCTAGATAGCTCCGGCCCACGGTTGCCGCAGACGGCCGTGGACGTGCAAGGCACCGCGACGACGTCGGTGCTCGTCGCCTCCGCCTCCACGATGGTCATGGCCCCACCGGGCGGCGTCACCGCTGTTCAACGCGCGATGGCGGTGACGAACGTGCTTTCATGTGGCACCGCGCTGCTGGATGCGCCGAGTGCGCTGCAAGCTCCGATCTTCACCTTCGCACTATGGCACGGCGATGGCGACAACTATTTGGCGTCGTCGGTGAACGGAAGCCGGAGTGGCCCACCTGCCGAATTGACTGCCGGCCTTCCGGGTAACCAGCAGTATCTTGCCGTCATGCACACTCTTGCGGCGGTTGAGAACGCGCTGATATTGTTTCCTGTGGCGACGGCGACGCTCGCCATCTTCTTCACGATGTGGTTCCTAGTGCGAGGGCCGAGGGAGGGTTGCTCTCGCGATGAAAGAGACGAGGAAGAAGGCACGGACAACAACGCCGCGTCGCCTTTGCAGCGTCCTCGATCGATGACTGCCATGATTATCACGCAGCTGCCTCGTGAGTCCCGTGCATCGCGGTGGCTTTTCATCACTCGGATGCCATCCTGCGTGATTTTGCCGGCGGCGGTGTTCCTGCCCCGCGCATTGGAATCGGCGGTGCTCGCCGTCTCCGCTGCACATCAGGCAGCAGGGCCCGAACCAAACGGCGCCGCCGTGACCTCAGCATGGCTATGCGCGACCGGCGTGTGTGCAGCTTGCGGCCTGTGTGTGGCGGCTCCGGCGTTTCTGACTCACGGACCCCGTTTCGGCGCCATCATGATACGCGAAGACGACGAGCACGACGACGACGACGAACTGCGGCAGGAAACTGATGATCGGCGTGGAGAGTTGCCAGTGGGAAACGACCGAGTTAAACGCGGCCACGTGCACGACGGCCGCCGCCGTTCCACCTCGTGTGCCTGTGCGTGGGGTCGTCGCCTACTTACCGGCGGGGTCGCATGGGTCCCTCGGGTGATCCCCACCGTCGGCAATAACCAGGTGGATGTCCCAAAGCATCAGCAGCCGTCGCAACAACCGCAGTATCGTGTGTCTCTGTATCATTATCGCTTTCAGGCGCTGTACGACGAATTCGTCGACGCACGGCGATGGTATTTGTCCGTGGATCTCTTCTTCATGTTCGCTATGACGGCTGTGGGTTCGGCACGGTCTCGCTCGGAGCAAGTCTGCTTCACGTTGCCCATTCTCATACTCGTGTTGGCCACCTTGAGCTTGATCGCGCTCGTGGGATTGCGACCACAGGCCTCCACTATCATATTTTCCCAGAACGTCGTCGTTGCGATGCTCACGGTGCTAGCCTCAATCCTCACGTTGATCCCAAACACGCGTGCTGTGGCCCCGCTCATCGGGATTGCCGCCACCGTCCTTGGCGTCATTCGCATCCTGGGCGAACTATTGGCAACCACGTTTCAGGCGTGCGTCGCGACAACGTCTCAACGTTGGAAACGGTTGAAGTATTTTCGCGACATCCGTGGCGGAGGCAATCGTATCGTCTTCGGGTCAAATCCAGCCCAACCCTCACCGTGTGCGAGCCGCCTCGACGTCCCTCTCTTAGCGGATGCACCAACGGAGGGGTCACTCTTACCCTGTCCGCAACTGGCGCCCGCCCCCGTCCAAGTATACGATCGCGAAGGAGGAGGAGGAAGAGGGAGGACTAAGAGCGCGACGCCCGCTTCTCCGACACGACCTGGGTCTTCCACCATCGACGACATCCTTGCCATGTTGGACGAGGAGTCCCAGGCACCATTGGGTGTTGCCACTTTACGACCCACAGCCAATCACGACGACGCGGAAGACGGAGGCCTCAGTCGGCTGCTCATGAATCCCCTCGAATGGTCAGCCGCGGCGGTCGACTCAGATCCGTCCTCCTCCTCCTCCCTTAGCCATGGACTGAATGGTGGTTCAGTGACGGTGCCGTCGTCTGCGACTCGCGATCCACTGCGGCGCCGAATCGCGGCCGCGAACCGCACGGATATTTATTCCACCACCGTGAGGCGCCTTGACGAGGACGACGAAGCCCCACTGGGCGATGGCGGCGGCGTTCCATTTGACGACTTCTTCAGCGGTCTTTGATGATTCCTCTGACTGTCAAAAGGATCGTCCGTGTTTTTTTTTTCTCCGTTTGTGGCCCGTTATTTCCGGAGGGCTTCGACCGTGAGCCTTTTTATTGTGCCCCATTTTCGCGAGCGACAGAGTGAGCGATGCCGCCGATATCCCCCGCACCTCCGAGGTCCTCATCATCATCATCAACCCGGCCGAAGCGTGTGTCGCGTTTCTCGCACGGCTGATACTCTCTGACGCGAGCGGTACGCACGTTACACGTTGTTTGTTTGTTTTTTTCCTTTGGCAGCGTTGCTAGTCCACTTTCATTTTTCCTTTTCGCCTCCCGAAGCGGAAACTATGATGAGTGATCATGTGCTGCTGGGTCCGATGGAGCAAACCGGGATGATGTGTCGTCCCCACACGCGAGCCGTTTCGCTCACCGCCCGTGGGCATTTGACGTCGATACTTCGCAGCGCCACGTCGTTGTTGTTCCTTCCGCCTACCACCCGTTCGATCCTGGCCTGGCTACGGAATCATATCTTGAGCTTCTTGCTGATCTTTTTGGTGGCCGTGCGACTGGACCCGTCGCACTGGACCTCCTCGCTGTTCTACGTGCCCTGCGCCTCGGCGCAACTGACGGCGCCATGCTTCGGCGGGACGGCGTCGCCCAATCAGTTTTCCTATGCGTTTTCAACGTCGTCCGCCGCCGGAATTCCCGCGCCGATTAGTACCGTGGCCGCGGCGTCGCTCGCCTTGGTGCATCATCGACCTGCAGATGACTATTTCACCATCCAACGTGTCAGTTTGTTTTTAGCCTTCAACTCCACCACGATCTATCGAACCTTCGTGGACGCCGCGAGCATAGCCGCGATGGCCACCACGGCGTCGATCAGCATCGTCGCGGGAGGGGGCTCAGCGTACGAAAGTCAGACCTCCGCAACGGCGGTGTCGTTTGTGCGTGTGGGAGCGATCGCCCTCTACGACCACGACGTGGCGGCGCTCGTGCGAATGTCACCTCCCACCGGTTTGGGTGCTACTTCGATCGACAAGGACAACGTGACCCTCGTGGCGGTGGACATGGGCGTCTGTAGCGTCCGGCTAGTGACGTTTGTTGTCTTTTCTGGCAACGGGAGTATCGTATCCTCTCGAGTCAAGACCATCGCAGGCGCGAACGGCGTGGCCTGTGGCTCCGCCTTAGACGACAGCGACCCGTTAAAGGCGCGCTTCGTGGCCCCGACCTGCGTGGCCGTGGATCGCGTGTCGGGCCGTCGGAACATTTACGTCTGCGATCAAGCGACGATCCGCGTACTTTTTGGCGGCGGCATTGGGGGCGTCGGCACTCTTGCCGGCGTGTCCAAGTCGTCATCGCCCACGACGGGTACCGCGCTACAGCCCCGTTTTTCCTTGTATATGACCTCGCTCGTTTTCGTTGCTGGATTAATGACGGGAACAGGCCAGTTGATCGCCGGTACGCTGACAACGCACGGATCGCTGCTCGTTTTAGACAAGGGCTACTGCCGCGTCCGCTGGGTCAACTTTTCGTTCTCACCCCTCAACGCCACCGTCGCGTCCGTCCCGCCGGACGCGGCACCCTACCCTTGGCCCAACGTCACGGACCCAGCCAACAGCGTCAGCACCTTCATTGGTTTCGGGTGCGGCTCGTGGAGTCCCAGCAACAGCATGATTAAATCCACTTACGTCGCAGGAAGCCTTTCTGGCTTCGCCTATGACAGGAACAATCGGCTGGGTTTCTTGCCCATCGCCGACCCTGGCGCGTGCCTCATCGCTCGAGCGGACGCGGCCGCGAACCTCGTCGATGGTTGGATCGGCAAGGGGGAGAACGCTTGTGGCACGAGAATGACCGCCTCGACCTCGACCACGCAAGCCAACATGCCCGCAGCGGCAATCATCGACGACGTGATGGGCACGCTGTGGGTGGCCACGCCTGGAAACGTGTTTCGCGTCGGCAACAGCTCGTGTTATGTCGGCTCGTCAGCGATGCCGCAGAGTTACCTATTCACCACGACGATCGCAGCTCCCAAGACCGCCACCAGCACGGCCACCAGTACCATTTTGGCTGGTGCGACGAACATTTCCTCGAATGTGACCACCACCGCGGCTGCGCAAGCTGTCACATCGACGGCGGGAGCCAACACGACGGCGACGACGACAACCACGGAAACCACGACGACGACGACGACGACTGCCTCGTTGGTTACGGTGCCGACCTCCACTGTCACCAGTACCGCGCCGCCGACGACCACGCCGACCGGCACCGTCGGAGCTGTGTCGACGCCGACGGTGACCGCCACGACGACCACCCCCGTCCCTGTAGCGCCGCCGCCGCCAACGTCGCCGCCGCTGCCCAGCACGATTACTTGGCGTATTTTCGAGACTCAGCCGACGGCCATTGTCCAAAACACATCCATCCGGGCCACCACCGTCACGGTGGATGGAAATTCCCTCGCAACATCCGTCACGCTTGCGAGTTTGGCCCCAGCCGCCTTCGACATTTTTGCGGACCAGACCAACGTCGCGATCCGGAAGGAGCCGGCCGGCTCATTCCCGACGTCTGCGACGACGCAAGCTGATACCGCCGCCCCCTCCGCGGTGGTCAATGACTGCCAGCTTGCCATCATGGTCACCACGGCTTCGATTTCGTTTCCTGTTGCGTCGTCTTCACCGCCAGGGATTGCTGCCGCTCCGAATTCATCGACAACGATGCCTGGACCGACTTCGCTGACATCGACCTCACCAGCAAGCTCGACGTCGGTCACTCCGGCCACCACGACGGCCCGCCCCTCCCCTTCCACCACGACAACCGTCGCTGCCACAACGACTGCCACGCCGCCTCTCGCGTCGACCACCGCCACGACAGTGTCCGCCAGTCTGAGTGCCTTTCAACTGGCAACGGCGTTCCTCTGCGCCGAGCAGGACGCCACCGTCACCTCGGCCATTCCTCAATTCGGCAACGCCAGGCTGACCGTCGTCAACTTGGCCTATGACGCCGTCGCGGTGGGCAGTGTCGGTGTGTTGCCTCCGGCCTCGGCGACGGGCAGTTCCTTTCCATGTGCGCTTGCGTCCTTGTCGAACAACTCACCCTCCCCGCAGTTTAGCACGCTGCGGTTACCCGCGTTCAACGTATCCTCGCTTCTCAGCGCGCTGTTTGATGCATCCGACCCGCCCATCGCATACCGCGGCCCGTCCTTACCGCTGCTGCCACTCACGGGTGATCTGGCGCTCACGGTGAGGCTGTCCAAGGCGTGCTTTCAGTCCACCTTGCAAGTAGCTGGCGGCAATGCGACGACCGCGTCCGCGGCCACGACGTTCCCAGCGAATCTGGCGTCGTCTTGGAGTGACGCCGTGCCGTTCACCGTTCGCCTTGAAAGTCGCCCCCTTCCCCCTGACCCCGTCCCGGTGGATGTCTTTCCACCACCACGAACACCGTTCGAGGAGCCTGCCGTGCAAACGGCTCTACAATCCACGTCCAGCGTGTTGTCCGTTCTCTCGGCATCAACCGGCGCGTCGTTCGTGCGGGCGTCCTTCTTGCAGTTCCGCTGTCTCAATGTGACCAACCCGGGACCGCTCCAATGGATTGCCAGTCCCATTTCCGTCCGTTTGCCAGTGGACGCGGCGGACAGCTCTCTGGGCTACCGCTTCGGCGCGGTGGTCTTGAACCCGGTCGCCTTTGTCCTCGCTTGTTGCATCGTAGGGTTGTCGGCCACCGTTCGATTCGCCATTTTGCCGCGCATTCGACCATCGTTTTTCACCCCTTACCGCTTCTCGCAGTGTGTGACGTGGACGGCGGGTGAGACGATCATCGCATGCGTGCTCATCATCTTATTCCCGTACACGGTGGAGTCCGCGGTGGTCGTCGTCGTGACGGCGAAAACGGCCGTGCCACGGACAGTCACTATTTGCGTCCTGTTTCTGTTCACGTGCTTCACGGCCACCGCATTTTTTGGCGTGTTGCGCCCGGGAAGATTTCATGCCATCTTTCGCCCGTCGAAACGGCGCCAAAATCGAATGTTTTTGCTCCGCGAGGAGGGCATTTGGATTTCGCGTTACGCCCATTTGGAGGCTGCACGGCTCAAGCGAGTCGAGGCGTCCAAAGCGTCAAGTCACATTGCGGCAGCGAAAGCAGCGACCACCGCGTCCACAGACGCTGGTAGCAGCATCCAAGACGGCGTGTCAACCATCGTCACAACGAAATCTTCGTCGGTTTCCGCTGGCAAATCATCCTCCGCTTCGCTCGATGAGCCGCTTCTGCTCAAGACCGAGCCGGCGCCACCCATGAGTGCAGACGAACCGGCCGGATCCTCCGACAAGACGGACGTGGTCAAGTCAAAAGCGGATGCAGATGACACGGCCACCGCGGCGGCAGGGGACTCGTCTCGCTCCGCGTCAACGTCCGTCGTGGTCCCAGTCGCGAAGGCGTCGACGACATCACCCGGTAAGCCGCGTGTCAAAATGGGTCTCGCCCTGCGACGCAGCCAACTGGAAGCGCGACCGGAGCGGACCCTCGTGGGCTTCGTGGCGTGGATGACATGGCCGTCGTCCTATGTTGACGCCGTCGGTGTGTTTTTCTTCGAGTACCGAACGCCTCGTTTCTACTTCATGGCGATCGAATTTTCTGCCACGGTGCTATTTGGCGCCTCGTCCGGTCTCGTTCAGTGCGCCAGTCCGTCCTTGTGCGCCGCCGGAGCCTCGCTGGCCGCATTGGTTTCGCTCATCCGCGGCATCCTCATCGCCATGTGGCTACCGTTCAACGCGACGGTGGATCGCATCGTGGTCCCAGCCACCGCCGTGTTGGAATTCGTATCCGCTTTCGCGCAGATGTTGTTTGCCTGGGGAGTTGATACTCAGTGGCTCACGCAGTCGTCCTTTCTTTCTGGGCTCATCGGCTCGCTGATGACCCTGTTGCTTTTGAAACAGTTTTTCCTCATCGTGCGCCGCTTCTTGCCATACTGCCTTCCGGAGGAGAGGGCGCTATTGGAGCAGCGGCTCGGGGGTAATTTACTGAGCAATGTTTTGTACTCCACAGAAGACGAAGATGAGGTGACCGGGGAAAACACGACAGAAAACGGCGTCCAGGACGGCAGCACCGCATCGGGAACAGGAGTCTTGGCCGTCGTGCCAGAGGTAGCGGCTCCCTTAGAGGGCGCCCCTGTCGCCATCGCCCCTGTCGCCCCTGTCGCCGTCGCTGTTCCTGTCGCCATCGTCGTGGAAGAGTCTCAGCCGAAGGGGAACGATGACGAAAAGGGCGCCGCCGACGACGACGATGACGGTCCCCCTGGTGCCCCGAAGCCCAAACCGAACAACACCATGTCGGCCGTGAACGACGACGTGGACAGCGTCTTTGACGACGAGGACGGTCGCGACGGTGGCGATCCTCGCGAAGCGTCGCGAGGCGCGTTGGGCGACGGTCGTTACGATGTTGATGACGAATGCGATCCTAGACAAGGAAAACAACCAGCACGCAAGGGCCAGAAGCCGTCATCCTCACGCCCCCGTGGCGTCGCGCGACGCGGAGACGACGACGAGGTGGATGAGGAAGTAGATCCCCTCCTTGAAGCGCCGCCGACCGCCATGCAACTGATTGACATCCAAGCCTCGGTGGATTGGATCCTGCGGCTGCGGACGCGACTGGAAGAGTACCGGCATCTGGAGGTGGCTCTGGAGCTGCCCCTCGTGACAATCGGCGGTGACGGGTCGTCGTCGCCACCCGAAGCGACCCGCCGCGGCAAGAGCGGTAGCAGGAGCGGGACACACCGGAGCGGCTGGCGAGATTCGTCACATGGCGGTCACCTCTCACAGCGCTCTTCGCCTTCCGCCTCGGCATCGACCCGCCGTGGCGCTATGCTCGAGGAGGACGAGGAGGAGGGCCGTGACACAGCGGCGTATCGTCGAGCGCCGGGCGCCGGGTACCCCTCCCCGGTGAGCCCATCGCCTCGTCGCCGTCACGACGATGCACCTCCATACGATTCGGATGAGGTGGAAGAGCGACGACGACGTCGCGGCGGTGAGCGCCGATCAGCACTCCAACACCGCGGCGCCGGTGCGTCCACCCGTCGTGACGGCGACGGGAGAGATTCGGACGGTAGTGACGTGGAAATGCGACCCGTTACTCGCCGGCGAGGACCTTTCGACGCCGCCTCGGCCGATCCGCCGCGGCGTCATCGGAGCGAACGGCGGCGCAGTGACACGGATGATGACGACGTCGACGGGTCCGGTCAGGCGCCCCGTAGGGGCTCGTCGTCGCGGCAGTCGACAGGCTTCGCCAAGGGTGGTAATCCCTTACTGTAACCTACGGCATCCGAGCAGCAGTCAATCTTCTTCTTACTTTCATGCGAACCGGGAAGTTTTTTTGCAATGCTCCCTTTTCCCCTCCCTGATTCTCAGTTGAAGTAGCCAGTGGCGTCGCCGAAGGGTTCCTCCCTTCAAGAAGAGGCTCTGTTTGGTTTCTGATTCTCCCCCTCTTGTTCTATTTACGCGACGTTTATCAGAAAATGAGGTGGGGGAGGAGCTTGGTGTGGGTCGGATGGTGGCTTCACGGGAAAACATCTCCTCAGTAGGGGCAAAATCCACCACCCCTTTGACGGTTCATGTCTTTTGCTTGG
>ERZ1292630.3173-Hain-H41-02um-R3-3173-length-14676-cov-6_pt1 | contig 14676 bp, 15 predicted proteins | sample MGYA00564408_ERZ1292630 | MGnify/ENA primary metagenome ERZ1292630 (study PRJEB36523, sample SAMEA6512641) | groundwater metagenome | collected 2019-01-08 | study: AquaDiva: Metagenomics assemblies of 32 groundwater samples | reverse complement strand
TAGGGTCTGATCAAGACAGTTCTGGTGGGAGACAGGTCAGACAACTGTTCTCTCACAACTTAGGCAATTTACTAGAGATTCACGAAACCCCTATCTTCAGCCGGTATAGCCGGCGTGAGGTGTCCAATGGCCGATCTGCTTCGTGAAGAGTCCGGTATCAGCGCCGCTGCCAAGCGGGTGCTCGTCGGTGGTGCCGCCAACGTCACCGAGGAGAAGTTCGAGCAGTGGTTCGGGTCGATCGACCTGGCCTACCTGCTGAAGGAGAAGGGGGTCGCCGGCACGGTGGCCCGCCTGGTCAACTGGATTCCGGCGGACGTCCGCCTGGTCGGCTTGAGCTTCGGTGCCGAGTACGTCATGACCCGCAAGGATCTGGACCGCGGCACGAAGTTCCTCCTCGCCTCCCTGCTGCGCGCGGCGCCCCGGGCGTTGACGCTCATGCTCGGGGAGGAGAACCCCAAGGTGGAGGACGTGCAGGCCAAGCTCGAGGCGGAGAACAAGGTGATACACGAGAACGCGGACAAGAGCGAGCTCTGGGTCGGCCCCAAGCGGACCGAGCTCATCCACAAGATGAGCATGCACCCGCCGGGCAAGGACGACGTGGTCAACAAGGGCAACATGCTCGACATCCTGACCCAGTTCGACCGCAACCCGATCTGCCCGGACTGCTTCAGCAAGGAGCTGGAGCAGGGCCGGATCAAGATCGAGATCGTTCCCAAGGGCCTCCGCAAGGGTCGTGGATACGGAGCAGTCGCGAACTTCAAGGTCGAAGACAAGCGGTTCTACTTCGAAGTCATCGAGATGCTCGCGCAGCTCGAGGTCGACAAGGACCTGGGTCTCGGGCACGAGGGTGAGGCCAGCCACATCCTGGCGGCCCACACGCTTGGCCTCGACAACGACCCGGTTGCCCTCGAGAAGATGATCCCCGACGCCCGCAAGGACGCCGAGGACATGATCAAGCTCGCCATGTTGAGCAGGGAAGAGATCGAGGGGCTCAAGAAGCCCGGCGAGTCGCTCCTGCCCCTGTCGGCGCGCCTGTACGTCCGGAGGCTCCTCGCGGCCTACCGTGTGGATCACCCGATCACGCACACCGAAGTGCGGCTGAAGGACTGGAAGGACGGTCTGCTCGACCGACTGCCTGCCGGCCTGAAGCCCAAGAAGAAGGGCTGGGCGGGCGTGCGCGAGCTGCTCTTCAACCCCTGGAGTTTCCTCATCCTCCTCCTGCTGTTCGTCATCGTCCTGCTCCTCAGCCTCATGGGCTTCGAGGTCCTGGCGTGGGTGTACAGCGGCGTCGACTACGTGTACGAGTCGTTCAAGAACAGCGCGGTGGCGATCGCCACGCTGTTCCAGGAGCACACCAGCGAGCGGCTGATGACCATCCAGAAGGGCCTCGTGGTCACCTGGGTGGCCCTTGTCCTGCTGCCGATCGTCCTGCTCATCAACGAGAAGCTCGAAAAGCACCGCTCCAGGATTCAGACGATTCGTCTCGTTCTGAGCGGGGTCGGCTTCGGCACCGTGCTCGTGGGCTGGGGACTCGGCGAGTTCACCCACACCGGCGTGGCCATCATGGTCATTGCCATCTGGTTCATCTTGCTGATCGTCGAGTTCAGCAACAAGTACGGCGTTCGATTCACCCCGACCTTCGTGTCGAAGAGCTCGGAGCGATTCGTGACGTGGGGCTGGGTGGTCGCAGTGTCTCTTCTGCTCCTCGGCACGCTCTACTTCGCCACCGTGGGTGTCCAGGACGCCAAGCGTGTCTCGGCTCTCTCGAGCGGAGTGATGGCCAGCGTCCAGTCCTCCATCGCCGAGGCCATGGACATCAAGCTGCCGCCCTCGAGCTCCGAGTGTGACCTTGGTTGGAAGGCGGTCGACGAGAGCAACGCGAAGCTGGGGATCCCCATGACCCACGCGGAGTTCTGCGCCTTCGAGGTCAACAAGAACTTCTCCCTCTGCACCTGCCTCTAGGCAAGGAGTAGGGAAGAGCGGTCGAAATCGTAACGTGTCCGCGTCGGTGAGCCTTCTGCTCATCGTCGCGACACGGCTCTCGATTTCGACCGCTATTCGTTTTCAAAATTTAACAGTATCCTTCCTTACGTCAGGATGGCGAGAGGGGACCAAGGTCATCGCTAAGAAAAACGCGGTGAGAACCGCAAGGTCATTTTTGAAAAACGGCACATCAACCAACCCATGAACAGTCATCGTAAGGAGCGCCGCAAAGGCTGCGAGGACAACGACGTCGTCACGACGCGCCCAGGTAAGTTTGCAGACTGTGATAGCAATAAACAAAAAGGCGATGACTCCAAAGACGCCCATCTCTACCCAGAAATTGAGAATGACGTTGTGCGGATACTGGAAGATTTCATAGAGCCTTGGATCGTGATAGGGCTCGAGAGCGACTGGATAGCCTGACAGACCAGCACCTTGAAGGGGTTCATCTTTTAGAAGTTCGATTGTTTCACTCCACTGTGAACGTCGCACACCGCCGGAGTAATCTTGCAACAAAATCTTTTCACGAATAACCGGCACTGCCGCCAGGAGTGTGATCCCAATAACCGCCGACCCGACCAGGGCGGCAATTTTTGTTTTATTCGGCACGGACGAAATGAGCAGAGTCGCAACTAGAGCAATTGGAATAGCGACGAGAGCTGCCTCGGTCTCAGACAGTACGATCGCAACTATTCCAAACACGATCGCGATCACCCGTGCCAAGCGTCCTCCCCCAGCCATGGGGGAGTTAGAGGGGGCAGTCATTTTGCAGAAGCTCATCACGACAAGCGCACTCACGACCGGCGCTACAAAGAGACCAAGAGCATTCGGATACTCAAACACGGAGGTCGCTCGGCGTTCCAGGTCCCACGGGATCGGCAGACCAAGCCCGGTGAGTTTTTGGAAGATCGCAAAAGCCGCGATAGCAATTGTGGTTAGGCCAAGCCCAGTCAATGCTCGCTCCCAGTCTGCTCGGTCGGTGAAAGTCGTCCGTAGCATGACGAACATGAGCATCGGCTCGATGAAGAAAGCTTTCCAGACGCCGAGCGCACTCATTTGTTCCGGGGCCCAGGTAGTCGCAAACGTCGCGATAGCTAAGAGGAAGAAGATGGGAGCACGGTAGACATTTAGCGTGCGAAGATCGAGCTTGTGACCGTAATGACGGAATAACCAGAGAGCGAAAGCGATCAAAATAAAGGTTTCAAGAACGGTCCAGGGGATTACTAGCTCGAAACGAATCAAGTAAGTCGGCAGCAAGGCGATGATAAGTGTGAGCGCAAACCTAAAATCGCGCCAAGCTAGCAAGCCAAAGGCGACGACAATAATGGCGATAAACACTAAGCTCACTGGCATAGCTTAAGGCGTGATCGGGGGTTTCTCGGCTCGGAATAGATCTATCACGTGGGTCAGTTTAGGTCCACCGAGCGCGGTTAAGGTTACGATATAAATCGCGGCGCCGGCAAACACGGTGAGGAGGACATGCGGAGAGGGAATAATCAGGATCGCTCCAGTCATAACAAGGCTAGCGACAACGGCTCTTGCCAGCATAGAGACATTCGTAACGTTACCGATGGTCCGTGTAACGACGGCAAAAGTAAGGATCGTGATAAGCGCTTCCGATACCAGCGTGATCCAAGCAGCCGCCCAGGCTCCGTACTCAGGGATGTAGAGAATGTAGCCGGTGATAGCTACGATAGCTACGGCTACGTACCCCCAAGTCATGATCTTTTGCTTACCAATGGCTACAATAGTGTGTCCGTAAAGGGCACCGAGATAGACAACTCCGGCAGCCGGTCCGAGCACGGCTAACACTTGGCCAGCGAGCACCAAATCGGGCTGAACTGCGGTCATGATCGGCACTCCCGTGATGGCCACACCGGTCGCGAGCGGCAGAGCTAGGATGACCATGAGGTCAAAACCATTTTGTAAGTAGGCTTTAAACTCTTGAGGCTTCTTCTGCGACCAAGCCAGGGTCAGCAAAGGCAAAAGCAAGCCCATGAAGGTGACGGGGATCACCGTCATGACATCGATGACCTTATAGGCTGAGCCGTACTGACCAATTTCTTCAGCCGAGCGGTCAAAGATCCACATGAAAAAGATGTCGCCTTTCAAGTAGAGCAAGTTAAAGAAGATCGAAACGCCAATCGGCCAGCTGCGGGTTACGATGTCGCGCCAGACACTGAGGTCGATTTGCGGCCTCAGATGCACTTTTCTTGCCGTCGCTAAGAGGATGATCGTGAGTTGAGCCACGCCACCAATTAAGAAGGCGATCATGGCACCTTCCAGACCCCAGCCAAGCACTCCAACCATCAAGATACCGAGCAGGGCCAGGAAACGATTAGCGGCTTCGGCCAAGACGGCAGTTAAAATGACCAACCGCTTCTGGAAGACGCCTACAAACATCTGAGCGATCGAGCCAAAGAAGTAGCTAATCGAGGCAATGATGATCAGATCCATGATGCCTTCGCTGCGTGGAACGAAGGGGGCGCAAAGAGGTGCCAAGGACATGAACACAAAGGCGCTAATAAGGCGCAGGGTGAGGAGGTTGCCCAAAATCTTTGGCTCATCGGCTCCTTTCTCGGAGATCATCTGAGTAGTAGTGAGCGTCAGGCCAAAATCAACCACGATGGCAAAGATGGAGACGTAGGTAATCGCAGTTGTAAACAGCCCAAAACCGTCCGTGTCAAAGAACTCGAGCATGAAATAGAAGGTAACCAAGCCAAAAACCGTGCCCATGACCTTGCCGCCAATTTGAAACACCGAATTTTTAGCCAAAGCCTTACCGACGGACATAGACGGAAATGTTATACTGGAATGGCATTATGCCGAATTTCTTGAAAAAACTCACGTCCTTTAGTCTTTTGCTGTCTTTGTTGATCGCGGCTCTGCCATTCTCGGCCCAAGCTGCCACTTTGTCGACTACCCGGGTTTCGACCACGGGCGGCGGTACATTGACGTTAGCACCCGGTGAGGTCAAGAATATCACCATTACCTTTCAAAATACTGGAGCCACAACCTGGAAAAACGACGGACCCGGCTATATTTCCCTGTACACGTACGGTCCTAAGTATAGAACAAGTTCCTTCGACCCGGGGACCTGGTTGTCGCCTTCCCAAGTAAAACGTCTGATCGAGCCCTCCGTAGCTCCCAAAGCTACAGGAACTATCAGTTTCCAACTCCACGCACCACAAACTGAAGGAGCCTATAAAGAAACCTTCAATCTCGCCTCGGAAGACACGGCCTGGATCCCCGGTGGCGAGTTTTCTTTGAACATTACCGTTAAGCGAGCCAGCGCAACCTCTTCAACCCCCTCAACCCCTGTTACTTCGTCACAAGCCTCGTCAACCTCTGGTTACATGGCTCAATTGGTGACGCAGACTGCCAATAGCCTCAAAGTGAAGGCTGGTAAGACCGTCTCGTTCACGGCCCTTTTCAAAAATACCGGATCAACCACCTGGAACTCGGTTGGCCTCAAGGCCCCTGACGTCAGTTTGGCCTCAACAGCCACTGCAACTTTCACTCATTCGACCTGGAGTGGCAGCCAGATTGCCCAAATGACTGGTCAAGCCGTGAAGCCGGGGGAGTCAGCTATTATCCAATTTTTCTTCACGGCTCCAAAGACCAACGGCACGCACACCGCCAAGTTCCAGCTCACGGCTAATGACATTAGTGTTCCGGACGCTTTCGTAGAGTTGCCAGTAACCGTGACCGAAGGTGCGCCCGCAGCTTTAAACTCACCAGTAATTCACGAAGACACAAGCTCGTACATCGAGGAGCCGATCATTCGTGTGGGCATTTTAATCATCGACGAGGAGACACAGGATGAATCAATCATCACCTCCTACGAAAGCGCTTTTGATCTCACCAACACCGATGGCACTTTGCTTGGTAGCTATGAGAAGGGGGAGGAGGTAAGGGTGGCTTATGAAGGTGGCCGCTACGTTTACGGAGATGACGATGACACCTCGTCCTCACCCCTGCGTTTTGTCCCGAAGATCGATCACGCCGTCATGACAATTACCAACTTCGATGCTCGCGAAACACGCAGCTCGTCACGTGCCAGCAATACTTATCGCAACGTGCTTGAAATTCGTTATAACAGCACTTATGATCGTACGTGGGTGATCAATGAGCTCAAGATGGAGTATTACCTGCGTGGGCTAGCAGAGACCTCAAACATTTCTCATCTTGAATTCCAAAAAGCTTTGCTGACAGCGGCCCGTACTTACGCTTACTACCACTGGCAACGTGCCACCAAGCATAAGTCTGAAGGCTATCATGTTGACGCCTATCTGGATCAGGTTTATCGCGGTTACGGACAGGAAGAAATCACTCCGCGTATTACTGAATCAGTTGAGGCCACTCGAGGCCGGATTGTGACCTACGAAGGCGCGACTGCGATCACCGCTTATTTCTCACGTTCGAACGGTCGTACACGTGATTGGAGTGACGTCTGGGGCGGAGACGTTCCTTGGTCGAAGTCCGTACCTGTCCCCTGTGATGAGGGTGAGACAGAATGGGGTCACGGCGTAGGTATGTCAGCTTCCGGAGCCCTATGTATGGCTAACGAGGGCCAAACATATGAGCAAATTCTCAAGCATTTTTACACGGGTATCGAGCTCGATAAACAGTGGCAGTAAAGTTTGCACACCTTGGCCCTTTTTTAGTCGTTTAACTTGACAGACAGCGGCTTTTTTGGCTTAGTCTATAGGTAACTTACGGAGGTTTGCAGTGACTCGTCTCAGCAGTGTCGATAGCGTGTCCGTGTTCCGGAAGGTCGCGAGTTCGACTTGGCGACTCTTCGTCCGGCCCAAGTTCGACCTGGACGAGGTCGACGTGAATCCCACCATCCCTGATGTGGACGACAGCAGCTACCAGCTGGTGGGCGGTTCTCTCGTGGGTTTCGAGGAGATGACCACCGAGCCAGACGGTCGGGGACCGAGCCTCCGTTCGCGAACGGAAGGCGAGGAGTCCACCTACGACCTGCGTCGTCCCGAGGAGTGGCGGTTCGATCCGACCGCCGGCTACGTCAAGGTCCCGACATGGGCGTTCTTCCTAGCGTCAGCGCTCATCGTGGCGGGGGGTTTCTTCATCCTCCTGAACTTCGTCCGGGACAACTCTGCGGATCAGGTGGCGGCCTGGGCCAGCAAGCGCAATGCTGACAGCTTGGCTCTCGAGTCCTCCCAGGCCGTCCAGCAGCCGACTGCCCCAGAGCCCGCAGTGGTCACCCCCGAGGAGCCGCCGGCAGCAACGCCGCCGACCAAGCCTGCCGGGCTCGATGCCCTGGGCGGAGTCAAGGCCTCGCCATTGTTGCAACGTCTCGGTGCCCGTTAGCCTCTACACAGCCCTCTCGACTCGGATCTTCAGAGATCCGAGTCGGTCTGTTTTTATGGTTTCTTGCCTCAGTCTTTTTGTGTCTAAAGCTTCACATTATCGGGATGGTGTTGTGAGGTTGTGGGCGCACCGAGCCCAGGCGCAATGACTTTTGGATCGTGTTGGTGAGTATTTTTACAAATAGTTACGAGCTCACTGATAGTGATTTTTACATCGTCAGGATTATCGACATTTTTGAAACGAAAGCGTTCACGTTCACCGGCTGTTTGAACGTAGACGTCTCCGTACGTGAGGAAAGTTTCCAGGAAGCCTTTGGTCTCGCTTGTGATGTCTTGAATCTGCTCAAGATGAACCTCGGATACCAATCGATTGAAGAGCCCATGCTGTTCGGCGTTGATGACGCGTTCATTAGTCACAATCCAAACATCGAGCCAGTAGTCAGTGATTTCTGTAAGGGTGATCGAAAAGATGATGAGTAGATAGCTCGCTAATACCAGGGCTCCGACAGGACCCCAGAAGGGGTGAGCGAAGAGATCAACCTCGCCAAGTTGGGCGATCGCATAGACCGCGACTGGCACGAGCAGCATGACAAAGCTAAAGAAAAAAATACGCAGGAGATCGATCCAGTGACGCCGGAGAAAGACTTTGACGACTTCTTCCGGCTGGCTATTTGGGAGTTTATCGAGGCAGATCATAGGCCTTATTCAAGACGGCTTGAACTTTCAAAGCTTGGGAGCAGCTCGCTTGGCTCAAACTCTTCCGTCCAGTCAACGGTGAGCAGATAGCTGCCGATGAGGGCGGTAAGCACACCGAAGCTGACAAAGTAGATCAACATTAAGAGCGAGGTGGCCTTGGATTGGATGGCGTAACGCTTGATGTGGAAAATATTGAAGAAGAAAAACAGCAGCGCCAAGAGAAAAACCAGCCCAAAGGGGATCAACAGATAAAACAAAGGAAAGGAAAACATAGATTGCCATCATTGTAGCACCTAGAACAGGTTGGGGCGGCTTCCTTTAAGCCCAAGATGCTCATAAGCTCGCGGGGTAGCTACACGACCGCGAGGGGTGCGTTCAAGAAAGCCTAGCTGGAGTAAAAATGGCTCGTAAACCTCCTCGATAGTCTCAGTTTCTTCTTGCGTAGCAGCGGCCAGGGTGCCAAGACCAACGGGGCCACCCTGAAATTTATCGATAATCGTTGCGAGGAGGTGGCGATCAACACTGTCGAGACCGAGGTGATCGATAGCGAGGAGCTCGAGCGCTCCGTCGGCGGCTTCTTTGCTCACATTGCCGCTGTGTTTGATCTGGGCGTAGTCGCGGACACGTTTCAGCAGGCGATTGGCGATGCGTGGCGTGCGACGAGAGCGATTAGCGATGGTGATGGAAGCCTCCTCGTTGATGTTCATGGCGAGGATCGTGGCACTGCGGGCCACGATTTTGGCCATGTCGGCCTCATTGTAGAAATTGAGATGGAGTGTCGAGCCAAAACGGTCGCGGAGAGGGGCTGATAGGAGTGATAGGCGAGTTGTGGCACCAATAATCGTAAAAGGCTCGAGCGAGAGCCGCAATGTTCTGGCTGACGGGCCCTTGCCAACCATGAGGTCGAGAGCGAAGTCTTCCATGGCAGGGTAGAGAACCTCTTCAATGGTGTGGTTCATCCGATGGATCTCGTCGATAAACAAGATATCGCCCTTAGCTAGATTTGAGAGCACCGCGGCCAGGTCGCCAACACGTTCTAGGGCTGGTCCGCTCGTTACCTTAACTGTCGCTCCCATCTCAGCGCCGATAATATGGGCTAGCGTAGTCTTACCGAGCCCGGGATTGCCGTACAGCAAGGTATGCTCCAGTGGCTCGCCGCGACCCTTGGCAGCGCTGATAAAAATATCCAAGTTGGCTTTAAGTTCATCTTGGCCAACAAAATCTGCCAACTTGCTAGGCCGCAAGCTGTTTTCAATTTTTTGCTCCTCTTCACCAGCCTCCGGGGCCACTTCACGAGGCGCTTTCACCTGTGTTTGTTCCTCAATCATGCCTCTATCTTACTTTACCAACCGAACAGAAGCAAAACGCACGGGGGACAGCGCCCCGACGTTAGGAGGGGTTGATTTTTCTCTCAGAAAGTGGCATAGTATCGCAGCCAATTATCGCGAGCAGTAAGTTGCGATTGGTACGTTGCGAGCGTAGTAAAATTAACCAGCTACGAGGCGCGGGGTGAAAATTCTAAGACGTATATAGATATACGGCGAAGAATTTTCGGGGCCCCGCAACAAAGTAGATGGTAATTTTACTAGCGAGCTACGCCGGGATGGTGGAATGGTATACACGAGAGCCTTAAGAGCTTTTTCCCGAAAGGGATTGCGGGTTCGAGTCCCGCTCCCGGTACCACGAAGTAGAAACCAAAAGCAGGTTTCTATTTTGTTTTTGGGTTCACTTCGTGGTAATCCCGCAGTGATCCGAGTAAGGGCGAGGATCTACTGCGGGATACCAGGAAAACGAAGTCCGCAAGGACTTCGTTTTCTGTTTGCGTTTATTTAGCGAGGTCGATCGGTAAGATCAATGCCTGTCACATCCGAGGGGATAGCCTCTGGAGTTGCCCCGAGGCTGTCTTGGAGCCAATCCGGAATTGGTGCAGGCAGGATGTCATTAGCACGCATGCGTGAATAGTTCCAGCTTCGCCAATCAACGGAATGTGATTTGTTTTGCTGGGCCATAACAGGATCCCGTTGAAGCCATCAAATGACAGAATCTGTTTTCATGTCTCCAAATACGTGGGGAGTTTGTAATTCACGGACCACGATTGGAACGGCTTCTTCTGAGAGCTGGTGAATGCTCATGAGATCGTATCGCTGGCCGGCCTCGGCTCGTTTGAAGTTGAGCCGTGCCGACAGAGCATCCGGCATGGAGTAGTTGAAGATGAGTGCGCTGACGCCAAGTACCACGAGTGAGCGGCGCATGAGCACGCCTTGTGACTCGCGCTGAAGAACGTTAGCGAGCAAAAGCACAAGCATGATGCCGATGGTGATGATCGTCCAGTAAGCAAATAGGCGAGCATCGGTGTAACCGTAGGTATCGATGTAGAGATTGAGACGCATGGCTGCCGATACGAGTACGAGTAAGGTTTCAACGATCAAAGCACCGTGCAGTAAGGTGAGTAAGACATCGCTTTTGGCTCCGTGCTGATCACGTAAAGTGAGTACGATAAAAGCTACGAGGGCGCTCGCGGCGATGAGCTGATTAAAGCCTTCGCGCGCGTATTCCGCGTATGTCATGTCGATCTTCTCAAAGGCCACTGAGCCGCCAAACATGACCGAAGCCTGCAAGATAAGGAAGAGACCGAAGAGAATAGCGAGGCCACCGAGGATGACCTTGCTTTCCACCATCCAGCTCGGGTTGCGCTCAGGACGAGCTTCGTACGTAAAGCGGTCGAGGGCTGCCGCTGCCAGAAAGGGGCTAGCACTACAAACAGAATGCCGATCAGCAAGAGTTGGGTAACGATATCTCCAGGATTGGTCCAGGTACTCAACCAGTCGCCGATGTCGCCGAAGTAGCTATTGAAGACCGGATCAGCAGAAGCGAACAAGGCCATGAAGATCACTAGGAGTGGCAAAAGTACCGCCGCTCCTTTAACAACGGCCCAATGGGTTTGGGATAACGCTGGCGGCTTCATTTTGCCGAAGAAATCCAGGCGTCCGAGCAGCTTAACACCAAGGGCCGCGGTTCCACTCCAAAGAATCTCGAGCGGATGATTGAAACGAGCTTCGTGGCCGACGGCAAAGCCAGCAAACAAGAGGTGTGCTGACAAGACACCAAGCGTGCTGAGCATGAGCATTTGCTCAGATGTGCCAATTGCAAAGGGCACGGCAAATAGAAAGCTGAAGATGGCAGCGATATGGGCCCGAACAGGCAGACGATGGCCGCCGATATACATGCCCAAATAGGTGGCTCCGAGAAAAGCCAGCGAGGCTAGGGGTATGTTCAGGCCGGGTATCTGCTTATAGAAGAGGAGATCGATAAACATACACGTCTCTTGACGTTTTCTAATAAAACGAGCTTGATAGATGAGTTGTAACATTTTCGTTTATGTTACCTAAATATCGTCCCAATGTAGCGGTACTCATCACCGACGGGCAGGGTCGGGTGCTTTTGTGCTACCGCAATGATGGGAGCCATAGCCGCGTCCAAACGGTACAGGGCGGTATTGACCCTGGCGAAACGGCGGAAGAGGCAGCTATCCGCGAGATCTATGAAGAAATTGGTCTGACCGCCGAAGATTACCGTTTTGTTGCCGCTTCAGAAGTAAAGTATCGTTACGATTGGCCGACCAAGTTTCTCGATCACCTGAAAAACACGACGTTCATTGGCCAAGAGCAGCAATTTTTCTTGATTGAAGTAAAATCGGGTGTCGAGTTTAGATTGGATACTTACGACCAGGAATTTGAGAGCGTCCGCTGGGGTACTCCTCAGGAACTGGTCGATTTGGCTTGGGACCAAAAGCGCCCCGGTTTACGGGGCGCTCTCACAGAGTTTGGTTTATTGACGGGCAACGCTTAAGTGACCACCGGAGAGATCGAATTCATCAAAAAGTAATTGAGCCGCCGAGTCTTCCATGGGGAAGGTTTGGCGGTTTTCAATACTTACTGGTGTAAAATCGAGTTCTATGGCTTCGTCGGTGATTTCTACTCGAACCGTGAGACCACGTTTGGTTTCAGCAGAGAAGTCCTGGTCGAATAGGAAATTACCGAGTGAGTAGATCACGGGCACGCCGTCGATAATCTCGACATTCTGGATAACGTGAGGATGAGCGCCAACGATAAGGTCAGCGCCAGCTTTGATGAAGAGCTCGGCGGGGTAGGTCTCGGCAACAGGAGCAATCTCGACATACTCTGGACCCCAATGCGGGTACACGATGACAAATCGACCTTGAGCGTCTTCGGCTTCAATGGCATCAAGAATTTCCGAAGCCGTTTGGCCAAAGGCGTGGAAGCCGATAAATGACAGCGACTGTCCACCGATATTCTCGCGCACAATGAAACTCTCGCTGTTGTAGGGATCGCCAAAGGGCACCATACCCTGCGCGACAACGGCATTTCGAGAATCGACAGTGATTTGTGATCCGTAGTCATCGGCATGATTGTTGGCGAGCGATAGATGCGTGAAACCGGCTGTCGCCAGCATGGCTACGTTGTCTGGGGTAGTATCAAAAACCATTTGATTCACGATTTCGAGATTCCGTTGCTCTCGCACAGTACCTTCAAGATTGCCGACAACGAGGTCAGAGCCCGCGAAAACCTCACCGAGCTTGGCGAATGGCCAGCTGGTACCATTTTCTGCAAGCGCGCGTTCAACGGAGCGGGAGAGCATGATATCGCCCACAAAAGTAATGGTGACGCCTTCGGTGGTGGCCGGATCCACCAACGGGACAGCCCGATCGGGAGCTTTTGGCAGCGAGACTTTTAAAAAATAAGGGACTTTGATTTCGTCCGGTGACGGTAATAAGAAAAACATGGCTACGAATAGCCCGACTCCTAAGAGTCCTGCAAATGCTAAAAGGCGACCTCCACGATGCATAGATTTACATTAAGCATAACACGGCCGACGTATTTCAGCATTGACGATCATCGGAGCTCGTGTTAAAGTGCTGGCGTTCATTTTGATCGTATTGAGCGGCGGTAGTTCAGTGGTAGAACATCTCCTTGCCAAGGAGAGGGTCGCCGGTTCGAGCCCGGTCCGCCGCTCCAGAAAAAGCACCTGCTAGTCAGGTGTTTTTTCTTATCTCGTTTGACTCTTTGGGCCAAAACAGCAAAACCAACTGCCAAACGGCAGCTGGTTTTGTGTTTACTTAGGCACGTTGATGGCGAAGCGTCCGTTTGATGTAGGTAAGATCGTCGTCGTGTCGTGAGACCGTATCGGCGATAAGATGGAGGAGATCGTCGTGATCGTTCAGCTTGCTCAAGATAGATTTGAACTGAAGATCATGCCCGTCGAGACGGGTATCTACAACATCAAGGCGTGCATCGACGTGATCGAAGCGTTTTTCGACCGCTTTTTGGAACGCATGAAGGTCCTGACTGATTGAATCCAGGGTTACTTTACTCATACAGTGCGAGTATAGCACGGCCTATTTTAGGCCATTTGGGCTGGAGCATCGATGGCGGTTAACAACTGACCAGGCTTGGCGCCAACTTGTTTGCGGAGCCAGGAGATCCCGGACTTATTGCCAATAGTGTATTGCTCTTTGGCGACATTGAGGACGAACGATTCAAGCTCATGACGGATATCTTCCGGCATATCGAACTTCACCATGAGCGCGTCGAAGCGATCAGTGAGTTTCTCGAGCCAGCTCTTCTTGGGGGCGTTGGTTTCAGTGGACATAGGATGAACGTTAAGTAAGTTTAGGATTAATGATTGGTGCTGCAGGGACACGGCACGGCCGTGTCCTAGCGATCGGTGAGCGGAATTAGATCGGTAACCACGACAAGAGGCCTTTACGAGATCGCAAGTACCAGGTGCCGAGTGCTCCAACGCTACCAGTCAGGAGGCCACCACCCACAAGTGGGGTGGTGCTGGTCTTGGTTTTAGCGGTAATTGGAGCAGTAAGCGCAGCCTCGGGGGTGAAGTGAACGTCACTGGGGGAGCGGACTGCAACAATCGTTCCGGAGTCCGTGCGTTTCACGATGCCGGTCACGATGATCGAACCGCTCTGTATCGAGTTCCAGCTGACACCGGTTTTTTTGTTGCCGGTTACGGTGATAGTGATGTCATCATCAGTCATGACTGAGAGTTCGTTACCATCTTTGCCAATAACGCGGCCCGCAATCGACACGAGCGATCCATGCAACATCGTTGCTAGCTCAGTCCCGTCGATAGGGGCGGGAACAAGATCAGTGTGACTGACGATAGTGATCGCTTCGGCGTTTGAGATCTTCATCCGTGGAGCACCATTGCTCGTACTTTCAGTACCGGTGACCTGAATGACATCGCCGAGGGCGAGTTCGGGCCAGTCAGCGGCGTGGAAGTAGATTTCGTGACCGTCGATGAAGAGAATTTGTTTGCCGAAGGTATCGGGCAGTGCCACAACAGCTCCGGTGACAATCGTTTGAGTAGCTGCTGGGCTTGGCCCAGCAGCTACGGGTTTCGCGATCGCCACAATCCGGTGAATGGGTTCGGTTCCGGTAGCTCCAGCGTCGTCAGTCGTCGCCACTGGTCCCTGAGCGGTTCCAGAATTGATGATAGCGGCAGGAGGTTCGTCTGTGAGCGTTTCATATACGTTTGTTGGTAGGGTGTCATAGGTGTTTGCTGTAGAGACGGGACTTTGTCCCGTCTCCTCTGATATTGGTTCATCGATGGATACGGGCGGGAAGACATT
>ERZ1292630.1670-Hain-H41-02um-R3-1670-length-21457-cov-23_pt3 | contig 14676 bp, 12 predicted proteins | sample MGYA00564408_ERZ1292630 | MGnify/ENA primary metagenome ERZ1292630 (study PRJEB36523, sample SAMEA6512641) | groundwater metagenome | collected 2019-01-08 | study: AquaDiva: Metagenomics assemblies of 32 groundwater samples | reverse complement strand
TCCCATCGACTTCCGCCAGTTTCTTGGCCATCAACACATCGGCGAGATCCAGCTCACGCGCCACTTGGAGCACCGTGGCCTGCGTCGATTTCCTTAAATTTTTCAGGAACAACTGAAATGTCGAAGGTGGCGCAGATGGAGAAGATGACGCACTGCCATGCTGGATATCCGGTTTAGGGCGCTCGGTGGCTTTCTGCAAATTGGCTCCGGCTGAAAACGGCGGCTCCGTTTGCCAGATCACCAATGCACGCCAGTTTTGTTCGGCTTCCCGGATCGCCTGTTGCACCCCTTCCAGTACATCCACGCCGATGGTATGCATTTTGCTCTTGAAACTGAGAATGGCGATTTGATCGCCGCTATGCCACATTCTGACGGCGTCTGTTTCAAAGATAGTTTCTCCGTAAATCGCTGCCTCGCCAATCAACCGGTCCGGGAAAAGCTGGCGCTGATACACGGGAAGCTTTGAACGCAGCTGTGTTCTCCCGGATGCCGGAGCAAAAGAACCTTCTGCCGTATGCACACTTTGCATGTCACTTTCGGCAATCGTCATCACCCATTGCGGTAGAGGTGCCTGGCTCATGCTTTTACCGGCAGCGATATCCTCATTAATCCAGTCTGCAATCTGTTTCCATCCGGCTGCCTGCCAGATTTCAAAGGGACCCTGATTCCAGCCAAAACCCCATCGCACCGCCAGATCCAGGTCGCGTGCATTATCCGCAATCGTCTCCAGTTGCACCGCGCAATAATGAAACAAATCGCGGAAGATTGACCACAGGAACTGGGCCTGCGGCTGCTGGCTATTGCGTAAGGCGGCAAATTTTTCAGCCGGACTGCTGTACTTAAGCAGCCGTTTCAGATCTTCGTCCACTTCACCCGTTGACAGACGATAAGCCTGTGCCGGCAGATCAAGCACATGAATCTCACCCTTTACTTTCTGATACACCCCGCGTTTGACCTTCTCTCCCAGCGCACCTTGTTGGATTAAACCCTGCAACCAATCCGGCGCAACAAAATAGGCATGCCAGGCATCATCCGGCAAAGTGTCGCGCATGGTATTGATCACATGCGCCAACGTATCCAGCCCCACCACATCGGCTGTACGGAAGGTGGCGCTTTTGGGACGGCCAATCAATGAACCGGTCAGTGCATCGACCCCATCAAAACCGAAATCGAATGCCCTGCCATGGTGCATGGTAGCCAGCAGGGAGAATACGCCAATGCGATTGGCGATGAAATTGGGGGTATCTTTGGCGCGAATCACGCCCTTGCCCAGATAAGTCACCAGAAATGCTTCCAGATGATCCAGCATGTCCGCATCGCTCGCCTGGCAGGGAATCAACTCCACCAGATGCATATAGCGCGGCGGGTTGAAGAAATGAATGCCGCAGAAACGATGACGCAGCTCCTCGGGGAAAGCCTCGGCCAGTTGATTGATCGACAGCCCGGAGGTATTACTGGCGAAAATAGTCTGCTCTCCCAGGTATGGCGCAACCTTCGCATATAAATCACGCTTCCAGTCCATGCGTTCGGCAATCGCTTCAATCACCAGATCACAATCCTTGAGTAATTCAAGATGCTGATCATAATTCGCAGGTTGAATACCAGTCGCTTTGGCTTTGACCGACAAGGGCGCGGGTTCCTGTTTCTTCAGTTTCTCCACTGCCTTGATCACATTGGCGTTGGAATTATCCGCTTCGCCCGACAGTTCAAACAGTAACGTTTCTATATTGGCATTCACCAGATGCGCCGCAATCTGCGCACCCATGACACCCGCTCCCAATACCGCCGCTTTGCGCACTAAAAACTTTTTGTGACCCATTTCGCCTCCTGCTTGATCCGGTGATTGAATAAAACCATGACCCTGTGGATCATAGCCGAATCCTGTGGCCACCTGTTAATAGTGGCGCCCTAATTCACAGCAACTACCGAAAGAGTACAAGCATGTATCCTAAAGAGCAAGTTTGTTTGTTTACAACACTATTCATAGTGTTTAAAGGACTTTACACTACCGGCAGACGATGAGTAAGAACGGAATCAACGCCGGTTTATCCGGCCCTGAAGCGCTCATGATTGTGTTTTCTCAAAGCAGCGGTTAATCTCTGGCAGGTTTCTCGATATCAATTTATGGCTGAAATGAGCATCTAACATGCGTCGAAAGAAAAAAGCGCTTAATCAGCGCTATAACAAGCTGATCAAACAGGCATGGGACAATGAGTTTATTTTGCGCCGGTTCCAGAATATGGAACTGCGGCTCATGCAATGTGAATCACTCACTGAACTCATTCAGGTTCTGCTGATTGAATGCAAAGAAAAATTTGAATTGGAAATAGTGTCATTAAGCCTGTTTGACCCGGAATCTGAATTACAGCAATCGCTACAACTGACCGATCCCATCCAGAAAGAAAGTTTTCCTCATTTATCCTTTGATTTTGATGCCGGGCGTCATCTCAAGCTATTTGACGCCAATGGTTCACCCAGACTTTGCCCGTACAATCCCGATCTGCATGCGGATCTATTTCAACATTCCTCACAACCCATCAAAAGCATCGCACTATTACTGCTTAAGCGGGATACCCGCATTATCGGCAGTCTGAATTTGGGAGACTGCAAGACTGATCGTTTTAGAAGCAATTCAGCAACGGATTTTTTACAACATTTAGGTGCTGTCATCTCGGTTTGCATCGATATGGCCATCTTGCACGACAAGTTGAGAAACATCGGACTCAAAGATGTTTTGACCGGAATCAATAACCGGCGCTACTTTGATGAACGCTTGCCCGAAGAGATCTCCCGCAGCCAGCGTTACAAGAAACCGCTCAGTTGCCTATTCATCGACGTGGATCATTTCAAGCAGTTCAATGACAACTATGGCCATGCCAGCGGTGATCAGGTGCTGAAACAAGTTGCCCATATCATCCGGCAAAACCTGCGCGCAACCGATGTGCTGGGACGTTATGGCGGGGAAGAATTTGCCGTGTTATTGATCGAAACGGATGCCGCCAATGCCCGTGATGTGGCGGAGCGTATCCGTCAGAGCATCCAGAATCATCACATCGAACTGGAAGGGAAATCCATACAGATCACAGTTTCCATAGGCGTCTCAGGCTATCAGCAACCCGTTGACACCTCTCAGCCCGTGAAAGCTATCGGCGCATCCTTGATTGCCACTGCGGATGGTGCATTATACAAAGCCAAACAGGCTGGCCGGAACCGTGTGATCTGCGGCGAATTGTCAGCTTGAACCCAGCTTCAGTTACAGGCTGGCGCGCAGCCGCAAGACTCCGGTCAAAGTGAAATGAGGCTTCCGGCATCAACCCCAGATAGCGGCAAACTGTTCTGCGCTAAAACCCACGGTCGCGCGTTCTCCATCGGTAATCAGCGGCCTTTTGATCAAACGGCCGTTACCCGCCAGCAGAATCAGAATTTCCTGATCCGGTAACGCAGGCAACTGCTCCTTGATTTTTAGTTCGCGGTATTGCACGCCGCTGGTATTGAAAAGTTTGTTCAGTGGAACATTGGCGCGCTGGACAATGGCGGCGAGTTCTTGCGCAGTTGGCGGATGCCCGGTGATATCAATAAATTCGTAGCCAATTCCAGCCTGCTGTAAAAACCGCTCCGCCTTGCGGCAGGTATCACATTTTTTGTAACCGTAAAACTTAAGCATATCTTCCAATCACTTAAAAAGCGGCCAGATGCCTTGATTTATTCGCCACCTTTCGGCCCCCAGAAAACCACCCAGGTGGAAAAATCCGGTGAAAAATTCTCAAAGCGGTGCTCGACGTGAGCCGCCACAAAAAACACCATACCCGGCTCAAATGGATGGCGGTCCCCGCCAACGACAAACTCACCCCGGCCGGAATGGATGAAATACAGCTCATCCTGATCGTGCGGCGTTTGTATATCGGTGCCTTTGGGCGCATACACCTCAACCGACATCGAACCATGCGCAAAAGCTTGCACAAATGGCTCACCCATCGGCCACTCCTCGCTGGGCTTGCCCGGTATCCGTTTCATCAGATCAGATATTATCGCTTTCATCATTCCTATTACCTCACGGTCTGTTTAAAACACTCTTTTCGATCACAAGCCAAGTATAAGTGAACCCGGCACGCTATACCAACAGGTGCGGCGCAATCACAACACATTCAGGGCTTGCCTGAAAACTGTCAACCCTTTCAGGCCGCCATCATTTCTCCCGATATTAACCTTGTATTTCCGGAGTCATACTCCCAATATACAAACATGATCAGGCGAGAAAAATATACCGGACTGAAAGATCTGCTGGATACTTTCCCGGCTGCAGCACTATTGGGACCACGGCAAGCAGGCGAAAACAAGCAAAGCGCCGCTTTTGCCCGTCCGGATTGAGCGAATTGTAGCTCCATGAACTTAATCCCTACTTTATTTGAAATTGCTGAAGCTGAATGGCTTTGTTCTGTGCTTCCTGAGCCTTAGTCCGCGCTGCTTCCTGATCTGTTTTTACAATATCGGTTGCCGCGCCCAGGAATCAAGAATCAATGGGGTCACCCATTGATTCTTGATTCCTGGATTGTAATTGAATCCAATAATAAAGGGCAGCGTCCCCTTTTGTCCCCGTTCGCTTGAGCAACTTGTTATGTGAATTGATTCACTCATCTAGTCGCCAATTATTTTTGCGAATAGCTTTCTACAAACCTCTTCTTCACCTACTTTCCAATTTAGAGCAAGAATATTAAGTAAACTTGGACAATATTCATAAACATCAGATTCTTCAACATCTAACCAAACAGGAAGAACAACATTTTTCTTCTCATATATTTGTCGAGCAAATACAGATTCAAACTCAGTTTTTGTCCAACCAGAATTTGAAATGAAATTTTTCGATAGGATAATGATACAGTGCTTACATTCCTTGATCCCTTTTTCGATACTTTCTCTTAAACTATCACCAACCTTCAGAGAATATTCATCATACCAAACTGGACATCCCATCGATGTAAGTTTTGAAGCAATCTTACGCGCAATTTCGTCTTTATCATTACTGTCGTGACTGATAAATGCCATTGGTTTTTGATTCATTGACCTTTTTTCCTGATACTCTTTTGATCTAAATTGAACGTGATAGCCTAGAGATTTAGCAAAATCAGATAAAATTCTGATCTCACTTATTGATAAGTCAGATTCGGAATAGAGATATATCTGACCAGTCCACCTTAAATCTTTTGTCTCAATTGGCAATTCGCCGGGAAAAGCCACGCTCATATTTAAGCTACCATTATTTTTACAAATTGATATTTGAACACCACATACTAAGTGTGAATTTGGCATAACTACAACTCCATTAAAGCACCATTGTGCGTGATATCCGTCTTTATAAAGCTGTAAAAAGCTCTTAAAAAAACTCAAATCTAGGTTTCCACTATCAAAATAGAAGGACAGAAAGCTTGAATGTGAAATGAAGTCATAAATGAGGTGTCCTGGTACGTCAAAATTGACAGTATCAGTTTTAGGAATCACACCGCTTGCTTTTAGAGCATGATTAAAGTCTACGTTGTAGTACTCATTTAGAGTTGCCATCTGCTTTCTCAAATTCACATAACGAATAGCGTTTATCCGCCGCCTTCCCCAAGTTTGTACTAGCCGGCACCTTATCGGCGGCGGATAAACCTTGTTGAACTGAACTACCGGGGAAACGGCGCCTATGGGTATTGTAAGGTTGCGGAAGCGGGAGTCAACCGATAATTGTGACAAACAGATACCTTTGGAGCCAAAAAACGGCATCCCAGCTTAGCTGTATTGCTCAAACTGATCCACAATTTCTGCCTTGGCTGGTACATTGGAGACTCGTTCAGCCTGTACGAGCGAGCGCCTCCCTGGCTGCGCCAAAAGCCACGAGATAACACAGTGTGGGCAACTCAGCCACTCAAGTTGTATCACCCGCCGCATGAATGCCTCCACTGATTCTACTGTTGCCGGATGAGGGGCTGGTGCCGCCAACGCAGTTCGCGCGGCGGCCATCTGGCCGATCAATAAAACTTAATTGTTACTATTACAACATATACTGTTATGTTGGAAACAATCTGTTATACTACCTGAAACAAAACCATTTGCAGGAGAAGAAAAATGAGTGCTGTACTGGAGCAGCAAACTGCGGCGACACAAGATCGTGGTGCCTTGGCCAAGATGGTGATGACACTGTTCGACCACTGGAAGCTGACAACTGAGGATCAGGCGGCGCTCTTGGGGATAGCGGCCAATAACCGGGCTGCGCTGACCCGTTATCGCAAGGGTGAGCCCATAGGCACCAGCCGTGACCAATACGAGCGCGTGGGTCATTTGCTGGGCATACACAAGAATCTGCGATTGCTGTTCCCGCAAAACCGGGATCTGGCGTACCGCTGGATGTCGACCCACAACAAGGCATTTGACAACCTCACCCCTGTGGATGTGATCAAGGCATGGGGCTTTGCTGGTCTGTTGATGGTACGGTCGTATCTTGATCGGGCGCGCGGCGTTTGACGGGCTGGCTTGATGAATCAGTTGTTCTCGTGCCTTACCTTGGCAGATGTCCACCGGGATGTGATCCGAAATATTGTCTCGCTCAGAGAATCCCGGAATTTATTCGACGACCTGACTGATAATCCAGAAGAATGGGTATTGGCTCAGCGAGTTGAAAATGAGGTCAAGCCGCCGCCGTATCAGTCTCACACGCCAGTGATCCACCGTCCCTTTGAGGATGCTGAGTGGTTCAATGCGATTACTTGGCCGTTCAAGAATTGGCAAGCCAGCCGTTTTTCAGACGGCTCTTTTGGTGTCTGGTATGGATGTGATTCAGTGGAGACAGCGGTCTTCGAATCTGCCTACCATTGGTATCGGGGCCTGCTTTGTGACGCTGGTTTTGAAAAGGAACCGGCCATCGGTGAACGAAAATTATATTCAGTGGCATGCAATGCCGCATTGCTGGATTTTCGACCGGTAATTCATAACAAGTATCCAGACCTGATTCACAAGACCGATTATACGTTCGCTCAATCGGTTGGAGCAAAAATTCACCGCGAGGGCCATCCAGGCGTGCTCACAGCGTCAGCGCGTCATCAGGGTGGAGAAAACTACGTGGTGTTTAATCCTGCTGTTTTGTCCAATCCCAGGCACCACTGCCATCTGATCTACCGGCTCGGGACACAGCATATCGTCGTTGAGAAAACGCCGGGGATCGCATGGCTGGAAATATCAGCCGATGAAATTTAAATTTCCGGGCTAACAGATCAGACAACTGGCAGACTTCAATTTTCCAGAAATTTGCTTTTGATGCTTAACCGTCCTCATTGTTTCGCATCACTTTTTGTTCAATCAATACTTAAAAACACTTGACCCATCCGCCAGTTGACCACTCGGTTGCTGGCAGTATAGTTCACGCCCCAATACCGTCTTGTAAGCAAATCGCGGCCGCCGCTGCCAGGTTAAGAATAATTCCTGCTTGCTTTCGACCGGTGTCTGCTGGTTACCGGGCAGGAAGAATTGTTCAAGAATGTGCTGATAAAACACCCGCCGCTGCCAATAGTTCACATGGATGCCGTCCAGACCAAACCAGACGGGTTCCTGTTCATACAGCTTGAAATGCCGTCGCGACGCCATGTCGACCAAGCCGCGATGCAACATCCGGGCGCGAATCACCGTCTCGTCCCGAGGCAGCCGGCAGAACGGATAAAAGATATTGCGAAAGAAGGTGTAGCGCCGCTCGGACAAGCTTTCAATCGATGCCATCGGCAGATTGGTTACGACAATCTGCGCCGGCTGTTGCTGCAACTGTGCAACGCACCATTCCACTCGCCGCAAAATATGCTCCGGCGCCGATTCATACAAAATGTCATTGCCGATATCGGTCAATAATGCATAGGCCGGCCGTGGCTCCATTGAATCCAGTTGCCGCCACAACCCACAATCCGCAATCCCCGGCAGCCCGCGTGACAGCATTTGGCTGGCCACCCCATACGCACGGCCATGCCCAATGGCCGCCAGAACTTCACTCGGCCCGCCAAACTGCTGCTGCATCAGATGAATAATGAGGCGCAACGACAAGGTCAGGTTGCTGGCGCCGAGCAGGATGATGCGGTTTTCTGGTGCTATCAATCGGCTATTTTTATATATCTGATGATTCATTCTCGTAAAATCACTTTTGCCGCCTTATGACTTCCGGCTTTTATATCTTGCCGGTAGAAGCTGCGGTCATGGCATGATTATCGGTATCATGTCGTTTCTGAATAGCTTGTATTCTAAATGCAGTTGGAAAATAAATCGCATTCACATGTCTTTTATCAAAGTTTCCGCTAGTAAATTTGCTTATTGGATATTTTTAACAACTAACTGGGTCATATTGATCGGCTGCATCGTGACGTCATCGCTTGCCCAAGCCCATAAACCCCAAGCAGCCAAACCCGTCATTCTCGATTCCATCAATATTACCGCGACGCGCAGTGAACGGTCGCCGGAGCAGATTCCCAACAGCATTACGCAGATCAAGCGCGACCCGCAGCAAGGTTATCAACCGGGTGCCACTTTGGATGAGTTTGCGCGCGGCACGCCGGGCGTTTTCTTTCAGAACCAGTTTAATTTCACGCAGGATTTGCGCGTTGCCATTCGCGGATTTGGCGCGCGTTCGCCGTTTGGGGTGCGCGGTATTCAGATGCGGGTGGATGGCATTCCGCAGACGTTGCCGGATGGGCAGACACAATTGGATTCGATCGATCCTTCGCTGATTAAGCGCATGGATATTGTGCGTGGGCCTTCGGCTGCGCTATACGGCAATGCCTCCGGCGGACTGATTGACATCACCACGCGCGAAGCGCCGCCGGAGAAGTTTGTCATCATGCCGCGCCAGGTGTTTGGGCAGTATGGCTACCTGAAATCGGAATTGTTCATGGGCGGGCGGCAAGGAAATTTCGGTTACAGTCTTTATAATTCTCACACGCAGCAGGATGGCTGGCGCGACCACAGCGCCATGCAGAACACGTTTACCCAGGCCAAGCTGAATTTTCAGACCAGTGTGAATTCCGATTTGATGCTGGTGTTCCGGGAATTCTACTCGCCGCTCTCCAAAGATCCGGGGGCTTTAACCAGCGCGGAGGTGCAAGCCAATCCCAGACAGGCTTCCGCGCGCAATGTGCAATACAACGCTGGTGAGGAAATCCGGCAGGAAGACATGGGCATGCGTTTCCGCCAGAGACCGGCTGCCGGGAAAGAATTCAGCATGACTGCGCATTGGCTGCACCGTGATTTTCAAAGCCGCCAGCCCTTTATGGATGGCGGACAGGTGCAGTTTGACCGCTGGGTGGGCGGATTGATGGTGCAGTTTGTCAACGATCATGTGTTGCTGAACCGTCCCAATCGTTTCCTGGTTGGCGTCGATTACGGCGTACAGAACGATGACCGGCAGCGGTTCAACAATAATTTTGGAGTGCGAGGCGTGTTGAACCTGAACCAGATTGAGCGCGTGCAAAGCGTTGGGCCGTTTGTTCGCAATGAATGGAGCATCGTTGACAAGCTGGATCTGGTCATCGGCGGCCGTTGGGATTGGCTGAATTATCAGGTGAAAGATGGCTTTAAAACAGACGGCAATCAATCCGGTTCCAGAACCGTATCGCAGGCCAGCGGCTCGGCCGGGCTGGTGTATCATCTCACTGAACAACAGCAGATTTATACGCATGTTGCTTCCGTGTTTGAAGCGCCGACCACCACGGAACTGCTCAACAACCCGGCCGGGCGCGGCGGATTCAATCCCAACCTGAACGCGCAAACATCGCTCAGCAAAGAACTCGGCTTTCGCGGCCACTCGGCCGGATTTCAATATGACACCGCCGTATTTTTTATCCGCACCTGGGATGAAATCACGCCATTCGAACTCCCCTCCTCGCCGGGACGGGCGTTTTTCCGCAATGCCGGGCAATCGCGCCGGATGGGCGTGGAAACCCGCCTGGCCACGCCGGAATGGAAAGGTCTGCGTGGTGAAGTCAGTTACACCTATTCCAATTTTGAATTTGAGAAATATGTTGTGAATGATATGAATCTGAAGGGCAATGCGTTCCCCGGCATCCCTACCCATCGCTGGGAAGGATTGGCGCGTTATGCGCATCCGTTCGGTTTCTTCGGGCAGATCCATGTACACCGCGTGGGCGAGTTTTTTGTCAATGACACCAATACCGCGACGAATCACGCCTACAACCTGGGGCAATTTCTGATGGGATGGGAAGCAAAACGCAACGGACTTGAAGGCTCGATATTCGTTGGCATCAATAACCTGTTCGATGCGCAATATAATGCCAATACCCGCATCAATGCCGCACTGGGCCGTTACTATGAACCGGGGCCGCCGCTGAATGTGTTCGGCGGGGTGCGCGTGCGCATTGTAGCGTTTTGAATCAGCACAAGTTGAGACCCGCCAACAGGAATGGTACATTGGCACTCATTATTCTGAGATCCATCGAAAGGAAAAAAGAAAATGATCCGCAAGCTCCCTATCTTGATGCTTTTTATGCTGGCCTCGTTCTGCAGCAGTTATTTCTTTTCATCCATCGCGCAGGCGCAACGCATCCAGACAGAATTTGACGTCCGCTTAATAGCCGAGGGCTTGCAATTCCCCTGGGGTATGGCTTTTATGCCCGATGGCAATATGCTGGTCACGGAACGTATTGGTCAATTACGCATCATCACACCGGATGGTCGTGTATCGGCACCGGTGAAAGGCGTTCCCGCCGTATTCGTACAGCAGCAAGGCGGCTTGCTGGATGTTGCGCTGGACCCGGAGTTTCCCAAAAACCGCCTGATTTATCTGTCCTATGCAGAACCTGAAGGACATAAAGCCAGTACGGCGGTGGCCAGAGCCGAACTGGTTGATGGCCGTCTGGAAAAACTGCATGTAATTTTCCGCCAGCTACCCAAAACTGAAGGCGGGGTGCATTTTGGCTCACGCCTCGCATTCGCACCCGATGGTAATCTGTTCATCACCTTGGGCGATCGCGGCGATTACATGGATGAAGCGCAGCAATTGGGCAATCATATCGGCAAAATGATTCGCATCCGCCCGGATGGATCTGTGCCCGCCGACAACCCTTTTGTTAATGATCCTAAAGCCAAGCCGGAAATCTGGTCGTATGGTCATCGCAGTGTGCAGGGCGCCGCCATTCATCCCAAAACAGGCGAATTATGGATCCATGAGCATGGCCCAAAGGGCGGTGATGAAATCAATATCCCCCAGCCCGGCAAAAATTATGGCTGGCCCAAAGCCAGTTATGGCGTTCATTACAATATGGTTCCGATAAAAGATGAGCATGCCGGACAGGGTTTTGAGGAACCCATTCATTACTGGACACCTTCCATCGCACCTTCCGGCATGGTGTTTTATACCGGCAACCAGTTTCCAGGGTGGCGTGGCAGCCTGTTTGTCGGCGCACTGGCAGGCCGGCATGTGTCCCGCCTGCCAACGGATGGCAAGAAAATTCTTGGTGAAGAACAGCTACTAACGAATACAGTGCGTTTCCGTGATGTGGAACAAGGCCCGGATGGCGCGCTGTATTTATTGACGGATGAAGAAAATGGAAAACTTCTAAGGATTACCCCGAAACATTAAGCGGGTTGAATGTGCCTAAACCCCTGGAAAACAGCTCAGCACGTTATAAAAAGAAATCATATCCATAATAAACTACGCTAGAATAAATCCCGTTTTATATTTCACCCTGTTGAGCATTCCAAAACAAAGACTGGCCTGCCATTATCTTATGCAACTCTACCCAAGCAGTCATTATTAATGGATACACTTGATCTTAAGAATCCCACGCTCTATATCAACCGCGAACTGAGTCTGCTGGAATTTAACCGGCGCGTCATTGAACAAGCAAAAGATGAAAGCTTACCGCTGTTGGAAAGATTGCGTTTTTTATGTATTGCCAGCACCAATTTGGATGAGTTTTTCGAAATCCGCGTGGCCGGCTTGAAACAGCAAGTCAAATACAGCTCCGTGCAAACGGGGGCGGATAATCTGTCTCCAGCCGAAGTACTGGCACGTGTCAGTGAAACAGCGCACCAGTTTGTGGAAGAACAATACAGCGTCTGGAATGACATGATCATCCCTGCGCTGGCCAAGGATAAAATAAGGCTGTTACGCCGTTCACAATGGAAACCCTTACTCAGCCGCTGGGTACATCGCTACTTTAAGGATGAAGTATTACCCGTTCTGAGTCCGATTGGCCTGGATCCGGCGCATCCTTTTCCTAAGGTTCTGAACAAAAATCTCTATTTCATTATATCGTTGGAGGGAAAAGACGCCTTTGGACGAGATTCAGGGCTGGCCATTGTGCAAGCGCCGCGTTCATTGCCCAGAATTGTCCAGATTCCAGCAAAATATAGCGGAGGAAATCATGATTTTGTTATGCTCTCATCGATTATCCATGCCCATGTCGGTGATCTGTTTCCCGGTATGAATGTAACCGGCTGCTATCAATTCAAAGTCACGCGCGACAGCGATTTGTTTATTGATGATGAAGAAATCGACGATCTGCTGCGGGCGCTTGAAGGTGAATTACCCTCCCGCAGATTCAGCGATGCGGTGCGCCTGGAAGTGGCGGACAATTGCCCGGACAATCTGAGCCGTTTCCTGCTGCAAAAATTTGAATTACAACCCAATGATCTTTATCAGGTGAATGGCCCCGTCAATCTGGGCCGTTTGCTTGCCATCTGTGACCTGGTCGACCGCCCGGAATTGAAATTTTCCGGCTTCACACCCGATATCCCCAAACGGCTGCTCAAGAATACGAATATTTTTGATGCCCTGCATAATGGCGACATCCTGTTGCATCATCCTTTTCAGTCGTTTGCGCCGGTCATCGATTTTCTGCGGCAGGCCGCTGCCGATCCCAATGTATTGTCCATCAAGCAAACGCTTTACCGTACCGGAGCGGACTCAGCCGTCGTTGAAGCACTGAAAGTAGCGGCACGCGCCGGCAAGGAAGTCACCGTGGTGATTGAATTGCGGGCAAGATTCGATGAAGAAGCCAATATTGAACTGGCCAGTGAATTACAGCAGGCTGGCGCGCATGTTGTGTACGGTGTGGTCAATTATAAAACCCATGCCAAAATGATTCTGGTGGTCAGAAGAGAAGGCCGTACCTTACGCCGGTATATCCATTTGGGTACAGGGAATTATCATGCCCGGACTGCGCGTTTGTATACTGACTATGGCCTGCTGAGCTGTGACAAGGCCATCGGTGAGGATGTGAACAAGCTTTTTCACCAGTTAACCGGTCTGGGGCGGGCAGGCAAATTGAAAAAACTGCTGCAGTCTCCCTTCACCTTGCACAGAGGGATACTGAGCTATATCGAGAAAGAAATCAGCGCCGCGAATGCAGGAAAAAAAGCCTGGATCATTGCCAAAATGAATGCATTGGCTGATCCGGAAATCATCGCTGCTTTATACAAGGCTTCACAGGCCGGCGTCAAAATAGATCTGATCATCCGCGGCGTGTGCTGCCTGCGTCCCGGAATCAAGGGGGTTTCGGAGAATATTAATGTGCGTTCCATCGTAGGCCGTTTTCTGGAGCATACCCGTGTTTATTATTTCCATAACGGGGGCGAAGAGCTGGTATTTTGCTCCAGTGCTGACTGGATGACGCGAAATTTACATTACCGGGTTGAAGTGTGCTTTCCTATTGAAGAGAAACGCACCAGCGACACAGTCATTGATTACGGATTGTTGAGTTATCTCTCAGACAATACTCAGGCTTGGTCACTCCAAAGCGATGGATCCTACAAACGCTTAAAACCCGGCACTTCTAAACCCCGTTCGGCACAGCAACTACTGTTGGAGCATTACTGTGGCCTGCCTTAACAGGCCGTTTAAAAACTATCTGCTTTGCCGCTACGTGTTAAAAACAGGCTCAAAATGCTCATTTATCTGGCATAAACTGCGCTTTTTCGCCTGTTTTTGCCTTGCATGGCCGCCTCGAATACGTTTTTCAATGGCCTGTTAATCGAATATCAACTTAACATCCGCAATCTCCAGAAAACTTTTCTCCGTATTCAGATCCACTAACGTTAAAGGGTGTTTATCCAGCCAACCTGATGGAAAATGCAGATTCACCCTGTTTTTGTTCACGCCGGCCCGTATTTCCGGCAAGCTACTATTGGACCGGCTTCTATGCAGAACAACCGCCAGTCTTAACAAGACAGATAATCTGATGATAGAAGCTCTCCTCGAATAGGTAATGGACTCGAATTCTTCCAGTGGAAACTTTCTGCGATGGCTTCGAACAAGCATTGCCAATTTGGTTTGCTCCTGCCGGGAGAAGCCTGCCAGGTCTGAATTGGCGGTCAGGTAGGCGCCATGCCGGTGATACTGGTTATGAGCAACTGATAGACCGATTTCGTGGATCAGGGCACCCCACTGTAATAATTTTAAATCTGTTTTTTCATCCAGTTCCCAATCTGCTTTTACTTGATGAAAAAATGCTTCAGCCGTTTCCTTGACTCGATTCGCCTGCTCCATATCGACGTTGTACCTTTGCGATACATCCAGAATGGTTTTGTCTCTGATATCCTCATTATGCACACGGCCTATCAGATCATGCAGCAAGCCCTCGCGCAATGCACCCTCAGATACATTGATCTTCTCCAGATTCAAGGCTTCAAAAACTCCAGACAATATCGCCA
>ERZ1292630.3172-Hain-H41-02um-R3-3172-length-14682-cov-9_pt1 | contig 14682 bp, 13 predicted proteins | sample MGYA00564408_ERZ1292630 | MGnify/ENA primary metagenome ERZ1292630 (study PRJEB36523, sample SAMEA6512641) | groundwater metagenome | collected 2019-01-08 | study: AquaDiva: Metagenomics assemblies of 32 groundwater samples | reverse complement strand
TCCGGCGCGCGATGGGTAAAAAGAAGCCGGAGGAGATGGAGAAGTTGCGCGCGCAATTCCTAGCCGGCGCCAAGACGAACAAGATTCCCGACAAGAAAGCGGAAAAGCTCTACGAACTGATCCAGAAGTTTGCGGGCTACGGATTCAATAAGTCGCACGCGGCGGCCTATGCCGTCGTCTGCTACCAGACCGGCTATTTAAAGGCGCACTACCCGACTGAGTTCATGGCCGCCCTGATGACCACCGACATGGGCAACGCCGACAAGATCGTCGGCTACTTCACGGAATGCCGCGACCTCAACATCAAGGTCCTGCCCCCCGACGTCAACGAAAGCCATAAGAACTTTACCGTGGTGGACCACGCAATCCGGTTCGGCCTGGCGGCCATCAAGAATGTCGGTGAGGGCGCCGTCGAATCGATCATCGAGATTCGAAACAACACCGGCCCCTTCAAATCCTTCTTTGAGTTCTGTCGCCGCGTCGATCTTCACAAGGTCAACAAACGCATGCTCGAAGGGCTGATCAAGACCGGCGCGTTCGACTCGACCGGCGCGAAACGTTCTCAGCTGGCCGCGGTCCTGGATCAAGCCGTCGAAGACGGTGCTGCCGCGCAACGTGAACGGGACCTGGGACAGACCAATATCTTTGGCGACGAGCTGAACGGACAAGACTCTACAGAGTATCTGGCCGCGCCGCCGTTGCCCAACATTCCGGAATGGGACCAAAGCGAGCGATTGAAACACGAGCGGGAGCTGACCGGATTTTATATTTCTTCCCATCCGCTGGCGCGCTATGAGGCCACCATCAAAGCGCTCTCCACGGCCACAACCATCAGCCTGCCCGAATCGTCGGACGGGCGGGAGGTCAAACTCTGCGGCATCATTACGACCGTCAAAAGCATGCTGACCAAGAAGGGCGACAAGATGGCCTATCTCACCCTGGAAGACCTCCTGGGCGTGGTGGAAATCATCGTCTTTCCGGATCTCTACAAAAACGCCGGCGACCTCATTGTGCCGGAACGCCTCGTGCGCATCACGGGCACGGTTGACCGGGGAGATAAGGGTACGAAGATTCGCGGGAGCAAGATCGAGCCACTCGCCGAGGTGCAAGCGCAGGCGATCAAGCGGGTCCACATTCGACTGACGGATCACCCGGACGTGAAAGAACAGTTACCGCGCCTCCGCGAGGTCTTTGAGCGTCACCCGGGAAGCACGACCGTCTCTCTCTCCTTGCGGATGGATTCATCCCTGGAAGTCGAGACGGCCCCCCTCCCTAACCTGGCTGTCACCCCCAGCGAACGTTTTGTAGCAGATGTTGAAGAAGTGCTAGGCAAAGGAGCCATTTTTCTGCTATCGTAGCGCGTAGTTCTATGGATGGGGCTGAATCCCCGCTGCAAGTAACCATAACCACACACGCCCTATGCGAGATTACCTCGAGTTTGAAAAGCCGATCCGCGAGATCGAAGAAAAGATCGAAAAGCTCGCGGCTGCTCCAACCGGAAAATTGAGCCCCCAGGATGAGATCCGCAAACTGCGGATGAAGCTGGCCCAGGTCGAACATGACCTCTATAACAAGCTGACTCCCTGGCAGCGCACGCAGCTTGCCCGGCATCCCCAACGACCCAGCACCCTCGATTACATCAGTTCTCTATTCAGGGACTTTCTTGAGTTCCATGGGGACCGCTCGTTCGGCGACGATCGTGCCATCGTCGGGGGCTTCGCCCGATTCAACGATCGGTCGATCATGGTCATCGGCCATCAAAAAGGGAAAACCCTCAAAGAACGGATGCAACGGAACTTTGGGATGCCGAACCCCGAAGGCTACCGAAAAGCCCTGCGCCTCATGCGGATGGCCGAGAAGTTCGGGCGGCCGATCGTCACCTTTATCGACACACCAGGCGCCTACCCCGGCATCGGCGCGGAAGAGCGAGGCCAGGCTGAAGCCATTGCCCGCAATCTGTTTGTGATGTCGCGGCTGACAATTCCAATTATCTCCATCGTTATCGGTGAAGGCGGCAGCGGCGGGGCGCTCGCATTGGGCGTCTCAGATCGCGTCCTCATGTTGGAGCATGGTGTCTATTCGGTGATTTCGCCGGAAGGCTGCGCCGCCATCCTGTGGGATGATCCAGCGAAAGTTCCCGATGCCGCCTCCGCCCTGAAGATGACGGCGAAAGACCTGGTCGACCTCCATATCGTCGATGAAGTGATTCCGGAACCGCTCGGCGGCGCCCATCGAGACCCCAATGCCATCACTGAACGGGTCGCCAAATCCCTCACCAACCAACTCTCCCAACTCACCGAGCTCTCCCTCCCGCAGTTGCTGACTCAACGAGACCAGAAGTACCGATCCATCGGAGCCGTCAACGGGCTAGTCGCCACGCCCCAATAGATTCCTCGACTCTCCGCAACCCGCAGCTCTCACTCCGTCGCCCTACGTCTTACGTTTCACGCCTAACGCCTCACGTGTTCCACGCTCCGTGAGCCATGATGCAGCCCCTGCGCCTGCTACCAGGCCAGTAGCAAAACAGGCGGTCAGGAGATAGCCTCCGGTCGGCGCCTCCCAATCCAACATTTCTCCCGTACAAAACAAGCCTGGCAGCGCGCGGAGCATCAACCGTTTGTCGAGCGCTTCGAAGGGAACTCCTCCGGCCGTGCTGATCGCTTCCTCCAGCGGACGCGTTGCGACGAGTCGAAGCGGCAACGATTTGATCGCGGCAGCCAGACGAGCCGGGTCCGCAAAGTCCTCTTTCGAGACCACTTCACGAAGCAGCCCCGCCTTCACGCCTTCGATATGTGCCTGCCGCTGAAGGTGCGTCGCCATCGTGCGTTTGCCGCGCGGCCTCGATAGGTCGTGAGTCAGGCGCGGCACGTCGCGATCAGGCGCCAGATCGAGGCGCAAGGTCGCCACGCCCTTCGCCAGAATCTCGTCGCGAAGAGAGGCGGACACCGCGTAAATCGCGCCGCCTTCCACGCCGGTCTCCGTGATGACGAACTCGCCAGGATGCCAGGACTCAGCGCCGGCATCGTTCCGCACAACAATCGCCACCGACTTGACCGGGTGCCCGGCAAACTTCGTCCGAAAATGCTCGCTCCAGCCCACGTCGAAGCCGCAGTTCGCCGGCAACAGCGGCGCAATATGAAGTCCACGGCCTTCCAGCAGCGGCACCCACGAAGCATCAGAGCCGAGCTTCGGCCAACTGCCGCCGCCGAGCGCGCACACCACCGCATCGGCCTGGACAGAACGGTTTCCCTCTGGCGTGGCAAAACACAGAGCCCCCTGCTCGTCCCAACCGGACCACCGATGACGCATGTGGAATCGCACACCGGACTGGCGCAACCGGCGGAGCCACGCGCGCAACAACGGCGCCGCCTTGAGATCCTTGGGGAACACGCGTCCTGAAGAACCCACAAACGTGTGGACACCGAGTCCACGGGCCCAGGCCCGGAGCGCGTCAGGCCCGAACGACGCAAGCAACGGCGCGATCTGTGCGCGGCGGGCACCATAGCGCGAGAGAAATTTCTCAGCGGGTTCCGAGTGCGTGAGATTCAGGCCGCCTTTCCCCGCCAGGAGAAATTTACGACCGACCGACGCCATGGCGTCATAGAGATCGACCTGTGCGCCGGCGGCACTCGCCGCCTCCGCGGCCATGAGCCCAGCCGGTCCTCCGCCGATAATTACAATGTTCATATATCTCCCGCTAATTGCGCCTCGTCAGGCCTCTCTCACTTTTCCCGCTCGTCCCGCCAGTCCCGCGTGCAGGCGAACACATCGCGGGACCCTACACGCAGAACCGAAGCGGGTCAAGCAAGGGCTTGGCAGGCACGAGAAATTGAGGCGCTTCACCGTTCCAAACAGGCTATACTCTCGTATAACGATGGACGAGCAAGAGCCCATACAGGTGATCGAACTTCGGATCAGCTACCGCTATGTCACCGAGCACCCGTGGGTGGTGCAGGCCATCGGAGGATTTTTATCCGCGTATTTCATGGAGCATCCTGGGTTTCGCGTGCAACGACATATGGAAGAGCTGGAGTCCGGCACGCACCTCTGGGTATGCGAGGTGCCCCCCAGCATGAAGGTCCTCAGGCTTCTGAGGCGACTGAAGGAAGATATCCCTCCCTGCCACGCCCAACAGGTCGCCACCGATCTGCCCGCGCTACCTCGCTATCTCATCGATTGCCCTGAACAGCCAACGAAGTCATAGCATCCGACCGATGGCAGAGCGTTCACAAGAGCCGCAATCTTCCTGGTGGCGAATCAGCGTGAGGGAATGGTACATCATTCATATGCCCTGGAAGATCATTCTCGGAACGATTGTCATGCCGCTGGCGATAGGCGCGTGTGTCCTCTCTGCGGCCTCAACGCTGGACGACAGCACTCCTCTCCTCCCCAGACCCGATCACATTGTGATGGTGATCGAAGAAAATCACTCCTATAGCCAGATCATCGATTCACCGGATGCGCCGTACATCAATAGATTGGCAGCAGAGGGCGCAGTCTTCACCCAATCCTTTGGCATCACACACCCCAGCCAACCCAACTATCTCGCGCTGTTTTCAGGATCGACGCAAGGCATCACCGACAACTCGTGCCCGCACACCTTCACGACACCTAACCTTGGGCACGCGTTGCTGAAGGCGGGACTGACGTTCGCCGGGTATTCGGAAGATCTGCCCGAGGTCGGCTCGCTCATCTGCAGCGTAGGGTTCTATGCACGCAAACATAATCCCTGGGTCAATTGGCAAGACAGCCTCACCAATGGGCTCCCGGCAACGGTCAATGTACCCATGACGAGTTTTCCCACCGATTACAGTACCCTCCCTACTGTGAGTGTGGTCGTGCCGAACCAGATCAACGACATGCACCATGGAAAGAATCCCGATACGATTCAGACCGGCGATCGTTGGCTCCAGGAACACCTGGATGCCTACGTCCAATGGGCACAGCAACACAACAGTCTGCTGATCGTGACGTGGGACGAAGACAATAAGACGGAGAACAACCGGATTGGGACGGTCTTCGTCGGCCCCATGGTCCAAGCCGGTCGCTACGACCAACGGATCACCCACGACAACGTCTTGCGTACGATTGAAGACCTCTACGGCCTTTCCCATTCCGGCGCGAGCGCCGACGCCGTACCGATCACCGAGATTTGGAAGGTCCAGCCCAGTCCCTAACCGGTCCCCTATCTTGCTCCACCGCCGCGGCAACCTGACCTAGCAACACCGTCGCATCAAAGCATTCCGTCTCATTAATTCGCTGCATACGACCCCATGCGTGCCGCTTTCGTCCACCTCATCAAGATATCCCGTAAATCGCGATGAGTACGGCGAGGAACTGAAGAAGAATTCAAGCCGGTGGTCGAAGTGATGGTGAATTTGAATCAGCCCGCATACCCGTTAGGATTGCCGCTCTGCCAGCGCCAGGCATCCGCGCACATCGCAGCAAGCCCGCGCTCCGCGCGCCAGCCCAATAACTCAAACGCCCGTTTCGGATCGGCATAACAAGCGGCAATGTCGCCGGGCCTTCGAGGTGCAATTTTGTAAGGCACCGACCGCCCGCTTGCCTGCTCAAATGCCCGCACGATATCCAGCACACTGTACCCTGTGCCGGTGCCCAGATTCACGGTCAGACAGTCGGCCTTCTCCTCTGGTCGCTCCAGAGCTCTCAGTGCTTTGAGGTGCCCCAGGGCCAGATCCACCACATGGATGTAATCCCGCACCCCGGTTCCATCAGAAGTGGGATAATCGTTACCCCATACATTGAGAAAGGCTCGTCGCCCCACTGCCACCTGAGCCACGAAGGGCAGCAAATTATTGGGGATGCCCTGTGGGTCTTCCCCAATCAAGCCGCTGGCATGGGCACCCACCGGATTAAAATAGCGCAGAAGGCAGAGCCGCCAGGACGCATCGCTGCGGTGCAGATCGCGTAAGATCTCTTCAATCATCAGCTTCGTCCGCCCGTAGGGATTGGTGGCGGAGAGCGAGTGGTCTTCAGTGAGCGGCAGCCGAATCGGATCGCCATACACGGTGGCGGAAGAACTGAACACCAGGGTTTTCACCCCACACTCACCCATCGCCTCCAGCAGGCGCAGGGTGCCGACCACGTTGTTGTCGTAGTAAGCCAACGGCTGTGTCACCGACTCCCCCACAGCCTTGAGGCCGGCAAAGTGGATCACCGCACTGGCCCCGCTCTCGCGCAAGGCCGCCACTAAGGCCGCACGGTCGCGAATATCGCCTCGCACCAGGCGCAGCTTTTTCCCCGTGATTCGCTCCACCCTCGCCAGTGCTTCGGGATGGCTATTAGAGAAGTTGTCGAACACCGTGACATCACCGCCCGCGTCGAGCAGCTCCACGCAGGTATGTGAACCGATATAGCCGGCACCGCCGGTGACAAAAATCATGGGCATCTACCTCATTGAATGATGACAGCAGCCTATCCAGACGAAAGAACCACGTCAAGAAATGACCGGCATCGCGCCAAAGACCAGGGTCTCGAAGCCCCAGAGAACGGAAGGGCGAGACTCTTCCACCTCACCCTTCGTCGATCAAACCGTTGACGCGCGGCTTGGCGCGCAGATGCCGATCCGGTTCTGGCAAGAGATGCCGGGGGAGAAACACAGCCCCTGCAATCACCGTCGGTACCACCGCGCTCGCGATGACCGCCGCCACCAAAAATGAATATTGCTCCTGAGTCACAATGCCATGCGAGAGACCGAAGAGGGATGAGATCGTGCCGAACGTGAGCCCTGTCGACATCATGAGCGTGTAATACCACCGCTCATTCCGATCGTGCCGAAAGAGGGCGATGACGGGATAGAGACCGAAAATTTTTGCGATCACCTTCCCAACCAGGAGCGCGACGAAGATGAACGGGGCCGCCAACAACGCCGGCAATGATACCAGCGTCCCGGCTCGAAGAAAATAGAAGGGTGTGAGAAATCCGACCGTCAATGTCCGCAGCCGTCGAATCCACTGGACATCTCTGGCCGCGCTGCCCGCTAACACCATGCCGGCAATATAGGCGGGAAGGACCGCCTCGCTACCGGACCACAAGGCCAACGCACCTAACCCAAACAGGACGAGCATGATCCATTTCGTTCGGATCGCAGCGGTCCGGTGCGCGTACACCGTGGTGATCCAATGGGTGACTGTGGGAAGCGAGCCTAACACGACAGTCGTGGCGACGATAAACACCACAGTCTTATAGGTGAAGGGCGAAAATAACAGGCCCAGGGCAATGACTGTTCCCAGATCCGTAATGAAACAGGCGCCCAAAATGCCCTTCCCGAAATCGGTCTTATTGAATCCGGTGTCCAACATGACCGCGTACACCACGGCCATGGACGTCGTCGAGAGCGCAACGCCGCAGAGCCAACTCGCCTGAGCACTCCACCCGAGTAGATAGTAGGCCATCGCAGCGCAGCCGAGAAACGGCGCGGCAAAGCTGACCATCCCGACTACCGTCACCTCAGTCAATTTCGTGCGGAGCACATCGGGATCGAGTTCTGCCCCTGCGAGAAACGTCAGGAAGATCGCTCCGGTGGCTGCCAGAAAGCGAACCCATTCCTGATTGGCGCCGAGAAGATCGGCATAGCCAAGCCACGCAAGAACAGCAGCAGTGGCCACTCCCACACAGATTTCGACCAGAGCGATAGAGATGCGAATGTGGTAGGCGATCAGAGCAGACACGACGGCGAGCGCGAGCCAGAGGGACGCGATCGTAAAGAGCTGGTCCATGCGGGAGTCCTCCTCGATGAACCGTGCAAGGCCATCGTCCTGGCAGAAGCATGAAGTACGCGGTCACCCGGCGATCGCCAGGCGTGCGCGCGTTGTTCGGGCATTCAGGCCTGAGGCTTCTCTGGTGCGGCAGGCGTGGGTTCGCCGGAGAGTTTTTTATGGAGATGTTTTCGGCTGAAGCTCGTAATCAAAAAGGCAAGACCGATCGCGAGCGGAACGAACAAGGCGGCGGCAATATTCGCGTTGCGGAGCCACCCCATCTCCTGAAGCCCCTTGAAGAGATAGCCCATGAGCCCGCTGAGATAGTAGGCGATCACAATGACCGACAAGCCCTCGACCGTATGCTGGAGGATGGCCTGGCTCTTCGTCGTCTTGTCGACGCTCACCAAGAGCGTCAAATTCTGGGATTGGAGCATGAGATCGACGCGGGCGCGAATGATGGAAATAATCCCTTCAAACCCGCTGCGCAGGGTGTCGATCCGCTTCAGGAGTTGCTGATAGCCCTCCGCCACCCCGGTGACTCCACTGAGAACATAGTCGGACATCGGGCGGTACAACGGGAGCGGATGTTCGTCGAGTGCCGCCAGCGTCCTGTGGACGATTTTATCGTAGGGAACAGAGGCGGACAGCTCGAAGTGCAACTTGCCGGACAGCCGAGTGGTCTTCAACAAGTCTTGCGTCAGCCCATTAAGCCAACGCTGGAGAGTCAGGGAGTCGGCGTGGCCGATATGGCCGGTGATGATCTCACGCTGCTTCAAATGCACCTGCTCGAACTTGTAGGCCTGATCGATGGCAGCCGAAAACAACGGCTTCTGCATGAGCAACAAGTGGTAGTAGGTTTCGATCCGGACAATCGCATCGACGATGTCTTTCAGGTGAGACCGGCTGGCCCTAGCTAAGCCCACGCTGACCCAATAGTGCTCCCGTCCATATTCGTCAGGCGTGAAACTGGTGACCAGCGCGGTTTCCTCATCGAGAATCCGGCTGCCATACATGACCGGGCCGGGAAACTGCGGGCGCAACGCCTCACTGTCCGGCAACGGCTCAGCCATCAGCAGGATGTCCAGACGGCATACTTCGGCACCGAGCGGCGCGATCGGAAACCGATAGTCAGGGAAAGACATCGGGCCAAAAGTCACTCTCGCAGCCTGGGGGGATGGAATATGCCAGATTTGATAACTGTAGTACTCCGTGTGCGCTTGCCAGATCACGATCAGCCGATCGCCGGTCGCCGCCGTCTTCACACCATAACCAAACGTGTCATGAATGACCATCGCGTCCGCGGAGACCTTGAAGGCTTCCAGAAGAGACCTGAACTCGTCACGGCTCGCCGGCCGCTGCACCGGCGGATCGGTCATGCGAAACGCTTTGTAGTGCACGTGTGCAGGGGCTTGCAGCCACTCGGCCAAGGGCATCTGTGGCCGCTCGTGCAGCTTCCGGATAAGCTCGCCGGCATCCGGCTCGGTGATCTCGGGCTCAGTCATACAACAACCCTACGAGTTGAAGAGAAACAGAAAACGATGCCAGGCTACTGTCTTGCCGGCAACCCTGTCAACCGATCGTCAGCCGAATAATGAATGAGAGGGACATTGCGTAGTGTGATACTCACGCAAACGGCGTGAGGCGTCGCTCGTCTCTCGTCCGAAAAGAAGAGCCTATGGCTTATGGCAGGAGTCAAAGTTGGAACTGCCGAAACGAAGAATCGCCTCCTCTTCCCGACAGACGGGGACTTTCCCGAGCTATCAGCTCCGCCCTCCCACGAGATACACTTCACCCAGCCATCCCCTGTCTACACCGCTTGCAGAATGCTGACTAAATAGCCGCCTTCAAGAAAATCTTTGTCCTTGGTCTGTTCATAGACATCAAGAATCACCGCCGAGGGGTAATAGTCTGACGAGAGCAATTTAAAAAACTTTTGCGGCTTCAGGCGAGACTGTTGTACGTTCAGCGACCCTTCTTCGAACAAGGTGGACAACTGGTCGAACCGGTTCAACTCGTGCCTGGCGCCTTGACTATAGTCCACGCGAACGCACAATCCCCCCTTCCGCAGCAGGAGGCGCAGGTTCCGCGAAACCACTCGACTCATGAACAATGAATCGTAGAGAGTCTCTAACCCTTCCCCTTCTCCCTCCTGTTTCATGGCTAACAACCCCGCGAGGTCCCGATCTTTCCGAAATACTGTCTCAAACTGACGGCGCTCGCTGGGCACCGCAACGATGTTGGGGAAGGTGTAGACAATGATGTTCGCCTTTGGTGTGGAAACGGAGAAGTCCGGCAACTGTGCAAGACGAAACTCAACGGACGCAGAGCGGCCCTTTCGCTTGGCGCGAGCCCAGGTCTCAGCGTCACGCAGCAACATCTTCGAACCATCAATACCGAGGAACGTCCAGGCCGGAAGCACATCGACGAGCCGCTTCATGAGAAGACCTGTGCCACATCCGTAATCGATAATCAGGCCACGTTCCTGCTGCGCGCACTGAACAACATGGCTCGCAATATTGTTGTAGGCTGCCGCATGCGCCGCGTTACGTGTCTGGTCCACCCACCACTGTCCGACGTTCGTATTGTAGGCCCTAAACCCGGAGCCCAGTGTCTTCGTGAAATCTATTTCCGACATATGTTTCCAAGTAGCAGGCGCCCTTCAAAGCCATGGTGAGCTTCTCTGTTAGCGGCCCAAGGTTGAGATGTCCCGTTACAGCCAGATGGTTGTAATCCGCTGGCGGTCTCCGGTCAAGAGGGCGAACGGTTCGGCTTGGAGGTCGCCGTCTAATAGCCCGTAAACTGTTCCGTCCGAATATCCCGCTCGCTAATACCGGCATCTTTGAGGGTTGTGCGCAAACCAGTCACCATTCCCGGCGGTCCGACGACGTAGAAGATCGGCGAGGAGACATTCACAAGCACCTTGGAGAGCATCGCCGGCGTGATAAACCCGGTTTCCCCCTTCCAGGGGCGTAATGATGTGTCAGGCGCGGTCATCGTTCCCACAAAGGCGTAGTGCGGATTGTCCTACTGCAAGGCCTGCAGTTCGTCCAAGAACGGCGCATCTTCCGGTCGCCGGTTCGAATAGAAGAGGAAGAGGCGGTGCGGCAACTTCTGCGCCACCGCATGCAGGACCATGCTCCGAAACGGGGTAATCCCAATCCCTCCTGCCAGGAAGACGGCGGGTCGAACCGGATCGGCATGGAGGACGAAGTTGCCGAATGGACCTTCCATCTGGACCGTCGCGCCGAGCGGCATGCTGCGCAGCACGCGCTTGAAGGCCGTGTCTCGCATGCGTGTCGCGACCATCAACATGTCCTCGTGAGGAGCACTCGCGATCGAGAAGGCTCGTTCATTGCCCTCCGCATCTGTTTCGGGCGGATCGACCAGGGTCATATCCACAAACTGGCCCGGCGTAAACACGAAGTGCGCCGGCTTTTCGAATCGGAACGCCATCGTGCCCTCAGCGACCTCCTCACGACGTATGAGTTTTACGGTAGAGACAACAGAATGTGTCGGTGGGCTCATCTCATTCCTCCATGGGTTACCAGGCACCCCGGTTTCGTCCCTGACGCTGTGAATCAGGCCCTCATTCGTCAAGGCTCTGGCGAAGAAGAAACGGGCCATAGACTAGAGCGAATAGCAGATAGGCGCCACTCCAGCTCATCGCAGCGAATCCAAGGATGAGATTCGGCGAGAGATCAATGGACGGCCCGAATACCCGCAGCATCGCCCCCAGGTTGACTAAGAGGTAGATGCAGACCGTCAGGGGCTCCGCGTGCTTGGGGCGTCCCGTATGGCCCAGGCTGGCGCGAGTCATCACTCCCAGGGTCATCACACCCACGGCGCCGGTGGTGAGCGCGTGCATGGCATCCGTGGTCGGCAGACCCCATCCGAGAATCGCACCTCCCAATACCAGCAGCGACAGCGTCAACCAGCCATAGCCCAGATGGAGGATCAGCACCAACGGTTCACGCCAGGTGACCCAGCCGTACCAGCGCGACAGGCGGCCCAGATTGACGAACCCTGCCGCCACCAACAGCCAGCCAGTCACCATGGCCTGCGGCTGAATAAGCCAGGCGACAGCGGCGATTCCCACGAGCACCACCGACAGGCCATCGAAACGGGAAAAGGGCGCAGGCTGTTCGGTCATGCCCTGCTCGGCTAGAAAGACACGGGTAAAGTTGGGGGTAACGCGCCCTCCTATGAGCGCCAGCAGCACCATGACCAGCGCGAGAGCCATTCGCTCAGGAAGGTCCGTCGCAGCACCGCTCAGCGCCCGCGCGTGGAACAGGATGTTGGCGCCGGCATACAGACTGATCAGCCCTCCTATCGGTGCATGGCTCCAGCTCTTTCCGGCTGCAATTTCTCGCCAGACCAGCCCCGCGACCAGGACAAGAAAGGCTCCGTCAACGGTGGCAGACAGGAGGGGCGCGAGAAACGGGATGGCCATGACTAGGCGTCCGATCAACCACACGGTACACAACAGCATCAGCTCGCCACCTCGGATCGGCGTACGGTCGGTCCAGTTAGGAATCGCCGTGAACAGGAAGCCGGTGATCACAGCGGGCAGAAAGCCGAAGACCATCTCATGCGCATGCCACTGCCGAGCAGCAGAGAAGAATTCCGAGTCGCCGACTCCGGTGAGCAGCAAGATCCAGGCAGGGACCGCCACCGCGGCAAACAGCGCCGCCCCAAGAAACAACGGTCGGAACCCGTACGAAAAGAACGCCGGTCCCTGGTAGCCTGCTCTCTCGTTCACTGTGTCCGTCATATGATCTTCAACCCTCAATCATGGTGAAAAATCTCGCAACGGCCATCATGGCTCACCTCAAGACATGGTGTTAGTGGAAATCGAGCCAGTCTACGTTTTCTCCGCAGCCCCATCGGCTGACCCTCAGTCGAATAGGGGAGCATCGCCTAACGTATCATTCGGATAGCCGGCGTATCTATTGCGGACTGAGGATCGGACCATACGAAGTGATTGTCAGGCCTCCCCGCTCTGTGGTTTCATCAAGACTATGACGACATTCCCCACCCTCAGAACCGATCGGCTCCTGCTCCGACAGTTTCAACTGAGCGATGCCACAGACGTGCAACACCTTGCCGGAGTGAAAGAGGTCGCAGCCGGCACCTTCCTCCCCCATCCCTATACCGACGGCATAGCCGAGCAGTGGATCACAAGCCAGCAGGAGGACTTCGAAGCCGGCACCCTCGTCAATTTTGCGATCGTCCTCCTCGCGAATGACACCTTGATCGGATCGATCGGGTTGGCCATCGTTGCCGAACACCAGCACGCGCGCATGGGCTATTGGCTCGGAGTGCCCTACTGGAATCAGGGGTATGCAACGGACGCGGTGCAGGCGGTGCTCGCCTATGGGTTCGACCAGCGACAACTGCACCGGATCTACGCCCCGCACTTTCTGAACAATCCGGCATCAGGTCGGGTGCTGCAGAAGGTCGGCATGACGTACGAAGGCAGAATGCGCGAACATTACAGGCGCTTCGGCGAATACGTGGATGTGGAACTCTACGGGATGCTCGAGCAGGACTTCCGCCGCCGCGCGGACCTCGGCGTACAGCCGATCCGGCTCATGACCTGACGCGCGAAAGGGTGTTCTGGTCCGTGTGATGGAATAACTCTGCTTGGCCTGGAATTTGGAGTTGCGTATCCTCCTCATAACGAAACCGGTCACCATCCAGCACCATGACGGTCAGTTCATACCGCACCGTCTTGAACGCCGCATCCAAGAATTGATTCGAACAAATGCCGTACGTGTGCGACGACACGTCCGCGGCAAGGGAAAAGGACCTGGCCGACGGTTCGACCGTACCACCCGCAATCACCGCGATCCCCCGGGGCACAATGAAACAGCGGAGCACTTGCTTGGCCTGGGCATCCCACAGCCAATACCCCAGCTCCTCATGAAACGGGTCCGTCTCCCCGATACGCCACACCGTCGTGGCATAGCGCAACCCGTAGAGCGTCTGCTCGTGATTGCGCACCGGGCCCATGGGATCGAAGGTCATCCGTTCACGAAACTGATTGCGCTCAGCCCCGCGATCGTCCGAGGGCGCCACGTCTTCACCCTTCTGCCCCTCCCAGACTCCAGCCAACACCGCAAGCGGACCAAGATGCGCGATCAGACCGTGATCCATTCCTGCCCTCCCACCATATCTTTGAAGAGTCAGACTTCCGAAACTGTGCCTCTACTCTTTTCACATAACACGAACAGGGAAGACAACCCGCGCGCGCCCGACTGCAAAACAAAGATTCCCACCCCACTGCTGTCCAAGACAAGTCTGCACCACGGCAGTTTCATTTCCAACCCCTCGATTCATAAGAGAATGGGTTGAGGTTGAGACTCGAGGTTTCTTGTCTGGCCAGATGCTGGCCAAGAGTGCTCCAGACCCCGTTGTTTCTACAGCGACCTCGTGAGCGAGGTCACCTCAGATCGCAGAATCACGAACCTTGATAGAAATGATCAACCGGCCAAATCCACATGGAAGCGACGCATTGCACGGACGAAGAAGATAGTGATCGAGCACGGTCCGAACACATGAGTCTGTTATTACCTCGTACTGCTCTACTTTAATGTCCTACCCCCTCTTTGGAGGGGGTTTTCATTCATTGGGGCTAAGTATATCGTGCGGTACGCAATGGTTCCTGATGGTTCTTTTGCGCAGATAAAGAATACGTCCGTTAAAGTCGGCCTCAACAGGTTGGACTGGGGAAGCTGCCTTCGGAAAAGAATCGCGCTGCTTGGGTAAAAGGGAGTTGCGCCATGAAGTTCACACAACTATTAAGTCTCTATACGCGTATCCGACGCAAGCCGCGCATTCTACGCGAGGCCGTAGCAAAGCGGCCCCAGCCGCGCGCCAGTGCCTTTGTGCTGGAGTTCTTGGAAGCCCGCGTGATGCTGTCGGCGACGCTGATGGAGGTGACGCAGATAGCCGCAAGCAC
>ERZ1292630.2277-Hain-H41-02um-R3-2277-length-17925-cov-4_pt2 | contig 14682 bp, 16 predicted proteins | sample MGYA00564408_ERZ1292630 | MGnify/ENA primary metagenome ERZ1292630 (study PRJEB36523, sample SAMEA6512641) | groundwater metagenome | collected 2019-01-08 | study: AquaDiva: Metagenomics assemblies of 32 groundwater samples | reverse complement strand
GCCCTTCAAACAGTTCTGGCGGCAGGATGATCCGTGCACCGTGCTGCGCCGCTTCACGCACATGCGCCTCAACGGCGGCAATATTGGTGTCGACGTCGCCCCCAAGGGCAAGCTGTAATGCGGCGACTTTCATAAGTTTCGTCCTAAAGCCGGATACCAAAGCGTGCAGTGACGCTGATCGTGATGAGATAGAGCAGGATCGTCAGCACACAACCCGCACCCAGCGCAATCCAGAAATTGACGCCGTTACGGAGCAGCGCCGGGATCAGCAGGAACATCGGCATAGACGGTAGGAAATACCAGAATGCCGAGCCGACATAATCGGCGACCAAGGCGCTATCCTTGGTATCGCGCCACAGCCAGATCATGCCAAGCGTTGAAACCAGCGGGATTGAGGCGACCAATCCGCCAAGCGCCGGGCTGCGTTTGGCAGTGAGTGCAATCGCGGCAACGATCATTCCCGACAACAGCGCACGGATGATGAAGGCCAGTGTCATTTCAGGAACGGCACTTGCTGGCTAATGCAATGGAAGCTGCCACCGCCGGTCAGGATGTAGTTGGCGGGCAGGCCGATGGTCTCGCGGTCGGGGAATAAGTTTGCGACAGCTTCCACTGCATCCCCATCGCTTGGCCCGCCATAGACTGGCACCACCACAATGCTATTACCGATATAGAAATTCATATGGCTTGCCGGGATGGCTTCACCGTCTTCGTCAGTGAACAGGCCGACTGAGGGGATTTCAACGACCTTGACACCAAAGGCAAGCGCGCGTGCTTTGGCATCGGCGAATATCTGTGCATTCGGATCATCGCCACCGCGCGCAGTTGGCAGTGCAAGCACACCCGGCGCAACAAAGCGGGCGAGATTATCGACATGGCCGTCAGTGTGATCATTCACGAGACCTTCGCCTAGCCAGAGAATCTGTTTGAGGCCAAGATCGGCGCAGAGCCTTTCCTCAATCTCTACGCGCGACAGGCCGGGGTTGCGGTTTGGATTGAGCAGGCATTGCTCAGTTGTCACCAGCAGGCCCGCGCCGTCGACGTCAATCGCCCCGCCTTCGAGCACCCAATCACGGGGGCAGCGCGGCAAGGCGGCTTCGTCGCACAAGCGTTTTGCAAGCGCATCATCAAGCGGGGAAGGGTATTTGCCACCCCAGCCATTGCCGCGATAATCCAGCGCGGCAATTACGCCAGCCTCACGCACCATAATCGGCCCGGTATCACGCAGCCAAATGTCAAAGAATGGGGCTTCGATAATGCGCGCGCAATTCCCGGCTAAATTGCGTGCGGCCTCTGCGGCTTCTGCATTGGCGCAGACCAGATCAACGCGTTCGCCCTTGCCCCCCGCATGAACCGCGCGGGCAAACGCCGCCACCTCAGCCTGAGCGCCTTCAAGATCATCAAGCCACAGGTCAGCCACGCTCGGAAAACCGATCCAGACTGAATTATGCAGCGCCCATTCAGGAGGTTGGTAGAGCGTCATTTCCCCCCGCGTGACTTATCCCGGATCGCCTTGAATTCAGCGCTTGGGAACCAGTTGGGCCACGTCGTACTCGTCGCGAGATTGCGGCCGATTTGATAGTTGAGCGTGAGGTCTTCGACCGCGCCCTCCCAATTCCAATCGGCACGATATTCGTCCTGCGGTTTGTGATAGCGGTTGGTGGTGTAATCTTCCGAAGCGGCTGCGCCCGCTGCGACGCCACCGTTGACCAGATCTTCGCCGCTGTCAAAATAGATCATCGGCACGCCGTATTTGGCGAGGCTGAAATGATCCGATCGGAAAAAGCTCCCCTTCTCTGGCGCGGCTTCGGCAACGACTGTCCGGTTTTGCCCCTTTGCATAGCGCACAAGGATTGCCTCAAGTTCGGATTTGCCCTTGCCGATCACAGTCACATCGCGCGTGCGACCAATGACATTAAGTCCGTCCATATTGATTCCGCCTGCTGTCTTGGCGAGCGGATAAATCGGGTTTGCGCCGTAATAGGCCGATCCAAGCAGCCCCGATTCTTCGGCAGTCACCGCAAGGAAGATGATCGACCGGCCCGCAGCGCCTGCCTTGGCGTGCGCTTCTGCAAGTGCGATCAGGCCTGCTGTGCCTGTCGCGTTATCAAGCGCGCCGTTGCAGATGTTATCGCCGTTGATTGGCTCACACAGCCCTAGATGATCCCAATGCGCCGAATAGAGCACATATTCGTTCGGGCGGGTTTTTCCGGGTAGGATGCCGACTACGTTATTTGATGCTTGGCGCTTGATGCTGTTAGCAAATGAAAGATTTGCTTTGAGTCCGAGCGGGACGGCGGCAAAACCTTTTTGCTTGGCCGCTGCACTGAGCGTCGCCAAATCCTTGCCCGCCGACGCCATCAGCTTGGTTGCGGCCTCACCTGTTATCCAGCCATTAGCCTGTGTATCGCCCATGTGGTTATCAGTGGCATCAAGATTGAGCTGTGGCCCTGTCCAGCTTGAGACGACCACGCCCCACGGATAAGCAGCGGGGAAAGTGTCATGAACGATCAGTGCGGCAGCCGCACCCTGACGCGCGGCTTCCTCATATTTATATGTCCAACGGCCATAATAGGTCATTGCGCGGCCTTCAAATGGCCCGCTCAGATCCTTCATTTCATAATCGGGATCGTTGATCAGGATAATGACGGTTTTGCCCTTCACATCAATTCCGGCATAATCATTCCAGCCGCGTTCGGGGGCGTTGATGCCGTAGCCGACGAAGACGACTTCGCTGTCCTTGATATCAGTTTGCGGCACGACGCGGTAGGATGAGGCGACCATGTCGGTCTTATAGGCAAAGCTCAGTGGTTCCTTCCCGCCGCTGATCGAGAGCGCCATCTTGGGATCGGACGTGATTTCGACGAGCGGCACTTTTTGATACCAACTGCCCTTATTGCCGGGCTTGAGGCCCGCCGCACGAAAACGCTCTGCGATGTAAGCGATGGTCTTTGCTTCGGCGGGCGATGTCGGTGCGCGGCCTTCATAAGCGTCGGAAGATAGCGTCTGCGTGACAGTTTTGAGCGTTGTGACCGATATTGCTGGCTTTGCCGCTGACTTGGGCGGGGCGGCGGCGGCGGGCTGTGTGGCGAGCGCTGAAAAGGCGGTGGCGGCGACGAATGACCTGCGTAGCATGTTGATCGATCCTAATTGAGACATGTCCAACGCCTGATTGCAAAGACTGAGGCGGGGCACAACGAAAAAGGGCGGCACCGCAGCGCCGCCCTTCATTTTTCAGTCGCCCCGAACTTAGAAGCGGACGCCGAAGCCGACAGTGGCGAAATTGAGGTCAGGCCCGCCGTTAGAGATGAAACGACGATATTCGAGTTTGCCAAAGGCCTTGGCACCGAAATTAACTTGCGCACCGGCGCCAAGGAACGGATCTCCGGTGCCGCCGGCAAATCCATAGCCACCAATCGCATAAAGACGCGCCTTATCGCTAGCCTTCACACCGACGCGACCGCCGATCCCAAATAGGACGTTGCTACCCTTCTGCAATACTTTGTCTGCGGAGCCTTCGACACCGATGAACGCCTTTTCACCAAGGTCAAAATCATAACCAGCAGCAGCGCCAAGAGATGCTTCTGATGCACCTTTTGCAAAAGCAATACCGCCACGCGCTTCTATACGACCTTCTCCAGAAGCATAGACTGGTGAAGCGATAGTCATTGTGGCGATCACCGTAGCAAGAGCAATTTTACGCATTATTATCTCCAAGATTGTTAATCCACTATAGTGGGCGTTCAGCGCCTTATTGATAGAATTGTGTCAGAATTGTGAACAAGATTAAATGCTATTCTAATTCAAGCAGAAACTATGGCAAAATTGCCACATCAACATAGATGGAAGGCGCTACATTAAAATACCGATGATTGGTCGGCCTCAAAATAACAGCAGACGCAAAAAAAAGGCGGCCATAAAGGCCGCCTTTTAATAGAATGTAGGTCGATTAACGCGAATAGAATTCGACGACCAAGTTGGGTTCCATCTTCACAGGATAAGGCACTTCATCAAGCGTTGGTACGCGGCTGAAGGTTGCCTTAGATGCGCCGTCAGTAACAACATAATCCGGAATATCACGCTCTGGCAGGCTCTGAGCTTCGATCACAAGCGCCATCTCCTGCGCCTTTGTTCCAAGCGAAATCACATCACCAACCGCGATGCGGCGTGACGCGATGTTGCACTTTACGCCGTTGACGTAAACATGGCCGTGGCTGACAAGCTGACGCGACGCGAAAACGGTCGGCGCAAATTTGGCGCGGTACACCACCGCATCAAGGCGGCGCTCAAGCAAACCTATGAGGTTCTGCGACGTATCGCCCTTCATCCGATCAGCTTCCTGATAGGTGCTCTTAAACTGCTTTTCGGTGACTTCGCCGTAATAGCCCTTAAGCTTCTGCTTGGCCTTAAGTTGCAGGCCATAATCAGAAACCTTGCCCTTGCGGCGCTGACCGTGTTGGCCGGGGCCATATTCGCGCTTGTTTACAGGTGATTTTGGCCGACCCCAGATGTTTTCGCCCATGCGGCGGTCGAGTTTATACTTGGCGCTCTGGCGCTTTGACATAAATAATCCTTCAATTGCGTGCGTTTCGTTTTAGTGTTCCGGAACTGCGCTACCCGACCAGAAGTCAGGCAGGACATCTGCTTCACCGGAGTGCAGAGTCAATTGCGAAGTGCGCGCGTCTAGCGGGTAACGCGCCTGAGTCAAGCGGGTGGTGTGAAAACTATTGGAATGCAATTCCCTTATTGCCATCAGCAACCATTTTTTCAGCCAAGCCTTGGCCCTTTTCGTCAGCTAAAGCCCACTCTCGTTTAGTCAGGCAGACCCGCTTGGTCTTTGCAAGCGAGCCAGTTTCGGTAAACCGGCGGCAAATCACTTTTTCCATCGGATCAGCGGGTGCTGGAGCAGCGGCTGTCGGTGCGGAAACGGCAGCGTCGGCCATCAACGCCAGTGCCAATAAGCTCGTTGAAACAATCATATCAAAACCCCAATAAGCAGCCAGTGGTAGCCAAATAACACAGAGTTGCAGTCATCTCAAAATAGTTTTTGTACACGCGTCTATTTTTGAGGTGTTCGCCCAAGTGAACGTAATACCCCGCGAAGCGTGCGCACTTCCTGCGCTGACCAGCCGGGCTTGGTGAGAATACCACGAATCGTTTGCCGGTCGATGTGAGCGCGGTCAGGCGGGTGGAAATGCCCTGTTGCCTCTAGCAATGCCTCAAGCTGGCCAATCATACCGTCAAGCTCGGTCTGCGGCGCGGGCGGATCAAGATCGATCTTCGAAGGCTGGGCCAGGGTTTCGCCTTTTGACCATTCATAGGCGACGAGGATCACCGCTTGCGCAAGGTTCAGGCTGCCAAACTCGGGATTGATTGGAACGGTGATCAGGGTTCGCGCGATCGCGACATCATCATTTTCAAGTCCTGCCCGTTCAGGGCCGAATAGGATGGCGGTGCGTCCCGCTTCATTGTGGATGATGGCGGCGGCTTCTGCTGGTGTGACAACGGGTTTGATCACCCCGCGTCGCCGCACGCTGGTTGCGTAAACATGCGCGCAATCGGCTGTTGCTTGCGCGATGCTCTCAAGCACTTGCACTTGATCTAGCACAATATCTGCGCCTGCTGCCGCTGGCCCGGCCGAAGGATTAGGCCAGCCATCGCGCGGTGATACCAGCCGCAATTCGGTCAACCCGAAATTGAGCATCGCGCGTGCCGCCTTGCCAATATTTTCACCAAGCTGCGGACGGACGAGAATGATGACAGGGGGCATCAGCCCTCGCCCGCTTCCTTTACCGCGCCTGCAAAGTCCTCGAAATCCTTGGCTTCAGCAAAATCCTTATAAACGCTGGCGAAGCGGATGTAGGCGACGCTATCGAGGCCTTTGAGTGCGTCCATCACGAGCGCGCCAATCCGGCTTGAGTGGATTTCACTTTCGCCCAGCGTTTCAAGCTGGCGCTGGATTCCGGTGACAACACGGTCAATCTGGGTTGGCTCAATCGGGCGTTTGCGGCAGGCGATGGTGACCGAGCGTTCGAGCTTCTCACGTTCAAACACTTCCTTGCGGCCTTCCGATTTGAGAACGGTCATCTCGCGGAGCTGAATGCGCTCAAATGTGGTGAAGCGCGCGCCGCACGCCTCGCACTGCCGTCGCCGCCGGATCGCCGCATTGTCATCGGTCGGACGCGAATCCTTTACCTGACTGTCTTCATGGCCACAAAAGGGGCAGCGCAAGGTTTAAAACCCCGAATAGATGGGAAAGCGGTCGCATAGCGCGCGGACGCGGGTTTTGACATCGGCCTCGACGGTCGCATCGCCGTGTTCGCCCTTGCTGCGAAGCCCTTCAAGAACGTCGGCAATCATATGGCCAATCTCGCGGAACTCTGTCGGGCCAAAGCCGCGCGTGGTGCCGGCGGGCGATCCAACGCGGATGCCGCTCGTTTTGACCGGGGGCTGCGGATCGTTGGGAATGCCATTTTTATTGCAGGTGATCGCCGCACGCTCAAGTGCTTCATCAGCATCACGTCCGGTCACGCCGAGTGGAGTCAGATCGACCAGAGCGAGATGCGTATCAGTGCCCCCCGAAACAAGGTTCGCTCCCCGTTCGTTGAGCGTTGCCGCGAGCACTTTGGCATTCGCAACAGTAGCCGCTGCATAAAGCTTGAAATCAGGCCGAAGTGCCTCACCAAACGCAACGGCTTTGGCCGCGATGGCGTGCATCAGCGGGCCACCCTGGATGCCGGGGAATACTGCCGAATTGATTTTCTTCGCAATCGCCTCATCATTGGTCATGATCATCCCGCCGCGCGGGCCACGCAGCGTTTTGTGCGTCGTGTTGGTGACGACATGCGCGTGGGGCAGCGGGGAGGGGTGAACGCCGCCCGCAACCAACCCGGCAAAATGCGCCATATCAACGAAAAACAGCGCGCCAACTTCATCGGCAATGCTACGGAACCGCGCAAAATCAATAATGCGCGGATAAGCGGAGCCGCCTGCGATGATGAGCTTTGGCTTATGCTCTTTGGCAAGCCGCTCAACCTCATCAAAATCAATCAGATGCGTTTCGGGGTGAACACCGTACTGCACCGCGTTGAACCATTTGCCTGACATTGCTGCACGCGCGCCGTGGGTGAGGTGGCCGCCGGCATCAAGGCTCATGCCCATGATGGTATCGCCGGGCTTGGTCAGCGCGAGCATCACAGCGCCGTTCGCCTGGGCGCCCGAGTGTGGCTGAACATTGGCAAAGCCTGCGTTGAAAAGCTGCTTGGCGCGGTCAATCGCAAGCGTTTCGACTTCATCCGATGGGGTGCAGCCCTGATAATAGCGCTTGCCGGGATAGCCTTCGGCATATTTGTTGGTGAATACTGACCCCTGGGCCTCAAGCACCGCGCGGGACACGATATTTTCCGAGGCAATCAGCTCAATCTGATACTGCTCGCGCGCAAGCTCATGACGTACACCAGCAAATACCGCAGGATCAGTCTCGGCGAGTGTTCGCGTGAAAAATCCGTCAGGCTGAACATCATGGAGCGTGGCTGGATTGGTGCTCATACAGGTTCCTTCACAGGCTTTGGATTGGAAAGTTTATCGACGCGACGGGCGTGTCGCTCGCCGCCAAAAGAGGTTTGCAGAAAGGTGTCAACACAGGCCTTCGCCATTTCAACGCCAATCATCCGTGCACCCATTGCGATGACATTGGCATCATTATGCTCACGCGCGAGTTGAGCCGAAAGCGGTTCGGATACAAGCGCGCAACGGCAGGTGGCGTGGCGGTTGACCGCGATCGAAATGCCAATGCCAGAGCCGCACAGCGCAACGCCATATGTGACGGCACCGCTCGCCACTGCGTCGGCAAGCATGTATCCATAATCGGGATAATCAACCGACGTGCCGTTGTGCGGGCCGAGGTCATCCACATTATGTCCCGCCGCACGCAGATGGGCCACAAGCGCCGCTTTCATTTCAATCGCGGCATGATCAGAGGCAATGGCAATCTGCATCGTTGATACGCAAATCCTGTACGAGTGAATCGGATACGCGGCGCTGTAACAAGTTTGACGCGAAACGCCACTGCCCAAGCGGGCGATTGACAAGACTTATTTCTTAGATCACTGTATTATATCAATAATACACAAAGGATGAAGCCATGCTCAAACCCGTTGCCGCCTTGATCGCTCTTGTCTCGCTTAGTGGGGTCGCCCTTGCGGCGGAGCCATCCATTGAGGTGATGGTGCTTGGCTCCTATCACTTTGGTAATCCTGGACAGGATGTGAATAATGTACGGGTTGATAGTGTGCTTGTACCAAAGAAACAGGCCGAGCTTGACGCGCTTGCCCGCGCGCTGCTGACGTTCAAGCCAACCAAGGTAATGGTAGAAGTCGAGAGCGACGCACCCGATTTTGCGGTGCAAGAATATACAGATTTTACACCAGAAAAGCTCAAGACCGCAGCAGATGAAACCAATCAAATCGGATATCGCGTGGCTCATTTAGCAGGGCTAAAGATTGTCCATGGCATTGATGAGCAACCGAAATATGGTGAGCCTGACTATTTTCCTTATGTCGCAATGCAGGACGTTGCGAAACAACACGGACAGACAGGCGTGATGGATGCCGCAAACTTGCCTGTTAAGGCCTATCTGACGAAATTCGAAGCCGACCAGAAAACCAAAACTGTAGCCGATTTGCTAATCGGTGTGAACGCTGATGCCATCTACACCAAGATTGCCGTTGAATATTCTTACCTCAAGATAGGCGACAAGGATGATCAGGCAGGAGCCGATCTCAACGCGATGTGGTATCTGCGCAATGCCAAGATTTTCGGAAAGTTGATGCAGGTCGCCAAGCCAGGTGATCGTGTGTTGGTGGTCTATGGAGCGGGCCATAATTACTGGCTGCGCCACTTTGCCACTGAAACGCCGGGATATAAGTTCGTTGACCCTGTGCCTTATTTGAAAGCAACGAAACCCTAGCCCTCACCACCCGCATTTCTTCCTCTTATTTTCCTTTGCCAGAAACGCCATCAGCGGTTTGAAGTAGGCAATCATCGCAGTGCCATCCATTTCGCGGCTGCCGGTGAAGGCTTGCAGCGCGTCGGGCCAAGGTTTGCTTGCGCCGAGTTCGAGCATTGCGTTCAGCCGTGCGCCGACTTCTTTGTTGCCATAGAATGAGCAGCGGTGAAGCGGGCCTTTCCAGCCTGAAATATCGCACGCGGCCTTGTAGAATTGGAATTGGAGGATGCGCGCGAGGAAATAGCGGGTGTAGGGCGTGTTGCCAGGGATGTGATATTTTGCGCCCGCGTCAAAATTATCCTCGCTGCGCTCAACCGGGGGTTTGATACCCTGATATTGCAGGCGCAGATCCGTCCAGCCCTTGTTGTAGTCGGCCGTCGCGATTTTGCCGGAAAAGACGCCCCAGCGCCATTTATCGACAAGCAAGCCGAAGGGCAGGAATGCGACCTTGTCCATCGCTTGCTTGAGCAGCAGGCCCAAATCCTTGTCTGCACTTGGCACCTTTGCGGCATCAAGCAGGCCAATCTGTACCAGATAATTTGGCGTGATCGACAGCGCGATGGCATCGCCGATGGCCTCATGGAAGCCATCATTAGCCCCGTTCAGATAGAGGAATGGCTGCTTGTTATAGGCGCGCTGATAATAATTGTGGCCAAGCTCATGATGGATGGTGACAAAGTCATTGCCGTTGATCTTGATGCACATTTTGATCCGCAGATCCTCGACATTATCAAGATCCCACGCGCTGGCATGGCAGACGACTTCGCGGTCAAGCGGCTTGGTAAACTGGCTGCGCGCAAAGAAGCTGTCGGGCAGTTGGTTGAAACCGAGCGAGGAGAAAAAACCCTCTCCTGCCTTCACCATTTTGACCGGATCATAGTCCTTGGATTTGAGCAGATCGGTAGTATCATAGCCGACGTCGCCCGCGCCCGCCGGTGCTACGATTTCATAGATATCGCCCCATTCCTGCGCCCACATATTGCCGAGGAGATCGGCACGGATCGGGCCAGTTTTCGCCTGCACGGCATCACCGTATTTTTCGTTGAGCTTGGTGCGGGTATAGCAGTGAAGTGCATCATACAGCGGCTTGACCTGCGCCCAGAGCTTGTCAGTCAACACCGCGAAATCATCGGCGGGCATATCATATTGTGAACGCCACATCGCGCCGACATCGGCATAGCCAAGCTCTTTCGCGCCCTTGTTCGCAATCTCGACCATCTTGGCATAATCATCGCGCATCGGAGCACCGACACCCGTGTGCCAGCTTGCCCACATTTCCGAAAGCTCGGCGGGATTACGCGAGGTGCCCATTTTTTCTTCAATGTCTGAACCATTAATCGGTTTGCCATTGAGCGTGCCCTTGCCCTTGCCATATTGTGAATTGAGCCGTGTCGCGATGGTATTAAGCTCGTTTGCGGCCCCCGGCGTAGTTGGTGCGGGGAGAACAAGCCCGCCGCGCAGGAAATCAAGCTTGCGCTTGGTATCTGCGGAGAGGCCGGGCAGTGCTTGATATTTGGCGGCTTCACCCGCAAGACGAACCGACAGTTCGGTGCCAAGCGTGCCCACACGCGCTGCAACTGCATCGGTATCATCGGTGATATAGGTGTTGTTGATCCACGCAACCTGCTGGCCATAGACGTTGAGATCGGCCAGTTCCTTTTCGGCCTTGGCAACGAACGTGTCAGCGTCGGCGGCGGTTTGAGCCGCTGCAGGCGTTGCGACGGCAAGGGCGACGCCAAGCGCAAGTGTTGAAACGATGGTCTTCATGATGGGCTATCCTCGACTTGAAACATTATTGCGCGCGAGATTGGCCCGCTTAAACATTGGGGTCAAGCAGCAATCGCCCAAGCCGGTCGTTCGTCCGGTCTCACTGTGGAGGCTGTAGAGTCCATCATAATTGCATCGCATGATCGCGCTTTTGGTTGACTATCGCGCGCCGTTGTTGATCAGATAATCCAATGTCCGACGCCCGCCCTATCATTGTGTTCGATTCAGGCGTTGGAGGGCTGTCAGTTCTCTCGCACATCCGGGCGCAGCTTCCCGCCGCATCAATCGTCTATGTGGCGGATAATGGCGGCTATCCTTACGGTACCAAAAGCGAGGGCGAAATTGCGGCGCGTGTGCCTACTCTGCTTGGCCGCCTTGCCGAGCGGTATAAGCCGCGCCTGATCGTGATCGCGTGCAATACCGCTTCAACCATTGCCCTCGCACATGTGCGGGCAGCGCTTGATTTGCCTGTGGTCGGCACGGTGCCGGCGGTTAAACCCGCTGCGCTTGCCTCAAAAACGCGAGTGATCGGCGTTTTGGGTACCGAGGCAACGGTGCGCCAGGCCTATGTTGATAATCTTGTGGCTGAATTTGCGGGTGATTGCACTGTGATCCGTTATGGCAGCGCGCGGCTGGTTGATATTGCTGAAGCGAAGCTGCGGGGTGTTGCGCCCTCGCCCACCGAAATGCGTGAGATCATGGCGGGCGTGTACGGCCGCGAAGGTGGCGCGCAGCTTGATCAGCTTGTGCTCGCCTGCACGCATTTTCCGCTGCTTGCCCAAAACATTGCCGCTGCCAGTCCGGCAGGCGTCACACTTGTTGATAGCGGCGCGGGGATCGCGCGGCGGACGGCCTATCTCACCCAAGAGCAGAACTGGCCAGAGGCCGCAACGGGCCGGGCCGTGTTCACAAAAGACAGCGCAGATATCACAGCGCTGCAACCCGCGCTTGCCGCCTACGGCCTCACCCAAACCGATATGCTTTGAAAGAAACATCATGCCACTTACCGACGACCAATTGCTTGAACGGTTCAACACGCGCCGCCCGCCAACGGGGATACTCTTCAAATCGCACGTCCTAGAGGTGCGTAGCGCAGATGGTTTTGTGCGGATGTCATATGATATTGGCGCTGAATATACCAATCCCGGCGGTAGTGTTCAGGGCGGGATTGTTACAGCCTTGCTTGATGATACAGCGGCGTTTGCGGCGATTGTCAAAGCTGGCCAACCGGTGTTTGTTGCCACGCTCGAACTCAAAACCACCTTCTTTGCCGCTGCTAAACCGGGGCTGCTTTATGCCGAAGCGCGGGTGATCAAGCTCGGAAAAACTATCGGCTTTATCGAGGCGGATTTGATTGATCCGGAGGGTAAGTTGCTCGCCCGGATGACGACGACGACCGCGCCGCGTTTGCTTGATAGGCCAGCCAATCTTATTGCAGGTGGTGTCGATAATTCACGGGGCGACAAACAGTGAAGCGCATAATGAAATGGCTGCTTCTGATCGTTCTCATAATCGGGGCTGCCTATTATTGGCTGTTGGTTGACAATCGCCCCGGCGTGGCGACGAGGACAATCGATATTGCAGCGCTGCGCCAAGCGGCAAACAGCATCGGCGGTGCCAAACCCGATGCCGTCGCGGTGGAAGTCATTTCGCAGCGTAAGCTGCCCGCAACGCTGATGGTTGCCGGCGGCGGCTGGGGCGATGGCGGTATTGCCATACAGAGCTTTCAGGTCGGTTCAGGCGACGCCAGCGTCATAATTGATAGCGGTTTCAGCCGCGCTTCTGCTGAAGGCATGGGCGTCGACAGCTATAACGAAGCGGCCCAGATGCGCGTTAACGCTGCGATGCGCCGCGCGGCGGCAATCGTCGTGACGCATGAACATCTCGATCATATCGGCGGTGTACTCGAAGCACCCGACTGGAAGGCCCTGCTGCCCAAGGCGTTCATCACCCGCGAGCAATTTGATCACCCCGAAATCTCGCAACCGGTCAACTGGCCCGTAGGGAGCCGCGATACCTTCAAACCGCTAAATTATGATGGTGTGCGTGCGATTGCGCCGGGCGTTGTCCTAGTCAAAGCACCGAGCCACACACCGGGGTCACAGCTTGTTTTTGTGCAGTTGGCCAATGGCCGCGAATATCTGTTCATGGGGGATATATCTTCGATGGATCGCAACTGGCGCGAAATGCGCGCACGCTCGCGCCTTGTCGGTGACCTCTTGGTCGATGAAAATCGCGACGCGGTGTTCGGCTGGCTCTCTGCATTCAATGCACTGGCCGTCGCTAATCCCGATTTGACCCTCGTGCCCAGCCACGACGGTGAAGCAATCGCGCGGCTGATAAAGGCCGGAGCGATAAGGCAAGGGATGTGATGCGTATCATTGTTGAGAGTCGTTTGCGCTGGAATTAACGCAGTCTCTTGGTTAAGGGCGGAAAAAGTCGACCCGTGAACCACATGCAGGATGGAAAACCGTGGATTACAGTAAGGTGTTTACCCAAGCGATTGACCGCCTTCATGAAGAAGGACGTTACCGCGTTTTCATCGATATCCTTCGCAATAAGGGTGCCTATCCCAATGCGCGCTGCTTTGCCGGGCATAACGGGCCAAAGCCGATTACGGTCTGGTGTTCGAATGATTATCTCGCGATGGGTCAACATCCCAAGGTCATCACCGCGATGGAAGAAGCGCTCCATGATGTTGGCGCGGGTTCGGGCGGCACACGCAATATTGGTGGCAACACGCATTATCATGTCGATCTTGAAGCTGAACTTTCGGATCTCCACGGGAAGGAGGGCGCGCTGCTCTTCACCAGCGGCTATATCTCGAATGAGGCGACACTGGCGACTTTGGGCAAGATTCTGCCCGGTTGTGTGATCTTTTCCGATGAACTCAACCATGCGTCAATGATTGCCGGCATCCAGAATAGCGGCTGCGCCAAACGTATCTGGCGGCACAATGACCTCGCCCATCTTGAGGAATTGCTTGCCGCCGAGGATGCTGACACACCCAAGCTGATTGCGTTTGAAAGCGTCTATTCGATGGACGGAGACGTGGCCGATATTGCCGCTGTCTGTGATCTTGCCGACAAATATAATGCGCTGACTTACTGCGACGAAGTCCATGCGGTTGGCATGTACGGCCCTCGCGGCGGCGGCATTACTGACCGAGATGAGGTCGCGCACCGCGTTACGATCATCGAAGGGACACTCGGCAAAGCATTCGGCGTAATGGGCGGCTATATCGCGGCTGACCAGATGATTGTGGATGTGATCCGCAGCTATGCACCGGGCTTTATTTTTACGACGTCACTTTCACCCGTCCTCGTGGCCGGTGTCCTCGCCAGTGTTCGCCACTTGAAAGCATCAAGCGAGGAACGCGACGCACAGCAGGCGGCGGCAAAATATTTGAAAACAAGCTTTGCAGAGGCTGGTTTGCCGGTGATGGATACGACGACACACATCGTTCCGCTGATGATCGGTGATCCCGTCCGCGCGAAGAAAATCAGCGACATTTTGCTCGCCGAATACGGTGTCTATGTCCAGCCGATCAACTATCCAACTGTACCACGCGGAACCGAGCGGCTTCGCTTCACACCGGGGCCAGCGCATACCGTTGAAATGATGGACGAACTGACCGGCGCGTTGGTTGAAATCTGGAGCCGGATGGAATTGCGGCGCGCGGCATAAGCTTTGCCAGCCGTAGGCGCGCTTTAGCGCTGTTCACTGTCAGTTACTGCCAAAAATAGTGTGATAGCTTGCGGCCTTTGCTCGCGATAAACGGATTAGCGTGAGGCCGACGCTCCGTGCTGCCCCGGCTCGACAGGCTCAGTCCGAACGAGCTGGAGCAAAATCGCTTACCGGAATGGCGGCTCGTTAAACTCGCGAAGTATGCGACTGTGCAGTTTTGC